>VFQS010000114.1_pt1 | contig 108183 bp, 96 predicted proteins | sample 3512361 | NCBI WGS metagenome assembly VFQS01 (sample SAMN10412375, study PRJNA504923) | tailings metagenome | isolation source: Relicate 1 Philex TSF3 active mining | place: Philippines | reverse complement strand
CAGTTATAACATATAAATTTTTTTTATTTTCATCATAATCGTTATTTATTTTTAATTCATTATCATTAACATTTATTAAACAATTGGATGTATTATTTTTATAATTACATATTTTTGAAAATGTTTGTTCATTATTATTTTTAATAATATTTTCATTATTTGTAAAGTTTTCATATATTTTATTATCAATATTTGTATAATTATTTATAATAAAAGCATAATCTTTTTGTTCGAGATTCATATAATCAAATAAAAATATATATCTTCTAATAATGGATATATCATAAGCTTCTTCAAAAGTATATTTTTCAGCATATGATTTACATTTATATTTTTTAGATAAATGTTTTTTCATATCAGCTTTATAATTTGTTTTATAATCAATGCAATGATTACATATATAAAAAATATTTTTGTTCATTTTTTAATATATTTTAATATATATAAATATATTATTTCTTTTTATATACACCTAAAAGTTATTTTTTTCTCCTAAATTAATTTCTTTTTGTTCCTAAATCTCCTTTTTCTCTTTTATCTCTTTTTGTCGCTTTATGAGATTCTTTGAAATTAATTATTTTATAAGCAAAAATATAAACCGATTTTTAAAATTTATAAAAAAGGCTTTAAAATTTAGAGTTTTTATAGTTAATTTCAAAGAATCTCATAAAGCGACAAAAAGAGATAAAAGAGAAAAAGGAGATTTAGGAGCAAAAAGAGATATATGAAAAAAATATATTTTTTTAATTTAATATATGTATATATATTTTAATTATTTTTATTTTAATTAGACCATGAATTGGTATAATTGTTATAATTTTTATAATTTTTATAATTTTATTATTTTATAAATTAAAAAATATTCTTTAATTTGGAATTATTTATTTTAAAATCTTTATTTATAAAGAAAAAAGAAAAAAAGAAAAATAAAAAGTATATAAAAGAGTTTTAAATAAGTATAAATATAAAAATATTTTTATAATAATTTTATAGAATAAACAAAAATCCAAAATGGCCTCTTTCGGAAAATTCAATGACTGGTTTATTATTGAAGGAACTATTGGTGCTGGTAAGAGTACTATGTGTCGTATGCTTCAAGAATCTCTTGGGTCAAATGAACCCAATGAAGGATGTGAAGTACTTTTTGAACCTGTTGATAAATGGCGTACTACTGTAGATGATGAAGATAATAAAAATATATTACAACATTTCTATGAAGATCAAAATCGTTGGTCATATTCATTTCAAACATTTACCTTTCTAACTCGTATGGAGGATATGATGACAAAACCTCAAATGAAACCTTTTCGTTTTGTGGAGCGTTCCATTTATACGGATAAACATGTATTTGCCAAGTCACTAACAGATATGGGTAAAATGAAAAAACTTGAATGGAATATGTATAATGATTGGTGGAATTGGCTTTCGAAAGAATGTTTTGATAAGATTTCGCATCCTCTTGGTTTTATTTATCTTCGTACGGAACCAACTACAGCTTATCAAAGAATGCTTAAAAGGGAGCGAAGTGAAGAAAAGTGTGTACCACTTGAATATTTAAAGATTAATGTACAATATCATGATGATTGGCTTCTTTCGGATGAATTTAAAGATAAAGTACTTGTAATTGATGTAAATGAAGATTTTGAAAGTAATCCTGAAGAGTTTGAACGCGTTAAAAATATGATTATGGATTTTGCAAAATCAAAAATTGAAAATAAAAGATAAATAAAAGATAAATAAAAGATAAATAAAAGATAAATAAAAGATAAATAAAAGATAAATAAAAGATAAATAAAAGATAAATAAAAGATAAATAATTTATAAATAAAAATAATTTTTTTTATTAAATAATAATTTAATAAAATGATAAAATAATATAATTAAAAATAATATAATTAAAAATAATTTATTTCTTTTCTTTATTAGCACCACCAAGAAGAGCTGCTAAACCGCCTTCTTTATCACTTTCTAAACCTTCCATATTTAAACCTTTAAATAAATCCATTACTTTTTTACCTTCACTTAATACAGGATTGAGTGATTGAACTGTTTCTTTAAGAATACCAATTGTATCAATTAATTCATAAGTTTCTTTTTGAGCTTTTTTAAGAGGATCTGGTTTAATTTCATCATGCATCATTTCTGAAGTATCAATACCAACAGGCTCATTTTCAGTAGTATCATCATCTTTTAATTCAATACCACCTTTAAGTTTTTCAGTATATTTTTCTAATTTAGAAGAATCAATATTACTTTTACCAGATTTGTGTTCAGATTCAAATTTTTTAATAAGTGCATCTAATTCAGCACGAAGTCCATCTTTTCCATCTTTTCCATCTGAATCTTTATCTTTTTTTTCTTCATTTTCTTCTGATTCATTTTCAAAATTTTCAAATCCATTATTATTATGCATTACATAATATACTAAAATTAAATAAACTACAATAATACCAACAGTATATTTTAAAGCATTTTTAATATTTTTAAGTATCATAAATAATATGCTAAAAATTAATACTACATTTAATATATGTTGAGTAATACTAAAAATATTTATATAAAAAATACGTAATAAAACGAGAAGTATAATAAAAGCAGTTAAATAGTTTCTATTTTCAAGAGATAAATTTGAAACTTTATTTGAAGTTAACTTATCTTGTAATTTTTGTATAAATTTCATATGAAAATAATATTTTTACTATTTTAATATAATATTTTTTTTATATATGTTTTAATCAAAAATGCAAGAAATAGCTTTTTTATAATTAATTGGAGGTGATTTATTTTTACAAGTTGGTCTACCAAATATGAATTTTATATAACAAAAATCTTTTTTATATTCACATTTCTTTTCACCCATATATAATATAAATCCAAATATTGTTAATATAATAGTGACATATAATAATTTTTGATTTATATTTTGAATATAATTAATTTGATTATTTAAATTTTCTATATTTTTTTCATTATTATCTTTTTCTTTACTTTCTTTATTTAAATTTTCAATATTTGCTTTTAATTCATTTTCTTTAAGAACTAATATATATATGATTGCAATAACTAATAATAATATTATAAATATATATGGGTCTGTTCTCATCATCAAAATAAACCAAACATATAAAATAAGTGATTTATTAAAAATATTACCTAAGGATTTATCGTCAAGAGGTGCTGTAAGAACAACAAAGAAAAGTAAAGTTAAAAAAGAAAATAAATGTTTAATATAAATATTTTCATTAAGTAATTTTTGTAATCTACATGGGAAAAGTTGTGCTAAAAAATTAGCTGAAATAATTAAGATTAATACAAAAATTGTATAAATCGGCATTTTATCTAAATTTATATTTTCAATCATTTTTTTTATAATATACTATTTATTATATTATAAAATATTTTTTCATCATTTGATAATTAAAAATTATTCATAATGATATAATATAAAAATATGATATATAATAATTTTTGATTTATCCGGAATGTTGTTTAATCATCATTACAACTTCTATATCTTTAAGCCAATTATATTTTTCTAAAATCGATTTTTTAATATTTTCTACATCAAAATCAATATTACAATATGTTCCATTTATACCAGTTCGTTCATAACCAAATCTTTCAGTATGTAGAAGACTTATTACAGGATATAAAAAAATTTGGTTTCCTAAATATCCATTATCAAAACGTTCTTCTTCTGTGCCATTTCGTAAAGGAACCATTGTACCGCGTTTAGATATTTGTTCATTAAATTTATTTTTATATGTTATATAATCGAATTGTACTTTATCTTTTTTTGTTTTTCTTTTTGGATTATGCTCTATATATAATTCACTTCGAATATACTCAAACATATTATTAAATTGGTTATTTTCATCATTTATAAAGCAATCGCAATTATGTATCAATTCTTTTATTTTATCATAATTTGTTTCATCTATTTGATTTATTAAATCTTTTAGCACAATTTTTAATCCAAAATATACAGTTACAGACTCACTAAATCCCATTTTATTTATATAATTTTATATAAATAACTTCTTTATATTAAAATTTAATAAAAATAATAATTAAAAATAATAATTAAAAAGGAAATGAGGTTCCAACCTTAAAACTTAACACGTCTAAAGCGATCAATAAATTAGATTAGAATTTAACAAAACGAATAAGTAGATATGCAAAAATTCCAACAATCAATGCTTTAAAAACGCTTCCTAAATTATTTGTATCATATGAATAGCTATTTAATCGTAAATAAGGTATAATTTGTGTTAAAAATTTATTAAAATGATTATTAAAAATAAATAATACCATAATTAAAACAAAAACGACAATACGCAACTCATTTAAAACTTTTTTCCACATTGGGTTTGTTTCAATTACTTCATATTCATCTTCGTCATCTTCGTCATCATCTTGATATTGAGCTTCCATCATTTGTTGTTGGATCATTTGTTGTTGTTTTTGTGCTTCAATATGTGCAACAGGATTCATATAACGCATTTCTTCTAATTGAGCATTTCGATTACGATTTTCCATATCATGTTCCATCATAGGTATTTGAGGATTAAGTGGAGGTAAATCTCCTTGGTAACCTTCATTTGGAGAAATGTTCATATTATTAAATTTATCTAATATTGAGTTAGCAACGTTGGGATCAGTATCATGCATTTGAGATTGATTATCATCAAGTGAATCAATTGGAGTGGACATATCCATTTTTTAAATATATTATATTTTTTACTAATATATTTTTACATAAATCATTTATTTCTTAAACGAATAAAAAAATAATCAAAATAATAAATAGTTATTAAAAAATGAAACAAACATTTGACAAACTATTTTTTTATATATTTACAATATCTCTTATATTATTTATTTACTTTTATTTATTTGATAAAAAAAATTATAATATACTTTTAAGCAACTTTTTTAACAAAGAAGAAAATGAAAGTATTCAAGAAAAAGAAAAAAATAATACATTATTATTTTATTCATATATATTTTTTTATTTAGCTTATTTTATCATTATGCCTTTATGTCGTACACATATATATAATATTGCTCAAACTTTTTATAAAAAATATGAAGAACGTCGATTATATGATTTAGGTCATATATTAATTCCATATCATAAATATAGTAAATATATAAGTGAAATCATTATATCATTTATATCCATTTCAATATTAATTATTTTTATAATGTATCCAAATATTAAATTATTATATTCATTATTTTTTCTATATGGAATATTAACAATATTAAAAGGGTGTTTTTTTAATTTAACTTTATTACCAGATGCATCACAAGAATGTACATTTAGTAAATATTTTGGAAGTTGTAATGATTTACTTTTTTCAGGTCATACAGCTAAAATATTAATTTTATTACTATTATGTGATTATTATAATTTAATACCAAATTATGTATCAAATATTTATTATATATTATTTGGATTCATGTTAATATTTATATTATCAGCGCGAAAACATTATACTATTGATATAATAACTGGAATTATTATAGCATTATTTATTTATATGATTTATTATAATAAAAATTTATTTTATGATTCTTCAACTGCTTTATCAGTACATTGAGCATCAGTTGAAACGAAACGATAACATTTATTATTTTCTTTATGAATTTTTGATGTTACATCCTCAACTTTAGGAGCATTTACAATGACACATTTGCGACCATAACAAGCCGCACGGAAAAGTAAACCGACAGCAACTCCCCATAAAATACCTAAAATAATTTTAGCATTTGGATTTTTTTTAATATATTCTTTAATCATTTTTAATATTATATAATAAATTACTATTATATAAGATGAAAATAAATAAATATTTATTAAAAAATAATTATTTATTAAGATATCTAATTACTTGGATTACATATTATTTGAATTATTGCATTGTACTTCTTCTTTATTATATTTGTAACAAGTATCATCTTTACGACGGAAAACTAAATCTTGATGATTAGATAATGAAACTTCTTTAACAATAATATTTTGTTTAGGTTTTAATACATTTACTAAAAGAAGTGTAATTGCTAAAGCAATAAAAAACCATAATGGTGAAATATAATCTGAGAAATTTATCATTTTTAATATATTATTATATACTATGTTATAATAATATAAATATTTTTTTATATTTAATATATTTTATGAAAGAGAAAATAATGAAAGTATTTCATTACTTATTTTATTTCCAACTAAATAACCTGCATAATTGGATGAATCATAATGTATACCACCATAAATACGTGAAAGTCCTGCTTCTAAAGCCATATCATCCCAACTATTATAAGTAAGAGTAATAGCTTTATTTGGAACAGAATCATCAATTTCGGATGATTGAGGGAAAATGGTAAAGCAATGTAAATAAAAGCGATCTTCAACTTTATTATTATTTGAGAAAAGTGGAGAAACATATTTCATAAAAGTGCCATCAATAGACAAATTTAAGTTTAATAAATTGTTTCCAATTAATTTACTAAGTACACGAGCACCAACAGATGAAAAAGTAGAATGTCCTGAAATAAAATCTGGAAAAGGTGGAGTAATAGCATTTTCTTCTTGATAAGGTTTCCAAAGAGATGTTGAAACATTATTACCAGCATAATAAGAAATGGTATCATTAGGGTAATAATAACGAATAGTTTGAATAGGACGAGCTTGCATATTGTTAAATTTTGTTTTCCAAACGAAAATAGAAGTTTGTAATAAAGCACAATTTAATATTAAAAAATCGCGAGCTTCAATATCATCTTTAATAGAAGCACCATATTTTTCATAATAGGTAATTAAAAATAAGTTCCAAAATCCAGGAGGTGTAATAGTATTTGCTGTACCAGCCCAAAATTCTGCAATACATTTTTCTTTATCACCTAAATGTAATGATGTTTCATATACTTTTTTAACTTCATTTTGAAAATCAACGTTATCTAAAAATCGTTCAACAAAAGTAGTATATGAATCTAATGTACCTTCAGAAAGAAAACCAGTTACATTTCCCCAATGTGGTGTTAAATAAAAATTAGTATTTATAGGAGTCCATTTTAATGGTTCATTATAATTACCAAAATTAATAACACTATTTGGATTTATTCGTTCTTCACCATTTGGTAATTCAGAATTACTTAGTTGAACATTTGCAATAGCACTATTATCAGAAGATCGATTATTTATGTAAGTATTAATATTTTCTACAATATGTGATCGTAATTTTTTGTAAATATGTAATTGTTTAAATTGAATATATTTAGGATTTGAGAAATATGAATTATTATTTAAAAAATTGGATATTGAAATTGAATTAGAAAATACTAAACTATTTAATAATTGTAATCCAATTTCAGCACTATAAGTATAAATATAATTTGAATTATTATAATCAATAATTTGAGATGATTTTGGATAATTATCAAAAGGTACAAATTTTGAATCAAAATAAGTACGAGAATTATATAAAATAGATGAAATTAAAAATAAATTACGAGTTGTATAAGTGGGTCCAATAGATTTTTCGGCAATAGCTTCTAAACAAACTTTAATAATATTATGAATCATTTTTATAATTATACTATAATATATTATTGTATAATAAAATAAATTTCAAATAAAATAAATTATTTAGTTTTTAACTAAATTCTATATTTGGTTTTTGTAAAATAAAGTTTTTAGTTAAATTTTTAAAATTTTCTTCTTCAATAAATCTTTCTTTAATTAGTTGACTATATTTTTGTTCACCATTTAAATATAAATAACTTTTTTCAATCCATTGTAACCATAATTCAATATCTTCAATTTGTATTTGAGTTTCATTTGATAATTGTTTAATAGTTTCAGGTGTTGGTATTTTATTATTTGCATCTTTGAAGGATAGTATTAATTTTTCTTTTGTTTCATTTATAATTTTAGTATTAATTTTAGAATAAATGGAAACTCTATTTTCTTTTAAATTATTTAATTCAACTTCAAGTTTTGCAATTTCTTCTTCAAATTTTGAGATTTTTTCAAAATAATTTTTTTCAATATTTTGTATATCATTTAATTGTGCTTTAAATAATACATAACTATTTTTAAATTTATTAAATTCATCTTTTTGATTTTGATTGTTCATGGAATAATTTTCAATAAGTTGAAGAATATTAAATAACATATTATGAATTTCTTTTTCTAAATAATTTTTATAATTATCTAAATCTACTACAACGGATGGTGTTATTACAATTCGTTTATCTTTTGAAGTTAATACTAATTTATTATTTTCATAACTTTTTTTGTAAATACTTTGTTTATTATCTAATTCATAAAAAAGTTTTAAATAATTTAAATATTCTAAATATTTTTCATCTTCATATAATTTATCTTGATAAGATATCATTTCTTGAATATTTCCATTTATTTTATTTTGTTTTTTATTTTTTTTATTAAAAAGTGAATTCATATTAATTAATCCGCTATTAATATTTTCAAGAAGTGTATTAATAGCATTAATTGCATTATTTTTTGCAACATTTAAAGTACTATTTTTTTCTTCTTCATTTTGTATAATTTCTTCTGTATTATTTTCTTCTACACTATTTCCGTTTCCATCTTCTTCTACACTATTTCCATCTTCTTCTACACTATTTCCATCTTCTTCTACACTATTTCCATCTTCTTCTACACTATTTCCATCTTCTTCTACACTATTTCCATCTTCTTCTACACTATTTCCATCTTCTTCTACACTATTTCCATCTTTTTCTAAAGTAGTTTGATCTTCTTCTATATTATTTTCTAAACTTGTTTCATTTTCTTCTTGAATTTCAGGTGTATTATCAAATACTTCATTTGCTATATTTTCAGGATTAGATGCCATTTTTTTTAAAATATATAATATTTTATTTAATATTACTAACATATAAAAATATATTTTATATGTTAAAGTAAACAAACTAAAGATTATTTATTAGTTAATTTCATTTTTATTATTTTTTATATTTTATTTACGAGTTGTACGTTTTTTACCTTTAGTAACACGTTTTTTACTTTTAGTAACACGTTTTTTACCTTTAGTAACACGTTTTTTCTTTTTACCACCAACCATATCAATCACATTTTTACTTCTTTCAACTAAACCAGAAGCTACCATAAAATCTTTACCATCAGGTGTAGGACGTCCAAATAAATAAGATTGCATAGCTTCACCAATATCAATAGCATAAGGAGGTGCTGTTGAAGTACCAGGCATATGCCAATCAGGTGAAGATTGAACGCGAAGAGGAATACGTGTTCCAGTTAAACTTTCTGGAAGCTCAGCTCCTCCGCCGCTCATGCGTTTTTTACTACGAGTAGTGCGTTTTTTGGTACTAGTAGTGCGTTTTTTGGTACTAGTAGTGTGTTTTTTGGTACTAGTAGTGCGTTTTTTGGTACTAGTAGTGCGTTTTTTGGTACTAGTAGTGCGTTTTTTCTTTCCACCTCCTGTTAAAAGTGGAGATGTTTCTAATGCAGAGCAACCACAAGTCATTTTAAATCTTTTATTCTATATATAAATAATATAAAAAATAATATGAATTAAAAAAATAAAAATTATAGATTTATTTTTTTACGCAATTCATTTTCTTCTTTTTCACGTTTTTCACCAGCTTCATCATTTATTACTGCATTTCGGATATGTTGTGGATTTAATTTTAGTTCTTTACTATAAATAGATAATTTTTCTAATTCTTTTGCTTTTTCTTCTTCTTGTGCTAATGCTTCTAAAATGGCACGATCTTCAGCTTCTTTTTTATTTAAACGTTGTTTTTCAATATATTTATAGTAAATAATAATTCCTAAAAATCCAATACATAAAATAAATAAAAAGTTAAAATTTGTACTATATACTTCTTTTTTTATTTTAACTTCTTTGACTTTATTTTTTTTTATAAATTTATTGATTAAATCTAAATCTAAATATTTTTCTTTAATCATTTATTTAAATATAAAGTTTATACTTCTTCTAAAATATCATAAAATAATTTAGAAGAAAAAGAAAACGAAATAAAATGGACAAAAGTATAAAACGCATAAATATACTTTTTCAAAATAAAAATTATGAAATTGAAGTAAATCAATTTCATTCAATCCATCATGTAATAAATGACTTATATCATAATATTATAAAAAAAGATTTTTATTTTTATGAAGATTTTTATTATAATTATTTAATACAAAATAAAGATTATTTTCTTAAAATAATTAAATCTGAAAAAATAAAAAATAAAGAAAATGAAAATAATAATGATTATTTAAATCCAAATAATATTATTGGATTATATAATAATTATGAATTAATACTAACTTTTGATATTATGATATTATTAAATATAATTACTGAATATATATCATTTTTTATTAAAATAATATTATTAACAAATATTATCATACAATATATATTATTAAAATTATGTATTAATTATTTTGAATATAATATTGATAATATATCATTTATATATTATAATGATTTAACATTAAAAATATTAAGTATATGTTTAATATTATTTACAATCATGTGGATTATTTTATTATATATTATCTTTATTAAAAATAAGAATATACAGTAAAAGATAATATGTTAATCAATTATAAAAATAAAATATATCAATCTTTGTTTACTGAAACACAATATATTTCAATACATCATTATATTATAAACTTTTATGAAAATATTTTAAAAAAAGAATTAAACTATTTTCAAAATATTTATATTTCATATTTATTATATAAAAAAGAGTATAAAATATATAATAGTAAAAATAAAGAATTATTAAATAAAGATAGTTTATTAAATAAAAATGAAAATCAAATTTTTTTACAAATAAATAAATTTGATGAAAATCATTTATTTGAAATATTACTTCCTTATATAAAAATACTTATTATATCGCTTTTAATTATTATTCGTATTGATATATTTTTATCAACTTCTTTTAATAATCATATTAAATCATTTGAAGATTATTATATATTATTACTTTATTTATGTGTAATAAGTATATGTATCATTATACCTTATTATTCTTATAAAGCAATATTTAGGTTTATTCAATATGTAATTGAACATTTGGATAAAGATATTGGAATGTTTATGAGTGGTTATATTGAAAGTTATAATGTAATAGATTATAATAAAACGGATTATATGGATAAATATAAAAAAATATTTTTAGAAGAATATGAAAAAGAAGAATATGAAAAAGAAGATAAAGAATAATATATAAAAATAAAAGTATTATTTAACAAATATAAAATAAAAGTATTATTTAACAAAATATAATATAAATAATAAGTAGTGGTTATTATTTATATAAAAAATAATAAATTAATAAAAAAATGATTTTAGAAATAAAAATAAACAAAAATATATATAAAAGTAATATTCATTCTTACGCATCTTTACATCGTGCAATTATAAATGTTTTTCCACAATATACTCCAAAAGATTATATTATATATATAAATAATAAAGTATGTAGTCATACACAAATTGTAAATGAATTAGATGCTAAACAAATCATAGAAATAATGCCTAAAATTCGCGGTGGATTAGAAATGAGTAAAAGTTCAATGGGTTCAGGAATGTTTTATTTTATACTTTTTTTAATTACATTAAGTCCTATATATTTTATGTATGTAGGTATTGTTCCATTAAAATCTTTTTTATCTCGACGTATTTTAACAACTGCTTTAGAGCCATTTGGTAAATATTTAGTATGTGTATTAGGTAAAAAAACATTATATAGTCGTATTCTTTTAGCAACATCTATTATTAAATATTTTATATTTATATTTGCTGTATTTGTTACTTTTACATTACCTTTTATTATATTATGTATTTTAATGGGTGTTCTTATGAAACATAATAAATTAAGTGATGCTCCAAAGAAATTAAAAGGACCTGTTGAAGCAGGAAGTACAACAGGTATGATATTTACAGTAATTCATATGATAACATATTTTGGTTATAGATGGTTTGATTATGTAGCTGATTATTTTATTTCATTATGTAATAAAACATATTATACGAAAATAATATTTGTACCAATTTTGGAATCCTTAAAATTATCATTTAATAATATTAAAGGTATTGGAGCAATAGCAGGTACATTTGGTTTTGCTGCTGATGTAAAAGGTATAACATCTGCTTTAGGAGGTGTTGTTAAACCATTAGAAGATGTAATGCATATGATTGTTAAAAATGGTTGTGAAGCAGTTGGTGTAGATGAAATTGAAGAGTCATTTAAAAAGAATTTGAAAGGATTAAATGAGCATGAACTAAAGAAGTTTGAAATCAAAGGACGAGACCGAAAGAAGTTTTGTTTTGATTTTAATGAATATTTAGATGAAAATGAATTTGAAGAATTATGTAAAGCAAGTGGAAATGAACAATGTTGTACTTCCACAATGTTTTACAAAATTGCAGAAGGTTTATATAAAGCCTTAACACAAGGTGGAACATTTATTGAATTAGTAAAGAAAGGTTTAGCCATGGTGGGATTAACAGGACATTTAATAACAGCAAATATAGCATTCTTTGAAGAAGCAATGGAACGAGATGATGCTTTTGATGATAAAGGTGGTGATGCTATTTTCTTAACGGAAACACAATTTATGATTAAAAATAATATGGGAAGAACACAAAAAGACCGTAGTACTGGTTTAATGCTTTATGAAGATGATGTAGATAATAAGATTGAAGAATATAGAAGTAAAGGATATAAAGTTCAAGCATTATATGATGATAAATATAGAGATGAAAAGCAAAATATAATTGGTTTATTAAATATTAAACGAAAAATATCGTTTGATGAAATGAAAAATAAGATCAATGAATTAAAACGCATGTTAAATGATTATAATGCATCATATGATGATGATGATTTAGTTGTAAAATATGTATTTAAACCTTATTTTATAACAAATGTATGTGAAGCATTAAATGGAGTACGTGCTGTTCGTGATTTTTCAAAAGATATAAATGGTTTAGATAATGCAATAGATATATTACGTTCAGGAATGTTTACAGGACGATGGATGATCGTATTTTATTTAATTACTTATTTAGTATTGGTAATTTTAGGTTTCTTTAAAGTTTATCTTAAGTAAAGATAAAATATTAAAATAAGAATATTTATAATATATGTATATTATAAATATTTTATACTACTTATAAATTAAATATAATATTCTAGTAATTTATTTTTTAGTAGATGATTTTTTAGTAGTTGATTTTTTAGTAGATGATTTTTTAGTAGTTGATTTTTTAGTAGTTGATTTTTTAGTAGATGATTTTTTAGTAGTTGATTTTTTAGTAGTTGATTTTTTAGTAGATGATTTTTTAGTAGTTGATTTTTTAGTAGTTGATTTTTTAGTAGTTGATTTTTTACCACCTATTTGTTGCTGTTGGCCTGCTAATATTCTTTCTTCTTCTGTCGCAGATATAAAATTTAAAATATATCTACATATACCATCAATACCAGGTCTTGTTTCAGGATTATTTGTAATAGTAAGAATATGATTTTGTAAATACGTTATAAAATAGTGGCGATTTTCCATAGATATTGTATATATACGATTATTATAATTTATTTCAATATTATTATTTAATATTAATATAATTTGTTAATGTATTCCGTTCTTCTACAATATGAGCTGCCTGATTTTGAGCTGGTAATTGATCCCGAGTTCGTGTATGCTCTACAATTAAAAAATTACGCATATGTTCTAATCTTTCGCGAAATAAGTTTCGATTTTGAGATAATATATTATAAGGTTGTGCCATTTTAAGTCTATATAATATATATATATAGATTTTTATTTTATACCTTTTGAAATTTAATAATTTTTTAAATAAAATATATTATAAAATATATTATAAAAAAATAGTAATAGTTATATTTAGTAATTATTTTTAGTAATTATTTTTATAAAATGGGAAAAGAAAATAGTGGAAATAAAACATATAGTTTAGATAAAGCATCATTTTCATGGTTTATGATAATGGGTGTTATCTATTTTTTAGTGGGATATTATGTATTTTTAGGAGTATTTACTGGATTTTTAGCAATTGTTAAAGCAACAGATTTAAATAATGAATATTTAACACAAAATGTAATATTAAAACCTATTTTTCAATTATTACGAGCATGTGATTTCTTTAAAGCAAATTTTAACGAAATATCTATTGAACTTTTCTTTAAAAGTATAATGATATTTATTTATACTATCTTATTTATCTTATTATTAAAAGATATATTAAAATCACATTTATATGAACAATTATATGGAACTATACAATTTAATCCAAATAATAATCCAACAAAGAATTTAAAAATGGTTACAAAAATTACAGACAGTCCTTCAGGTGACCGAATGAGTTATATTATCAAAATCATTACTGGTTTAATCTTTATTTTAGCATATCCTTTTATAATACTTTATTTAATACGTTGTTATGATGTACAAAATAATATAGCTACTCAATTAGCAGTTGTTTCTATGCTTTTTGTTCCAGTAATATATTATGCAACAACGCATGTAGCAACAATGAAAGCGTTATATAAAAGTAATGATATATTAGATTATGGTAAGAAATATGTAGAAGAAAAAGATTATGAATATATAGATATATTTAAAAAGAAGTTTAATTATCATTTTAATACTATCTTATTTATACCATTATTCATATTATTTGTATCTATATTATATTTTTTTATGTATTATGAATTTGATTATGAAAATCCTTTAATGAAGAGTTATGTGCTTATATTATTAATTGGATTACCAGTTATATTATTAATTTTTAATTATAATGTATTATTTAGTTGTTATACACAGGATAATGAATGTGGTATTTTTAGAAATGGTTTAATAAAATATGAAGTATATCATTATGGTATCAAGAGTTTTTATGATGCTTTAGTAAAGTATAATTATTTATGTTTTCCCAAATAAGGAACCTCTTTGGGCTCGTAGAGCTGGCCCTCTGGGCTCTTACGAACTTCCAGCTATTAATAAATTTTGTTAAAAAATAAGTATTTAATAATTTCTTTCCGAACAATGTTTCAAAATAATTTATTAAATAAATATGTTTTTAGAATAAATAAAATATTTTTATATATTATTTATTGAAATAATGTTCGGAAAACAATCTTATTGTGTATAAAATATTTTAATTAAAAAAAAAATAAAAATAAAATAAAAAATGAAATAAAAAGATTATTTATAATTAAAAATAATGATAAAATAATAAAAAATGAGTGAAGCTGAATTTTTGCGTGAATTTAAGTTAATGATGATAGAAGGATTAATTATTAAAAAATATTGTATAATGACAATAAATAATAAAGAAATATATTATAAATATGTATTTCGTAATTTTTATATAAAACACGATGAACATAAATTATGTTGGAATAGTAAAAAGAAAGATAATCCATTTATTAAATATCATGAAATTATAAAAATAATGAAAAATAAAGATATATTATTACCTTTTTCAATATCAAAAGAGTTATTAAAGCGAGTTTTAGTAATAAAAGTGCGGAATAAAAAAGATATAATATTAGAATTTATAAATGATTATTCATGTGAATTATTTTATGATGGAATGATTTTATTATTACAAGAATATAAAAAAATAGTAAAAGAAGAAGAATCTAAAAATAATAAAAAATCAATATTAAAGCGTATTTTAACAGAAGAATTATTAAAAGATAGTAGTGATGAAGAATAATATTTTTTTATAATATTTTTATGTAATTAAAATCAAATAACGTAAATAAAATATATGTTTTTTATGATTTTTTTCTTTTTTTTTTAATATAAATTAAAATTATTTTTCTTTTTTTTAATATAAATTAAAAAAATATTTGTTTTTTTTGGATTAAAATGAACTGTAGTAATAAAACTACTGCTCATCATAGTCAACCCAATTTAAATTGTAATCATACCAAGTAAGTCCATAACCATCGCGGTCGGTACCATTCCGATGAATCCTATTGGGATTAAATCCGTCATAATCATATCCATCATTGTACCTCGTACCATTCATATGAAGGTGAGTCTCGTGGTTAAAGCCATCGCGATTAAAACCGCGCGAATTAAGACCATTAAAGTCGAAACCCTTGTCATCATACCTCGTACCATTACGATGGATACAAGTCTTTGTATGAAAACCAAAGCAGTCAAACCCATCATAATCGATGTCATGGTCATCATAGATCGTACCATTACGGTGGATCTTTGCGGAATTAAATCCGCGATAATCATAACCATCATCATTGTACTTTGTACCATTCTGATGAACATTTTCTGAATTAAATCCATTACGATTAAACCCATTACGGTCATAACCGTGATTATTATATCCATCACGATTAAATCCATCGCAATCATAACCCCTATGATTGTAGGGGGTACCATTACGATGGATACCATCGCGATTAAATCCCGAACGGTGATAACCGTCACGGTCAAACTTATTTACGTCATAACCATCGCGGTCAAAACCATCACGGTTATAACCATTGCGATTGTAACCATCACGGTTATAACCATCGCAGTCATAACCCTTATCATTGTAAGGAGTACCATTACGGTGAAGCCCATTAGGGGCAAAACCAGCCTTGTTGTACTGAGTAACGGAAATCATTTTTAATATACCGTAAGTTAAATTCGGATGAATAAAATGGGGGTTTGTTGTTATAATAAATTTAATGAATACATTATTTTATAAAAAAAGATTGGTAAATTTTTTTATAAATATATAACACTAAAAAGATATAACGTAAATATTTTATTATTCTTGATATAAATAAAATATAAATTTTGTTAACAAATTATTTATTTGTTTAAATAATAATTAAATATTATAAATATTTTTAAATATAAAGAGATTTTTTTAATAATAAATATTCAATAAAAAATATAAAATGTGTGGTATATTTGCGTATTTAGGTATTCGTTTTACGGAAGAAGAGCTGAAAAGTTTTGCGGAAAAGATTAAGCATCGTGGTCCAGATAATAGTGTATATAAATATATAACGCCGCAACTTTTTTATGGTTTCCATCGTTTAGCCATTAATGGTTTGAATGAAGAATCCAATCAACCAATGAGTTTAGATGGTTATCATATGATATGTAATGGCGAAATATTTAATTACAAAGATTTAATTGCGAAGTATGAGTTGGAGCATGAGTATAAAAGTGGAAGTGATTGTGAAATTATTTTACATTTAATTAAGAAGATTGGTTTAGATGAATGTTGTAAAGAATTAGATGGAGAATATGCGTTTGTAGTATATGATGAGAAAACACATAATTTAATGATTGCTCGTGACCAACTGGGTATTCGTTCACTTTATTGGACTATTAATGAAGACGATATGGGAAATAAACAAATTGGAGTATGTAGTGAAATGAAGGGTTTAGTGGGTATGGGTTTAGAAGTAAATCAATTTCCAGTAAACAGTTGTTGGGACTTAATGTCAAATAAATATCGTGAAATATATGATTTATATGTACCTTTTACGGAAGATGATGAAGAGACGATTATAAGAAAAGTACGAGAAAAACTGGAAAACGCAGTAAAGAAAAGGATGATGAGTGAGCGAAATATTGCGTGTTTACTTTCAGGGGGTCTTGACAGCTCATTGATAGTTGGTATTTTAAACAAAGAAATGAAAAAAAATAATAGTAATGCGAAATTAAATGTATATTCAATTGGAATGGAGGGTAGTGTGGATGTTCGATATGCGAAGATGTGTGCGGAAGATTTAAATATAAATCATCATATATATACACCAACTGAAATAGAATTTTTAGGAGCTTTAGAAGATACAATTTATAAAATAGAATCGTACGATGTTACAAGTGTTAGAGCAAGTACAGCGAATCAACTAATATGTAAATATATACGAGAAAATAGTGATAATGTTGTTGTATATCTAGGAGACGTGAGCGACGAAATTTGGGCTTCATATCGTTCATATGGTTTATGTAAAGATGAAAAGATATTTTATGAAGAAAATGTAAAAATGTTAAAAAATATACAATATTTTGATGTATTACGAAGTGATAAATCAATATCAACCCACGGGTTAGAAGCACGTGTTCCCTTTGGTGATGTAGATTTAGTCAAATATGTAATGAGCATTCCACCTAAACATAAAATGTTTAATAAAGAAAAGATTGAAAAATATTTATTAAGAAAGGCATTTGATGGTGATGAACATAGGGTCATATGTAAAGAAGTGCTATGGCGTGTGAAGGAAGCCATGAGTGATGGTGTATCTCATAAAGATAAATCATGGTTTGAAATGATTCAAGAATATGTTGATAAGATTTATACAAATGAAGAGTATGAAGAAAAACGACTAAAATATAAGTTTAATATGCCTTATGATAAAGAGTCACTCTTTTATCGTGAAATCTTTGAAAAACATTATTCAAATCAAGGGCAAACAATTAAGCATTTTTGGCGTCATGTTTTCAGTAAAAATGTTGACCCAAGTGCTCGTCTTTTAGAAAATTATTAAAAATAATTTGTTTATAAATTTTTAATATAAAAGGAATGAATATAGTATTATAAAATACAAATTATTTTATAATTGAAAATGAATGAATAAATTTTTACTTTAGAACCAAAAAAGAAGAAAAAAGGTAAAAGAATTTGTAAAGATAAATTGTGTGAAAAACAAGCATCATTTGGTTACAATAAAGATAATTTATTTTGTAAAGATCATAAAAAAGATGATATGGAAGATTTAATACATAAAAAGTGTGAAAAAGAAGGATGTAAAACAACACCAATTTATAATTATAAAGAAGAAACAAAAGGTAGATTTTGTAATGATCATAAATTAGATGGAATGATAAATATTAAGGATAATAAATGTGAAAAAGAAAATTGTGATACACGTCCAATTTTTAATTATAAAGGTCAAAAAAAAGGCAAATTTTGTAAAGATCATAAATTAGATAATATGGTGGATGTTGTAAATTCAATTTGTATTCAAGAAGATTGTCAAAATAGACCACATTATAATTATAAAGGTATAAAAAAAGCTTTGTTTTGTTCTGACCATAAATTAGATAATATGATAAATGTAGTAACTCCAAGATGTATATTTGAAAATTGTGATATACAATCAACTTTTAATTATAAAGGTCAAAAGAAAGGATTATATTGCGTTTCTCATAAATTAGATGGAATGATTGATATTGCACATCAAATATGTATTTATGAAGATTGTGAAACATGACCAAGTTATAATTATAAAAGTCAATTAAAACCTTTATACTGTGCAAGTCATAAATTAGATGGAATGATTAATAAAGATAAAAAATGTGAAAAAGAGGGTTGTCAAACACGACCAAATTATAATTATAAAGGTGAAATAAAAGGTATGTATTGCGTGAGTCATAAATTAAACGGAATGATAGATGTCATACATAAAAGTTGTAAAAATGATTGGTGTAATATTCGTGTATCAAACCCAAAATACGAAGGTTATTGTTTACATTGTTTCGCAAATATGTTTCCAGATAAACCTGTTTCAAGAAATTACAAAACCAAAGAGCGTTGCGTAGTTGAGTTTGTTAAAACCACTTTTCTGGAGTATAGTTGGGTATGTGATAAAATTATTGAAAATGGTTGTTCAAAAAGGCGTCCTGATATATTCTGTGATTTAGGTTATCAAGTATTGATTATAGAAGTAGATGAAAATCAGCATATTGATTATGATTGCAGTTGTGAAAATAAACGTATTATGGAATTATCTCAAGATATCAATCATAGACCACTTATTTTTATACGATTTAATCCAGATGATTATAAGAAAGGAGAAGCTCGTATTACTTCGTGTTGGGGAATAGGTAAAAGTGGAAGTTGTAGTATAAAGCGAAATAAGAAGAATGAATGGGAAGAGCGTCTTCAAACATTACAAAACCAAATAGTATATTGGACAAATCCAGAAAATCAAACAAATAAAACAGTTGAAGTAGTACAATTGTTTTATGATGAATAAAACTTATTTTGGTGTAATATTATTAAAGAATATGTAAATAAAATTTATAGTAATGAAGAGTATGAAGAGCAGCGACAAAAGTATAAGTTTAATATGCCTTATGATAAAGAATCACTTTTTTATCGTGAAATCTTTGAAAAATATTATCCAAATCAAGGAGATACTATACCATACTTTTGGAAACAGCCTTTCGTTACAACTACACTTGATCCTTCAGGGCGTTTACTTGAAAAAGAGCTTTTATAAAAAATGAAATATATTTTCCTTATAAAATAAAATTTTATTTTATAAATTTATTTCTTAATCATTTCTAATATATTTCTAATATATTTTTAATATATTATTTATTTCTTGGCTTTCTTTTTGCCATCAGCTTTCTTGAAAAGCTTGAATTTGCCTTTAGTGGGTTTGAAACCAGCTTTTTCAAGACGCTTTTCTTTCTTGGCGCGGTTGCTCATTTTAACACTAACAATGCGACCGTGTTTGTTGTATTTAAGATCTTTCTTGGTAAGACCACCACTGGTGTGATGGGCAGTACCGTGCATGACTTCAGCACGAGTGCCTACAGCTTTAATTTTTCCACCTTGCATATTTGACATTTTAATTCTGTTTTTCTATACTTTTACTTTAGAAAATTTTTTAAACGAAATTCTAAAAAAAATAAAATTAAAAAATAAATTAAAAAAATAAAATTAAACTAATCTTAAACGATTATATTTAATATAATCTAATAAAATTCTTTTTTGATTTTCATCTAAAGAATAAGTATTAAATTTAAATAATTTTAATATATTTTCATCACTTGGATTTGTAATCCATTCTTTAAGAGCATATGATGATATATTATAATGGTTTGTTCTATCAACAATATAATTACTACTACGTTTTTCAATAAAATTCATTAAATCATTTATTTTAGAAATATTATTATTTTCTTGTACTATTTTATTAAATAATGTATATAATATATGTAAATTATCATATTTTTTATTAAATACAATATAATAGAATAATTCTATAAATAATTTATTTTCTTCAGGTATATTATTATTAATAGTATTGTTAGATTTGAATAAATTTTTATTTGTACTTATATTAAAAATATTTTTACCATTATTATCGTAAATTTTAAATTTAGAAAACAAAGTATTTATATTTTCATTAGATGTTTGATTAAATATTTTTCTTATATTATTATTTTTATTATGTTTATTTAAGTTATCTTTATATAATTGATACATATAAATAAAATGTAAATATTCATAAGTACCAATTAATATGTGTTTACTATTATCATAAACGATATAATACATTTTATATGGATTTAATAATTTTTCATTTGCATAAATAAGTATTTCATTACTTAAGTGTATAATATTTCCTAATAAATCTATTTGATAATAATTTTTACTATTTTCAAATTGAAGAATATTTGAATTAGGTAAAGTTGGAGTATGATTATTTGGATTTATAAATTGTGAAATACATATATTTCCATTTAAAAATTGTGTAAGATATACTTTTTTAAGTAATGAATATTTTACTAATTTTTGTTCATAATTTCTACTATAATCCCTTTCGTGTGTTTGCAAGCGTTCTACTGATTTTGAAACATTTTTACTTTCATTTTCATTTTTATTTTTTTCTTTTTCCATTTCGTATGTAATTGAATTCATAAAGTTTAATTCAGAACTATTTATATTTATATCACTTGTTATTTCAAGTGTAGATTTGAATTTTTGAATAAAAGAAGTAAAGAATATATTTTCATTTTCTTTTAATTCTAATAAATAATCAATATTTTCTAAAAATGATTCATTTTTATTTGTAAATTTTCTATATAAATATTTTAATATTTGTAATTGTATATAAGGTAATGTATGATTGATATATTGATTACCATTTTCTAATAAAATATTGTATAATTTTAATAATAAAGTTTCTGAAGTATGATTACTATTTTTATTTGTTAATGTGTGATAATCGTTTTGATTTAAATAAAAATCAATAGTATGTGTAATATTCATTTTGCGTAATCTGAATATACCTTGAGCAACGTCTGTAATTTTATTTGAAAGAAGTGTTGTAACTAAACCGTGCATAAAAAGTGGTTGTTTAAAATCGATACCAACACTATTTTTTTGATCATAATAAATAAATAATTCATTTGGATGAAAAACTTCATTATTATAATTTATTTCAGAATCAATAGTACCACTATATATTTTTTTTATATTATCTTCATTTACATATAATATTTTGCGTTTTCCTTCAAAAATAGTATATAAAAATTGTATAATATGAGATTTAGGAGTTTCTAAAAGAATACCACCAACATCAATCAATGATTGATAATGTAATATTTCTTTTTTAATAAATAAGTAATCTAATAATAAATATTCATTTAATTTGGATAAAATAAGATGTATATTTTGAATATTTAAATGATAAGTATGATTATTATTTTTTGTAAAAGAAGAAGTATTTGAATTATTATATTTAATTTCTGGTTTTTTATTTGATAATAATCCAATAAAAGATGATTTAATAGCACCTTCTGAATAATTATCTTTAACAATACTATTAATTAAAGAAGTAACATAATTATTTGAAATATTATTTATTTTTGTACCATTTTCTCTTTTATTTGAAAGTAATGGTGGTGTAAAATTATGATGATTTATTAATTTTGTTTTTTCTAAAGCATTTTTATAAGATTTAACTTCTAATTTATTTTGGTTATTCAGTTTTGTTTGAGATAGATTTATTTTCTTTTCTTTAATATCAAATGAATAGTTACTTAAATCATATAAATTATTTTGAACATTTGGATGTTGAATACGAATTTTAAGATCTTCAATCACATTATTGATTTTTTGTAATTTTTCATTTATTTTTCTTTGAACTTTTTGGTGAAGTTCATTAGGATATGTTTCTTTATATTTTTTTATTTTTTCAAGTAATTCTCTTTTTTTATTAATTTTTTCTTTTAATAATTCTTTAAAACGTTTTATACGTATTTGAGTTTGTATTTTTGTTGCAGCGTTAGATAACGTTTTTGCTTCTTTATTTTTTAACATTTGTTCATATAATTTTTTATTACGTTTTATACGTATTTGAGTTTGTATTTTTGTTGCAGCTTTACCTTCTTTTTGACTTTCTTTTTCATATTCAATACGTTTTCTCAATCCATTTTTAAAAAAATCGTGATATATAATATGATTTGGTATGATAAATTCATTTAATAAAGTATGTTTATTTAAATCAATACTCGAAATATTTGTATTATATCCATATGAATAATCTCTTTGTTTATTATATTCTTCTTCTTTTATTTTATTTATTTCTTTATTTCGATGAATCATGCCTTTTTTAAATTTTTCAATATATAATTCTTTATATCTTTTATTATAACTTTGATTATAATCACTTTTATATGATTCTTTATTTTCAATATTATTTGGTATACTATTATTTTTATTTTTATATGAATTATGAATGGGTATATTTGCATAATTTGCATTCGGATTTTGTAATTTATATTGATAACCATTTTTTATAATTTTTTTCTTATAACGTTCAATATTTTGTTTTGCATTTGATATTCCATATTCTTGACCAATCTCACCATTATTTGTGAATCTACTACGTTTTATTGTACGACTACGAGGTAGTTTATTTAAAATCAAACCATTGTTACTATTGCTTGTAAAATTAATGCCTTCTAATTCTAAATTTTTATTATTTAAAAGATTAAGTACGTTTACAAATCCATGAGTACCTGTTTCATGTGATCCATTCTCATAAGATCCAGATCCATATCCATAAAATTCAGGATCATTATTAGGGTCATTCCAAATTGATCCACCACTCATTTTATTATTTATGATAAATTTATCAAATGGAATATTTCCTTCAAACATATGATTTATGGATTCAAAAGGAATATTAAAATAAGGTGTTCCTGAAAAGAGAACTTTTTGATTTAGTAAACCTAAAATTTCAATAAAAGAAATATTCCAATGTTTGTCATCAATATTAAAAAATTGTGGAATAATAATTTGTAATAAATATGTTTTTAATAAATCATTTTTATGAGTTGTTAAAGCATCTTTATTTTTTAAAATTAAAGATTCTAATAAAGATTCTAATTCATATCTTTTATTTTCTAATGTATCAATAATATCATTTAAATCATCTTTAAAAATAGTATAAAAAACTGGATAAAAATTTCTAACAAGTATATTATAATCTATATTTAAATATTTATATGTAATTAAAAAATCATATATATGTAATATTAATTTTTCTAAATCTTTTATACGAATATATTCTTTATTCCAACAATTTATATAACCAAGAATAGTAACGGATAAATATAATTCAAATTCGGTAAATTTAGAACCATTTATTGGTTTATTATTTTTTTCAAAAGGAATACAAGTAAAATAATTTAATAATTGATTTTCATCATAATCACCAAAACCGTATTCACGATTAAAATCCCAATTAGAAACTAAATCTACAATTTCTTTTACTTTCTTTTTACATTTATTTTGCCAATATGTTGAACTTATTTGATTTCTACGATTTGTATTGTTTGCATTATATAATTTTTCAAATAATTGATTTAAATTTGTACTATTTATATTTAAATTATTTGTAAAAATATTATAAAATATTTCAACTATAATAGATAAATATTTATGAGGTCGTTTATTATTTGTAGAAATATTTAAATTACTTTTTAATGGGTCAATCATAGAATCAATTTCATCCATAATTACAAATGTATTTGGGTCAATAAATTCTGAAATATGTTGATTTAATTGATTATTTTTATGAGAAAGCATTATATTATTTAATAAACTATATTTAATAACAGTATCACTAACAATATAAATAGTATTTAGTTTTTTAAATGAATTTATTTTATTATCAACTTTAACTAAATTTATATTTTTATCAAAGAATTTCATAAATGTTAAAAAAATATCAAACGATGAATTTACTAAATGGGAAGGTAAAATAATCATAAATCTATTTTTTTGATGTATAAAATATTCATTAAATAATATTAATGGAGTAATTAATGTACTTTTACCCATACCCATTAATAATTGATAAGCAACTTCATAATTATTTTGAGAAATATTATGATAAATTAAATTAATAAAATCTGTTTGTTGTTTACGAATATAATAACCATTTTCAAGTTCAAATAATATTTCAAAAAATGGTTTTTCTTTTTTATTTTGTAATAAAGAATGATAAGAATGAATTACATTTAAATCAATACTTTTATATAATTCACCAATCATTAAACAATTTTCATGAAATGTTCTTTCTTTATTTTTTGTAAATAATATATTTTCAACTTCATTTAATATAGTAAATACATTTTTTAAATAAGTCATATTATATAATATTTTTCTATTTTCCAATATAATATTATTCATATTATACATATTTCCAACATCAAATAATTTTGAATATAATGGTTTTTTATTATTTTTTTTAGACGCATATGTAAAGATGGATTGTAAAATATTATTTTGATAAATATGATGAAAATGTGTATTAAAATTTTGTAACTTTATATAATGTTTATTTTTTAAATCAAAAAATGAATTAAATATTTTTTTTGTATTACTACTATTTTCTCGAGTACTTTCAATATGATTATTTATATATTTAATAATTTTATTTGATTTACAATAAAAACATATTGAATCATAAAATTCTTTTAATGTATCATTTAACTTTGAATACACACTTACTTTTTTAAGTGAAGATAAGTCTATTTTTTTAAAAGATTCAAAAAATGTGCTAATTATTTTATGTATATTATCAATAATTTTATCATTATTATCTTTTTTTATATCTTTTAATTTTAAAGGTTTATTTTCATTGATATGCATAAAATAACTTCGTTCAGAAATATTATTAAAATAAGGCCATAATGGAGTATTATAATAATTTTTTTCCATACATAATTTATTAAATTCAATAATATCATTATTATTTTTTGTATTATGAATTAAATTTTTATAAATATTGTAAATATTCAATAATGGTAAATATTGATAATTTAATCCAAGTAATATCATATAAATTGATATATGAAGAAGATTATTTGATTTTATAGTAAATAAATGATTATCAAATGTATATAATAATATAGATAAATCATTATTAATATTTGGTATTTTTAGATTATCAATTTTTTTAAAACTATTTCCATATGTAAATAAATCATTTTCTTTATATGAATTTATTTTATGATTTATATAAAAAGATGAAATAAATGAAATTAATTTAAATTCTTTTGTTTCAATATTTTTTAACAATAATATATTATCAACATTACCATAATAAAAGTTAAATAATTTATTTTCTTTGAGTTTTTCTTTATTTAAAATAATAATATATTTTTGATGATTTATAGTATCATATAAAAAATATGTATTATTTAATTGATTATATAAAAATATATAATTTGAATGATGTAATAATAAATATATATAAGTATTATTATTTTCAAAAGTTAAATAATCAAAATGATTATGATTAAAAATATATAATAATTTATGATCATTTTTATTTATTATATATTTATAATGATTATGATTAAATAAAGGATTATTATAAAGTAATTGATTATTTTTATAAATAAAATGATATTGTATAACTTTATTATTTAAAATGCGATAATATAAAATTTTTTGTTCACTTTTATTTAAATCATCATTATGTACATAAAAATGATTTATTTTTAATTTTGTAAAGAGTGAATAATTGATTAAATCTTTATGAACTTTTTCTTCTTGTGTACTATTAACTTTTTCTTCTTGTGTACTATTTTCATGGTTTTCTGAATTGTCATCAACTGATTTTAATAATAAGTTTTTATTTTTAATTTCTAAATATGTTTGATAACTTTGATATAATTGTGTATATAAATCACTATCTTCATTTAAAGAAAATAAAAATAAACTTGTTAAATTTTTATAATTATATTTATTATATTTTTGTATATATAATTTATTTATATCAGTTATATAATCTTCATTTTCTTTAAATAAATAAAATGATCTAGTATTATATTTTTTTAATGTTTGATTTGGTATAAATAATTTATGTTCAAAATAATGATGATTTAAAAAATCGTCAATGATTGTATTTTTAAAAGTATTTATAAAATATGGATGTTTAAATATATTTTTCTCTTTATTAAAAGTATGATAAATGATGAATAAATAAATTACATTATAACTATGTACATTCATATATTTTTTACATTCATTAATAAATAAATCGATATCAATATTTTTAATATTATTAAAATAATGATGTATATATTTATTTTCTTTTATTTCATCTTGATTCATTAAAAATAAAGGTACTGGTAAATTATTTTCAATATTCATATTATACATAAAATAATTTTTAGTAGTTCCATTATTTGAATTTTCTTGTAATAATTCTGGAAAAAGTGTATTATAAATAATATTTGTTATATTTAATAAAAATAAATGTTTAAAGGTCAAATGAATATTTGAAAAATGTAAAGCTTCATATTTATCATTTATATGATTACTTTGCATATATTGAAGAATTTCATTTAAAGAAAGATCTTGATTCATAATATGTAAATTTGAATAATTAACACATTCTTTTAATAAATATGTATTATTTATAAAATCAATTTTTCTATCTACATTTGAAGAAGAACTTATATATTTTTCTTGATTACTTAAAATATAATCTAAATTAAATTTTCCATATAAATATGGATTTAATATTGTTAATATATTATTAAAATTAAATGGATATAAATTATAACTTCGATTTATTTGAACTTCATTATTATTAATATAATATGTAGAATTTTTAATAAAAAGTAAATCTTTATGGTCTAAAAGTAACTGATAAAATTGAGCTATATTTAAATCAAATGAAATAAATGATAAAAAAGAATGTATATTATTTTTATTTTTATATATTTTATTTAATAAAAAAGAGCTTAATATATAATTTTTATGACTATCATTAATGTTATAAAATAAATTTAATTGAGATATATTTACTTTTATGAATTGACCACTCTTATAAATATATGAAATATCATTATGTCTTTTTTTATTTTCAGCTTTTAATAAAAAATAAATAAAGAGAAAGTCAAACATATCAGTGCCTTCTTCATATTTAATACCATGTAAATCTTGTAAATAAATAGATGATGAAAAATGTTCAATATAATAATCATATTTATTTGTAACTTGAGATATATTCATTTTATTATTTTCAAAAATATTAATTTCATAATTATATTTAATTACATATTTTTGATTTTTACGAATAATATGAAAAATAATATGAAAAATATCAATTAAATAAGATTTATATAATATAAGTAAATTATTTAATTCATGATTATCTTTTAATAAAAATTTTTTATATGAGTCTTTACTATATATAGAAATATTATTTTTATTATTTAATAATATACGATTTTGATTAACAAAAGCAATATCTTTAAATATATCAGATAAATAAAAAATGGGAATATATATATCATTATTTTTATAATAATCAATATTTTCAATCAAAGTAGTATATTTATTATTTAAATCAAAAAATGCATTATATTTATTTTTAATAGATGCATAATGAGTAAATAATTCATTTATTTTATTGTTATAAGCGCTTGATTCATCTTTAATTTCTTGATATTTATTTTGAGTAACTTGAGTAGATAATGGTTGAATATATTTATAAGAATAAATATTTTCGAGTGATTGTAAAATAATATTTTTAATTTGAATGGGTAAAGGATTATCTTTTAATAATAAATAAAAAGAGTTTGTAAAAAGGTTTAATTTATTTATATTTTCTAAAATATTATTATTTTTATGATTTAATTCTATATCAATATGTATTAAAAATTGAATTAAATATGAAATACTTTTATTTTTTAAGAAAGTATAAAATGTTTCAAAAAATGATGGATTTATTTTTTTAAATAAATTATATTTTATAAAATAAAATAAAGAGAAAAAAGTACAAGAACCAGACATTTGTAAAGCATCTTTAAATATTCCTTTTTTTTTATTATCACGAAAAATCATAAATAGATTATTATAAAAATAAGATGCATAATCTTCATTAAAATTTTCGGTAATATAGTATGAATTAAATCTTTGATTAAAATCAGTAACAATTTTAATATTTTTTTCAATTTCAGCTAAATCATAAGATGTAAAACCTTTTTTATCAATATTTAAAAACGTTTTTTCTTCTTCACTAAAAGGATATATATATTTAGCATAATAGTTACCTTCATTTCTAGAATTTATTTGATTTTTATTTTTTAAATTTGAAATAATTTCAATTATTTTATGATTATATTCAATATCTTGGTCTATAAAAACTAATTGATAATTATGTTTTAATTTATAAAGTGCATCTAAATAATGTTTTTTTTCTTCACCATTATATAAACAAAATTTAATTAAATTTAATAAGTTTTCAATGTGTGGTTTATTACAATTTTTAATTTTAATTCCAATATATGTTTTTGAATCAATTTTTTGATTATATACACCTTCCCCTGAATTAAATATATAAATATCGTAATTATTATTTGATGAATTTTCAGTTATATGAATAACAATAGAATGTCCTCCTTGATTTTTTTGCCATCCACCTAAAATAAGTACTTCTTTTTGTTTACTTAATTCATCAAATATATCTTTATTATTTTTAATTTTATCGATATTTGTGGCATTGCTAAAATATAAATTATTTTTAATAGAAAAAGCTATTTGATTATTGATATGAGTAAGTGTATCATTATGAATTCGTGTATTACTTTTATTTATTAAAGATGAAAAATAGAAAATAATTTTATAAAATGTTTCAGCACATATCATTGGATTATTACCACGTTCTTCTTTTATATATGAATCAAAAAATAAATGTTGTAAAAAAGGGTTTTCAAAAGGTGAAATAATAGTATTTTTTTTACGAAAAATATTATCAAATTTATTATACTCTTCTAATGATAAAAATTTATAAATATCATCATTTAATATTTTAATATTCATATTTTTATAATAAATATTCTATTTTTTATATATATTAATTTTTTTAAAAATTATTCTATTAATTTGAATTTAATAGAATAAAATATTACTTAATATTAGTAAAAATATTAAGTATAAATGTCATATACACAAAATAATTGTCGTACTTTTCAAAACTATAATAATTATTTACAAAATCAACATGTAATTCTTCCTAATATATGTAGACAAAATCGTATTATTCAAGCTCAACAATGTGCTCTTCAACGTGCCCAAAATGAAGTCCAAAGAAAATATACTCAAATGAGTCGTAATCCTCAAAATTTTCCAATTATTTCTTCAACAAAATATATATGTTTAACTCCTGAACAACAACGCCAATATAGTAATATGTGGTGGCGCCGTTATGGTTCACAAATGAGCACAGGAACAAATTTAATAGGATTTGGAGCAACAGCAATTACTGGTTCTGAAGTTCCTTATACAAATTAATTAAAAATATATATACATATATTATTTTTTATAATAAAATACTTTTCAAAATCTTTTTGAAAAATATTATGGGAACTCCTCGTATAGGGATCGAACCTATGACCTCACGGTTAACAGCCGTATGCTCTAACCAACTGAGCTAACGAGGAAGAATAGCAATTCCCAGCTATTCTAATAATATATATATGAACTCCTTTATATCCACATAAAAATGTTATTTAATAAAAAATATTTATTAACAAATAATATTTGTTAACAAATAAGTTAAGTAATAAAAAAATATATTTTAAAAATAGATAATGTTTATATCTTTATATGTATTATTATATTGATAAAGTTGATAATATAGATAATATAATAAAAAAAAAGAAAATCTTAAAATTTATTCATATTTCAAAAAATGCAGGAACTTCAATTGAAAAATCAGGTTTAACAAAAGGTTTACAATGGGGTATATTTCATAGTTATGAATATGGATATTGGCATAATTATTTTCCATTAAAACCATTTATATTAAGATTAAAATATGATTGGTTTATAGTTGTACGTAATCCATATAATAGAATTTTATCGGAATATTATTGTGAATGGGGTGGTATTGGTAAAAAAAATATAAATCATAATAAAAGTGAAATGAATGAATATTTAATAAATAAAATAAAAAAAAGAGATCCGAAAGGAGATCATTATACGGAACAACATAAATATTTAGATAATCATAAAGATGTACATATTTTTATATTACGATTTGAACAATTAAATGAAGATTTTACGAAATTAATGAGTTTTTATAATATTAAAAATATAAATTTAATGAAAGTAAATACAAAAGAAAATAAAAATAAAAAATTAGAATTTTCAATAAACGATTTTTCGAAAGAATTAATTGAGTTAATTAATAGTGTTTATGATAAAGATTTTACATTATTTAATTATGAAAAAATAAATATTACTTAATATTTATTATTTTATTTTATCAATAATATATGAAAGAATTAATTTCCACCACGAAGACGTAATACAAGATGAAGTGTTGCCTCTTTTTGAATATTATAATCAGCTAATGTACGATTATCTTCAAGTTGTTTACCAGCAAAAATAAGTCTTTGTTGGTCTGGAGGAATACCTTCTTTATCTTGAATTTTTGCTTTAACATTTTCAATACTATCTGATGCTTCAACATCAAGAGTAATAGTTTTACCGGTAAGAGTTTTAACGAAAATTTGCATTTTTTCTATTACTAACTTAATAAAATATAAAAAAATAAATTTCTGAAAAAATAAATTCTTATATTTATTATATATCTATATAATAACTCCTTTAAGTTCATTCTTTTTTAACAAATTATTCAATATTACATATAGTTAAATTGATTAACTTATGTTTTAATATATTTTGATTTAATATATGAGGAAAGTCATAAGGACTTTTTGTTAATAAATGGAATAATGTAATATCATTGGTATTTGATGTAAAATATAATATATTATTTTCATTTTCCATAATATCATATGATTTAGCATTGACATTATTTACTTTTGTTAAATGTAAAGTAAAAGATGTATTATGAATGTTATTATAATTTGTTAATAATTCAGATGCTTCCATATAATTTTTATTTTCTAAAAGTGCTATAATACTTTCTTTATGTACCATATTTTTTATAATCTATTTATAAAAAATATTTTAATTTATGTAAATTTTTTATTTTTAATTAAAAATAATTAACTAATTGAAATATTTGGAAAATTAACTCCATTTATAGCAAAAAGAGGTGTACCAACAACTCCTTCAAAATGTGTAATAATTGATTGTGTTCCTTTATGAAGAATATTGTAATCATAAATTTTATAAATATGTGTTCCTGGTGCATAGCTTTTATGAATAGCTAAATGAGCAAATTTAAGTGTACAATTATCAAAAGCATATTGAATATTATGTTTTCTAAAATACGGAAGTGCTTCATGAAGTTGTTTTCCAATTACATACATTGGATTAAATATGAGATGAATTTCATTTTCTTTCATTTCACTAAAAGGATCTTCCTGATTATTATTTTCATTCATATTATTTTCATTATTTTCATTCATATTATTTTCATTATTTTCATTCATATTATTTTCATTATTTTCATTCATATTATTTTCATTATTTTCATTCATATTATTTTCATTATTTTCATTCATATTATTTTCATTATTTTCATTCATATTATTTTCATTCACATTATTTTCATTATTTAGATTCATATTATTTAGATTCATATTTCCAGATTCCATTTTTGTAGTAAATAAGTATAATAATTTATATTATAAAAATTCCTTTAAGTTAAAATTTATTTAAAAATAAATAAAATATATATAGAAATAAATATAAAATGAATAAATTAATATATTATCAAGAATTTCATCATTTTTATAAAAATAAATTTAGATTAAATGATTTAATACAACGCATTGAAAATAATGAACAAACAATATTTATGAAATATGGTGATGGTGAAGTAGAATGTATGAAAGTAACTGATTCAGGTATGGATGTAATATCATATGGTCAAAATTGTGATAATGATAAATATTTTCCAGAATTATCATTAGAATTAAAAGCAGCATTTATATATTTTGTAAATCATCATAAATATAACAATATACATATTGGAAAATGGCATTATAGACCAGAAAGCGATTATTTATCAAAATTATATTATGAAATGAGTGAAGATAAAAAAATAATTCCTTATAGTAATTATCATTTAGTCATGAATGATAAAAATGGTTTAAAAAATGAAGATATGTATCATTTTGTAAAAAGTATTAAAGAAAGTAATCATTATATAAAAATTATTATTTCAAATGAACAAAATATATTATTAAAAGATTTATTTTCAACACCATATTTTGTAGAAACACCTTCATCATGTTTATATTTAAAAATAGATGAAATAATGAATTCTATATGTGAAATTATACAAAAAGTAGAAAAAGAGAAAAATAATAAAAAAATATTATTATTAACAAGTTGTGGATTAAGTGCAAAAGTATTAATATATCGCTTACATCAAAAATATGGATCATTATTAAGTGCTATTGATCTAGGTTCATCTTTTGATTTATTATGTAAAAAACGTGTAACACGATCGTATCAAATAGAATATACTTATGATGAAATATATCATTATTATAAGGAGTTACTAAAAAAAAATGTACGATTTGATGCTTAATATTATGGATTAAGATCATATATATTTTTTAATTCCCAATTTGCTTTATATTTATAAAAATCAAGTACTGGAAAATATTCAGTAATACGTAATGTATTAGAATTTTCATAAATAATTTTTTTATCTTCTAGATTTATAATACGGTCATTCATATAATGTGGTGTAAAAGAATGTTTATAAGAATGTTCATCATAATCGTATTTAAATAAAAAATCTTCAGCACTTACTCCTAATTTTTTAAAATATTGAATTTGATCATTATTTTGATAATCACTTGAACGTAATTGTAAAATCATATTTTTTTTATTTAATAAAAAAGTATATTTATAAATACCAATATTCATACTTTTAATATATGTAAGTGGTTTTATACAATAATTATATAAATATAATGTATCAATATGTGGTTTTAATAATTTTAAAAAAGATGGTCCTAATTCACATGTATCATGTAAATAAAACCAATAATCTGGTATTAAAAAATTATGATCAATTAATGTATATACATGTTCAATTACAGCAATCAATGCTGTAAAATCAATACTATTATGTGGAATACCTAATACACAATATTTATCACGTTTTTCAAAATATATGTGACTAGAACCACCTAATACAACTAATATGTCAGTATTTTCAATAATATAGTCGTTTGCATTTTGATTATAAAAAGAATTGATTAATTTATTTAATACAATATGTTCATTATTTTTATTTGAATTAATTAAAAATTTTAATTTGTGTGAATGGCTCATTTTAATCCTATAATATAATCCTATTATATAATATAATTATATTATATAAATAATAACGAATTTATAACAAAGTTTTATTTAGAAAATATTTTTTTTCTAATTTCATAATATTTTTTATTTGCTTCATATATATAAAAATTATATTTATTATGATTTATTAAAAAATATTTATTTATATATGAAAATATTTGATTACGATTATGATTTAAATAAATGACTGGTAAATATTTTATAACAGATGGTATCATTATTTATTTTATAATAAATATTTATTCTATAATAAATATTTATATTTATTATTATGTGCAAGCGCATAATAAATTTTGTTTTATTTTTGAATTAAACATACTAATATACTTAACTTAATAAGACCAACGATTACCGCAATTGAGACAGTTTACAAATGTTGTCATTGGTTCATCATTACAACGTACTTGAAGTTGATAATATGAACAATCATTTTTCTTACATTTCGAACAAGTATATGTTGTAGTGCGAACACCAACATGACGATTATAAATAAATTCATCAGTTGCACTTTGTTTATCAATATATTTTTTCCAATGTTCTTTATGAATTTCTTGAGGAGAAAGATAAGCAATTTTTGATAAATCAAAACTATGATTTTTTATATTTTCAATAAATTCTTTATTATTTACATAAGAATTTGTATCCATATTAAGAAGAAGTGTATAACATTTATTTACATAAATTCTTTTAAAAAAACGGTCTTCAACATTTTCTAAAATACCTTTAATTTTTGCTTGTTCTACAGTATAATCATATACTGATTGTTCAATAGTATAACAATCATCAATATTTGAAAGATGTTTTTGAAGAAGTGATATAAAAGTTTCACGAGGAGATGGTGTAGCACTCATTTTTTATGATAGTATATTTAATATATATATATAAAATATTAAATTATATAATTATTTTAATAATAATTCTTTTTAAATCCTTTTTTAAATCATTTTTTTTATTTATTATAATAATAATAAATTGTTAAAAAAATAAAAATAAAATAAATAAATAAAGTAGATAGTATAAAAATAATATATTTTTAGAAAAATGATACATACTCATATTTTAATAAATGCATTAATCATAATTATTTTATTACATTTACTTATTTCTAATTTAACAAATTCAAATGATAATAGTTCAAATGAAGAACTTTTATTTAAAAGAAATAAAATAGAAAAATATGAAAATAAAAGTTTAGAATTTTTAGAAAATTTACAACCTGATTCAGACTCAAAAAGTAAATCAAGTAGTAATGTAAGTAATCAACAAATTAAAGAAAAAATACCTGAATTAACTTTTAAAAATATGGAATCTATTCGTAATAAAAAAAATTTACCAAATACCATTACTCCCGCAAACACTTATGATAAAATGGATTCATTAAATGTTCCTAACTTTGAATCAAATGTACTTGACTTTAATAAATTTTATAAAATAAATCGTAATCACGATGAAGTTAAGCCTAAATCTAAAAGTGTAAGAAACAATTATATTAACCAAGTATCTACTCCACAAAACTCTGTATCTGTTTCTCCTAGACCTTTTAATAGCGTAGATAGTGGTAAAATAGCATCACGACCAAGTCGTGGATTACCTGATCGTTGGGAATACGTAAATGATTTACCAATGAATGGTGGTATGTTTGGTTCAATTGTTGGATTAGATAGTACTGAATCATTATATTCATCATTTGATGGTTCAGGAGTTTCGTTTAAAAAGTGTGCGGAAGAAGTAGTAGCACGTATTCCTCATAATGATTTACGAAAACCAATAGTGTATAACTAAAAAATAATTATATATATATTTTAATATTAAAAATTTTTTAATATTAAATTTATGAAAATATGTTTTACAAAAACTTATTTAAGCAGTTGATGAAGGTGATTGAGTTTCTGCGATTTTAGTAAGTTCAGCATCTTTCTTTGCTTCTTCTTCAATCTTTCTTCTCATCCATGGGTCAATATCTTCAAGATTACTCATTGAATCATCTTTAAACCCATTTAGTGGTTCACTTTCAGCTACATTATTATTTTCAACAATAGCATTACCTACAGTTTCATTTTTTTCAAGGAAACTTCCAGATTCAGTTGAAACAGGAGCAGGTACTTCAGATGATTTATCAGAACCATCCGCTTTATCAGCCATTTCACGAAGAGTTTCAACATTCTTCTTACTATCTTCAGCACTGTGAAGATGTGAACCAGTAACACCGGATTCAAGAAGTTTCTTGCGTTTCTCTTCATTTTCTTTACGAATTCTTTCAAGTTTTTCGCGTTTAACCTCTTCATAATGGTCATCGCGTTGTTGAAGATTCTCCTTGTATTTCTTAACAAGTTCATTAAGAGCACCTTCAGTGTATTCTTGTTCAGCTACACCATCGGCACTAGGGTCCCAAGGAAGCCAATAACCAACTTGTCCTACGAAAACGTGGAAAGAAGGATCTTTACGTTGAAGAACTTGAGCACGAACCTTTGCTTCACGTTCAGTTTCATAAACACCACGAACTTTAAGACCACGAGTGGTAGTATGGAAATCATTTTTTTCAGCAAATGAAGCTTCAAGATCTTCATCGCGAGTATATTTCCAATCTTCATACATTTCATTAACAGCATCGTAGGTGATTGATGAAGGGTCTTTAAGCATTTTTTCACGAGCAATTTGGGCAGGTGAAGGAATTACTTTTCCTTCACTATCAACGGAATTAGAATCTTTGAATAAAAATTCAAGGAATTTTGTAACTTTAAAAACTTCTTTATTTTTAAGAACTTTTTCAGGTGAAATGAAAGAAAGACAAACGAAGTTTTGTCCTCGCACAGCAGCGTCAGCTTCAAGGAAATCTTCTACAATATTTTGATTTGATGACATTTTATTAAAATCTTTTTTAATTTATAATTATATTTATTTTAAGTTCTTTAAACTCATTTATTTTTTAATAAAATTAAAATATTTAATTTTATAGAAATTTTTTTATAAAAAATAATTTTTTATAATATAATTTATTAAATTTTTATAAAAAAAAAAATCGTAATAATAAGTATAGAAAATAAAAAAATCAAAATGGACGTAATGGAAATTGTCATGCGCATTGTTAAATACCTCATTGAAGGTCTCGCTGTTGGTGCCGCTGCCTGGGCTGTTGGCCGCCGCAAACTCAAGATGGAAGAAGTCGTTATTATTGCCATCACTGCTGCCGTAACTCTCATTATCCTTGATACCTTCTCAAGCCAAATTGGTGACAGCACTCGTCTTGGTGCCGGTGTTGCCCTTGGTGCCAAAATCGTAGGTGGTATCCCTACTGTTGCTCTTTAAAAAAGTTATATTAGATAAAAATATAAAATATTTTCTTAACAAATAAATATTTGTTAACAAATTAAGAGTAAAATTGATTAATGTTGAATATATTTAATATTAACATCTTTATTTAACATTGATTTTCTTTTTAATTTAGATGATGTATAAGGAAAAGGTAATAAATATTTACATAATATTTTTTTAGGAATTCCTTTCGTATGTTCTGGTGAAATAATATAGCAATTTGGATATAAATGTCTTAATAATTCTCTACATATACCACATGGCCCTTTAAATTTATATTTATTTTTTTTACTTTTTGATTTAGTCATACTAACAATCGTAATATAATTTTCAGGATTTTGATCATAAATATGTGCTTGACTTACAGCACTATGTTCACCATGAACATCATAACCCATTGGATTTTTAGAAGATAATCCATATAATATAGTACCATCTTTATGTAAAAATGCAGTTGCTAATGGATGATCATCATTACAATAATTATTTATAAAAACATTTAAATTATCTAATAAACGATAATCTTCAGATGATAAATTTTGTATAATATGTTTATCTTCTTTTTTATTAATATCTTTTTTAGTAATACTTTTTTTAGTAATACTTTTTTTAGTAATACTTTTTTTAGTAATACTTTTTTTAATAATATTTTTTCTAATAATATTTTTTTTAGAACTCTTTTGTTTGTCCATTTATTACTATAATAAGCTTATTTTTTAATTTTATTTAAATAAAAAATAATTTAATTAAAAATATAAAAAAATGAATTTAAAATAAATATAAAAGAAAATAAATATAAAAGAAAATAAAATAATTACTTAATAATAAAAGGTTTTTATTTACTTATAAAAATGAGAGAACTACGTATTGTTGTACTAGGTAATGTAGATGCTGGTAAAAGTTCCCTAACAGGTGTTCTTACAAAAAATGTATTAGATGATGGTCGTGGATATGCACGGTCTCTTGTATCCCAATTTAATCATGAAAGAAGTACTGGTAAAACATCTTCAGTAACGCAAAATTTTAGTAAAAATGAAGATGGTCAAATTGTTGTATACATTGATTTAGCAGGTCATGAAAAATATCTTAAAACAACGCTTCATGGTATGAGTGGATTTTATCCTGATTACGGAATGGTTGTTGTTGGAGCAAATATGGGTTTAACAGATATTACCAAAGAACATATGAATGTTGCAATTGCACTAAATATTCCATTTATGGTAGTAATTACAAAAATTGATATTGCTCCTCCACATGTACTTGAAAAAACGAAAGCATCTATTGAAGAAATTGTAAATAAGAAACTAAAACAAAAAACGCTAACATATATGAATGAAGAAAATATTGATTCGCTGGTACATATTCGAAAACATGTACCAGTATTTAGTGTATCAAATAAAAGTGGATTAAATATTGATTTACTGAAAAGATATATAAATAATGTGTATAACTTTTTTGAAACACATAATAAACTAACGCTTTTTAATACAACTGAACAACTAAAAGATACAAATATATTTTCAGTTGATCGTAATTATCAAGTAAATGGTGTAGGTACGGTACTTTCAGGACGAGTATGTAATGGAACTTTTAAGAAAAATGATAATGTATATATTGGACCATTTCATGGAATGTGGTATCCAGTGACAATCAGATCATTTCATGATAATTTTCAGCAAAGTATTGATAAAATGGAAAATAATGAAAGTGGATGTGTAGCAATTAAATGTAATAATAAAAATGTGGATCTAAAAAAACTAGATTATAAAAAAGGTATTTATCTAATGAGTTGTGATGCTGAAGAATGTAAGAAATTTACAGCATATGAATTTGAAGCGGATGTTATTATTATGCATACTCATTCAACAACGATTTCAAAGAATTATCAACCAATTATAAATTGTAATAAAATTGTTCAATGTGCACAAATTGTAGATATTTATGAAAAAATGAATATAAGAGCAGGAGATAAATGTAGAATTAAATTTAGATTTATTTATAGACCAGAATTTATTCAAGAAAATGATAAATTTATTTTTAGAGAAGGTCAAACTCGTGGAATTGGTATTATTAGAAAAGTAGTTACATAAAGAATATATAAAATCATAAATGAATGAAATCATAAATGAATGTACGAAATAATAATTACATAAAAATATTATAGTAAAGTAGTATAATATTTTTAAATTTATAATATTATGGGAAAATCAAAAAATAAAGAAAAAAAATTTGAAAAAAAATTTGAAAAAATACGTGAACGACAATTAGAACAACAAGAATTGGAAAAAAAAGAATTAGAAAAACAAGAATTAGAAAGAAGAAATGAAATTGCGAAACAAAGAAATTTATTTAACAAAAATTCTTCAAATACTTCAAATAATCAAAATACTTCCAATACTCAAAATACTTCTAATACTCAAAATATTCCAATTACTACAAATAGTAAAAATATTTCAAATACTATAAATAGTAGTCAAAATACTTCTAATATATCAACATCAAATAAATCAAATACTAAAAGTATTACACAATCCCCATATTATATTGATTTTTCAGTATATGGTAATAATCCACCCATTGAAATTCAAGTATTAAAAGATATAAGAACACGCAATTTTAGAGTACAATTAGACAATGGAACAACATTATTAAGTAGTGATTTAATTAATTATAGTATTACAATAAAAGATGTATTTGTTGATTTTAAATTTGTAAATTATGAAAATTATAGTTATTTTATTCCATTTGATACAACTGATTATAAATCATATAATATAAAAATGTCATATAATATAAAAATGAATGATTTACAAAATGTACCCATTAATATTGAAAAATGTACTATTTTATTAAGTAATAATAAAAGTTATAATTTTCAAAATTTTATTGTAAATATTGATTTATTAAATAAAAATAGTACTACTGTTTATTTACCAAAAGTTGATAAAAATGGTAAATTAAGTATGGTTAAAAATGAAGTAATTCCAAATAATAAACCAAATAGTACTAATAAACAAACTCCATTTGTTGTAAAAAAACAAAGTCCAGAAGATTTAAAAATTGAAAAATTAACAAAATTAGAAAGTACAAAAGATTTATCGCAAACAAATATAAAAGATTTAATATGGTATTTAAAAGAAAAATCGAATAATCGTACTTTAAATGAAAATGATGTAAATCAATTTAAAAAAAATATTGAAATATATGATACAAATTATTTATATGAAAATATTTTTTTAAATCCAACAAATTATTCAACAAATGCAATTGCTATTTTATTAAGTATATCACCCTTTTTCTTTACTTATCCTCGTTTTTATAACACTTCTTTTTCAATTATTATTGTTGGAATAATCGGATTTTTAATGTGTATGAACATTATTCAAAGTCAATATGGTATTCTTTTAAAAAATAAACAATTATCAAATATTTTTGTATTAACAGTAGTATTATTTTATTTAATCTTTTTTATTTTATTTAACAAATTAAATCATTTAACATTATTCTTTTTAAGTGGAGGTATTGTATTTATGGTAATGAATTATATATTACGTATTATTATAAGTGATCCAAAACGTAAATTTGGATTCAAACGTTTAAAATATAATGAAAATAATGTAACATTTACATTATTTAATCCAAACATTGATAAAATATGTAGTGAAATTAAAAAACGATATGCTTTAAATATGAGTTCAGAACAATTTTATAAATATATTACATCATTTGAAATCAGTGAAAAAGATGAAAAGTTTGTAAAAACTGAATTTATATGTAATATTATTCAACCAATGTTAAGTGTTTTATTATTATTTTTAATGGGTTCTATTTTAACAAAAGCCAAAGATTATAAATTATTAAAAAGTAATCTTCAACTTTTAGAAGAAGATTTATTAAAAAAAAGTAATCCAAAAATGAATTTCGAACAAAAAGAATATGAATTTTTAACATCACCATTGATTGGATTTACTGATTTAAGTAATAATGTAATTAGTAATCAATATAATTATTATTTACCAAAAGAATTAAATTTACAATATATAATGGAAAGTATAATAGATGAAGTAAATGATAAATTAATTAAAGAAAAGAGTGCACATGTATATGAAAAAACAATATTTAATGAAAAAATAATTAAAAATTTAGATAAACATTTACGACGATTTTTAAGATATGTTGAAACTGAATATTTACCAATTACTTTGGAAAATAAAGAAAAAGAAAATAAAAATGACGAAAAAGAATATATGTTTATAAAAACATTACGAAAAGATAATCGTTATAATATATTTGATGGAACATATAATAAAATACATAATGTATTAGAAAAATATGAATTAATAAATTTTGATACATCAAATATAGAAAGTTATTTTGACTCCATTATAGGTACAACAAAATATAAAAAAGATTTACATGAATTAATTAAAAATAATTGTAAAGATTATGTATTTAATAATGAAAATGAAGTAACTAAATTTAGTAATAAATTAATAACTGAATTTTATCACTTTATTTCAAAAAATGAATTAGGAAATGAAGTATATGAAAAGCATAAAGTTGAAAAAGATTTTTATGCAATTGAAATGGAAAAAATAAATAATATGTTAAATAATATTCAAAGTGAAATGGATAAATATAAAAGTTATTTAAATATATTACCAACAAATCATGTTGATTATAAAAAACATGAAGCATCATATATATCATCTAAAACAAATTATGATAATCAAAAAGCTATTTTTGATGATTATAAATTAAAATATAATAGTATTGTGGGAATTTTTGAAAATATTACAAATAAATATATTTCAAAATTGGAGTCACAAGAAAACAAAAACAAATTAAATAATTATATTAAAGAATTACATATAGATTTTAAAGATAACTTATTTGTTACTTTAATACAACATATAGAAGAAAATAATCAAATAGTTGATTTAGATGAACGAAATAATGCATTAAATAGTATTAAATATAAATTTAAGGATATATATGATTTTATAACAAATGAAGAGTTATTTAGTGAAAATGAACAAAATATATTAATACAAATTATTGAAAATAAAATGAAAAGTTTATTTAATACATTATATGCACCAAAGATTGAATATAATAAAAATAATATTATTTTAGGAAATATTACACCACATTTTATTAAAAATATTAGTAATTCACTTTTTTCAATCATTATTAAACCTATTTCAACCTGGATTTTATTAGGTAAAATAATGGGAAGTGCTTGGTATTGTGGTAAAATGTCAATGAATGGAATAAATAAAGATTATATAGAATTAATAAGAAATGTAGAATATGATGGTCATTTCAGTAGTATATGGAAAATATGTAGTATGGGTGTAGACAATGTATATTTTGAAGAAATAATAAGTAAAAATAGAGAATTATTAGTGGAAAAAGAAAAATCAATGAATCCAATGGGTCGTGGATTCCATTATTTAGGTAGTTTCTTATTTTTCATATTATTTATGGCATTATTAAATGCTTATAATAATATGGTATTTGGAATGAGTATGTATCCATTATGGACAAATTTACCTGCTTTAGTAATATTATTAATAATATTAATTATAATATATTTTGTAAGAAAATAAATATAATTTAAAAAAGTTTAATAAATAATAATAATTTTATCTTTATCTTTTTATCTAATATAAATATAGTTAAATTTATATTAAATTTAAAATGAATTTCTTTCCAAATTTACAAACATATGTAAAGGATACTGTGGAAACACAAAATATTCCATATGATTATAAAAATAAACAAAATTTACCTAATTTACCTCCAACTGGATATTTTGCAAATAAACAAGTAAGAGGTTTAGATAATAAAACTTTATATACAAAGATTAAAAATAATGTTGAAAATGCATGTAATCCAACTGGTGGTTTTATATGTAAATATAGTGATATTCAATTTACTCCAAAAAATAGTACAACATCTGGTCCTTTAATTATTGGAACAAGTACTTCAGATAAAGATACTCTTATCAAAAATGCTTTTAAAACTGCTTTTTTAAGTAATACAGATATTGATTTATCATTTTTAGATTCAATGAATAATATTTTATGTCAATTACCAAATATAATGGTAATATTAGGTTATAAATATACATCTGGTACCAGTACCAGTACTACGCATACTTATGAAAAAAATGATAATTATCCAAAAATAGTTTTAACATTAAATACTACAACTTCAACAAATGGAAATAATCAAGAGCAATTTAATGCATGTCAAACAGTAATGTCGCGAAGTCGTTTATATAATGTATCTGATTTACTAACAGGTAATTTATTTTTTGGTGTTAAAGATTTATTTCTTAAATTAAAATCAATTAAAATATTATTATCACTTATTTTATTAATTACTGTTTATTTACTTGTTCAAGGTACATTTTCATCAGCTGATATTGCTTTTAAGATTGCATCACTTGTATCAAATCGTAGTTATCCTTCATACACCTTTATTATTGGTATTATTTTAGGTATTGGTGGTCCAGCAATAATGTCAATATTCTTATCAAGAAGACAAATTGAAAGAACAAATGTTAAATTTGGTAGTTATGATATTACAAATGATCCATATGGAAAAGAAGTTCCTAAGAGTAAAGGTCAAGAAAAATCAGATACAGCATTAGTTGCTATAATGCTTGGTTTAGCATATACATTTATATTTATTATTTACTTTATGATGAGAGATAAAAATAACTCACCCATTATTAAGATTTGTGTAAGTGCTATTTTCTATATATTATTAACTTGTATTATATTCTTACTTTTCTATTGGGCTCCTATTGTAAGTTATGCAAATGACGAAGAAGATGATCGTGCATTTGGTATTTCACGACCATTAAAAGTATGGACAAAAGGTGATAATAATAAAGATATTTCATCTATTATTTCAAATAAATATATTGATCGATATTTAAGAAGATACTTTGCTATTTATGCAATTACAGCATTAGCAATTACAATTATTTATTTATCTTTACCTAATACTCAAGGAAAAAATATTATTTTATCAATTGTTGAAGGTATAATGGCTTCATGTGCAATTCTTGCATTACCCATATTATGGATCTTTAACTGGTATACAGGTATTACATTATTTATTGGTTATCCAATGATATTAATGATTGCAAGATATTTCCGTTATCCATTATATTATTTATTAAGACAAATGTATTTAAATAGTCCTAAATTACAATCTGAATGTACTAAATTAAAACAAGAATTTGACCATCCTGAATCTTATACTGCTCCTTGGGATTTAATGGGTATTACATTATTCAAATATTTAATTAAATTCAATTGTGGTCGTGCATTATATTCAGACCTTTTCGTAGATTATCGTGATGGATACCGTGATATTTCAGGTAACGCTTATGTAACAGGTCATGTATTCCGTATGATGATGAAAGATAAGAATGGACCATTTGATTATTACCATCATGGTTTAGTATTCTTAATTACAATTATTGTTTTCGTATTCTTAATATTTGGTGTAATTGGTAAAGAAAATGCTTTTTAAATAAAAATAAAGTAAACAAAGTTAAATTATTATAATAAAAATGTATTATAATAAGTATTCAATTATATAATAATTTATTAAAAAAATATTTTTTAATTTTAAAAATATTTTTTTATATGATTATAATAATAGATAATAATATATATTATAAAAAATGTGTGCTACAAATTATATTTTAATTATTCTTTTCATATGCGTTATTTTATACTTTCATAAAGATTTTATTTTAAATAAATTAAATGGTTTAAAGGAAGATTTTGAAACATATAAAAGAAATCCTTACAACTATTATGAATCAGGTGCAACTCCATTAAATTTTTATGAATTCCCAATTTATAGAAAACCTTTTATGTATCCTCAACAATTCTATAAATCATATCCATTACCTCATTTATCTTATTATGAAGATAGTGTAACTCTTCATTAAAATCAATATTTTATAAAATTTTATGCCATTTTAAATCTTCAATGGTATAAATTAAATAGAACGAATAAATTTCCAACCAAGTTTTTCACAAATTTTTTTCCATACCATTTCTGTTTGATAAAGTTTTTCACGATTTTTTAATAATACAAAATGCTTTTTAAATTCATCTAATTCTAATAATTCAAAGAATTTATGTAATACATACGAATAATTTAATAAATTCTTTCTATCATTTGGACATACTTCCATAAATGGACCTTGTATTTCTTTAAACATTAATCGTAATTTGTCTTCTAAATCTTTAGAAAGTTGTGGAGGTGGGACACCATTTACTTTATAAAGAATGTGAGCAACATGATCGGTATATTTGGTTAATCCATTTTTCTTTAAATATTTTTTAATTTTATGTGTTGTCAATTCAGAAAGATTTGAAATACGTTCTTTTTTAATTTCACCTAATATAACATTAAATACATCATCTGGTATTTCTGTTGATTCTTTTGCTTGGAATTGCGCTAATAATTCATTAAAGTGATTAATACGCTTGTAAGAAAAGAAAACAGCTTCAAGTGGAGGGTCTTTAAAGGATGGTTTTTCAGATTCAATCATTACATGTAATTCTAAACCACATTTTTCACATATTTGAACACCATCCGCAGCATATAATAACATTTCTACATCACAATTTTCACATTTAAATATACTATTATCAATTTTTAATTTAGGTGCATAATTTTTATCTACTTTTCTTAAATATTCATCTAATAATTCTTTTTTATTTACTTTACATTCTTGACCCACAAAATCAGTAATTTTAGATGAAACATGTACATTTTTTACTTTATTTTTTTCATATTCTTTAAAAATATGTTCATTAAATGTATGTGGTGAATCATCTTTTAATAAATCTTTAATATTTATTTCTTTAGGTGGTTCATCAACTATTGTTGATTCTTCTACTTCATTTGCATATTCTTCTTGATCACTTTCTTCTTCATCTTCTTCATCATTTTCTTCTTTTACAAAAAATTCTTTATCTTCATCATCATCACATTCTTTTTTAGATTCTTCAATATTTTCAAAATAGCTATTTAATATATCACCAACATCCATAAAATAATTTTTTTCTTCTTCGCGATTTTCTATAGATGCGATTGTTTTTTGTAATTCTTCAATTTCATCTCGTAAACTATTCTTTTTTATCATTAATTCAATATTCATTTTATCTTCAAGTACTAAATTTCTTAATTCTTTATACTCTTTAATTAAATGTTTTAATTGTTTGCGTTTTTCAGGTAATGATTTTTGTAATGATTTAAAATATTGTACCATAGATTGGTGTTTTGCTTCAATTGTGATATTTGATAAATCACTAGGGTCATTTTTTTGATTTCCTTTATTGGAAGGTTTAAACCGCAATACCATCTTTTTTATTTAATATATATTTAATATAAAAGTTTCCTTTATATTAAATTTTGATTTTTTTGTTTAAAAATAAAATAATTTGTTAAAAAATAAACTTTTAGAAATGATTGAATAAAAATATTACAAAAATATAGAAAATAAATGAAATTACATAAAATAATTGACCGTTCAACGGATTTTGGGACACTTCGTTCAAGAAATGATATATTTTCATTTACATTAAAAATATTAATGTATATAATTCCAGCACTAATATTAGGTAATTATACGGATAAATATGTACAAAAAATAAAAATGAATAAAATATTTGGAACGCAAATTATTTATTATATTTTATTTCAAACAATGATAAATATAATAACCTTATATTTATTTATACTATTTTTACCTAAATTTATGAGTGAATTTCAAAGTACAGTATCAGGTGGATATTTTATTGTTTTATATTTTGGTATGCAAACGAATTATATAAATATGTTAAAAAAATATATGAATTCGTAATTTTTTAAGCATAATCCCAATAAAAACCATTATGGGGTGTTTTATGTTTAATCGCATTTTTTAAACTACTTCTTGATATATTATATTTAACTTGTACTTCTTTAATTGTATCATATGTAGCTATAACTTTTTTTGTTTCAAAATCAATTTGTTTAATTCCTTTAGCTCCTGTAATTGTTTTAGCAACTTTTGGAATAACACCACCATTTTTAATAAAATCTTCTTTTAATTCTTCACTACAATCATCATAAAATTTCCAATAATGACCTTGACTAATTGTATCAAGTTTAAGTGCTTTACAAATTGCTGATGGACCATTATGTTTCATAGCAATAGCAGCGTGTTTTTGTGAAGGATATACTTCAAGAATTTTACTTTTATCAAGATTAATACGAGCTAAAAGGTCACGTCTTGTTGTAAAAATTTGTACAGTTGGTGGTATATTATAAGCTTTATCTTCAGTTTCATAATCAATAATATTCCATCTATAACCGTGATATATATAATTTCCACGAGATGCTGATTTAAGAGTTTTTTCTGAAAAATTTTCAATATGATATTCATTACGAAAAGTTCGTACTGTTTCAATAATAGTATTAAATGTTTTAATATATTGTAATGTTTCAGGATGATATTGTTGAACTTTTGGTACTTTTCTATTTGTATATTTCTTTTCTTTAAAAGCAGATAATTGATAAATTTCATCATCTTCATCTATTTCAGATTCTTCCATTTCTTTAAAATCTAAATCATTTAATTCTTGTATTTTTATTTCATTATTACTGATATCTTCATTATTAATATCTTCTTTAATAACTTTATTTTCTTTATTAAATAAAGTTGTTAAAGATGGATTTTGATTAATTAATTCTATTTTTTTCATTTCTTTTTCAATACGTAATGTTTCATTTTTGATACGAAGTTGTTCATTTTCAAGAATTTTCATTTTTATTTCTTCTTCTGGAGTATATTCTTTTTCATATTTATAAATATTATTCTCAATTATTGTTAAAAGTTCTTCATATTTTTCATTATCAATAAGAAAGAGTTCACGTGAAATTTTATTATTTACTGGCTTATTATATTTATATTCATTCATTCTTTTATGTAAATATGACTCAAATTCACTATTTTTATTACAAGGATATGCTTTAATTATTACAGATTTACCAAATTCTGAAACAAGTTGTGGTGCTCTTTGTTTAATATCTCTTGTAGAACCAATTTTAACTAATAGTTTTCCATCAATTTCATCAATTTTGTCTAAATAAACAAGATGTTTATCTTTATGATTATTAATAATCATTTCATGAATTTCTTGTTCGTATTTGTATTGTAACATTTTTTTTTCAGCTTCAAGTTCTTTATTATTTTGTTCATCTAATTGTTGTTGTTTTATTCTAATTTGTTCTTCTAATTCATATTTTCCATTTTTACGTATTTCTTTAATGACATTAATAACCCATATACGAAATCTTTTAGCAAAAGGTTTTTTTGATTTATAAACCATTCTACATAATCCTAAGTCTGTTAAAAAAATTAATTCCTGTGTACCACCATTTGTTTGAATTTTTTTATAAACTTTTTCAGTTTCATCATAATTTGTAACACATTTACTTACATTATTAATTCCTAATATTTTGGCAATTTGATTTGCTTGAAATAATGGTTCTTCTAATGTACCTAAAATATTTACATTATAATTAATATCATCTTCGTCATCTATGAATGCTCTAAGGATATCCATTTTATATATTAATATATATAAACTCCTTTATATCCACATAATTTAATAATATAATATACATTACAATCGGTTATACCTTTTTGTTAATAAAATAATATACCTTACTATTGGTTATACCTTTTTTGTTAACGAAATAACATACCTTACTATTGGTTATACCCTTTTTGTTAACGAAATAACATACCTTACTATTGGTTATACCCTTTTTGTTAACAAAATAATATACCTTACTATTGGTTATACCCTTTTTTGTTAACGAAATAACATACCTTACTACTGGTTATACCCTTTTTGTTAACAAAATAATATACCTTACTATTGGTTATACCCTTTTTTGTTAACGAAATAACATACCTTACTACTGGTTATACCTTTTTATAAAAAATAAAGATAGTTTCATTAAAATCCACACCAACCCAATATATTTATAAAAATATATCAATAAAAAAGTATATAATTTCATATATCCTTATAAGTATTACAAAAATTTACCCCTTTAATTTAAAGAGCTACGTAGAACTTAAGTATTTTATAAAAACGTTTTTTCGTAATAAATGTAAAAAATAAATCACACAAAATTATATAGAAAAATTTGATACTTTTATAAAATTAATTATATAAATGGAAGATTATAAAATATCTATACGAGAAATTGAACGAATGATATTTATTAGTAACGCTTTAAATGATGGTTGGACCGTACGACGTGTGGGTGTTGAAAAATATGAATTTATAAAAGATAAAGAAACATACGAAAAAGATATTTCCAATCATGCTACTTTAGAAGATTTCTTAAAAAGTAATTCTAGTATTGAAAAATTCTTAAAATCAAAAAAGAAGTAAGAATTGTATTACCATTTTCAAAGATAAAATATTTTAATACGTTTATATATATTCCAAATTATGTTGAAAAAGTACTTTTTAATTTTTTAATAAAAAAATTAAAAAAACATAGGAAATTTTATAAAAAAATCTATATAAAGAAATTTTTATAAAATAATAGGAAATTTTTTATTTATTTATTTTTTTTATTTTTATTTCATTTTTTTAAATAAATTCAATAAAAATACTTTTTGATACTTTAGTATAAAAATATAGTAATATATATTGGGAAATGCTGATATGAAGTACTTTTTCTGAAAAGTCTATTTTTTAAAAAATTAATTTAAATTAATTAATTTAAATTAATTTGTGTTTTTTTCCAAAATTTTTTTCTAAACATATAGTATATAAAACAAAACAAGCAAAAATGACTGGTGGTCTTATGCAACTCGTAGCCTATGGTGCCCAAGATGTTTATCTTACTGGTAATCCTCAAATCACTTTCTTCAAAGCCGTTTACCGTCGTCACACCAACTTCAGTATGGAAGCCATTGAACAAGTCTTCAACGGCCAAGCTGACTTCGGTAAGAAAGTCACCTGTACTATCTCACGTAACGGTGATCTTATCCACCGTATGTACCTTCAAGTTACCCTTCCTCGTATTGAAGCTGCTGGTTCAAGCGCTTTCTTCCGCTGGGTCAACTATGTTGGTCACATGCTTATCAAATCAGTTGAAGTCCAAATTGGTGGTCAACGTATTGACAAACAATACGGTGACTGGCTCAACATCTGGACTGAACTTACTGTTCAACCTGGTCACCGTGCCGGTTATGATAACATGGTTGGTAACACTGTTGCTTTAACTGGTACTGGTTTAAGCTCAACTGAAGCTACTACTCTTTATGTTCCTCTCCAATTCTGGTTCTGCCGCAACCCTGGTCTTGCTCTTCCTCTTATTGCTCTCCAATACCACGAAGTCAAGATTGAAATGGACATCCGCCCCAAGAGCGAACTCTATGTATCCACCTCTGGCTCACTCTCAGCTTGCGGTGTTTCAACTTCAGGTCTTGATGCTTTCTGTGTTCCTTCTCTTGAATACGCTTCCCTTTACATTGACTACATCTACCTTGACACTGATGAACGTCGTCGTTTTGCTCAAACTTCACATGAATACCTCATTGAACAACTCCAATTCACTGGTGATGAATCAACTGTCAACACAAATGTTAAAGTTAAGCTCAACTTCAACCACCCAGTCAAGGAATTAATCTGGGTTGTTCAACGTGATGATGTTGTTAAACTTGGTTACAACCAATGGAACAACTACACTGATGACTTCGATGCTGATTCAGGTGTTGGTTCAGTTTCTGGTGGTCTCCCTGATGCTTCTAACCTCGTTTTCTCCAACGTTGAAGGTGGTTCCAATGTATTCCCCTTCGTAGGTGTTGGCTCAAACGCTGCTTATGTTGCTCAACTTGCTGCTGCTGGTATTGATATTGGTTCAGTTGGTCTTACTGGTTCTTCAGTCCGCCCAGTAAACCTCCCTGTTGGTCCTGGTCCTAATGCTAACAACTTAGCTCCTACTGACTTCGGTGCTTTCACCACTGCTGCTGACTACTCAGACCATGCTGGTTTCGGTCCTATCAACGCTGGTCGTAACCCCACCGTCCGTGCTAAGCTCCAACTTAACGGCCATGACCGATTCCAAGAACGTCTTGGCTCATACTTCAACTTAGTCCAACCTTACCAACACCACACCAATATTCCCCCCACTGGTATCAACGTTTACTCATTTGCTCTCTTCCCTGAACAACACCAACCCAGTGGTACTTGCAACTTCTCTCGTATCGATAATGCTACTCTCCAACTCCAACTTACCCCTAAAGCTGCTTTAGGTTCAAAGATCAGAGTTTATGCTGTTAACTACAACGTTTTACGTATTATCTCAGGTATTAAAACGATTATTGAGTCATTCATAAATATGTTATGACTATTTTATAATCCACCTGTACCTAATAGTTGGATGCCAATTATGTCGCTTGAATACATAATTGGAGAAACATTAGAAATCAAGCAAAGTTATTATACTAGCAATATAGTAACTTTATATAACCAGCTAGTCTGGCAATTATTCTCTAAAGAAAATAGTTGCGAGGCAACATCTTTAAATTGCGGGAACTTCCTAAGAGCCTTTCCTACTACTTCATATATTGAAAAATATATGAATACTCGGGGTAATGACCTAGAGCATAGTAATAACGGAAAGGATTGGATAATCCGCAGCCAAACTCCTAAGTACGATTTTGATATTCAATTATCAAAAATAGTTAGTATATGGAGGAGGTTCAGAGACTACAATAAGATGGGCTTGATGGTGCTAACTACACCAAATGATAGCTTAAGGTATAGTCCAATCTTCATTTGAAAGAATGAAGTTATTCTTATTATATTATAAAATAGACTTTTTAAAAATAAAAAAATATAAAAAGTTTATTACCATAATATGGTAAGACAAATCCCAAAAGGGGTGGTTTAGCTTATTCAAATTAAGCGTAGTAACTCAATATTTACTACAATTTATAATATACTAAAAAAAATTATAAAAATATTTTTATTTTTAGATAATTGACTTAAAAGTCAAAAACATTTTATATATAAAAAATTTACATATAAAATATAAAATATAATTTATACAAAAATAATTTATTAACAAAAAAATAAAAATGATAAATTATTTTCATATTAAAGGAGTTGATATAAACTATTTTAGTACATATTATTTAAAATAGTATATAATTAACCGCATATACACGATTTCAAATGTTAACAATAGAAGAATTAACAAAATTGTACAATCGTACGATTCAAGATGATAATAAGTTTCATTTTGAAAGATTTAAAGATAATGCACCTCATGTTTCATATATTTCTGGATTTTTTGATGGAGATGGATGTATCTATATAAGAGAACAAATGAAACATACTTATACAACTGGTTTTTCTATTTCACAATGTCGAACAAATATTTTAAATATTTTAAAATATCATTATGGTGGTACAATAATAAACGATCATCGTAATAAAGATATTATAAAAGATAAAGTTTATGACGAAACATCTCTATATGAAATTAAACAACGAAGAAATTTATTTTATTATAATAATTCACAACCATCTTATAGATTTTTATTAAATGACATTAAAGATACTATTATTTGTAAAAATATTCAAGCAAAATCTTTATATGATTTTCAAAAATATGTTCATCATACATTTGATGAAAATAAAGAAATATTATTTAAAAATGTATCACAAGCAAATGCTCGTATTATTAAACCAATTTATGATTTTTCAAAATTAAATATTGAATATATTGCTGGATTATTTGATGCAGAAGGTTATATTTATATAAAAAAATTAAAATCAAATAATCATTATTCTGGAGGTATATGTGTAAAACTTACACAAAAAAATCATCCTGAAATACTTTACGCTATTTGTGATTTTATGAATTATGGTGATGTTAGTGATAATATTTATTATTATGTTGATACATTTGAATTAATATATGATTTTTTAAATAAGATTCTGCCATATACTATTGTAAAATATAATCAAATTTTAGCAACATTAACTTATATTGATTCATCAAAATTAATGATTCATAAAAAGTATAATGATAATGTTCATCAAATACGTGATTTATGTTATAAAATTATAAATAAAGAAAAACATTTAAGTGAAAATGAAAATATATTTGATTTTGGTAATCAAAAATTTATAGAAAAAGAAAAAAATGAACAAAAAATAAAAGAAGAAATCCATAAAGAACATATTAAAGAAATTTATAAACAAAAATCTGAAAATATGAAAGGTGAAAAGAATCATAATTATGGTATTGAAAAGAGTATTGAAATAAAACATAAAATGGCCATTTCTCATAAAAAGAATAAACAAACTATTAGTGATGAAATTATTCTTCAAATTCGTGAAGATTTTAAAAATAATATGAAAAATGTTGATATCCAAGAAAAATATAATTTATCTCGTGACCAAGTGTCAAAAATTAAAAATGGAAAATTATGTACAAGTGAAGAATTACAATCACTTGAATATTATGAAAGTATTAAAAATAAAAAAACAATGAATACAGAAGAACAAGCTATTAGTAAAAGAAAAGTAACAAGTGATGAAATATATTTTATTTTAGAAGAATTTCTAAAAAAGAAGTCTAAAACAAGTAAAGATGATGGCCCTAAAGCAATTTTAGAAAAAGTAAATAAAAAACGAGAAGAATTAAGTAATACAAATAAAGTTACATTCGATTCAATTAAAAATGTTATTGATAATAGAACAATTATTTATGAATGTGAAGTAACTGAAGAGAAATATAAATATTATGAAGAATTAGTTCAAAAAGTAAAAGATTTTAAGAAATAAAAAAAATGTAAAAAATAATAAATACAATTTTAATATAAAAAATATATTTTATAAATAATAAGTATTATTTATAAAAAATGTTAAATATAAATAAAACATCTAAAAACCATATTCAATCTATTCAAAAACATCAAAAAGAAAAAAATGAAAAAAAATCAAAATTACGTCGTGCTACTGTAGATGAAGTATTGTTTGTTTTTGAAAAAGTTTTAGAAGATTGGAAACCCATTAAAATTTATAATGTAATGATTCAAAATAATCCTTTATCTAAAATTATAAAAGAAGATATTGAAAATATATTTACAGGAAATTGTAAAGTATTTGATTTTGAAACAACATCTGAAAAATTTAAACTTTATAATGAATTACGACAAAAAGTTTATGATTATCATCTTTCTAAAAAAATAATAAAAAATTAAATTGGTAATATTTGTTGATGTATCATTTTATTTCGTAAAATATAAAATGCTGACGACTTCCTGCTACTCACTAAAGTGAGTTGAAATAAATAATAAACTTATTTCTGTACAACTTCGTACAATCATTGGTAAATCATTAATAGTTACACTATAATATATCCACATACTTGATGAAAAAATACTTAAAATACAAAATAGTAAAGAAAAAGTATTTGTACTTTTGTTTTTATACAATAAAAACATAAAAATAAATCGTCCTATAATGGATAACGCTGTTGCCGTATATGGCAAAATCTTTAATTCTTCTTTATCCATTTTATTTTTTTTAATTATTATTTTATATAAAAATAACTTTTATATTTATTTTAAAGTTATATTAAAAGATTTATTATAATTATTATTATCATAAATAAAAATGATTTCTCTATTTTTAATAAATCCTATTTCTAAATTATGGATTGAAAAATCACATTTTTTAACGATTACAACCAATCTACATAACGCAGATTTTATTATTTTTGAACAAAATGGTGACCCCATTCATTCTATACTTCATATAAAATCACAAATACCTCCAAATTTACATCACAAATTATTTTTTATTTTATCCGGTGACCAAAATTCTCATATTGACAATTATTGTAATTGGTATACTTGTGCCATTAAACCTTCCGGATTAGAATCTTTTCAACGCCAAATTTTTGTTACAAATCCATCTATTTTCCGTTATTCAAACCCTATTAAACCAGTTATTGATTTAAATAAAAATCGCAATATTGATATTTATTTTAAAGGTTCAATATGGCCTGGTATGAGAACGCAAATGAAAGAAGTTTTAGAAATATATCCAAATGTAATGATTGAAGATTTTACATCTTATTGGGATTGGAGATTTGAAAAAAATCGTAGTGAAAAAGAGATTGAAGAAAAAGCTTTTGAATTATATGATACTTTAACAAATGTTAAACTTTCATTATGTCCCAAAGGTAAAGGAAATAGTTCCATGCGCATTATTGAATCCATTGCTTGTGGTGCTGTTCCAGTATTAATTGATGATTTTTCAGCGCCATATGGTTTTGATTATTCACAATTTTGTTTAGTATTTGATTCTAAAAGTGATTCATTTGAATCAATTTATGAAAGTTGTATGGAATTTATTCAAGATGAATCTAAATATAAATATTATCAAAAACGCGGTTACGAATTTTATCAAAATATTGTGTGTTGCGATTTTAAAAAAAATTATTATGATTATCACGATATTAATACTATTTTATATGGTTCTTCAACATTTTTAATTCACGATTTAATTATTCAATATTTTCAAGAAAAAAATAAATTTTATAATTTTAGAATTTAATCAAGTAATTCAATACTTTTATTTTCAACAAAACATTTTTTATAATGCTTCCACTTATCACTTCTACAATGTACACAACTATTATTTCGTGATAACCAAATTTCCATACATTCTTTATGAACATGTTTCTTACATTCTGGACAATTTACACGATTAACAGTTTTTTCAATCACATCAAAACAAATTGGACAATCTTCTTCCGCAACATCTCGTGTACTATTTAAATATGAATCTTTATTTAATATCTTCTTTCTTATGATTAAACTATTATCAACCGCACTACAACTATCTTTCATACGATTTGCTTCTACATTCATCATAATTGCTTCGCGTTGAACACTCATTTTATCCATAATCATTGCTACTTCATCTTTATTTAGTGTAAATGTTTTAAAGAAATCTACTGTAGCATAACCAACTACACGACACATAATAAATGATATATGTTTACATACTGTATTATCTTGACTGCTTTTAAAACGATGTGCTGGACAATCGCAATTAAAAATCTTTTTATCACTACCATATACTTCAGGATTAAATAAATCTACTTTATATTCACTACGTACTCCTTGTTTATTCAATGTACCTAAAATTGTAAATGTTCCCATAAGTGCTTTATATTTAGCACTGTCGCTACGACTATTTTTTTCAAAATCTACAAAATACATTTGGTCATCAAGTGAACGACGCTTTACACGTTCTAAAATTTCAATTTGTTTTACATTTAAAATTTGATGAATAATATCATTAATATGAACTGATTTCTTTAAATTTGAACTGGAATTTGTTGTATTAGATACTGTATTAGATACTGTATTAGCTAATGCAAGTGCTGCAGCAGCTTCAGCTTCTTTTTTCTTACGCTCTTCTTCCTCTTTCTTCATTCGTTCTTCTTCTTCACGCTTCTTACGCTCTTCTTCTGCTTTCTTTTTCTTTATATATTTGCGTTCTTTTTCAATGGAGTCTAAAATACTTTTAAAATAATCAATGTATTCATTACATGTTGATTCATATTCATTCATTAAATCTTCGCTAATATTATGATCAATATTTGCTTTTTTCATGATTTCAAGCATTTCGCTAATATCAATTTCGTCGCCCATTTTTTAAAATGAATTTATTTTTAATTATTTATTTTTAATATATATTCATTATAATCTTTTTATACTCATTAAATTATAAAAAATATTTTTATTTTTTAAAAAAAAATATTTTTAAAAATAAAAAAAAAATGATTTTTTATTTTTATAAAATAAAAATGCCTTTTCCTTATCTTAAAACAAAGTATTATAAAATATTTATAAGTAAAATGGAAAATAAGTTAAATATTTTTAATACACGTTTAGAAGTATATAATCAATATGAATTAGATGATAAAATTGAAAATATACTTACTTTTGTAAATAATGTATTACCAGATGAAGATTTTGATAAAGATGATTTTTTAAAAATATATGGTAATCACGCAATGTATAAAAATATTTATTTATATTATAATTATAATGAATTAATTGGTGTATCTTCTTGTAATTTTTATTATGATGAAGAAGATGATACAGAGGTTATTGTATATTTAATGGTAATATGTGTAAGTGAAAAATATCAAAATAAAGGAATTGGTTCAAACTTTCTAAAAATGATTTTAGATATGAATAATCAATCCAATGTATGGATTAAAATTCATAAAGATAATAGTCAATCTCAAGCTTTTTTTAAAAAAAATAATTTTGAAAAAGTTACAAAAAAATCAGTACCATCTGTTTTAAATCCATCCTATAGAAAACCATATGATGTTTATGTTCATTATAAAGAACAAATTCCACATGGAATGATTCCTTTATATTAATTTTTGTTTATTTTATAAAATCCTTTAATAGATATGCGAGTGTTCTTAAATACACAACCCTAAATTATACTTTAGCTTTAACGCTAAGCTACCATTCATTACGAATAGGAGCATATAATCTTTTTTCACATACTTCAATACTTATCTTTATATAAATGTATTTAATATTTATATAAATCTTTTCTTCAAAATAATAACGTATCCTACGAAAACTAAAAAGTTTTATTTGTAGATACAAAGGCATTAAATATGTAGCACATTTGTACACATTTATTTTATAGAAAATAGAGTTATTAATTCTATTTAATGCGTTCATTTTATACATATTTGTATAAAAATAAGCTTCTTTTTATTACGTAAAAAGAAAGTTATTCACATTATCTTTGGTATATTTCAATGAAATATTTATTATCCTATTTTGATGATACTTTTATATGCTTCTTAAAAAGAAGTATATATTAAGTATCAATTATTTTATATGATTTTTTATTTTATAATATAGTTTCAATCAATTTTTTTTTACATAAATTATACTTTTTATAAATGAACGTATATAAAGAATAATAGATAATGTTATATAAATAATAATAAAATGAAATATTGTGATACTTGTATTCATTATTTATTCAAAAATAATAAACATTTATGTAAAGCTTTTGGAATAATTCATTTCAATGAATCGATTTATAAAAAAAATATAAAAAAACATATTAAATATAATGAAATAGAATATACGCGAAATCATCCATATTTATGTTCAATTGATGGTATATTTTATATAAATAAAGAAGAACATAAAAATTATAATCAATTATTAAATAATATTTACTTCGATAAAAGAATGAAGAAGCTCAAATAATTCAATATCATTTTTTTTTATATATTCATATAAATCATTTTTTATATGCATTTTTAATTTATGAGCTAAATCCTCAAATTTATCATGTGATACTACTTCACATAAAGCACGAATTCGTCCAGTTACCCCATAATAATTTTTTGAAGTACTATCTTTTTTACGTTTTCCATTCGGATGATGCATATGCCATTCAAAAGATAGTACAGTGTTCTTTGTATCGAACCCAGAAATATAATAACCTAGAACCCAATCTTCAAATTTTTTAGTAGCTTTTGCTCCTCCTTTTATGATTCCGTTATGTTGTTTTAAACGATGTGTAAAATCATTTGTAATTCCAACATATGTATTTTGAAAATGATGATGAATCATATAACATATATATTCTGCCATTTACTATATATTATATTTATAAAATATTCTTTTTAATATACTTTATTTTTATGATTAAATTTATTTATGAGGTAGCCACTTTCCACTCAATAAATGATTTTTGACGTCATTTATCTCGCTTGAGCATACAAGCTTCAGGTTTTTGACGCCTTCTTCTTGTACTTGCTAATCATATATTAAGAAAATAAAAATTAAACCATATGTACCGTCAATTTTTTTTTTTAAAAAAATTGCTCTTCTTTGTAAGGCAATTTATATATAATTTATTTAATAATTATAAATTAAAAAAATTGACGGAACATATCTTTTCATTTTATTTTTAATATATTACATATTGGAAAGTAAATTAAGTAGCAATACTTAGTTTATGGACTGGTTTTTATAGCAATATAAAGATCGTTGAATAATCAATATAGCAATATATTGATTAGGAGACACTCATAAAATAAATTTATAAAAATATATTCATTTTTCCGAACCATGTTATTTGATCATTTATAAAGATCAATTTATAATTATAATAATATTAGTTGTTTCTTTTACATATATCAAATAGCATTGTTTGGAAATCAATTATATTTTTATTTATTATTTTTTATTTTATTTATTATGTTTTATTTTATTTATTATTTATGATGTAGCCACTTTCCACTTAATAAATGAGTTTTGAATTCATTTATCTTGTTTGAGCATACAAGCTTCCGGTTTTTGAGGCCTTCTTCTTGTACTTGCTAATCAATATATTAAGAAAATAAAAATTAAAACATATGTTCCGTCAATTTTTTTGTAAAAAATTTCTCTTACAATTCAATTTTTTTATATTAATTTTTATAAAAAAATAATTAATTTGTAAAAAATAATTATTTTATAAAAAATATATAACTAATTTATGAATAAATAATAAAAAAATAATAAATAAAAAAATTGACGGTACATATGTTTTAATTTTTCTTTTACTATTTTGATGAGTGGAAAGTAAACTAAGTAGCAATACTTAGTTTATGGACTGGTTTTTATAGCAATATAAAAATCGTTGAATAATCAATATAGCAATATATTGATTAGGAGACACTTCATAAAAATAACTTCATAAAATCATTTTATAAATAAATTATTTATAAAAAATCATTGTTTTCCGAACATATTTATTTGATCAATTTATTAAGATCAAATTATAAATATAAACAATATTTTTCTTATGCATATAACAAATATCATTGTTCGGAAATTAATTATATTTTTTATTTTATGATTAAATTTATTTATGAAGTAGCCACTTTCCACTCAATAAATGATTTTTGACGTCATTTATCTTGCTTGAGCATACAAGCTTCCGGTTTTTGACGCCTTCCACTTGTACTTGCTAATCCATATATTAAGAAAATAAAAACTAAACTATACTAACCGTCAATTTTTATTTTTATACTATATGGTATAAAAAATAAAAATTGCTCTTACGAGTCAATTTTTTTTATAATATGTAATATATAACGTAAATAAAATATTTATAAAAAATGATTTATTTATGAAAACATACTAAATTTTATATATATTTAAGTATATATAAATTATCTTAAAATGAATAACGTAAATCAAGTTTTATTTATGAACGAAGTTGATAAGCTTATTCAATTTTGGTTTTCAAATGAAGAATTATGGTTTAATGCTTCTCATGAAGATGATTTAATGATTACAAATAAATATGAAACATTACTAAATAACGTAAATGAAGATTTTGATAAAATTATATTAAATGCGAATCATAGTATTAAACTAGGTTTAATACTATTATATGACCAAATAGGTCGTCACATTTGTAGAATACATCAAAAATCGCATACTTATTATTTTGATAAGATTTACATTATTGCTAAATCTATTATTGAAAATATTGAGTTATTAGAGTCATATAAACCTGAAGAACGCGTTTTTATACTTTTAGTATATCGACACACATTTGATAAAGCTGATATTGAACTTGTTATTAATATTATCCAAAAATGGAGATATACAAATAATCTATCTATATATAAACGGTTTTATCAAGCTTCTCTTAATTCATTGGCTAAAATCAATAATAATCAAGATTTAGTATATAATAATACATCTGGTTATATGGATGAAGTTATTAATTCTGTTTTAGATGTTAATTTATCACCAAAAATTGATGAAGTATTAACTTTTGAAGTTAATAAAGATGCTATTTATGAAACAGAAATTTACAAAGTATTTGAAGCTTCAATGATTGAAGTGCTACGTTTAAAAAGTAATGTATTCAGAAATATTGGTATTTCCGTTTCAGGAGGTGTTGATTCAATGGTATGTACTTTATTAGCGTATGCTTTTTCAAATAAATTTGCATATAATCCAATTGTATTTTCAGTAAATTATGGAAATCGTATTGAACAAAATATTGAAATTTATATGGTACACAAATATGTACGATTTTTAAATAATATTTTTGAGTTTACGAATGATAAAAATCATTATGTTCGAGTTATTGATGAAATAAAACGAACACATGGTAGTACTGAACTTAATGATAGAGATTTTTATGAAGATTTTACGCGAAATATTCGTTTTGATTGCTATAAAAATGTAAGTAATGCTACTTGTTATTCTTCTGATAAAAATAGAGGAAATCATACTGATTTACCTTTTATACTAGGACACAATCGCGATGATTCGCTTGAAAATGTCATTAGTAATATCAAAAAAGAACGTTCATATCAAAATCTTTTTGGTATGAATGCTATTGGAAATGAAAAAGATATTACTTTATTTAGACCATTACTTTCAGTATGGAAAAGAGATATTATTGATTTTGCTCAAAAATTTAAAGTACCTTTTGTATACGATTCAACTCCAGCTTGGAGTGAGCGTGGAAAAATGCGTGATATATTATTTCCATTTTTAAATCAATTTGACTCTCGTATTTTAGATGGACTTTTTTCATTAAGTACAAATTTCAAAGAAATATATAAGGTATATGAGCAATCATTACCAAATATTATATATAATCATGATTATGCTATTGTTGAAGATAAACAAATTTACTTTGAAGATTATTTTAAAAAAATTCTTCAAAAAATTGTTTCACATTATGGGATTTATCCAGTACGAAATAAGGCAATTGCTCATTTAGTAAATACACTGAAATTTGATAAAAATACACATAAAATTACATTAAGTAAACAATTATATTGTGTTAAAAATGAAAATAAATATCATCTTACTTTTTTTATTGTAAAATAAAAATTTATTTTAGTATAAAATAAAATAAAAAATATTATAAATTAACTTTCTTGCAAACATCTGCGATAAGCTTCTAATAAATGAGTACATTTTTCACTATTATCATTATATTTTTCTAAACAATTTCCAAAAGCTGTTAATTCTTTATCACATTTACCTTTTTTCTCTCTTAAATCATTTTTATCATAATATTTATAAGTTACATAAATGGAAGAAAATAAAGTTCCTGCAAAAAATGATTTTTTAAAAATATCATTTCTATACATAAATCTATCAATAAGCATATAATTAATATTCATTTTTATTTATAAATTTTATTATATAAAATCCTTTAAGACCAGTTAAAAAGTTTATTTTATAAATAAATTTAATTTTATAAATATTTTAGTATATTTTTGATATAAAGAACATTTTACATAAAGTAATAAATAAAATTCTAAAATAAAAATGAGTGATGAAAATGATTTTTTTAAAAATGCAAAGCATATAAAGGAAGAAGATAATGATGATCTTCAAGAAGACGATGATCTTCAAGAAGATGATGTACATGTTGACCAATTTAGAACATATTATAATTTAGAGGAAGACAATGAAAATACAGATGAATCAAATGAATCAGTTGGAGAAGAAGAAAATAAAAATACGAATGAAAATAATCATAATGAAAATTTTAGAAATAATATGTTTGGTTCATTTGATTATAATCAATTTATGAATCAATCATCTACAGAATATATGATGTATAGTACAATGGATTTAATTAAAACAATGAATATAATGACTGAATTACGTCAATTGTTTAGTTCATTAAGTGATTGGGATAGAATTGTATTATTTTATGCATATGAATTAATGCAAAGAAACATGCAAGTAGCATACAAGCTTATATTATATTTATTTAAAACACAAAGTGAAGAGTTAGTTTCGCAAATGATTTATTGGGGATTACTACTCTTTTGTTTATCAAATGTTCAAACTGCATATTCATATTTAATTTATCGTGTATATAAATTGGATAAAGCTTTTGCTCGTAAATTACATGAATTTTTAAAAGAACAATTTATGTTTTTTGAGAACGCAAATGATATGTCAGGAGCATTTAATAATATGATTCCAAACAGATTGGATCGTCCTCAAGGAGGAAGATATGGTAGTAATGAGAATGTTTCATAAATATTTTTTATAATATTTTTTAATAAATTAAATTTTTAATTTATTATGTAATAATAAATAATTGATAATTTGTTGTATAATCAACATATTGAAATTTTTCAATATTATTATCATTTATTAATTTTTTTTCATGAGTTGGACATAAAAATAATGGTTGTTTAGTAACTTTATGTAAATAAAGAGTATTATATTTTCGTGTACAACGATGACCTAATTTTGTTTTCGCAACACATCTTTTAGAATTATTAACAGTCATAAGTTCTCTTTTTTCCCAATCAAATGATTTTATAGAAGATTTTTCTTGAGAATCTTCAGGATCATCTTCTTCTTTAAAAATAGTTTGATGAAAAAAATGATATAATGTTTCACCATTTTCAAATTTTTTGTAATGATCTTTACATAAGCTGATTTTTGAATTATCTGCAAAAGTTACAGTTCCACCATAATAATAATTTTTATTAAGTGTTAAATTTATTCTACAAAATTTTGATTCTGTATATGGATTATGTAAATCGTCTGTCCGACATAAACAATGTGTTGCACATCGTTCATTTATATTTTTAATAAAAGATTCATATACATTATTACTTGAACTTTTTTTAAGTACATTATATCCACCAAACTTTTTACAAATTGGACATGAATATAATTCATTCGTAAAACCTTTTCGAGCACTCTCTTTGTACCAATCATTTATACATGTTTTACAAAAATAATGCTCTGGATTGCAATCTAATATACATTTTTCTTCTTCATTAAATGTATCACAACAAATATTACATATAAATGTTGATATATCTGATGTTAATGAATCGTTTACAACGTTTGTCATTTTTAAATAATCATGAATTAAGTATAATATAATAATTAGATTATTATACTTTATTTATAAAAAAATATCAATTTTTTAATTACTTAAAATAATTTAAAAGTAGTTTACGATATGAACTTTTTAATGAATTTTCATTTGTTAACAAATATTTTATTATTTTTTCATATAATACATTTGCTTTTACGTTATACTTTTTCTTTTTATAATAATCAATTAAAAATAATATACGTTTTAAATCACTATATGTAAATGGTTTTGTATTATCTATTTTTTGAACTTTATTTTCTATATTTTGTATATCAGAACCATTCATTTTAGATTTACAATTGCTTTCTGCTTGTTGTAAACCAATGGCAATCGCTTGTTTTTGATTTATTACTTTTTTACCGCGAATAATTAAATTACCTTTTTCATATAATTTCATGATTTTATCAATACTTTTTGATTTACATGTTTCATAATCACTTTTTTTACTTTTACTTTTATTTTTTTTCACTTTTTTTATAATTTTTTTTTCACTCATCATATATGTTTTAATAATAGTTTCTATTATTTATTTATAATATTTTTATTTTTTATTTAAAATAAATGAAATAAGTTATTTACTTATCTTCCTTTTTATTTGCTTCTTTCTTTTCTGCTTCACGTACAAGATTATTTTCTCGTAATAGTTTAGCTAGATCGTCTTTTTTAGCATTTGAAGGATAATCAACATGATGATAATCAAGAACTTCTTTCATTGAAGGAATTGTTGCTTTAATAGCACGTGGTTTCTTATCATCATCATCTGATGACTTTTCCTTAACAGGTTTTTCAGCTTTTTCCTTAACAACTTTTTCTTTCACAGGTTTTTCAGCTTTTTCCTTAACAACTTTTTCTTTCACAGATTTTTCGACCTTTTCTTTAACAGGTTTTTCAACTGATTCTTTTTCATTATTTTCTTTCTTATTTGAAAATAATGAAATTTTAAAAACAGATGATAATGATGATTCAGAATTAGAATTTCTTGATTTACGTTCACTACGAATTTTTTCAAGTTGTTTCATAAGATTCTTCTCAACATTCTCAAGTTCTTTGTCGCTAAGAGTTTCGTAAGAATTCATTTTAAATAATTGTTTTTTATATATTTAATTTTAAATATATAAATTATTTTATATAAAATAAATCAATTTTTTCATATTTTTATATTTATTTACGTTATATTATTTTTTTACACTTTTTGATGATTTTTTAAAAATTGAGCTTTTAATGCTGCAATAATATCTTCTCGTTTATTTGTTGTAAATCCTCGTTTTACTATTTCTTTTATTTTATCTACATCATCATCACTATATGGTGTACTTTCTAATAATTTTAATAAATCACTATCTAAACCAATTGATCCTAATAATCCACGTAACATATCATAATCTTTACCACGATCTATTAATGATGATTTATTTGGAATATTTTGGAAACCGGATATTAATGATTTAATATTTCCATTTGCATTAGTTTTAAATGCACTTAATTTAGCTTTTAATTGTGTTTTTACATTTTCATCAATCGAATCATTATTTAATAATTCAGTAATTTTATTTATATAATCTTTCACTTTCACACTATTACCAGATAATGCAGATGTATTTTGTTCAAGTAATGTTGTTATGTTACTTGGATCAACTATAGTTTTATCAATACTATTTGCAGCAGCTTGACTAAAGATTTCATTTGAATTTTGAGGCATAGTAGCAAATACTTCTTGAGGAGTTATGAATAATTTCTTACCACTTATGCTTTCATAAACCTTATTTAATGGTTCAAATAAGAAGAAAATTACACTTAAGAATGTTAATACTATAATTCCGATACCAACATACATAAATATTTTACTGCCTTTTAATTTTTTAGCTTGTGGAAGTGTACCACATAAAATAACTAATACTAATAAACAAATCCATAATACAAATATTAATATAAATAATGGATTTCTAAATAAACTTTCTAATTTCTTATTTGTTGATATTGGAGGCATTGATTGAATTTGTGACATAATATCTGCTGAACTTATTGGAGTTGATCCAATTATTTGTTTAAATGTATTATTTATAGTATTATATATTGAATATATTATAATTAATGCAAATATTAAACCAAATATAGCAAATAATATTGAGTATGATCCAATAAATGCTTTATATAATTTATTATATATATTTATATTATTTGGTGATGTTGAATAAGATGAATCAAATTGATTAAATAATACAACAAATACTACAAAAACATATGCAAAATAAAGAATAAAAGAAACAATAATACCTATATTTTTATGTAATCCTATTCCAAACATTTCTTTAATGTTTCCAAGTAAATTATCCATTGGTTTTAAAACATGTTTTTTTAAAGCATCTTTTGCTTTATTCATCATTGTTGGATCTGTTGGATCACCTCCATATTGAGAAAATTCTTTCATCATTTTATTAGTTTCATCTTTTAAGGTATTACTTAATTTATAATCATTATTTTGAAGACAATCATAATCAATACTTTTACTTGAAGAAAAGTATAATAAAATTGAATCAATATTTAATAATGAATCTACAACAGATATTTCACCGTATTTTTCAGTTGGTAAGAATAAACGAGATATTACACCAGTAATATTTGAAATTATTGATATAAATAAGAATATAATAATAGCTACTAATATATCTTTAAAACTTTTTTCTTTTTCAATAATTGTATCACTAAAATTATAAAATGTACCTCTTACAACTAATACAACATATAAAATACATAATACAAATAATGATATTATATTTAATAATTTATTTCCAAAATATAATGATGATGCAAATGGTGTTTTGGAGTATATATATCCCATTAATTCTGCATCTGGTTTATAACCTGATATTTGTTTATTTATAATAAAATTTAAAAATAATTGATTTGATAATTGAAAGATGATTACTAATATTGAAATAACATACATTTTCATCATATTATTTAATTTTGGAAGCTGAGTCTTTTCTAATAATTCTGTTCCTTTTTTCTTAATATATTCCGTTCTACTTAACCCACTTTTTATTAATTCTGCTTCATCAACTTCTATTTCAAATGATGCATTTTCAATAATATTATTTTTATCTTTTTTATCATTTTTGTTACTATTTTCATTTATATCATCTTCATTTATATCATCTTTATTTATATCATCTTCATTTATATCATCTTCATTTATATCATTATTTTGATTTAATTCTTCTTTTATATCATTATTATCAAAATCAGTTTCATAATTTTCAATTTCTTTATTTTCAATATGTTTATTATTTTCATTTTCATTATTTTTATTTTGATCATCTTCAAAAGCTTTGTCTAAATCACTAATTTGACTTTCTTCTTGCATTTCGAGTGATTCAATAATTGGTTTATCTGTATCTTCTTTAAAAAATATAATTAAATCTTTTTTAGGATTTTCATATGATTGTAATGCTTCTTTATATTGATTAAATAATTTATTTGGTACTAGTTTTTCACGTAAATTTTCTAAAGCACTATTTGATATAATCATTGGTCTTTGAAAAATTCTATAACTTATTTGAGGCATACTTTTATAAGTATATTCATAAAAAGAACGTTCTCCATATGGAGGGAAAAAATTAGATAAATCAATTGGATTTGGTGGATATGCTATTTCTTTTTTATTTGAAAAATTTGGAACTTCTTTAAATAATTCATTTGTTAATTTATAAAATAATAAATCTCCAGATTTAGATAATGTTTCAGGTCGCGAATCTAAAGCACTATTTGCTAATACGCATAATACTATATACTTTTTTTTTGAACTTATTTTATCTATTTTTGAAAATATAAATCCAAATTCACAATCATATAATATTCCATCTATTTTATTAAATGATGGTGTTATTACAAACATCTTTTCAAATTTATAACTACTAAACTCTTCCCCTACAACATCATCATCAAATGCTTTTTTTAAATTACATTTACTATTTTTTGTTTTTTCAGGATTTTGGTTTAATATTAATATTTTCCCATTATTTACCATATTCATAAAATGAATCTCATTACAACTATCTATTTCTTGACCACAACGATTTACACATAAATTTACTGATCCTGTTATATGTGTATATTGAACATAGTTTTTAAAAATATCATTAATGATCGCATCTTGAGTATTAATTCCTAATATGCTATTATTTAATTCCATTATAAATTAATTTATAATATAACTATAATAAAATAATAATTTATTTTTAACATTTATGCGAATTTATTATTATTAAGTATAACATTCATAAATTTAATTCTTTCTATAAAATAGTATTTAGTAAAATGAATTTAAATATAAAAAATCTTTCTTTGATTTTTGCTATTATTATTATATGTGCTTATATTTTTGGTAATGTTATGGTTTCTGTTTTTAAATCTAAATTAGATGAAGTATTTATAAAAGAACATTTTAAAAGTAAAAAAGATTATCATTTAAGTACAGAAGAAGAAGAAACAAAAAAATATACATTAAATCAAGAAGAAGAAAAGGTACATATTTCTAATTCACAATTAAGTAGAATTTTAGAAGAAGAAAATAAAAAAGAAGAAAATAATTATGTTCATAAAAGAAGTATAGTACCAGAAAATATTCAATTAAATCAAAATATTAATAATGAAGAAGAAGAATCATCATCTTATTTATATAATACGAATATTAATAAAAAACAAGATTTAGTAAAAGAAGAAGATACTTACGTAATTGTTAAAAAAAAATATGTAATCGAAAATTTTGATGAAAATAAAAAAAAACAATCTATTATTGATAATGAATTTTCTAAATCTTTTGGTCCTAAAAGTATAGAACCAACCCATATTAATGGTTATGATGGTATTCCTGAATCATCATCTGTTTGGAACTTTGATTATGAAAAACATGATGCTATTAAAAATTTATGTTTTCATAATCATATTCATACTAAAGATTGTACTTATGGTCATACAAATTATGCTGACCCTTGTACAATGAGTGTTATTGAAAAACGAACTTTTATGTTAAATTATCCTCCAAATATGACTATGCAAGATTATATAAATTGGTTATATTGTTTTGTTGGAAAAGAAGACCAATTACCATATAATCATTTAAAAAATTTGGAAAAATTAAAAAAAAATATACCACTTGTTAAAGAAGATGGTATTTGTCCTCCACCTGCTCAATATTTTCCACCACTTGATAGTGAAAAATATTTTAAAAATATGTATGATGCGAAAAGTCATGAAATTGCTTTTGCTCCAAAATTAAATTCAAATACAAGTTCTTTAGTTGGAGCGAATTATAATCAATATAGTGAATTTTCACAAAATTTTGATGTTTATGGTTCAACCGGATTTATTGTCAATCCAGATATAGCATATAAAAAAAATGCAAAAGATTTAGATAATATTATTAAACCCAAAAATGGTAATGATTTAGAATTAGAGAAAAAGTATAAACCTTATTTTGTTAAAAATATAGAAGTATAAAAATAAAAAATATAGAAGTATAAAAATAAAAAAATAAAAAAATAAAGTATATTAAAACTTTTTATATAAAAATATTTATATTATATATAAAATGAAAATAAAATTGTTTGATGTTACAATGAGAGATGGATTACAAGATGTAGATAAAATATATACTTTAGATGAAAAGAAAGAATTATTAGATTCCATTATAAAACCATATATTCAAGATTATGAAATTGGAAGTTTCCCTAAATTAGAATATATTCCTCAAATGACAAATAGTACTGAAATATATAAATATGCTTTTGAAAAATATGGTAATGAAAAAAATTTTTATATGCTTATTTTTAATAATTATGGGTTAAATGTATGTATTCAAAATAATATAAATCATCTTTGTTTTATTACATCATATTGTCATTATTTTCTTTCAAATAATATAAAAAGAAGTATTCAAGAAAGTTTAGATTTTATATATCATTCTTTATCTTTACGTGAAAATATACATAGCAAAGTTTATTTATCTACTTTTTGTGGTTCATTAAATATAAATTATGATAAAGATAAACTTATAAATATGATAAATACTTTATTAAAATATGGTGTTCAAAATATAACTTTATCAGACACTTATTCTCTTTTAACACCACGATTATTTAAAAAAATTTGTAAAGATTTAGAAAATGAAAAGTATGATTTTTCACATTTTTCATTACATATTCATAAAAATAAACATTTTAAAGAAATTATAGCAATTGGTTTACGTTATCATATTTTAAAATATGATGTATCACATATAAATTCTGGTGGTTGTGTTATGGTGAAATGTTGTAATATTGGACCAAATCTTCATATTGATGATATTCAAGAATATATATAACGTAAATAAAATATAAAAAAATTTATCATATTTTTCTATGATAATTATAATATATAAAATATATTATAATCATTTTACTTTCATTATTTATTAAAATGCTTTCTATTTCAAACGAATTTCAACGTCTTCCTGACGAAATGAAACTTTTTTCATTATACGTAAATCGTTATTTTCCAAAAAAAGGAAAAGAAAAAGAATTTAAAAATTGTGAAGAACCACAAATAATAAATGAAAAAGAACAAAAAAAAATGAATATTGCTAATTTAGCAAATCCATTATTTTTAGCTATGATTCCTATTGGAATAGTATATTATACTATTGCAACAGGTTTACAATTTTCTATTGGTAGTATCTTTTATGTACCATCAATTGGAATACACGCTATTGCAAATTTAGGTGGTCTTACAAATTTATGTAGACATTCTAAATATATATATACATATTCACATTCATATATAATATCAAATAAAATCTATTTATTAGATAAAGAGTTACCAGAAGAACATATTTCTTCTTTTGCTACTCCGTATGTGTACTATAAAATTATGAAATCAATAAATGAATTTAATCATTTATCTGAAAATAATAAGTTACTTATTGTAAAATATGTAAAGGAAAATAGAGTATATAATTATCAAGATATCAAAAATAATGATGAAATTGAAAAGTTATATACTCGTATTTTTTTTAATTACAAACCATACCAAAATTTTTTGGATTCATTGTTTTATTGTGATATGGAAAATATTAAACATTCAACTATTGAATCATTATTTATTTCAAATTATATGAAATTCTTAATTGGAAACCATATTTCTATTATTTCTGAATAATATTTTTATTATTCAAAACTATTGTAAATATTCTAAATATTCTTAATATTGTAAATATTGTAAATATTGTAAATAAATCATAAAATTACACTTTTGTAAGTGCTTCTTTAGCAAGTGGATCTAAATTTTTAGTTAATAATTCAAATATATTTTTATAAAAAGATTTAAAAATCATTAATATGAAAGCTTCAAATTTATATAAATCTTTCATTTTATTCATTAATTCAAAACTATTATAAATAGAATTATTTTTATTTCTTATTAACTTATTTATTTCACTATTATTATACATTTTCTTTTTAATTAATTGAACTAATTCTTTTAACTCTTCTTTTGTATATACGATATTATTACCATTTGATTCATTATTTTCATTTTCTGTATTTGGATTTGTTTTATTTGAATCTAAATTTGTACGTAATAAAAATTTATTTACACTATTATATTCTGATAATGATAATTCATGTAATGATAAATAAACAGGTTTTGTTATATTTATGGTTTTATTTAATCGTAATGTTGAAACATTTTCATCCGAAATATATACTACATATTTCTTTTTCATTATTTTATTAAAAAATTCATTAAATACTTTATATTTATGTGTATTATTTGAATTTTCAGAGCTACGGAATTTAATATATGATCCAGAATTATTTAATTGTAAAATTGCACTTTTTGATTCTTTATTTTTAAAAGCTTTATTATAAATAATATTTAATAAACTATTTAAATTTATTGAATTATTTACATTATTTGTAGTATTAAATATATTTTTACATATATTTATAAAATTTTCTTCTAAATTATAATTTGTTATACTATTTTTAAAAGTTTCACTTTGAATATTTTTAAAATATAAATTATAATCAAAATCTAAATGATATATATTTAAACTATGATTACTTTCATTAAATGAATAAATAATATGAAATAATATATGAAAAAATTTAGTAGTATATTTAGGTTTGTAATAATAATCTAAAGCACATTTTGATAATAATATGATTAACCCTTTTGTATATATAAATCTTCTATATATTGATATGATTTGACTTTTTAGTTGTTTTTTAACAATTTCTAAAGAAATATTTGGTTGAATCTTTCTTTGAGCACCATATATACTTTTTATTTTGTCAATATCAAATAATTTAATATTATGTGTTAAATAAAAAGTATTTATTAACAATATAACTAATAAACATAATTCTTTATGATTTTTTAAATTATCACTAATTTGATTATATTTTAATAATGAAATGCTTAATAATTTAATTATTTCTTTATCTTTTAATTTGTGTTTAAATTTGTCCATATATCCTTTATTTTCATTACTTAAGTTATCCATGCTTACTAAATATCTCATATCATTTTTAATATTACTTGTTAATTTTGCTTGATTTTTTAATGGGAAAATGATTTTTAAACTTTTAACTAATATTTTTATTTGAAAACCGCTAATTGGAATTGCTACTCCAAATTTAGTTGTTACAATACTTATTATTTTATTTAAATTTGAAATACTTAATTGATCTAATATATTTAATAACTTTGGTATTAATCGTACATCTATTGCTTCTGTAAAATTACCTTGATTTTGCGCTTTTTTTACAAATTTAATTTGATCATTTACAAAATCTTGTATTAAATTATACATATCATCATTTATATCCATAAAAATTGATGTTATATCTTTTACTGTATATATATCTAAACCCATTGAATTTCCTAAACCCATTGAATTTAATGGATTTGGTGCACCTTCTGGCATTGGCATTGGTAATGCTAATTGTGATATAAATTTTTGAATATCTCTTTCTTCCAAAGAATTAACAAACTTTGCAACATATTTTAATTTTACGAATTCAAATTTCTTTTGTTGTTCAATATTTTTTAATTCTTCAATTGCATCAAATTTAGATGGATTTATAGCACGTAATTTACCAATCATATTATTTAAATTGTCTGGTTTAAAAAAATCGAATATTTTAACAAAACCTTCTAACTGTTTTATTTTATCAGATGCTTCAGTTACATTTCCATTTTGACCCATTTGACCCATTTGACCCATTTGACCCATTTGAGCCATTTGACCCATTTGAGCCATTTGACCCATTTGACCCATTTGACCCATTTGAGCCATTTGACCCATTTGACCTATTTGAGCCATTTGGCCAGATAAAGCTGATGGATTTATTTGTCCAAATGGAGTTGAAAATAGAGATGATGGTGAAGATGGAACTACTTTACTATTATTTTTAATATTTTTAATAATTTCGATTAAATGAATTTTATTACATTCTTCTTCAATGCTATTTAATATTTCATTTGATATTTTTTTATCAACTTTAAATGTACGAGTATATGTAAGTTGTGGATTTAATAATAATAATATTTTATAATGAACCATTGATTTAATTTCTTTATCAAAATCACTTCTTTTCATTTTAAATACTTTTTTTTCCACTTCTTTAAAATAATAATCATCACTTATTTTTTGTATAATATTTTTAACACTATTTTCAACAAAAGTACGTTTACTATCAATTAATTCCAATTCAATTAATCGTTCTTTCACTTTTTGTATTATTTGGTCATATATTTTTTTATTTATTTTAAATTTTGGAACTTCTATTTTTATATCATTTTTTGTTACATTATTTACAATATTTCGTGTTTGTAATGAAATAACATAATTTACAACTTCTTTTATACTTTTTTTAAAATCTTTTTTTGAACGCGAAATAATACTTCCTTTTATTTCATCTTTATAAAATAAATCACAAATATAATCTATTACCTCTTCTTGAATCATTCTTTCTTTTGTTGCTTCAATTTGTGTTTGATATATTGATTTATTTGCACTACGTCCAAATTGAGATAAATCCATTTTTGATCCCATTTGATTAAAACCTTTCACATTTGAAATAAATGATGTTATCGTTGATTTCTTAGAAGATTTTAATGGATTTACCTTATTTGCTAAATATTTTTGTCTATATAATTCTATTTTTGACATAATTATAATTTAATATATATAATCACTACTATATATATTATATTTTATATCTTCATTTTATATTTTTTATCTTTATAACTTAATTTGGTTCATCTAATGGATGATAATATAATTCAGGATATAAGTAAAGTGGAACATTAAGTATTTCGCGATCTAAATCAATATATTTATTCATACAATTTTTAAAACATTTATTCATACATTGTTTTAAACAATTATTTTTATAAAATTTGATAATATTATTATTTTTATGATCTTTTTTTACTTGAATTGAATTTGTTAAAAAAAGTGTATCATTAAATCCATGATTATTTTTTATATGATATTTTGGATTTTTATATAATTGTACTTTGTTTGATTTAACTAATAATTCATTTGGAATAACTTTTTGTGGATTTTTTAAATCACATCGTTTATCTAATCCATATGTATTTTCTATATTATGATTGATTGAAATATTATTATTTACAAAAGTTTCTTTATTTAAATTATATAATTTATACATAAATATAATCATTAATAAAAGTAATAGATTTATTTTCCAATCCATTTTTATAAAAAATAAATATTATTAAATATCTAATATAATAATATAAATAAAATAAATAATATGGCTTCATTTTATAAAAATAAAAATTTTAGTGGAACAGCATTTAATTATAATACTCGTATAAATAACTTATCCGGAAATAATAACTCTTTTTCATCTATTAAATTAACATCAAATAAATATATTGTTATTTATGACGGTTTTAATCTTACTGGAAATAGTATGGTAGTTATGGATGATATAACAGATTTATCATTATATGGTTTTGATAAAAAAATAAAATCATTCGGTTTTTATAATATGATTTCACCATCCGTTGTTTATTCAAGATCTTATGATGCATGTTCTTCATTTAATGCTATTGATGCCAATGATAATATATTTAGTTGTAGTGGATTCTTTGTAACATCAACTGGTTATATGGTTACTGGTGCTCATTGTGTTTTATCAGAATCATTTAATGAAACTACTCAACGTTATGATCCATGTGTTGAATTTGATGTATCTGTTTCTAGTGTAAATGGTGTAAGTGGTGTAAATAAAGTATTTCAAGCACGTTTAGTTGGTTATGACCAAATTTGTGATATTGCTGTTTTAAAAATTGATGGATTAACAACTCAACAATTTTTATCTTGGGGTAAATCTCGTCAAACACCCATTGGTTCTCGCGTTTTTGTTTTAGGTAATCCTGCAGGTCTTGATGAAGATTCATTTGCTTCAGGATTAGTGCGTGATAATAAATATAATGGAGAATTCCCTGATTTTTATGTTGAATCTGTATTAACAGATGGAACTATTATTGGAGGAAATAGTGGTGGTCCAATATTAAATGGTATTGGTCAAGTAATTGGTATAACAAATTATGGAATGGGTGATTCAAATCAATTAGGTGGAGGTGTATCACAATATATTGCTCAAGATATTGTAAATCAAATTATAGCATATGATTTAGCAGGTCGTCCAGTGCGTACAAACTTTAATGCTTCGGATAATCCATTAACTATACCAGTATCATCAAATCATAAATTTATATTAAACGATGGTTCGCGAATTTATGGAGCATTAGGAACAGTATTAATTCAAATACCGCGATATTTAGTTCCACTTTTTGGAATTGATAATAATCTTTATCGTGGTGGATTTGTAATAGATTTAGATCCAACATCTGATTTAGCAAATTATGTTGAATTATATGATATTATTATATCTATTGAAAATCAGGAAATAGGTTTATTTAAAAATCAAATTACACCATCTTCTGTTTTAGTAAATAAATCACCTTATGAAAGTGTTACAATAAAATATTATAAAATAAATGAAGGATTTGCAACACTTCGTACACAATCAATTATATTAACACGTTATCCTAATAATGTTACATTTAATGATAGTGTAATGAATGCGAAAGAAAAAATAAAAACTATTTTTACAATGTTAAAAAATAAAAACAAATTAGTATAAAATATATATTTTTTACTTTAATATAAAAAAATTTCATTATATTAAGTTTATTTATTATTTTATTTATTAAGTTTATTTATTATTTTTTTTATTATTTTTTTTTATTTAATTTGGTTTTTGATTTTTTTTATTTAATTTGGTTTTTGATTTTTTTAAATATAATGCAACTGAAACAGGAGCCATTACATCAAATATTTTTTTAAATAATATATATGTATGTTTTGAATAATATGCTGCTGATTTTTTTTTATTTTTATAAATCGTATAATAAAAATTTGTAAATAAACTTTTTAATAAATTCATAATTCCAATTGCTATATATTGGTCTTTATTTAATGGAGCTATTGCTTTTTCTAATTTATCTTTTTTCATTTTCTTTCCACCTACTATTTCTTCCTCTAATTTATCAGATGATCCTAAAAATATATTTTGAAGCGATTTGTATATTTTAGTTCCTCCAATCATTTCATGAATTTTCATTTCATTTTCAAATATAGAAGCTTGTAATTCACTCTTTATTCCTCCACCACGCATTCCAAGTTCCATTTTTTTACGTTTTACCGCAAAATAATGTAATAATAATAATGAAGCAATTGCTACTAAATTACTCATTCCCATTGGAACTAATATTTGTGAAAAAATTGGCATTCCACCACCACTCATACTTTTACTTTTATGCGATTTTTTACTTTTTGATTCACCATATTGTAACGCATAACTATGTCCAAATATTAAAATAATAATTGCAATAATACTATTTATTGACATACTAGCAAATAATGGTGCTACTTGAGAAATTGCTGAAAATTGTGTTACTAAAGCTCCTCCATGCATCCCACCAACTTGCTTATGAAATAATTCTTGTATTTCATTATGTACTATTTTTTTTTCACAATCACATTCACAATCTTCTTTTTCTTTAGTAACATGCTTACTAACATGCTTACTAACATGCTTACTAACACGTTTACTACCACCTTTTAAATTTAATAATTCACCACCAAATATTGGTGTACATCCTGCACCATAACTCATACGCCCAACCATACCACCAATAGGTCTTTGTGGAAGAAAAGCAACACCAACATAACCTCCTCCTGTTACTGCTCCTTTACCACCACCAGCCATAGAAGCTCCTTTTATTTCTAACATACTATTTCTTTCGGCAGCAGCCATAAAATCTTTTGTATAATCAATTGGCATATTTATAAAATATAGTTACTATATTTTATAAAGAAAATATTCAATTTTATAAAAATAATAAAATATATAAAAATAAAAGTATGTGTAATAATTTAAGTAAAATTATAACGATCAAATGAAAGTATTAAATCTCTTCTTCTTCAATATTTTCCACATATAATTTAATTTTATTAATTTTATGAAGATTATCAATATTTTGATTTGATTCTTCAATTGGAATCCATTTTTTAAATATTTTATTATACATACATTTCATTACTATTCCATTATTTTCTTTATTGCTTTCATATAATTTTCTCATCATTTTACTACAATCCATACTTGGAATTGATGCATATGAATGTTTTTCAATATTACCAGTTGAACTCTTACAATATAATTCATAAATATCTGGCATATGTGTAGCTTTAACCAAGAATATACAATATGAAGTATTGATGAATTCTGATTGTAAAGTATCTTCTTCTTTTGTTTTTTTATCAAACGAAACAACTGTACAATCACTTGCTAACATACTTAAGAAATCATTATTATCTTCTTCCATTACCTCTTCTTTCTTTTCTTCTTTTTCTGTAGTTAAAATACGAGTATCCGTACGACATTCTGGAAAAATATATGTATAATTATTTCCAAAATTATTATTTTCTTTAAATATGATTCCACTACATTTAAAACTTAAATGCGCTACATAATCTTTAATTAAACTATTTAAATATTTTATTTCTACATATTTCTTTATAAATATTTTACATTGACTATTTTTATCATATTTATATTGTGTTGATACTACATTTTTAAGTTTTTCATATCGCGTTTCAAAATCATGTGTAATTATATTTTTACCTTCGTAATAAATTAAATCATTTATTATAAAAAACCATTCATTTCTACTATTTTTAATTAATTCTCCATCAAATAATGTACCATCAAATAATGATAGTGCAAATGTGAATTTACCCAAAATCATTTGATTTGTCTTTTTATTTATAAATATACAATAATTTTTATCGTTTATATTTTTTAAATATAAATTATATTTCTTACCAAACGTTGATATACCTATTTTAAATTGTTCATTTTTAAGTTGATTTACATTTTTAAAATTAAGAAATTGATAATATTTTGAATCTAAATTATATGTACCAATATTTTTAATGGAATTTATTATTTGATCTTTTAGTTGATTATCTTTAATAATATTTGTGTTTTTACCACAAAAATTAAATAATTCCATTTTTTTAATAAAATATTTTTTATTAAAAGAATTAAAAAGTTTTATTTTATTGTATACTATTTATTATATAGAACTTCTTTATATATGTTTATTTTTAAAAATCATTTTTTATTATTTATTTAAAAATGATTATTTATTTAAAAATAATTATTTAATAAAAAAATAAAATATATTTTAAGTATAGAAAATAAAAAAATAAAATGAGTTGTATGGGTAAAAAATCAAGTGGTGGTGTTAAATGCAAAAAAAGTGAAATCGTAATTCGTTCTTACAAAAAGAAATCAGGTGTTCGTGTAAAATCTCATTGCACTCCTGATAAAGGTGCTAAAGGTCGTACTCCACTTAAAAAACGCGTATTACCTAAATTAAAAAGTGATGAATTTGTCAAATACGGTTATTCAACGAAATTAAGTGCGTCTAAACGTTTAAGTAAATTAAAACGCGCTTGCAAAGATTTAACTTATGCATCTGTATTAAAACGTATTGTTGTATTACGTAGTTATAATAAACATAATCCTAAACTTTATACTAAATTTGATCAAGATGTAAAAGCTTTACAAAAATGGCGTAAATCAAAAAAATCAAAAAAAGTTTCTAAAGTAAAGAAAACAAAAAAGATTTCTAAAGTTAAGAAAACAAAAAAAGTTTCTAAATATAGTGTTTTAGACAAATAAATTTATTTATTTGCTTTAGACAAATAAATTTATTTATTTGCTTTAGACAAATAAATATATTTGCTTTAGACAAATAAATATATTTGCTTTAGACAAATAATTTATATAAATAAATTTAATAATTTTATATTTTTATCAAAATATAAAGTATAATATATATAAAAAAATGGCCGCATTTAATTCACAATTAGTAGTTGGTACTCTTAATTTTGGTGGTATCAATGCATCGCCTTTTGAATTTTATTCTAATTCAACCGCTAATAAAAGTTCACCTATTGAACGTTTTAGTGCTAAAATGAAAGAAAATATTATTTCTTATACAATTGCAATGAATAATGAAAATAGTACAAATTATCATAAAAATAAAAATGTTGCATATTTCAATATAAATAGTGCACGAAGCTTAAAATCACGTTTTGCAAATAAATTAAAAGCAAATATTGCTAATATGAAAGCTATAAGTCCAACATTAACTAAAATTTGGTATTTCGCCAAAGAACTTGATGGTAAAATGGGTAAAAATAATGAAAAGCGTTATTCGGTATGTTATGATTCATCCATTGTTAATTTAGATACAAATCGAAATGTATTAGAGTTTAAAATTTTTAGAAATAATTGGATTAATAAATTTTTAGGGCCTTCAAATTCAAATTCAAATAATTCAAATTATGAAGCTAAAATTAGAAGTATGGAGATTCAAGGTATTCCTGGTACTGCAGATAAAGTTGAAGCAATTATGGGTTTAATTACTTTTGATTATTTAGTTTATAAATCATTAATTGAATCAAATATTTCTCAAACTGATTATGAACAAATTCTAAATGGTGGTATTACTATTACTATGAAAAATGATTTTATTAATAATACTATTTTATCTGGAAATAAATATGATGTATTATTTTTACAAGAAGTTGTTCCTGAATTTGAATTAACAAATACTAATTATACTATATTAGGTGAAAAAAATGGTTCAATTATTCTTGTTAAAAATAGTATGAGCGATGGTTTTGAATCAATTGATCCTTTTAATACTGTACGTGGTGCAGGAAAAGAAGATGAAGTAAGAGCTTATCAAAAAGATAATCTTATTCTTGTATCTGGTCATTTAAATTCATCAAGCAAAGTATCAAAATCTGAATTAGTAAGATTAAAAGAAGTTATTAATTCACTTTCTGAAAGTAATACAGTTATTGTAGGCATTGACGCAAATTTTGAAGAAACCCCTGAAAAAATTAATGAACCACCCATAATAACTCCTTTACATATTACTGATATTAATAATGGTACTAAAGTTAATAAAAAAGGTAAACCAATTAAATTACCTACATCATTTAAAATGAGAACTTGGATTCAAACACAATTTAATAAAGCTGATGTATTAGCTGAAAAAACAATTGACCATATTATTTCAAATCAACCCTTATCAAATAGTAATATCGAAAAAGCCAATGATTTAGCAACACCTAATGCTCATTGGCCTTTTGACCATTATTTAGTAGAATCAACAGTTAGTCTAAGTACTGCAGGTGGTGCTAAACGTCGTACTAAAAAACGTACTACTACTAAAAAACGTACTACTACTAAAAAACGTACTACTACTAAAAAACGTACTACTACTAAAAAACGTACTACTACTAAAAAACGTACTACTACTAAAAAACGTACTACTACTAAAAAATAAATTTAACAATCTTGATAATCAATAAAATATTGAATTGTTTTTATTAAACCATGCTCTAATTTTGTTTTACTTTCATAATTTAATAAAGCTTTTGCTTTTGTTATATTTGCTCTTCTTAATTTTGGGTCGTCTTTATCACTAAAGCCATACTTCATTTCTTTATTTTCTTTATGATATTTTGGAAAATGTACTTTGATAATTTCTTTTAATATTTCATAAAACTCACATATACTTATTTCATATTCATTTCCTATATTCACTGGTTCAACAACAGTACTAGTCATTAAAGATATTATTCCATTTATAGTATCATCTACATAATTAAAAGAACGCGTTTGTGTTCCATTATTAAAAATAGTAATAGGTAAATCTTGTAAATAACTTTTAATAAAAGATGGTATTACACGACCATCATCAATATTCATATAAGGACCATATGTATTAAAAATTCGTACTATTTTAATATCTAAATGATATTTTTTTTGAAAAGTATATGCTAAACTTTCCATAATACGTTTTCCTTCATCGTAACAAGAACGTTCACCATAACAATTAACGTTTCCAAAATAAGTTTCACTTTGAGGTGAAAATGCAGGATCACCATAAACTTCAGAAGAAGAACAAATTAATACTTTTGAATGATATTTATGTGCAATATTAAATATATTTTTTGTACCAATATATGAAACATCTAAAGTTTCTTCAGGATATATTTTATACCAAATGGGTGAAGCAATTCCAGCTAAATGATAAATTTCATCTATTTTTTGTAAATGATAAATAGCTAATTGTATTTGTATATCTTCAAATAATTCTTGTGTATTACAAATGTTTAAATAAGAAATGTGTACACGAGGATGATTTATGAATCCATTCTTTTGTAAAAGTTTCTGACGACTACCATATACTTCATTATCGATTACAAAAATAAGATTAAGTGGGTCTTCTAAAAGTTTAAAAATTAAATTCATACCAATGAAACCTAAACCACCAGTAATATATATAATTTTATGGTTAGAATAATCTTTTGATGACATTTTATATAATACTATAATATTATAAAAAATATTTATTATTTTAACTTGCTTTAACGTTGAAAATAAACTTTACCATTTGCATTTTTCTTCTCTTTTTCTTGTTTATAACGAAGATATAATTCAATTGCAGTACATAAAAATTCAATACCTTCTTTAGGACCTTTACTTTCAGGCATTCCAAGTTTTTTCCAAACTTCTTCTTTAAGACGTGGTATACCAAATGATTTACAAACCATACCTTTAATTGTAGCACGACCAGATTTCTTTTGTTGTTTTGTTAAAATAAACTCTTCACGAGATTTGTCAACAATCATAAATAATCGACGTTCTTTCTTTTTGTCCCATTCCATTTTACCATAAATAAGATTTTTAGGACGTTTATTTACTTGTGAAGTATTATTTTTACTTTCACGACTTTGTAATTCTCTCATTTTCTCTATTTTATGACTTAAATCTTTCGATGCTAATACAAATTTAAACTCTCCTACATTTTTATCTTTTTTAATTACTAATTTTGTACTATTTTCATTTATATTTTCTAATACATAATATAAATTATCATATACATAACCAATAATACTTTTCTTATTTAATATATTTTCTTTTTTACTAGATGTTTGAACATTTCTATTAAAATATATTAATTTTTGATTCATACAATCAATAATTGTTTTACTTAAATCATCTAAATTATTATTATGAATATTATTTATTAATATTTGTATGAAATAATGATATTCATATGCTAATAATTTATCAACTACCATATTAATTATTGAATATAAAAATTCGTCTGATTGCGACGGATCAATAAAAGAGTAAGTATCTTTTATTTTTGTTATATTTTTAATTACATTATTATAAATTTTTGTTTGATTTACAATATTTAAATTCTTCGTTTCATTTTTACCTTCTTTTAGTACACGTGGTTCATAATTATAAGTATATTTATCTAAATCTACTTTGCTTGGAAAATGTGGCTGAGGTAATTTTCTATACATCATTAATATATCCTCTCGTTCATAATCAAATGGTTGATATATATAATGATTACCACGATAGATTAAATAACCTTTGCGTTTATACATATCTAATATTACTTCATTTTTATTATCTACTAATTCATCTAATGCTTTATAAATAAAAATACTTTCAATATGTGGTGCACGTATTTTTAAATATGATTCAATATCTTTTAATATAAAATCAAAACCATGATGAAATAATTCTTTTATATATCTTTTTGCTTCTTCAATATTTTGTTTACCAAAATATATATTATATGTATCTTCATCTATTTTATATTTTTTATTAGGATTTGGAATCCAATTACAAGGATAATCACAATTTCCCATATAATCACACATGGATGAATATGCTTTATCAGCAAATGTTACTTTAATTAATTTTCCATTTGGTAATTTTTGATCCACTTTTTCACTTTCATCTAATATTACATTTTGTTTTTTAAAAAAATTACAGTCAATTGCACTTTCCTTCATAATACGCATAATCTTTTTAATAATTATATCTTTATTTTCCGCAATACGATAATAATATAAATCAACTGTTTCATTTTTACTTTTAACACCTTCCGTTACCGCATATTGATATATACTTACATTTCGCTCTTCTGGTGGTAATTCTATATGACTACAACTACGAATACCACGACCTATAATTTGTTCATGACGTGATAAGTTATACCATGGTTGTAATATATGGATTTGACGAATCATTTTAAAATCTAAACCTTCACTTGTAGCACGTGTTCCAATAAATACTTTGATTTCTTCTCCATAACGATTATTTGGTGAAATAAATTGAGCTACAGCATCTTCTTTTTGAACTTTAATTAAACCATCTCGTGATTCACCAAAATATAATATATATTTTGCTACTCTAAACACATGATGATCTTTTAACTTTGTATTAATATGATTTTCATGATTTGCTTGTTTACCACATTTATAACAAATACGTAATCTTTTACCTCCACCACCTACTTTATTTGGTGGATATTCTAATAATTCGGTTTCACTATCTGTTGTATAACGTTCAAATCCATTTTGTTCTAACATTAGTGCAAATGGAAGAGCACCTGAATCAATATATGTTGAATATACATAATTTAAACCAACACTATTTACAATAGAGTCTAATGTTTGAGCAAATTTTGTACTATAATTATTTAAATGTTTTGCATCTAAAAAAGGAGCTTCACCTTTACTATCTTTATCAAATATACCATGACTTTGATAACGGAATTTTACAATAGAACGTTTTTTACCTTCTTTCTTTACTTTGTAAAAACCACCACTTCCATCATCACTTTCACTATAACCTTTTTTATCATATGTTCCTATTGTTGAATCTTTTACAGGAAATACTATATTTGAAATATTTAATAAATCACGATATATACTCATACCACCTTGATTTACTAATTCAACATTTTTACCTAAATTACGTTCCATTGATCCATTTACTTCATTTAAATTTGATTTTGAATTAGAATTGGAATTAAAATTAGAATTGGAATTGGAATTATTATTATTACTTAATTTTGATTCTTTAGAAAAAGATGATGTTTCACCTTCAGATTCAAAATCTTCTTCTGTATTCATTTCTTCTTCTTTACTTTTTAATTTACCTTCTTTCGTAATCTTTTCTAATTGACTCATATATGTATTGTGTTGTATACCACTCATTGGACATAATACAATAGGTGTATATTGTATCTTTTTTGTTTTATCTATTTTATTTCCAGACATATCATATTCAACATTTGGATTTGTGATAGCATTACTTGGAAAAAATTTCATTGGAAAACTATCTGGATTTTCACCACGAATATAGGATATATATCCTTTAAATACTGAACGTAACTTTTCTGAAGCACCATCTTTCAAAGTTTGATCTTTATTAAAAATATCATCTTTTTCAATTTCTTCTTTTCCATCATTAATTAAAAGTAAATTCATTAAATAAATAATTTCATCTTGACGATCAAACATTGGTGTTGCACTCATTAATATCAGTTTTAAATTCTTTGCATGTTTAATAATTGATTTTAATAATGGTTGAATTGATTTCTTTAAATCACCACTAACATCTGTTTTTATATTTTGAACTTCATCAATAATTAAAATTGTATTATCAAAATTTTTTGAAATATAATTTCGAATACCATCATTTAAACCTTCTTCATTTCCTTTCCAATAATTTGTATTTTTCATAATATCATTTGCAAACTCTTTATAACCATAAAACTTATAATAATTATGTATCTTTTTCATTACTTCCTTTCTTTTCTGTTCTCGTGTTAATGACTTTGCTTCAATACCTAATTCATAATCACGACCTGTACATTGTACAATATCTTCTGGACTTTGTTTTTTTAACTCCTTTCGTTCACTATATAATTCTTTTTGAAAGTTTTTTGGTAAAGTTGTTATTACTATTATCTTTTTATCCATCTTTTTAACAAGTTCCTTAAAATTTTCGGCTATTGTAATAGCAGTACAAGTTTTACCACTCCCCGTCCCATGTACTAAAAGAATACCATTATAAGGTGTATCTGGTGAAATAAAATTACGCAAAAATTGTTGATGAGGTTTTGGAATAAATTCTTTAGGATTACATACACTTTTATCAGCGCGTGGTCTTTCTTTAATTAAAAAATTATGAAATTCTTTTTTTGTATAAATACGTTCATAAAAATCATCATCACTTATTTCTGGATAATATGCAAATTTAGATACATATTCATTTTCTGATTTTGATTTACTTAAAGATCTTGATTTACTTAAAGATGATTTATAAGATGCTTTACTTGATGATGATTTACTTAAAGATTTTGATTTACTTAAAGATTTTGATTTACTTATAGATGATTTATATGATGCTTTACTTGATGATGATTTACTTTTAATTATTTTTGGTGTTAATATTTTAAACTTCATATTAAATATATATAATATATAATCTATTTATAACTAATATTATTTTTTATATTTTTTTATAATTTTGATATAAAGGTATTTTTATATAAAATAATATACATACAAAATGAATAATAACAATAACAATAATAATATCAATAATATAATAAATTCATATAAATCTGATGATTATTATTTAGAATATTATGTAAATAATCAATTTGATAAAGAAAAAAAGAAAAATAATTTTTATAAAATTGCATATTCGTCTGAATCATCTATTGATTCAGAATATGATTCAGAAGATAAAGATCATGATAAACACGAAAATTATAAAATAAATACAGATATATCTCGAATTAAAATTAAAAACTTTTCAAATACACCTGGAGATTTATCAAATACAATTGGAGATTTATCAAATACACCTGGAGATTTATCAAATACACCTGGAGATTTATCAAATACACCTGGAGATTTATCAAATACACCTGGAGATTTATCAAATACACCTGGAGATTTATCAAATACACCTGGAGATTTATCAAAATTTTCTCATAATTTTAATCATACTCATTATAATCATCATAAAAAAATATTTTGTACAAATTGTGGAAAATATGGTCATAATTATAAAAAATGCGTTTATCCAATAATAAGTGTTGGTATAATTTGTATATCTTTTGCTCCTGTATATTTTAATGATATAATATATTATATTAAAAAATTTCAAGATCATAATAATTCTAATATTAATATAGTTAATGAAGAATTAATAAAATTAAATAAAATATATGAACATATTAAAACAATTGATGAACAAAATTATGAAAAAATTATTAAATATTTAATGGTTCAAAGAAAATACTCTTTTTCTTATGTTGAAATAATACGAGGAAAATATGATTTAGATAATATTGATTATATTAATAATATGATACAATATATGACAATGGAAGAAAGAAAAAGAATTACAACATTACCTTTTCAACAATTATGGGATGAATTATGGTATATTACAGATAATGAAATAAATCGTGATAAAGAAATGAATGTTTCAAATGAAAAATTTAATTTATTACGCAATGGATTAACTATTAAAAGAAATGATATTAATATTGAATATTCATTACAAAAACTTATTAAAAATGCTAAATATAAATATGATCTACCTGAATGGGGATTCCCTAAAGGACGTCGAAATTTAAAAGAAAAAAATATTGATTGCGCTCATCGTGAATTTCGCGAAGAAACTTCATTAAAAGATGTAGATTATCAAGTTGTTAATTTATCACCATTAGAAGAACTTTTTATGGGAATGAATAATATTAGATATAAAAATATATATTATATTAGTCAAGCTTGTAAAAAAATTGATTTAAAGGTTGATGAAGATAATGAATTACAAAAAATTGAAATTAGTAATATTCAATGGTATACATTAAATCAAGCTTTAGATATTATTCGAGAATATGATATTGAAAAACGTAATACAATTATTAATAATCATAATTTATTAAAATCGATTTTCTTTCTTTTTCAATCACTATTAAAAAAATTTTTAAAAAAATAATTATTTTTAATATAAAAGAATTTCATATATTATAAATAATATATATGAAATAAAAATGATTAAAAATATTTTTTCTAAAGTATCATCATCTTCTTCATCTTCAACCTCTATTATAGCTCCTTTATTATTAGCATTACCTTCTAAAGAAAATATTAGTAATGCGATTCATAATATATTAGATAAAAAAAATATGTTACCAAAAAATATGAATGAAGAACAAAAAGAAAAAGAATTATGTAATGATTGTAATTATTTTATTGAACAAATCACTAAAGCTATTCATCATGGTGTAACAAATGAAAAAACAAGAGTTGATATAAATTTAGATAAAAATAAATTTACACATCTCAAATATACTTCATTTGAAAAATGCCCACAATTTAATGATTTCAAAAAATCATTAAAAAATCTTGATATAAATATAAATGTATATAAAGGAAATAATGAATATTATTCAATTGAATATAAAATTTTAGATAAACGTGTTAATCTTTATCATTAAATATTTATTATTTAGTAATGATTTTTATTTTATATTTTTTATTAAATATATATATCATTACTGCTAGTATTAACATTAATAAAATATATACTATATAATTTGGTATTATAAACTTATCTGAATCGTCATCACAACTACTATTTTTACATTCTGCTTCACCTGCATCTTCTGGTGTTAATAATATTTTCTTTTTATAAACATCTTCATATCGTTTTAATGCTTCTTCATAAGTTAATACACGTTTTCCAGTTTCACTATTGACCATATTATGTAAATCTATTACCCAATAAACAATATCTTTTCTATTATTTAAATGTTCATTTACAGGAAATTCCTTTAAATGTCTAATATAATTTTTTTTACAAACACTACATGGAATTACATGTTGTAATTCCGTAAAAAAAGCTTTATAATTTTCTTTATCACTATCTTTTGGTTTTAATGGATATGTAAAAGATATACTATGTAAAGAAAACCATAAATGTGGACCCCAAACATTTTGATTCATTTTTAATTATATATATATCAAAAAAATAACTATTTTCTGATATATATTTCTATTTTTTTATTTATTCTTTTTTTATAATTTATAAATTATATATTAAAATATTATTTTTATATTTGTTTATATTAGAAGAATATTTTAACAACGTTAAATAAATGGATTCTATTAAAAAAAATTTAGAAAAAGTTGGCTCATCATTATATAACTTATTTGATCATTTATATATTAAAATTATTATTATTACCATTTTAGTAATATATAATTCAGGATTATTTATTGACTATAATTTATATTTATCATCCATTTTTAATAATACTATTATACGATTGATTATATTACTAATTATTGTAGGCATTGCTAATAAAAATATTACTATTGCATTATTATTAATACTTACTTTAGCTATATCATCTTATTATAAAGCTGAAAATTTTGAAATTATGGGTGAAGAAATAAAAAGTGAAAAAAGTGAAGAAAAAGAAAAAGAAAAAAAAAATAAAAAAATTGAAAAATTTAATGATTCTCAATTTGTAAAACGTGAAACATTTGTTTCAAGAAGAATGTAAAAAAAATATATAATATTTATTTTTATAATATTTTTTAATAAATTATAATTTATTAAAAAAATATATTTTAATGTAATCAATTTATTTAATTGATTTATTCAGCAATTTTATTATAATTATTTAAACGTTTTTTTGCATTATTTAATGGTATTGTATTGATTGTTTTTAACATTGCCATTATTTTTTTAGAACGATTTATACGTTTTGATTTAGAACCAATTTCTTTATTTTCAATTTCACTTAAACTTTCATTTTTAACTTCAACTATTTTGTTTCCATTATTTTTATTTATTTGATTACTTTGATTCGTTTTATTATTTTGATTCGTTTGATTCGTTTGATTCGTTTGATTCGTTTGATTCGTTTGATTCGTTTTATTATTTTGATTTGTTTGATTTTCTTCTTTTTCATTTAATAAAATATTTGATAAACTTTTATTTGATTCTTCATTTTCTTCTTTAATAATTTCACTTATTTTATTATTTGATAATACAAGATTTGGAGGCACTTCTTCTTCTTCTTCATTAATATTTAATGGTATTTCATTAATATTTTTATATTTATTTTTATTTAAATTATTTAAATTTTTATTAACATTTTGATTTTCATTTTTATTTAAATTTTTATTAACATTTTGATTTTCATTTTTATTTAAATTATTTAAATTAATTAAGTTTTGATTACCATTTTTATTTTTATTACCATTTTTATTAACATTTTGATTTTCATTTTTATTTAAATTAATTAAGTTTTGATTACTATTTTTATTTTCATTTAATAATTTATTATTTTCATGTAAAATATTATTTGCAACATTTAAAAAATTCTTATTTTTATTTAAATTATTTTTAATATCATTTAACATATTATTTTTTTGTACATTTGATAATTTTTTATTATTATATACTTTATATATTAATTCGTATAAATGATTAATTGTACTCTTTAACTCATCAATCATTTTCTTATTTGTATTTTTTATATTTTTTATATTCATATTTAATTTATTAATACGATTAAATAAATTATTTTTAAATTTTTCAATTGAATTTAATACTTTTTTATTTTTATTTTCACTAATATGATTTTCATTAACATGATTTTCACTAACATGATTTTCATTAACATGATTCTCATTAAAATTAAAAATCTTTTCATTAACATGATTTTCATTATCATGATTTTCATTAACATGATTTTCACTAACATGATTTTCATTATCATGATTTGCATTAACATGATTTGCATTAACATGATTTGCATTAACATGATTTGCATTAATATGATTTGCATTAACATGATTTGCATTAACATGATTCTCATTTACGCGATTTTCATTTACATGATTTTTATTTTTATAATTTTGATTTAAGATTGGTCTATTTCGTACATTGTTTAAAGGATTTCTATTTTGTAAAGGTTTTTTATTATTTTGAATTCCAAATATTTTAGCAAAAAATCCTTTATTTTTATTTACATTTTCATTTTTTTTATTTGATATAGAACCTGACATAAAAAAGTTATCATCATTATTATTTTTTTTATTTTGATTTAATACTTTATTTTTATTATTCATTTTATATTAAAAATACTATTATATATAAAGATAAAAAGATAAAAGTTAATAATAATATTATAAATAATATTATAAATAATATTATTATAAAAAAATATAAATTATAAAAATATTTATCCAAATGTAGGGTTATATGAAACAAGTGAACTAATTGCACCTTGTGTTTCAGTTGGCGGTGTTAAATCATTTGTTGCAGGCGGTTCCACAACTTCTTCTTTAATATTTTTGAATCTTAAAAATGGTGCTTTTAATATTATTTCTTTAGGATATTCTTTAAAAAATTTTAATGCATTTTCCATATTATTATCAGGTACATACACATACATTAATGCACTTTGACCACCATATTTAGCTACTTCATTAAAATTTGGGTTAAATAATCCAGCTTTAGATTGTGTTTTAGCATCATCTTTAAACGAATTATTTGGAAGTGTATAAAAAAAATTAATATTTTTTCGATTATCTGTAATCAATTCATTTTTTGTATAATCTATTAATAAACCTCGATCATCATAGATTATATAATCTTTTTTAAATTCCTTCATTTTAATTGAACTTAATTTATCTTCAATATTACAATTTATAATTTCATCTAATATTGTATATGTTGGATAAACATTTGTTAAAATTAATGCTTTACCAAATGCTTCTTTTATTGGTAATCCACTTATTGGGAATAAATGATTTCGTTCATTAAATCCATATATTTTATCTACTAAATATTTGCCTAAATATTCATCTATATATTGATATGTTTTTTGATAAATATATTTATTATTTTTATCATTAAAACGTAAATATAAAAATAATGGTAATGATTTTTCGTTATCATTCCATGCATATTTATTTATTATTTTTAAACAATCTTCTAATTTTAATGGTTTTGCATCACCATTCATTTTTTCACAACGTACTATAGGATTTGCTGCAGATGAATATAATGCATCAGGTAATGATGAGTATATATCTAAATGAATAATTCTACAATTAAAATCATTTATAACACCTTTTAAAGCATCTAAACTTGGAGTTCCGTTTTCCGGACTACTTGCCAAATATGAATAATAAGATCCTAAATAATAAAAATCTCTTATACATAAATCTTCAAATTGTTGCGTATTATTATTATAATATTGTATTGGAACATCATACATATATTTTAAATCTTCACTTATTTTTTTATCTTCTCTCACGTCTTGACTTTCTTCTTCTGCAATTATATTATTTATTAATACATTTTCTATATATTCTTCTTCAGGTATTTTATTTGCATCAGCTTTTACTGATTCAATTGATGTTGATGATGTTTGATTATTACCAAATAATGAAAAGTGCTCTTCTACATTACTAAAATTTGATATAAAAGAATCATAATTTTCAACTAAACATTTAAAACTTTCATCTACACATTCACATTTCTTTTTACCCTTTTTATATGGACTCGTTTCAATTGTATTCTTTTTACCCAATAAACATATTTTAGATAATGTATCAAATTTATCACTACGCATTTGTATACTTAATGTATTTGCCATAGAAAGTAAATACATAAAATGAATAATTGTAAATACTATAAAAAAACCAAATATATACATTAAACTTTCATTAAAATCTATTTTTTTATTACTATATATAAACATATTGAATATACAAAAATAGATGATTATACCACATGCTAATATACCATTTTTCATATCTTTTGAATCAGCAAATGTTATTATTTTACTTTGAAATATGAAAAATCCAACAACTGCCAATACAAATACTACTGGACATAATGCTAAAAAGTAAATTGCTAATGGTGTTGTAAATAAATCTTTTTTATCCATTTTATTTATTTTAAAATAGATAATCAATAATGCTAAAATAATAAGACATGTTATTACATAAAAAACAATTTTTGGAATATTTCGCGTACTATCAAAAGCTTTTTCAATCTTTTTAGTTGATAAAAATAATTTTCTATTTACTCTATATAAACTATGATATGTATATAAAAATATAAATATTATACTTGTTATTATTAACAATAATGGTATTACATTATATCCATAAGTACATATTTTATATATACTATTTATAAATTTTACTATACTTTGTGTTATAACTGAATAATCTTCTTTTTTATCCATATTATATTTTTATTTTATAAAAATATTACTATATGACTATTTATACTTTATATTTTTTTATTATTTATAATACTATATTATTTTATATTATTTAATCTTCACCCATTGAATGAACATATTTCTTTGATAAATTGATTGTTACCAATTCTGGTTGTTTCTCCTCTTTTTGCAAATAATCAAATACATGTTTTTGCTCTTTTGGTACTTCTTCCTTTTTCATTGGTATTAAATCCATAAATGCCTTCATCTTCGCATTCTTCTTCTCTTCTCGCAATTTCTCTAATTCATCTCGTTTTAATACCTTTGATACTACTTCACTTTCTACTCGTTCATCTACCTTTCCAACTTCAGGATTATATGTTCTTATTGCTTTTCGCTGATTTGATATACTTATTGTCTTTAACATATTCTTATCATCATCACCACCCACCGAGAAATCAATCTTATTTACTACATCATCTTGTAAAGGTGCATCATTCTTTATAAAGGTCTTTTGTCGCTTTTCCTTTATTAACTCTTCTTTACTCTTTATTTGTAAATCTTGCGGATTAATTTGTGTATTTTGAACTACTACTGGAACAAATTGTTGTATTATACTCTTCTTTTCTGGTGCACATTGATAATTAAATAATTTAATATACATTTTTTCTAATTTACATAAATCATCATTTCCTAAATTCTTAGTTAGCTCCTGATTAATATATCCATACATCATATTTACATTTCCAATTGCTTGATACATATGCGGTAATCGCGGATATAAAATAGATGATTCAAAGTTGATCATATTTTTAAGTGCATAAAATGATAAATAAATTAAATATTTCTTTCGTCCATATTGTGCTGGTTTAAAATCATCCACAAAATCTTGAAATGCGGAATTTACAAATATGTCAACTTCCTTTGGCACTTGAACTTTACTTTTAAAATCTATTAAAAATTTCCATATTTTCCATACCCAATGTGTTTGATATTCTTCCTTAACACCTTCTATTATTGTTGGAATACATTTAAACTCTTGCTGCATCTCAAATAAAGATATTTCCGCATTATTTTGCGTCTTCTTTTTATACGCACTAATACTTTCTAACCACATAATCCAAAATGCAAAAAGTGGAAAATTACCTTTTTGAAAAAATATATTACTATAAATTTCATTTAATCCCAACTTTATTTCACTTGGATCATTTGTATCCACATATTTATATATTTGGTCTATAGACATTCCCATCATTCGCTTTTTTAATTCCATTTTATCATATAATAATTTTTGACTCAATTTTGGTATAGATTTCGCATTAAATAATGGTGTCTTTTTTGATAATACAACTATAGATATCATTTCAGCATATAAATTCCGTATACTTTGGTCATTTCTACTAAATAATTCATGTTGGTCCGGATAAGATTGGATGAGACGAAAATAATCATTTCGCCGTTTTAAAAAATAATTGTAAAAATGCGGATTATTCATATGAATATATTGAAGATAAACATTATATAATAATTCCCATATTTTAGCATTCATTCCAGTACAATGCATTTCTACGCCCCATCGTAATGCATCTTCTAATTTACTATTGATAAGCGAATTTTGAAATGCTTTACATACATCCGTTTTTTTATATCCACTTATGGATATTTGTTTTAAATCACGCGGTTGACGCATATCATATACTACATATTGCGGATTACATCGTAAATTACTCATTTTTCTTTCTCTTCTTTTTATAAAAAAAATATGTCTTAATAAATATTATGAAAAAATATAAACAAAATAAACATATTTTTATCTAAGAGTATTTTAGTTAAAATGGAAAAAAAATTGAAAAGTATTAAAAATAATAGAGTTCTTTCTAAATCAAAAAGCAAAAAAAGTACACGTCAATCTCAACTCACCAGCGGTATACAGATTGATCGCTTTAAACGTAAACCTTCACCTAAAATGAGCGCTATTGAAAAAGAAAATAAAAAGAAGATTAGTGCCGTAATTCGTTACGCAAAATCTTTAGTAAATGTTCCATATAGATGGCATCGTGAAGGTGATAAAATTCAATCTAGCGATAAATTTTGGGCTAAAAATGGCTCACCTGTTTCTCGATCCACTATTGATAAAGAAGACAAATGTATTGTTTGTACCGGTTTAATCAATTTAATGCGCCGTTTTCTTGGATTAACCATTCCTGGATTAGACGGCTCTTTAAATGATATTGAAGGAAATAAATTCCCTGGAACAACCGGTATTTGGTTTGCTTATTTACTTAGAAAAGACCGTTTAGAAACATTAGACGTTACTCGAAAATACCCTAAAGGAACCCTACTATTACGCGATTTTGAAGATATTGAAAATCAAGGTCACGTTGCTGTTATTATTGACGAAAAAGGGAGTTCTATTTTAGACCAACGAATTATTCATGCTTACGCTAAATTACCATATAAAGGGTCCGAACATATTAAAAATGTTGGGAAAACTGGAACTATGAAATTTACATCGTCTCATTATTATGGAATGCCTGAAGGATATTATACACATATATGTTTACCTGAAAATTGGTTACTAAAAGATTAATTCTTTTATGTTTTCAAAATATTTTGAACTATATTTATTTCTAAACTATTTTAACAATATTTGTTTTCCGAACATATTTATAAAAAAAATTTCATTTAATACATTGAAAACCAAATGGTATATAATGTATAAAAATATATCTTTTATAACATTGTTCGGAATACATAATCTTATTTTTTAATTTGTTAAAAAAATAGTTAATTTGTTAAAAAAATAGTTAATTTGTTAAAAAATAATTAATTTGTTAAAAAAAATAGTTAATTTGTTAAAAAATAATTAATTTGTTAAAAAAAATAGTTAATTTGTTAAAAAATAATTAATTTGTTAAAAAAATACTTTGAAAATAAAAAGAGAAGGGTCGTTGGGAACCTAGGTTCCCAACGGATATAAAGGAGTTCGTATATATATAATTAGGATTTCATACAGCAAACTTTAAATTAAAATTATGCAAATTTAAATCATGGAAATCCGTAAAACCATAAAAAATTTTTTATGGTTTTAAGTATATATAAAAATTTCATGCAGCATTGTTTTTAAATTTATCACTGGAACTCATTGGAAATTTGTACATATATACATTTTTATTTAATTTACAAAAATAAATAAAAAATAAATATATAAAAATTTATAAAAAAAAAATATATAAAAATTTATAAAAAAAATATATATAAAAAATAGGATTTCAGACAGCAAAGTTGTAACATATATAAAGCATTTAAAATATGAAATCCGTAAAAAAATCATAAAAAATATTTTATGATTTTTTAGTAGATAATAAAAAATGAATATTCATAATTATACATATCAATGTATCATATGTTTTGAGGAAAAAGAAGAATGTGAAGTTATCAAACATTGTAATGATAAACATATATTTTGTAAACTTTGTTTTGAATCCTATGCACAAACATTTTTGAATAATGAATCAGTAATAACTTGTCCTTTATGTAGATCTGAAATACCTTATATAAAAAATGGACTTATAGATACTTATTTTGATAATGGTTCATTACATACTCGTATTTTTTATAATAATGATATTATGGATGGTTTATATGAAACATATTATGAAAGCGCAAATGAAAGTGGAAAACCATCATTACTTGCTTCGCGATATTATATGAAAAATAATAAAATAAATGGATTGCGAATTGAATATTATGAAAATGGTCAATTGTGGTTAAAATGTAATTATAAAGATGGATTCAAAGATGGAGCTTTTGAAGAATATTATGAAACAGAAAATAGTGATGAAATGATATTATGGCGAAGCGGATTTTATGTAAATGGAATGAGAAGCGGTTTATATCAAACTTTTGATATAAATGGCAATTTATTAGAAAGTATAAATTATGATTAATCACGATCTTTTAGATCACGATAGCGCATTTTTATAGAAGCAAAATCTTCAATATTTGGATTCATAATAGGAATATCTTTTATATCTTGTATTGAAATATTCATATTTTTACGAATATTTCCACTAAATTTATTAATTGTACCAATAATTTTATTTGAATATTTATCACGACTGCGAAATAGACGACTATTTGCGGTATATTCAAATTCACGTTTATCTACATTATAATCTTTAAAAATAGTATCATGTTTATAATGACCTTTTACAACATGATAATATTTTGTAATAAATTTGTAATATTCACGAGCTTCATCATCTTGTTTATAAAGAAGTTCATCAAAAGATTGACTTAATTTATCAAGAATAAGATAACTTGCTTTATCGGAACTCATTTTATTAAGCTCATTATCTGTATAAATAATGGCTTCATTATTGGAAAAAAATATATTTTGATTTTTTTCATTTTCCATAATCATATTTAAAAAATTGGGATATAAAAAGAAATCTTTCTTTTGATAAAATGAATCACTAATATGACTTATATCATAACGGTCATTGACAAAATCTTTTAATGCAACGCTAAAATTATTTTGATTACTATTATTGATATTATTAATATTATTTTGAATATTTTGATTAATATTTTGAATATTATTTTGATTTAATATATGCTTTTCTTCTTCGCGCTTTAATTCCTCTTTTTTATGTAAAATGAGTTCCGAAGTTTCTTTACTTCTATTTAAAGCACTTAAAATCTTTAAATTTGATTCACATTTTTTATTATTAGATAAATGATTTGATAAACTTTGTTTTGATTTATATTCTGCATTGCATCTATCACAAATATATTTATTTTTTTCAGCATTATAATATGTTTTTTTAAATTCATTATATAAATAACCTTTATTTTTAGTATCATCTTTATTATTCAATTCATTTTCTTCATTATCACTCAATTCATTATCGCTTAATTCATTATCACTTAATTCATTATTTTTAATTAAATTTGAATTAAGATTATTTTTTGATAACATTTTTTGTATATTATTATTTAATATTTCTTGAAACATTTCATTTATATTATTTTTCATACTTATTAAAGTATTATCTTTATTTGATTCAGGTATTTTACTAAAATCTTTATAAATATGATTTTCTAATTGATTATAATGATTAATTATAAATAAATAGTCACTTCTAATTAAATTACATATATCAAAATGAAAATAAAATTTTTTAGACAATGTTAATTCTTTTGAGTCTTCATATGAATTAATTGGGTTATTACATTTACATATATTTTTTCTATTAAAATGTTTAACCATATCTTTACGATTAGATGTTTTATAATCAATACAATAATGACATATATAAAATAAATCTTTTAATTGTGACATTTTTAATATTATAATTAATTATAATTATATCTTTTATATTAATTAAATATTTTATTTAAAAAATTATTTCTTATAAAAAAGGGATTTTAAGGGATTTTTTAACAAATTAATTTTATATTAAAAATAACTAAACAATAAAATATTTTTTTTTAAATTAAAAATATATTAATTATGGTAATAATATTTTAAATAATTAATTCCCAAATAAAAGGGATTTTATTTTATGTAAAAAATGCAAAAAATGTAAAATATGCCATTTATGGACTTTATGCAAAAGATGAAAATCAGAGAATTCACTATTTTGAGTCCCAAAATAAAAAGCCAATTTTAAAATTTAAAAAAAGGATTTATTTTTCAGGACTTAAATTTATGAATTCTCTGATTTTCATCTTTTGCATAAAGTCCATAAATGGCATATTTTACATTTTTTGCATTTTTTGCATAAACTAATTTCCCTCAATTTCAGGATTATAATATAAAATATTTTATTACCATTTTTTAATATATTTAAGAAAAAAATATAAAATATTTACATGTATTATAAAAAAATAAATATTTTATATCTTTATTTTGTCCTATAAATTCTCTTATTTAAGGGATTTTTTTAAAATTAATTTTTATTTAATTTATGTAATTTAATTATTTCATTTATTATTTTTTTATTATTACATTTATCTTGATTAAATAAATGTTTAACTAAATTTCTTTTTGATTTGTATTCTGTTTCACAATTATTACATATATACTTATTTTTTTCTGTATTATAATACATTTTTTTAAATTCTACATGTGAATATACATTTTCATTATTCATAGTATTTTTATAATTATCTTTTAATTCTTCATCTAATTCTTCTTTATTTAATTCTTTTTCATTTAATTCATTCTTATTACAATCATTTTCTATAATTGTTTTTATTTTAGGTATATTTTGAATATTTGTTTTTATTTTTTTATCATTTTTTCCATTATTATATATATTCTTATTATTCATAATATATTCATAATAAAAGTTATTATAATTAGATATATCATTGATTTGAATATTTACATTTTTATCAACCATTATTTCATTCATCATTTCATAAAAATCCGTATTTATTTCTGTGCTATTATAAATAATAAATCTTTTTAGTTTGTCATTAAATAATTCGCCAACTAAATCAACTTTATGAATTAATCCATAACCATCTAAAATACATTTGATTGTATTTAACATATCTAATACATTTCCATTAAAATATTCTTTTCCATATGCAATTTCATTTTTATATTTGCGATGAAATATTTGTAATAATATATTTTCAATCACATCTATATCTTCCACATAATATAAAACATATAATTCACTAAATTTATCATAATTATTAAATCGTCCACCATATTCAATCGTTTTACCTAATTTATAAATAGGTGTTTCACTATTGCGAAAAGCAGCAGTTCGCATTAAATAAATATAACCAGCAATTTTTGGTTTTACATTCATTTTATTAAAATTATTTATAAAAATAATTATTTTATAAATAAAAAATTATCATATTTTTTATTTTTTCAATTTTTATATATTTTTTAACAAATTAAACTAAATTTTTTATTATTTTTTGCACCGTTTGTAATCCACCTTCCATCCAAGCCTGATTTAAAGAATAATTTTCTCCAACAATAAATACATTTTTACACGGTTTTAATATTTTTTTAGAAACCTTTTTACTATCTACTTTAGCTTTCCACATGGCTATACCTTCTTTCCAATAACACACTTTTGTGAACTTCGGTGCTGGTATCTTTATGTTTAATACTTGCTCCCAACTACTTAATATATAATTTTCTAATTTTTTTAATCCATATTTTTCATAATAATGATTTATATGATTTGCGTAATTACTATCTGTATAAGAAATCATAATAGAACCACGTTTTTTATCAAGTGGTATCATGTAACGATTATGTGTATTACTTGTTATTTTTCCATAATCTTTAAACCAAATATCTTTTTTATCAAAAATCATATAAATACGACACAATGCTTTTGCTTCAACGCTATTTAACTCTTTTTTGATAGGTTTAAAAATAGGATATTTTAATAAAGCCGATTTTTGAATTGCACAAACCACGCTTTTTGTTTCCACATCATAAATACGTTTTTTCTTTACATCATATACATTACATGTATAATGATTATTATCCGTATTTTTTATAATATTTTTAACTTCGCAACCATTTAAAATTTCTATTTTAGAATCACGAGTATTTTTCACAATATATGAAATCATTCTTTTGATTACTTCACTTAAACCGCAACTAAGCGAATAATAATGATACTTTTTGTTTAAATCCGTTTTAAACATATGAAGCGCATTAAAAGCATTCATATCATTGATTTCACCGCTATATCCAAAAGAATCGCGTAAATATCGTATTTCATTATTTTTTAATAATTTAAATTTTTTAATAAATTGAATAAAAGTATATTTGATTAAAGTATGATATGAAAACACTTTACTTTTTTTAATGATTTGATTAATAAAATAATAAGGTGATTTTTGTATTAATTTAGACTCATAATTTTGTGATTTTGGTATAAATTTTATATCGGCACTTCCTAAAGTTAAATAAGATTGAAGTTCATTTTTTGTAAATAGTTCAATAAGTAGTTTATAAAATAATAAATGTTTTTCTTTACAAAAACGAGCAGCACCGGCTTCAAATTTAAATTTTTTATAAAAATATGTATAAATCCGTCCTCCAAAATAATCATTTTTTTCATATAATGAAATATGTAAATCTTTTTTACTTTTAATAATTTTATATAAAGTATATAAACCAGTTATTCCTCCACCAATAATTACTAAATCTTTTTTTTTATTCATTATACTAATATATATAATTATTTTTATATAAAAAAGGAATATAAAAAGATTTTTTATAAATAATAAGTAGTGTTCTTATTTTTTAGAAGTATGAAGTATTACCAATATATTGAAAAAATAATTGAAATTTATAGTAACATAGATGGTAGAAATATAAAAGATATAGAAAATAAATTTAGTTATATATGTAATAAAATAGAAAAGTGTGTTAAAAATAGTGAATTAGAAAGTGATTTTAGATATTTTTCAATAAATTGGTATAGTTTGGAAAATTATTATAATACTATTCAAAAAGAAATAGCAGAAAATAATCTTTCATGTTCATATAGTGTAGATGATGAAGATAACATAGAGGAAGCTTTTTATAATGTAGTAAATTATTTATATGAAATATTAGTATATTTTGAATATATAGATTATATAGGCGAATTTAAAAATCATTTTGGGTCATATATAGATTTATAAAAAAAATAATTTATAAAAAAAAATATAAAAATGATTTTACTTTTAAATAAAAGATAAAAAGAAAAATAAAAAAAATAAAAAGAGATTATAAAAATATACATAAATTATTTTTAAATTAAAAATATTTTAATTTAAAGAATGGACGGTAAAACATGTGCGATATATATTGATGGAGATAATTTTATGTATAAAGGTATTCCTGAACTATTTAATTATATAAAAAAATGGAATATGAAAATTATACTTAAAACAGTGTATGGTGATTTTAGTGAAGCAACTATGCTCAATTGGCGTGATGTATGTTTAGATTATAATCTTACATCTATTCATTTATGGAAAAAGCATAGTAAAAATTCTGTAGATATGAAAATGAGTTGTGATATTCAAGAACTACTTTATACACGGAATTATAATATTGATGTATTTATACTATGTACAGGAGACAGAGATTTTGTACCCATTATTGATAAAATTCATACACAAGAGAAGATGGTAATCGGTGTATCAACAAATTATTTTGGAACATCGTCTATGTTTAAAAATGAATGTGATCAATTTTATTATTTGTGTACTAATCAAAATTCAAATCATGTACATGTAAGAGTAAAAGAAGATAAAATTAAAGAACAATTTGATAAATATGAATTTAAATTGGAAAATGATAGTGAATATATTCAAAAGCTAAAAAATATTATTAAAAATGGTAAATATGTAAGTGTATTGAAAGATATGGTTAAAACGCCAGAAGATGAACATATTGTAACAAATATTGTAAATAATATGACGGAAAATCCATCAATAATACATAAAGTAAAGAGTGTTTCAAAAGATGTAAAAGAGTATGTAAAAATGATAAATCCAATTGTGAATAAAAATATGAATCAAAATACGAATTCAAATTCATTTAAAAATAATAAAAGAGTATTTAAAAAAAGAGTAAATAAAGTAAAAGAAGCAAAGAAAGATTTTTATAAAAAGAATATAAATGTAAATAAAAATAAAATTCACATTTATGAAAATAAACCAAAAGTAAATAAAAATTCACCATTATTTGAAAGTGAAACCATTGATGATTTACTAAATAACATTAATTTTGAAGAAGTTAAATTTAAAGAAGAAGAAAAAGAAAAAGATTATAGTATGGAATCAATTAAAAATCATATAATCGTATTTTTGAAAAAAGAAAATCGTTCTATTTTTGTATCGCAAATTAAAGATGAAGTTTTAAAAGTATATCCTAAATTTAGTGAAAAAGATTATAATTTTAGTGGATTTTCATCATTTATCAAAGCGCTAGCTCCTGAAATTAAAACAGAAAGCAAAGGTGTAGGTATGTTATATGCTTATGTATAAATATAAAAAAATATAAAAACAAAAATTTATTTTAATATTTTCTAAAACAAAATTATTTTATTATATATTTAATAGTAGTTATTAAATATATTATTTAATATTTTATTATTTTTATAAAATATGGTACAAAAGATAAAACGTTTTAGTTATGAAATAGTGGAAGATCGATGTGCAGTATGTTCAGAAGGTTCTAAATTAGATGGTGGTAAAGTAGTTAAAAAGAAGGATTCATATACATGTTATTCGTTAGCATCATTAAAGAAGATAGCAAAAGCAATGAATGAAGAGCGTGCAAATGAAAATGGATATGTTCCAATTAAAGTAGAAAAATTAAGTAAATATGAATTATGGAAAGCAATACAAGATAAATTAAAACCATTTTGTGATGATGATGAAGAGTGTTGGAGACGTCAAGAATTTATTAAAAAGTTAAAAGATATAGATATTCAAGCATTTACATTTAAACCGCATATGCCAAAAGAGTGGAAAAAGAATAAATATACTTGGTTAAGTAATTATGACATTGATTTAGTATTGAAACAATATGAGCGTATTTATCCTAATTTCAAAACATATAATGCGAGTGCTTCAGATTGTCCTGTAGAAGTAACTTGTCCTTTATCCAATTTAGACCCATTTAAGTTACGAGCAGAAGGACGCACAAAAATAGGTATTGTTTTTAATTTAGATAAAACAGGTGAATCAGGAAGTCATTGGGTAGCAGTGTATATAGATTTAAAGATAGCAAAAGAGCCATTAACACCTGAAGATTTAAAAAAGATGGTTAAAGATCCAGTAGAAATCAATTATTATGATAGTTATGGAGATCCACCTGTAGATGGTATTAAGATGTTTATTGTACGTTTAGGGGAGAAGTTTTTATTAAAAGGTGAGAAAGTAAAAATATTATATAATGATAAACGTCATCAATATGGAAATAGTGAATGTGGTGTTTATTCAATGAATTTTATTTTAGAACGATTACATGGAACACCAATGAAGAAAATATCTAAATCCAAAATAATGGATAAAGATATGAACAATATGCGACGCTTACTTTATTATGTTAAGTGAAAGGAACACGGCTACTTTAGTAGCTGGTTCTCTGGACTCCTTATGAACCTCCTGATATATAATTAATTTTTGTTAAAAAATAATGAATTTGTTAAAAAATAATGAATTTGTAAAAAAATTTGTATTTTTATATTTAGTAATAAAGAGAATTATATATAATTATATATAATTATATATAATTAAAATGTTATCAAATATTACTATTTTAGGTCAAAATGATGTACCAAAAAATCATATAAAATCTACTTTAGAAAATGGTAAAGTATTACAAATTGAAAATGTTAAAAATATAAAAATCAAAAATATAGAAAATGGATTCTTTGAAATAAATTTTATTAGAGGAAATGAAAAAGAATATGTAACTATCCAAAATCTTAAAAATATTGAATATCATATGGATAATAATAATGTAATTATTACAAGTTTTGAATCAGTTTTCAAAGAAGAATATGTTGATATAGGTGGTATATTATTATAAGAAACATATGTAAATTGTATAATTTCAAAAAGATTGTTTCCTGGACATAGTATTTGAGTAAATATATTCAAATAATATTTTAATTCTTATGAAAGAATAATTGAAGAATATAATCAAAAAGATAGTTCGGGAAACAATCTTATTGTAATCATTTCTATAAATATAATATATTTTCTATAAAAGTTTTTTAATCATTTTTTGAGATACAAATGGTAATTTAGGTAAAAATTTGGTAATACTTTTTTTAGAATCAATTGCGTTTCTAAAATCACGAGCATTTATATTATATTTCATGTTTATGGTTTTAGAAATTAGATTTTTATAAGTAGTATATTTTTGTAATAAATAATCAAAACGGCTATTTTCAGCGTTTTTGCTGCTTTTATAAAGTATATATTTATTTTTTTTAGCGTCTATTTTTTTAAGTTCACTTTTTAAAAATACATTTGCGTTCATGATGGGTGAAAATAAAAATCCGCTTTTAATTACATAATCAAATGTTAACTTACTATTTTCTTTTAAAAAATCTAAATAAATAGTCCATATTTTTTTAGATGTTTCAGCACTTATAGATGGATATTTATTTTTCACGGATTTTATATAATCATAAGCTTCACCTTTTGTATGAAATGTGCGTTTAAATTCGCTTTCAAAATCGTGAATATTATAATTTTTCGGATTTTGAATAATATCTTTTAAGTAACGAGGATTTTTAGAAATAAGTATAATTACTTTATTTAATTTATCTTTTTTTATAGCACTTTTTACCATTTCAAAATGTCCTTTATGAGGTGGTTTAAAACTTCCTATAAATATTCCAATATTCATTTAAAAAATAAATTTATAAAATAAAAATATTTAACTATTATTAAATTATAAAATAAAAAAATAATTTAATGATTATAATATTTATTTGTTATATTTGAAATACTTCATTTTACACCTAAGATGATAAAATTGGGTCATAAATAACATAGATATATTTATGTACGTAAATTATATAATACTTATATACGTAAATTATATTAAAATTATAAAAAATGATTTTTTTTCTGGATAAAATAAATTTAATGTCTAATTAAATAAATTTAATATAAAGTTTTAAAATGTCTTTACGTATTTTATGCAAATTGATAGATAATCAAGAAGTAAGATATACTTCTTGGAATGAAGTATTTGAAAATGCAATAAATATTAAAGAATTAGATTGTTCACATAATAAATTGACTTCATTACCAATTGAAATTGGGAATTTAAGTAATTTAGAAATATTGGATTGTTCATATAATAGATTAACTTCATTACCAATTGAAATTGGGAATTTGAATAATTTAGAATATTTTTTTTGTGCGTGTAATCAATTAACTTCATTACCAGTTGAAATTGGAAATTTGATAAATTTAGAGACATTGGATTTTTTAGGAAATCAATTGACTTATTTACCAGAATCGATTGGAAATCTGATTTATTTAATAGAATTATATTGTTTAGATAATCAATTAACTTCATTGCCAGAATCTATTGGAAATTTAAGTAATTTAGAAGTATTTGATTTTTCAGAAAATCAATTGACTTTTTTACCAGAATCGGTTAGAAATTTAAGTAATTTAAAAAAAATATATTATGGAACTAACCATTTAGACTCTTTACCAGAATGGATTGGAAATTTAAATAATTTAGAGACATTGGATTTTCATGAGAACCAATTGACTTCTTTACCAGAATCTATTAGAAATTTAGTAAATTTAGAAGTATTTAATTGTTCATATAATCAATTAATTTTATTACCAGAATGGATTGGAAATTTAGTCAATTTAAAAGAATTACATTGTAAAAATAATCAATTAACTTTTTTACCAACCGAAATTGAAAATTTGGTTAATTTAAAAGAATTACATTGTGATAATAATCAATTAACTTCTTTACCTATTCAATTGATTCAATGTCAAAATTTAGAAGATTTTCAATTTGATAATAATCCAATTGAATTTATTCCAGAAGTTCTTCTTAGAAGAATCGAACAAAGACAAAATATTCGTAATCATCGTGAAATTTATCATGATAATCAGAATGTTCATTTATCTTCGATTCAAACTTCATTGAAAAGATCTATTTTCAATTTATTGAATGATAGAAATCAGATTTCGAATGAAGATTTGAAACAAATGATTTTAAATTCATCTTTAAATGAAAATGTCAAACAATTTTTGATAAAACAATTCGAATCTGAAGAAATTCATTCCATACTTCAAGTTTCTTTTATTGATGTTCTTCAAAAAGTCATTTTAAGAATCGAATCTGATAAACATAAAAAAGAATTATACCAAAGATTGAATCAAGAAATGATAGAATCTTTCGGAATGTGTTTTACGGGACGTTTAACACGTTTAGTAAATACGTTAGTTGGATTTTATGAAGATATTCGTATTGAAATTTCTTCAAATGAGCAAATTTCAGTAGTGATATTACAAATCAAGATTCGTCACAACTTAGGAGATGAAGAGGATTTGACAGATGAAGTTAAAGATGAAATTCGGAGAGAATTGAAAGATAGAGGATATGAAGATTCGATAATAGAACAATGGATTTCCATTTAATCGAAATATACTTATATACGTAAATTATATATGATAATATAAAAATTATAAAAATGATATAATATATATATATATATATATATATATATATATATATATATATATATATATATTAA
>VFQS010000113.1_pt1 | contig 109438 bp, 165 predicted proteins | sample 3512361 | NCBI WGS metagenome assembly VFQS01 (sample SAMN10412375, study PRJNA504923) | tailings metagenome | isolation source: Relicate 1 Philex TSF3 active mining | place: Philippines | reverse complement strand
AATTGCCGTAAAAGTATCAGACCTCTAAGAAAGGAAAACTAAAAATGGATTTGATTGAATTTCGCAATTATGTCAAAGCTGAGCGTGAGGAAACACGCCAGCAAAACCTCACCGCAATTTTGTCGGTGGCTAATGCTACAATTACCGAAACAGAACGAAAGGAAAACTAATGAAAGCGATACACACTCTCGCATTTGATTGCGATACATGCTACGGAAAAGGCTGGCTATTTTATGGCGGCAGCGAGGATTATAATATCGAGCCTTGCGATTGTAATCCTACTTCAGAATTTGACGGCTCTCTATTTGAAAAGGAAAATGACTAATGACTAAAATTGTTTTGATTGCTTATAACTCCGACAAGGATACAGATGTCGCCGCTGTTTTACAGGCTAGAGGAATTCTAGCTGCTCAGATGACTTCAGATGAAATTCTGAAAAGATTTGAAATTTTTGATGTTGTTGATAGCGAGGTAAATGCGTAATGATGACACGAAAAGACTATGTGAAAACTGCCGAAATTCTAAAATATGTTTCGGATAAAACTCACCCTGCTGTATTTTCTAAAATGGTAAATGATTTTGCGGAAATGTTCGCAAAAGATAATCCAAAATTTGATGTTGTAAAATTTCACAATGCGAGCAATTATCATGTTCCAAAATTTACCTCGAATTAAAAAAGTTTTGGATTTGCGCCGTAGCAATGCGGCGCAACCAATTCCCTCAAAGAAAAAATATACAAGAAAACAAAAACATAAACGGCGTGTCGATTTGACAGAATAGGGCTGCGCCCACAAAGGAGAGGGGGCGCATGATCCCTTACGTCAAGTTAAAACGCTTTCCCAGAATTGTGAGAATCATCACAAAAATAATCATATAAATAGCTAGTTATAAGTGGAAAATGTCAGTCAATTAGGCTATAATTGCGGCATCAACAAAACGAAAGGTAAAAATGTCAATAACACTAGATACAACTAATTGGGTTTCTTATCCATTCGAAGTTAATGGAATTAACTTTGTTTCTAAACTAGACCCACAAGGGTCATTCTATCCTCAAATTGAGAAAATGCACCCTGCTATGTTTTCTCTAATGAACGAGCAGGCTATTGCTGAGATTATTGGAAATCCCGCCCTGCTTTCTCATGATGAACTCGTATCCGAACTAGATAGAATTAACGCAGGCGCAAGTCAAGCGTTAATCTGCTTAGCCTAACAAATGTCGGTGGGCTAGTGTAAAATCTAGCCCACTAACAACGAAAGGAAATTATGTTATCAACCGCAACCGCTCTTATACAGGCAACCGAGGATAGTATCTTTGATAATGAAACTATGGAATTCGCTAGGGCATTAACTCATACTCATAGCGACATGAACGAAAATGATTTTGCTAAAGCAATTTATTTATACTCAACCATAATCGCATCTACCGCAGTAGATAAGGCTATGAAGGTATTATTAAATGAGTCACAAATTAAAGAACTCATGGCAACAATAGATGAAATGGAACAAATAAAGAACGAGGTGCTAAATGGGTAGCAATTTTGCAACAGAATTAGCCAATGGAGATTTAGATTTATCTACCTCTATTGGATATCACTTACAGGGTAATCATTACCCACCCGTCCCGCTCATAATGGTTGAGCCTTGCATAGATGCAATTATGGCTTATTGGGATGATGAAACAGATCGGGAAATACCAATGCCTGAAGGTGTTAGCTATAAGGGTAGAGATACCGCACCCGCTTGGGCAGTAATTGAACAACACCACCTAGAGGCTTGGCTATAAATGTCAGTAGCCTCTGCTATAATTCCAACCAACAAACAAAAGGAGAAATAAATGCTAAAAATCGGACAGACCTACAAGACTACACAAAGCGGTGTAGTAGGAATAATCAAGGCAATTGACAACCACCCGTCAGGTGTTGCTCGTATTCTGCTTGATGTCAATGGCAAGGAACGCTGGACTAGCGCACCTGCTAAATAATAATTGGCGGGGCGAAATGTCAGTAGCCCCTGCTACAATTCTCTCAACCAACTATCGAAAGGAAATAAATAAATGGCACGACAGAAAGCAATTAGCGTAAAGATTGCCACGACTAAGGTAATCAAAGCACTAGAAAACAAGTTAGCACAAATCCAAAAGGACAAGGCTAATCAGAAAGTCAATGAGGAAAAGTATCAGAAGTCAGTAGAGAAGTATAACAAGGAGATTGCTAAGATTGCCCTTGCTAACATTTCTAAGGCAGATGATTTATCTGCTCATACTCGATACAATGGAAGCGTATCAGTATCTTTCACTTTGCCAAAAGGCGTAATTGACCTTGCTGAGCCAGAAAAGGATTTCACAACCTATCATGATTGGCAATACAAGGAAATGATTGAGGAGATTGAGAACGCTATCCGTATTCTCAAAATGACAGACGAGGAAACTGTAAGCACCTCAACTTACAACGCTATCGCTCGTTATCTCTAACAAGCCAGTTGGATAGCAACTTAGTCCTGAGCATGACTACGGAAACTGCTCAACCCTAAGGGGCTAGACAAACTAGCCCCCTAATGTTAGAATACTCCTAGAAACAAATCCCTCTCCTGAGTATGAGAAGGCTAAACTACTCAACTAAAATGTCCCTACTAGAGAAAGTAATAAGATGAAAAATCGTTTTAGAATTGAAGTCTATGACGAAAACAAATTAAATGATTTAACTATTTACTCTGAACAAGGTGTAGATAAAGATTATCTTACAGAAATTGTTTTTTCTAATCTCAGTAAGTTTTCTGGAACTGTCAAAGCATATGTTTATGATGAACTAAAAAAGAAAAAGACCGTTGCTTTGTTACTACCTTCTGAAACAGTAAATAAATATAAACCTAATAAACTAACTAAATACGAATTGGGTTTGATTTAATAAGCTTGGGGCGGGTTTGAACTGTGTAATCATCTAGATTCCCGCCCCACCTTCCCAATAGCGGCCCACAAAAGAGTGGGGGCCGCATGTGATTTAAGACACACAGATCTATTTCCCCAAAATTTTGTCAGTCTAATCTGTTATAATACTCAAATTAACGAAAGGAATGACATGAAACTAAAACGGTCCAACGATAGAAAGGTTGCTAATGCGGTATCCAAAAACGGAAAAACCCCCACGATTGCGAATACTTTTGGCCTACCTGCTGGTAAGCAGTATTCTTGCCCTGGTGCTACTAGTGTTTGCGAAAGTGTCTGCTACGCTGGTAAGCTAGAAAAAGTTTATAAGGGTGTACGTGAAGCTCTTATGCATAATTGGAATTTATTAAAAGACGCTGACTATGACACTATGGTGTCTCTATTGGATGACATGATTGTTGACTTTAAAAAAGATTGCGATAAGCGTGAAGCTGATAAGCTATTCCGTATCCACTGGGACGGTGATTTCTTTAATGATACCTATGTCATTGCATGGGCCGAAATTGTACGCCGCCATGAAGACGTTCAATTCTGGGTTTATACTCGTGTAAAGAATGCGGCGGAAATGCTTAAAGGTATCCGTAATCTATCTCTTTATTTTTCTACAGATGATGAGAATAAGGAGATTGCTAAAGACCTTAAGCAAAATCATGGCGTAAGTCTTGCCTATCTAGGAAAAACTTTTGCAGTGTCAGAAACTGTAATGAAAGAATTAACTGGCAAGGTAGGAGCTAAATGCCCAGAAAATGCAAAACGCATTCCATTAATTTCACCTAGTGGCAGCGCATGCGTGACATGCGGATTGTGTGTCTATAATAAAGCAGATATTAGATTTAGCGCAAGCAAAAAATAATATCAGGGCCCTGCAGCTTAGCTGCGGGTGCCCCCAGATCTGCGGGGTTTTCCACAGCCTTACGAGTACCTGTGGATTATTCCCAGATTCTGTGATCAAATTCACAAAGAGATCTATAACTAATCTTGTTAATGTCGGACCCATGGTATATAATCGGGACCTAAACACAAATGAAAGGAAATAAAAATGGCTCACAATCTAGAGATTAATAATGGCGAGGTTGCTTTTGCATTGCGTGGAAAGCCTGCATGGCATAATCTAGCCAATCGTATCTTCTCACAAGATGAAGAGGTTTCAACTCAATTAATGCTTGATGAGGCTAAACTTTCCAATTGGAATGTTCGCCTGTCCCCTATCTCAGAATTTATTCCACAAGATTGGAATGATTCTAGCGATTCGCAACTAGTTTTGCGTACTAATCCGTTTAATGGCGGAACAGATGTTTTATCTACTGTAGGTGCACGTTATAAAGTCGTGCAGAATGAAGAGCTATTCTCATTCGCCGACAATATCGTGGACGGCGATTCTCGTGTTGCGTGGGAATCTGCAGGGTCTCTAAAGAATGGCAAAGTTGTTTTCGGTTCTCTTACAATTCCCCGTGAAATGGTATTGGACCCACAAGGTGCCAATGACAAAACACAATTATATTTAATTGTTTTCACATCACATGACGGCTCTGTTGCTGTACAGGCAGCAATCACGCCTGTGCGTGTTGTATGCCAAAACACTCTTAATATTGCTATGCGCTCCGCTAAGCAGTCATTCAAGATTCGTCATACTCAGACAGCAGAAGGTAAAATTGCTGTTGCACGTGAGACCCTTGGTCTAACTCTAGGTTATTTTGACGAATTCGAAAAGCAAGCTCAGGAGCTCTTCAAGCAGGAGATTTCCGATAAGCAATTTCAGGATATCGTTAAAACGCTATATCCTAAGCCTAGCGAGGATGCATCTAAGCTAGCAAAAACTAAGTGGGACAACAAAGTTGTTTTGCTAAATGACTTGTATCATAACTCACCAACTAACGCTAATATCAAGGGCACAAAGTGGGGTGCATTCAATGCGCTAACCGAACGCCTTGATTATTTCCGTACTGTTCGCAAGAGTAACTCAGAATCAAAGTGGGCTGCTGCTTCTGGTTTTGACCCAATCATTACCGCCGAGAAGAATAAGATTCTTCAGGTTGTAAAATCTGCATAAGTAAATGGGGCCCCGCAAGGGGCCCCTCCAACTTGACAAACCAGGATCGTGCCCGCAGATGTAAAGGCCTGGCGGGTGTGTTACGTATCACATAATATTTTTCCCGAAATATGCTTGTAAATGTCAGTGACCAGGTGTACAATACTCCACATAACGAAAGGAAAGAAATGACAACAGAAGTAACGGAGTCAATGTATAATCCTAATGGATTAATTGCTCTACGTAAACCAACTGCAGATGGTATCACATACCCTGTATATACTGCAACAGAAATTGAGCAGCTTGTTGAAAGAACTAATCTACTAGAACAACGTATTGAGCACAATGAAAAACAATTGGGACAGATTATTGATAATCTATCCATGGAAGGCTGGTACTCAGATTCTATTGATAAGGAAGAAGTACTATCAGACCTTTGCGAAATTGTTGGACATAAGCCAACTCAAACTTTAAACTGGTCTATTACAGTTACAGTATCTGGCTCATCAGAGATTGAACTAACTGATGTTAAAGACTTTGACATCAGGTACCACCTTGCAGATACATTGTCAGTTGACTCAAATGATTTTGACACTAGCGTTGATTCATGGGACATTGACTATGTAGATAGTCAGGATTGGCAGTAATGTATTATCAACTACAAGCTCCTACAGTAGCTGCCTGCAAGGCAGCCTACTGGGAAGCAGAATTCTCAGGCCTGGACCCATATCATATTGGTGACAATGTATTTGAGATTGGCACAGGCAATAATGAAAAAGTTTCCTCCTTGATTTCTAAGTATAAATTGGATATACTAGTGGAATCAGATTATAATCCAACAGGATATGTAAGGGGGTAATATGTCAGACTACACAGAAGGTTGGAACGATGGCTACAGATATGCTCGTGAGGAGCTAATTGAAAAGCTTCGTGAAATTCCAATTAAAGATATCGATGCATGGTTGCTAGATAAACTAGCAGACATGATTGAAGGTAATTCATTATGACCGAATGGGTCAAGTGTGATTCATGTTCAGCGCAGGCCATGTGGCTTGCACGTGGAACTAATGGAGAACTCTACTTCTGTGGACATCACCGCAACAAATTCAAGACCCTTGACAATTGGGCCTATGAAATTATAGAATTAAACAAAACCGAAGAAGTACTACAACTAACAGAAAGGATATAACATGGGAGACCGTGCAAACTTCGTCTTCGTACAACCAAGCGGAGACACTATCGTACTATATGGACACTGGGCTGGTTACAATATGCTAGAGAACCTAGCAGAGGCTGTAGCTAAAGCTCAATCTCGTTGGTCAGACCCTTCATATGCTACACGTATTGCTATTAGCCATATGATTGGGGACGCCTGGGCCTCTGAAACTGGATGGGGACTGCAGGTAAATGAAATCTCAGACAATGAGCACAAGATTCCTGTAATTAATTGGCGGGAATGTACGTTTAGTCTTCATGAAGAGGATTCCTACTTCAATGAAGCTAACAAGGTCCGTGGAATGAAGAATGATGCAATATTCGTCCAGGACTTAAGAGACTTTGTGGAGAAATACTCAGACGCCAAGATTTTGGTATAATAGATATCCACATCTTGTGAGGTGCGGCTATTAGGGCTAGTCACCAAGTCGCTAAGTAAGGCAGCTTTTACTTAATTCCTTTCGTTTGTGCTAGCAGCCTCACATTCAGGGCCCCTTCTAGGGGCCCTTCTCTTTTGCCCACAATATGAGAGGGTATATTTCTTTTCTTACGAGATCAATATCAAATTTCCCGAAATTTGTGGGCGGGATCACATGAATTAGTATATACAAATGTCATAGGCCTGTTGTATAATTGACCCATAGCGAAAGGAAACTAATATGCCAAATTGGTGCTATAACTTATTAACAATAGATGGACCTGCAGATGATATCACATCTGTCAAATCTCAATTAAATAAACCATTTACTCGTGAGCACGAGAATTATAATCCAAAAACTGGAAAAATGGAAACTAAAACATATAACTATTCTAATCCAGTATTTGCTTTCTGGAATATTATTGCTCCTACTAATTTACAAGCATATAATCAACAAGATGATTTCTCTAAGCCGCTCGAAGAGCGTTTGAAATTTATTGGAGATAATTGGTATGACTGGAATGTCCGCAATTGGGGAACCAAATGGGATGTTGCTGTATCTGATGATGATTCATATCCTGATACTGAATTAATTGTAGAAGAGGAATGGTCAGATAGAATTGCTTATAGATTTAATACTGCTTGGTCTCCGCCGTCCGAAGCTATAACTACTTTATCTAAACAATATCCTAATCTTATATTTAATCTATCATATGAGGAAGAAACAGGTTGGGGTGGAGAAGTAGAATTCAAGGATGGCGAAGCAGATATCCTTGAACAATATGAGAGCAAATGTCGTGACTGTGACGAAGTAAATACAATGGAGTATTGCGAGAATGACTGTGGAGAAATCTGTAATGCTTGTCATTATTTGGGTGAGGCAGACCTAGATAATGTGGCAGAATGTCAGACCCATAGTATATACTTGGACCAAAAGGAGAATGCATAATGTTGGGATATACAGAGGAAGAGGTTTATAGAATGATAGACGCTATTGTCTTTGCCTACCGCCGCCGTGTGGTTGAAGATAGACATGCTGAACATTTAAATAAAGCGGCAGATTTATTAGAAGGATTATTAGCAGAAGGAAGGATATAATGAATTATTTAGTTGAATATATGCGTATTCATTTAATTTCAATTGAGCAAGATATAGAAAGCCTTGCTGAACAAATGGAATTACTTGATATGGAATCTAAGGACTATAAGGACTTAGAGTATGAATATAATTATTTACAAGGGCAATCCATTATTACCCGCCACTATTTAGCAGTGTCAGTATCAGATGATAGGATGAAGCTATGAATACACTTGAACTAGAACCACATCTGCAGAAGCAGATAGACGCAGGCTCTTCTGGCACAGACATCTTGCATGGGCACCTGAAGGAGCTCATATGGGACGCACAGAATGAGCTGGAAGAAGCACAGCGTGTGGAAGACGAGACCGAAGAGGCCATGGATTCCATGGAGCGGAAGTACTGGGAAGGCCAAGTAGACGCTCTAACACATATCTACCAAATGACATATGCATTAGCATTCGCCATAGATGAAAGGACCAAGGCACGTGGATGAACTAGATCTAAAACATAGGGACCTTGTATTTAATCAAATACAGGAAGTAATCAAGAAGCTTGAAGACATATCAGTATATCCAGCATTGCTGTGGGTTTGGGCATTTGCTATCATTGAGCAGGAATATGAAGCAAAGAAAGAGCTCCAGGAATATGCAGATGAAATAATTGCTGAAGGTGTTACATTGAAACAAATCTTTGATAAGTTTTGGGAAGATGTAGATGATTTAGGATTATCCATGGAATATGGAGTGGAAATTCTAGAAGATACTGTTTTGGACTGGATGAGAGAAAATGATTTCATCATCTATGTAGATGAAGATGAGGTGTTAGATGACTAGAAAAGATTATAGAGTCTATGGAGATATGAATCATAGATATTATGTAGATATCTCTGCTGAGTCCCCCGAACTTGCATGGGAAGGAGCTCGTCAGGTCCCCACCCATGGTTGGACGGAAGTCGTCACAGACGAGGTCATAGACCCATATAATGTAGTAGAGCTAGAAAGTATAAATAATTAAATATAGAATTCAGATGTGGACAAATCGGACATGTCTGTGGGCTTAGGGGCCCAGGAAAACGCTTACGGCAGCTATTTACAATTTCGTGGATTTCTGCTAGAATATACATAAATAACTCATCACTGAAAGGATGAACAAATGACAAACACAACAACAACTCGTGAATACCTAAAGGCCCAAGGCATCACCGTGGGCAAGCGTGGCCGTTTCTCTGCAGCAGCTAAGAATGCTATCTCAGAGGCAGCTAAGAAGGGCGTTGTCTTCTCAGACAAGAAGAACGTCAAGTAACATAGATGTGGTCCCCTGCAGCCTCTGGTGGGAAACTGGGAGGGTTGCGGGGGATTCACCTTATTGGTATAATGCTAACAAGAAAGGCGGACAATGGCAAAGTATACAAAGTCAATAGACACCAAAGCAATTGAAACTAATCTCGCAAATGAAATAGCCAAAGCAGTAGACTGGCATTATTTTAATCCAGCAGTTTTGGCAAATGTAATCTCAACAGATATGCCGCTATACACACAAGATAGAATTATGGAACTTGTGAAGTGGATTATCAAATATGAGGCACGGCGGTATAAAACAGAGTGGGAAAACGGAAATACAACAGAAGGCCTAATGTTAGCAGATGCCCTAAATGATGTATTACAAGCACTTGGCAAATAGATAAATATCTCTGATCCCATTTGGATCTAATTAACCCTATATAATTAATCTAATTAGTTATATAGGGTTTTTTCATGATCAATTTATGGGCCAAATTTTCCTATTACGATAGCATATAAAAAATCCCAGAAATATTTATATTATTCTATAAATTTGATAGCATATTGATCAAAATCTGTCAAGAATATATATAAAATATAACAAAATGTTATACAAATATGACAAAATCTGATCAAAATTATGGGCCAAAATTGCCTATTACGAGCACATTTTTAAATTTCCCAGAACATAATCTATTGACAAAATTAGGCCAATATGCATATATTGACATTACGGTAAGGATTTGGTATGTTCAATTACTCATATATAATTATTCTAATATATTAATAGTATTTAGACACAAATTGATAGTACAATTCTCCACTTTACTCCACTATACTCCACTTTAAAAGGCCTTAAAAGGCCATTAGAGAGGAGATAAATGGGAGGGGGATATAAGAGATAGAGGCTTTTTTGATCTATTTTCTACAAGGATTGTAGCTATTTGATACTAATCCCAAAGCCCAGTAGGACGTCCATATGCATATTCTTTTGATGACATACTAATCATTCTTGATTTACCACAAGGACATGGTGGTACTTGATGAATATATTTCTCATCTAATTCTGTCTCTATTGACATAAGTGTCTTACATGTAGGGCATTTAAACATATACTTGGTCATGGCTATATTGTACTATTTCTCTTTCTTTGGGCTCGTCCCGCCCAATTTATTCCCAGATCCAAGCCCATGACTCAGAATGCAATACTTCCATCTTGGGATCACCGCATGGACATGGAGTTATCTGGCTAATATATTTCTTTTGCAGCTTGCTTTCTATCATAATAATAGTTTCGCAAGTGCGACATTTAAACATGTATCTGGCCATCTATGTTAATAATATTCTAGTCAACCAGAATATCTTTATCTAAAGTAGCCTGGACTTTAGTCAATTTGGCAGTATGTGTCTCAATTGTGGATATTAAAGCATCCTGAAACTTCTGACAAAGATGACATAATTCATCAATGTGCTCGTGCTTTCTTAAATCTCTATTGTTATGGATACTACATCCACTACACATAGGTCTATCCATGATATTACTTTCTATTAGTTCATTGGGCGGATCCCGCCCATATTCTAATTATACAATTATTTTATAATTCCTGCATTTATAGTAAAGTATTCTGTGCACGACATCCCACAGGGTATGGTCTTATCCCCATCCATTTTAAATGGGCCGTCTATGATTATATTATTAATATTGGATAGGGCCTTCTTTAAATCAGACAGGTCATCATTAGATTCATGGGGTATTAGACCAGAGATCATGATGTGCCTATGATAAGGTTTCATCTCTACTTTTTCGCTTCACTTTTTTTCTGATTAATTAGGTCTAATATGAGCATCTTTAATCCTAAAGCATTAAGTTGAGCGGGGGCGTCTATATCTATCGCTTCTATAGCCTCCGTCAATCTAGTGCGCTCCTGCTTTACAGCCTTAGCACAGCCGTTGCAAGGGCAGTTCCAGGCCTTTGGCTTCGCCTCTGGCTGTTTATATGCATCTGGATTCATTATTTCTCCTTCTTTGGTATAAATCCGCCTATGTTTGGATCCATCATAGCTTTAGATATTGAAAGTCCTTCTGGATATATTCTGTGTACAACATGAGGATTTTCTGGCTCTTTGTGTTCATCGCATACATAAATTACTCTATGCTTAATGCAATTAATTCCAGTAGACTGCTTCTTGCAGATATGACATTTAGATGCCAAAGCTTTATTTTGCTCTCTGATGAAATCAAGGTATTTATGGCTCAATATGTTCCGCCCTGTAACCATGCAAAATAATTAATTAAGGAAAACATAAATAGTAATATGACCATAGCCCATTTCATTTTAACTCCTTCTCAATATCTCGTTCTATTTTTCGACTTCACTATCTGCCAGGCTAAATAAATCTAATTGAGTTTCTAACAATGATTTATCAGTTAGGTATCTTACTTCATCTATTATTTTATGGCAAAGAGCTACCTCTATCATCTTAGCTGAAGAACTTGAGGTAAATGGCTTAGCTGAGAAATATACTACGAAGTATGTGCTAGGACTAACAGCCTTAACTAACGCTGCATTGGCTATAGCTTTCTTAACGTTATCAGTCCTCTGAGCTCCTGGCCTTTTGCCATCTGCTACCCTACCACCCTTGGACTCTACAAACTCTATCCTGTTATCTAGTCCGCATGCTACAAAATCTATCTCGCATCCAGCACTAGAAAAAAATACATTCTTAGTTATTTGATCGAATCCACGATCTTTTAAGTCTTGAAATACCAAGTCCTCAAACTCATCTCCAGATTTTTTTGATTCAGACTGAAAATTCAAATATCCCACCATCCTCTTATCGTACCACCTAGAGGGCACTGCATATCGAGATGTCTGCCTTCCTCTATCCATTTTTTATGAAGCTCTGTCTGGTATTTAAAGTCTGTTTCATGAGTATTCCTGCCACACTCTGGACACAGAGCCTGGTTTACAATGGTATACACATGAATACAGGTCATCTCTTTATTATTCTAAAAGCATCACCATTGCTGTCTTCATAGTCCCAGGAATTATATTCTGGATCAACAACACCTAGTTTTTCCCAGTATGGTACACCATTATCATCATAATCATCCCATTCACTTCCAGACATATCTATATCCCATTTATAGAATGAACCATATTTAATATAGGTAGGCATAAATATATCATATATTATAGAGAATACTTTATATCTAAAATTAAAGTTTTCATCTTCATCATAAATAGCAATTTTCAGTATTGCCCAGCCTCCAATTGTACCAGCAATATTAGCTATCCATCTTAATGGGGGACGAGATTTATGCTCTAGAATAGACTGATCTACAAAATTTCTCAATTAACATTCTTTCCGAATCTAGCCCACACTCTTTCATGCAAAAAGTAGAATATCATTTCAAGAGATATGTACATTAGGGCATATAGTCCTACATACTCCCATTCTGCCTCTCCATAAATTAAATTACTTGCAATATAAATAAGTCCAGAGACAAACGTAAAATGTACAAATGGCCAGCTTATTGTTTTTAGCAAACTCTTTTTCTTTGTTTCCATTAATAGCCTCCAAGGCATTTATTTCTAGTGTGATATAGCCTGTTAGCTATATATTCAGATTTAGTTGGAGCAAACAGTTCTTCACCGCAACAGGCACAGAATCCATTCCACTCATCGGCAAAAAAATCATAGTACATCCACTTAGACATAACTAAATTATATTATTTTAATATATTTTAGTCAATAGATTTTAGTATTTTTTTACACCTATTACAGTACATGTATTTTTTCATAGTATATGGACACTGATTTGTCTCCATTTTTTCTCCATGACCAATTAAAATACATAATATTTTATTTAAATCCACAGTCCGTCTTCCCTCCTGCCTTTTGGGATAAAGCTTTTCTGTATCTTTTCTGGGAGCCTTAAAAAGACGTGATCAGGGTCTACATAGTGCAACAATACTATTCCTACCCTATTATTTTCTCCAGTCATTTTATCACGACCATGCTCTTGGTAGTTTGCAGAAAATATAATTGCCTCATTTTCTTTGAGTATATACTTATTATTTCCTACAAATAAAGGCCACTCTGAATTTTCGTACAAACATAAATCTATTGTATATGAGCATGCACCAGAATCAACATGGCTATCCACGAATCCAGAATCTCCATAATCTGAAAATACAGCATATGATGGCAGAATATCGTCTTTACCAAACCACTGTCTGGCATTTGGCAGTAGCCTTTGTAGCAATTCTTTTAATACTGGATCATCGAAAGAGGTGCATCTTTTACTTCCATAATAAGAGTACTCGGCCTCCTTAACTACGTCATGATTATAAAAATAATCTTTTATATATTTAAAATAGTCATGATCTAGTACATCTAATATTTTCTTATCTTCAGAAAACATTAAGATGAGGCCTCAAGCTTTAAATGAGTTTTACATACACTCATTAAAATTCCATTACTCCACTCCCAATATGTTCCATCATTGGGGCACAAGTAGCACTTATCTATTTTATTTGGGCTCATATTATCTATTATACCACCTAAGATTCGGGTTAAAAATTCTTTTCCATTTACCATATTTGTTAGGGTACTCCTGACCTCTATACACCTGTAATGTTTCTAAGTCTATCAATATCCATTTCTCTGGACATTTCGTATGGATTGTTAGGTCTATTGGGTCTTTTAGACTTTTTACAGGCTTACCAAAGAAGATGTTTCTTTTTATCATTTTCCAACTTTTCTTATTAATGATTCTGAAAAAACAGAAGACGCTATCTTTTGAGAGTAAGGCGATAAAGAATAGGTCATGAACTTTTTATTTTTATTTTTAGGAATTAACCCAGTAATACTTATTGTTAGCCTACCATTAGAATTACTATGTATGATTGAACTGGGAGGATCTGACTCTAATACCTCATAGTCAAATGGTTTAGTTATTGTATTATTTTCAATGTAATTAATTATATTTTTAGCACCTAATCTACTAATCAACATTGTAATCCCTCCAAACCAATGTGTAGAATGAGATATGTAAATACTTTCAGTTTTATAAAAATCATGAGAGTTTCCATAAACAGAAAATATTCCACTATCTGGACTATCCAGATATAGTATATCAAAATCTGACGGCACTTCTTTTACATAAAAATTTAATAAATCAAAGAAGTTGTCATAGAGCACTGCGTCATCTTCCACCATTATTAAATATTTTTTATCTGAATTAAGAAACTTTTTATAGCTTAAATAATGAGTTGCCCATATACCAATATCTCCCGTATTGTGGGCAAAGCAGTTGAATTCTAAATTAAAGAATGGATTTTCTAATTTAAAATTAGATAGATCATCGTATGTTCTTATTACTGCTGGATTTATGGATAAATCAATTGCCCCATAGGATAACAATTCTCTGCTTCTATTAGCACGATTAAACTTATCTGTACCAGAATTAGCTATTGAATTAATCTCAAAACAAAAGTCGCTATAAATTTTATAATCCTAATCAATTTTATTTTTATATAGAATTAAATAAAAATTTTATGCTTTGGTTTATAGTCTCCCAATACTGCTTTTACAGTACCATCTTTTCTAATTCTTACTATTTTACCGTCTTTTATTACGGTATTATTAAAAGAATCTTTTCTTTTAAATTTACCAGAAGACATTATACTTTTTTCCTGCCAACCTTTTTAGGTTGCAAATTAGTTTCTCTTCTAATTCCATGACGATTAACATCTATTTTCATGGCAGTTCTTTTATTACTTACCCCAGAAACAAATTTACCTTGTCTAGGATTCTTTCGTGTTGCTTCTGATGATGTAACAGCACCAGCGGCGGTTGGGTTTACTGGAGAATCCATTCCAGTACCATTGTCTGACATTATTAAATTAATCCTTTCGGATCAAAAACTCCAGTCCAATATCCTTTTGACATAGACTCTTCTTCTTTAAGAGGTAGCATTTGAATAGGAGTGCACATGCTAGCAGGCTTACCAATTAGCCATTGTGTCTCTTCCCATAATCCGCTTTCTTCTTGCTCAAATTTTCTTAAAAGTACAGCTGGCTCTTCCACAGAAGCCTCTATTGCATATTCTGAACCTGGAAGACCAAACATACCTTCAGTCATAACATGCTCTATTCTTCCAGCAATGATGTCATCACTATCTGAAGTAACTACAAAGTCTCCTTCTTTCAAGGATGCCTTTGCAATATGATCATGTATCTGAAGGTATGCTTTCATTAGTTTGAATTTCCTTTTATAGAGCTACTTGTTACTGTATTAGAAGACTCCCTTTGAGTATCTTCTTTGGTCTGACATCCACAATCAAGACACATTATTTATCTCCATGCATTGAAACGTCTGAGATATTAACATCTTTGATTCCAGTTTCGCTACCGACCATATTGCATCCGCACTCAACGCACATACTACTTACCGCCGTTGTTTAATCCAGCACCATCCTGAGATGACTTATCTGTTGCTGGGAATGCAGGCTTTGGATCTGATGCATACTGAACACCATTCCATACTCCAGCCGCTGAAGGCTTTGTCTCATTAAAACCAGTTAAATTTTTTCCGTCTGACATTTTATTTCTCCTATAGGTAATTTTTAGGTGGGTCTAGAAGTCCACCCATAAATACATTATATCATTTTTTATATTTTTTATTATAACAATCTTTACAGACTTGTATAAATTTGCTTTCTGTAGAGGTCATATGCTCTGCAACCCTAGAACAACCATCAATTTCACAATATTCTACTATTTCCATTGATTATTTTGCTTTACGAGCCTTATTTGAGCTGCCACTCTTCTTGGCTGGGGCCTTCTTCTTGGCTGGCGCCTTTTTCTTGGCTTGGGCCTTCTTCTTGGCGACTACAGCCTCTTCTTTATCAATATCCTCTAGCCATGTATTAGTATCTACTGCCTGTGGATAGTTAAACCAATTTTTAAATCGTTTTCTTAATTTATCTAGCATGCTCTCTCTTTATCTTCTAATTTTCTTATAACAAAACCTAAAGCTTCTTTAGGTCTCCAGTCTACTGGGATATCAAATGAATTTAATTCATCTATTAGCTCTTTTAATACCTTTTTTTTAATTGTATTAAAATAATCCCATTCCATATAATCTAATTCTATCATATTAGTAAATATAAATGGGGCGGCATTTCTACCGCCCCATAAATAAATTACTTAACCAACGCTACCTTTGCGTTAGGGTTTTTCTTGTTCCACTTCTTTGCTAGACTATTGAAAGCTTTCTTCAATGAAGCTAGAGCTGAAGCATTGTCTGCTTTCAATTTTGCAATTTCTGCATCCTTGGCAGCTAGTGCATCTGAAGCAAGCTTAGCTGCAGCAGCAGCCTTATCCTGCTCGGCTTTTACAGCAGCAGCCTTATCTGCATCAGCAGCAGCTTTAGCGGCAACAGTGTCCTCAGTAGCTTTTGCCAGAGCATCAGCTAGAGCCTTATCAGCAGCAGCCTTAGCAGCCAAAGCCGCATCCTTAGCTACCTTCTCTGCGGCAAGTTCTGCCACTAGATCACGAACTGCAATCTCTGCAAACGGAGCTAATGTAGGAGCTGTAAGTCCAGCTACTGCTCCAGAAACTGCATCTCCAGCTGTTGTTGGTGCAAATGTGACTAGCGAGCGTGTTCCAGTTGTTGGAAGTGTAGCCTTAAATGTTGCTACTCCAAAATCTGAAAGTGTTGCTCCTGTAGTTGCTGTTGCAGAATCAAGAACTGCTGTTGCAGCAAATACGGTTGCGGTCAATGACTTTCCAGAAACCTTGTTTCCAAATACATCAGTTGCTGTAACAAGAATATCTTGTTTAGTGCCTGCTGCGCCTGAAGCGGGTGCAGAAACAGTAAGATTATTAATCTTTCCAGCCTGACCCTGAACGTAGTAAGTTAGAGTTGTTCCCTGGTTTGTTACAACAACAGTACCGATTGCTGTCGTTTTAGTATATACATAAAACGTTGCGGTTGTACCTGTACCAGTTGCAATTGTTAGGCTAGAAGAGCCAGAACTTGCTGTTACTGGTGATGCGACTGAGTGTAGAGCTGAAACAACTGTTGCGTTTGTTGTTGTAACAGTAACAGATGTACCTGTATCTACTGTTGCAACAAATCGTAGTGCATCTGCTGCATCTACTGTATTGTCTGCTGGTACTGGTAATAACGCTGGAGTAGCTAGAGCTGAAGCAGTTGTATTTGCTGCTCCATTCAGATCTACGGCAACTGTCATTACAGCAGCACTTGCAGGTGTTGCTACGATTGTAGCAGTAGTCATGGCTGCAACCATGGCTAGAGCGATTTTCTTAAATGACTTCATTTAATTTATTTCTCCTTTTTTATTCTGTATCTATTTTGATCCAGAAACTTAATTTAATTCCATTAACTTTACATGGAACGAGCACGGATCTCCACCTTGATCCCATTCTTGGTCTTCTTCTTCTGTTAGTGGTGGGCCGTCGTGAGTATTGCAAAACACGTCAGAAATCCATCCATTCTGATATCCAAACTTCATCCAATCATCGAAGCTTAAATCCATTCTTTTATCTCTTCCATCATAATATGCTTTGGTTTGGCGCCAATAATTCGTTTTACTGGAACTCCATCCTTAAACAATATAGTTGTTGGGATACTTGTTACTTCATATTCGACAGATTTAACAATTTCATTGTCGACATTCAATTTACCTAACCATATACCAGTTTCTTTGGAAACTTCTTCTATGATTGGGCTAAACATTTTACATGGTCTGCACCATTCCGCCCAAAAATCTATCATTATCAATTTATGGGATCCTATAACTTCTTCAAAGTTATCGTCAGTTACTATCATTTTGTCTCCATATGAGTAGGCCAGTAATAGCTACAGGACTCACAGCAAGTATACCCTAGATTTCTATAGTCAGCGAAGTCTGAATAAAAATAGTATTTTTCAGGGTCTTTTTCATATAGTCTACCTTTGTGAGAATAGTGTAGGCTTTCATTTCCTAGCCACCATGGCTTATCTGACTCTAGCATCAAGAAATTTTCTTCATATATGTCATCAAAAGTACCTCTTGTACTGTTTTTATATCCTCGCATAATTATTTCTTTTACTATCGCTTCATTATAAAGAAACAGCCAATCTTCGTGACCCTCCCACATTTTTACTGCTGGATGATTTTTCCATGCTCCAGAAGGGTATAGCCCCGCAAGTGATTTAAGTACTTGGAGATTCTCAACGCTTTGCTTTATTAAACGCTTTCTATCTAAATGCTTAGCAGTTTTTTCAAAATTCCTATGTGGTAAAAAAGTTTGCATAGTCCAATCCTACTAAATAGAATACTGCTAGTCAATACTCTTTAAGGCTTCCGCCTCGCCATTAAATTTTTCCATGAATCTTTGAATAACAAAAAACGAGCTTTCCCATGCATTTTTTGCCATTGCTTTAGAAGACTCTTCACTTTTTTCTGCTTCTGGAACAGAGTTATACCATTTCTGGTATAACTCTGTAGCAACTTCTTCTATAATGGATTCTAGAATTGTTACCTTTTTATCCATTAATTGCTGCCTTTTCATCAAAGAGCACACCTTGATGCTTCAGTGAGTTAGTGATAGGTTTAGCTGTTGACTTTATAAGCGTCAATAGCTGATCTAGATTTAATGTTGGCTTAGCAGATTTAACAATTAGATACTTAGCTGCTGCAACCTGATTAGAAACTGATGTTCCAAATGAGCTTCCGACTCTGCCTCCTGGATAAATAGAGGTTTGAGAAGCTTGAGACCAGATATCAATTAGAGACTTATCGTAATTACTAAAAATTGAAACATCTCCATAAGATTCTGCACCACCTACTGCTACTGCATTAGGAATACATGCTGGCCAATTGATACGTGTATAATCTCTTTCATTACCTGCTGGGAAAAATACTGGGATTCCAGCAGCATAAAGAGAGTTCACGGAGCTATCAGTTTTAGTTAATGGACAGTATCCAAATTTAGTCTTTTTAATTACAGAGTGATTTCCTTGAGAAACAGATACTGCTGCAATATTATATTTATCTTTATTGGCAAGAACCCAGTTTAAAGCATTTGGTAATGTATTTACTCCAGTGGTCTGTCTCATGCCTCTTGAAGTATGGCCAATAATTCTAACAAAAAGAATATTCATGTTTGGATTATTTGCAATTGCAATGGAGGCCATTTGTGTTCCATGATTAAAGTTGTTTGTAGATAGTATTGTCATTGGAATTACAGAAGATCCTGGACCCTCCATGAAATTCTTTCCATTTGGACATGAAGGCCAATCTAAGATACAGACTTCACCCACAAGCTTTTCTTTAATTTGGGGGATTGATGTATCAAGAGCTGTATCAAGAATTGCTAAAGTTGGTACTACATTGGTCTTATTTTTTAGATTTGCCTGAGCTGGCAAAGAGAGTGCGATTAGTGTTGTAGCTAAAATAGCTGTGATTAGTTTTTTCATACTGTATATAATACTAAATAGCTGACAGTCTGTCAATAGTTATTGGGGAGGCATTCTACGAGGATACCACTTTCCAGCATCCATTCTAGAAGTATCTTGTTGCTGAGATGAAGAAAGTAAAGCTGAAATAATTTCATGAACTAAATCTAACTCAATCCTTAGCTTATATAACTCTATCTCTAATTGATTAATTCTTTCTGACTTTCTCATTCTGATCCATCTCTATCTATTGGCGTTGGAGCCGTTGCTAATGTGCCACAGTTTGCACATTCCATATCCAAGAAATAACTTGCAATTTCAAAATCTTCAAATATTACTTTCAAGTTAAAAATGTCACACCCACATGGGCATATGTGTGTAGGAACTCCTCTTATATCCATAGACCTACTATAGTCTGGCCTAAGATCATTTATGTCCATAGGGTCCTCCACAAATTAATTATACTTTAAACCTCTATTATTGTAAAGGGAGGCCTTACGGCCATATTAAACTTAGCTGCGGCCTCAAGGGCCATTCTAACACGCTTTCTAGGAGTCTTTACGGCTCCAGTTGAAAACAAAGACCCTAGTGCTAGTTCTTGACCACTACCTTCTGCCATATACGGAACATCAACTTCGCCAATATGAAAGTCTGAATCCATTGTAAAAATTCTTCCAGTTCCAGATACTGATATAAGGAAAACGCCACCTTGATCCCCCTCTTCTGTTCCAGGGCCAAAGTTTCCGTAACCGTGCTCTCTAAATGCTTCTTTAATAGAATCAATAAACTTAGTACGCATAAACTTATCTAGATTCTTATTGCCTTTAGTTGGAGTGTACTTTGGTGGTGTCCAGTTGTACTGCAAAATCTGTCCCATCCTAAAGCTATCTATAAATCCTACACCGAATTGTCCAACCTTGAAAACCTTTGGATCTATTCTTTGAAATATTATTCCAGTCTTTTCATCAGATGCGGCAGCGTCACCGCCCATATAGACTTTATTATTATCGATTAGAGCTACAATGCAGGTCATATACCCTATTGTACTATTTTTATTTATTATAGGGTAGGGGCTTGCTCAATATGAATATCAACATGGTCTAACTGAATTAATGCCTGCTCTAGCTCAGACTTAATCTCTATTAGTTCCTGGATTGCCTTATAATATTTATCCTTCCATTCAGTTAATTCCTTTTCTAGCTGATATAAGGATATTTTAAGGTCTTTTATTTCCATCTTTAGATGGTCCTGTTCACGCTCAGCTCTTCTAATTCTTTCCTTCTTAGATTCTCTGGCTGAAGTAATTAAGGCAGTTGCTAATCCTCCTAATATGGCTGAAAAAAGTGGGAGGAATATTAATAAATCATTATTTTTCATTATAGGTATATTATACCTGAAATGATTATATAATTAATTAAACTAATAGTTCTGCGGCGGTTATTTCTTGGCCAATATATCTTCTTTTTTGAATAAAATCTTTAACATGATCATGGCCATTTGATCTTCCAGATAATATAATAGCCCACCTTGGTTCATACTTAGAATCTATGCATGATTGGCATAATAACAAATTTATGCTCAATATAGATGACGGCTTTAGTGATAATTTATTTTTACTTTTATTGCATGAGTAGCAAAGGACTTTTTCCATTTATTCTCCTAAAAAAAGAATATCTTCATTTTCCAATAACTCTTCATATTGGATTCCATCTTTTTCATAACTTACCATTGAAGCAAATGCTCCCATTTTTTTAATTGTTCCGAATGCTTTTTCTGATGGCACATATACTTTAAGTAATTTGTTTTCCACTTGGTACCCCCTCAAGCTCGCATCTTACACCATAGGATTCGATCATTTTCTTAACCTTCATAACATAATCTATAACTTCTTCTTTTTTAGTTCCACTAAACTGAATAAAATTATCTTCATATAGTCTCAAGGCGAGAAAATCTGGATATTTAACAACATCCATCATTAATAGTAAGGGCTTTCTAATTTCCCTTAATCTTTTTCTCATCTCTTCATTGTAAAATACTGGCTTGTTAGGTTCCCCAGTCCATAGATTAATTCCATGCTTAAAATATTTATCATCATATAAATTAGATGACATTATGCCTCTTTTTTATTTCTACCCATATCTGTCTAGTTTTATGAGAATTACGCATTTTATCATTTGATCCAGCGTTTAAATAAACACCGCCCCAAACTCCATACTCATTATTCTCTATTCCAGACTTATAACACATATTTATAACTGGACATGATAAACAGCATTGATCTATACTTTTTGCTATATTAGTGTCTAGCTCATATTTATCAAAAAATAAATTAGTGTCTATTCCTCTACAAGCAGCTAAATGCCACCAACTTATACTATCTTGATCTGTATTTAAATTATTTAAAATATCTGACATATTTGAGCGGAAGTATCCAGGTTCCATTCTCGTCAACTGGTATGCTATTTGCTATTCCCCAGTTATTATTTCTAAATACACCGTTTGTATTTGAATATCCGCCTATATCTTTTTTCCATATAATTAAATTATAGTTATCCCAGTAGGTATCTATATTTTTATTACATATTTTTCTTCGAAGTATTTCTACTCCATTTTCATATAGATGTAGCATTGGTCCAATTTGTTATGTTTTGTACCTATATAATATTATACAGGTCAATAAGATAGCTTGTCAACTGTTTTTACAAACTATTTGCGGTAGATCCACCGCCGCCTGATGCAGGCTTAAATTTTGGCCTACCAAATCCAACTATGGATACTTGAACTCCCTTTTTATTCTTCTTGTATGCTCTAAGCTGTCTGCATACCTCTCCACCATTTCGCTGGCTTCCGCCCTTGCGATTAGTAGTATTTCCTTCAATACACCAAACAGTTCCGTCTTCGTTATCTTTAATAACAATTCCTACATGAGAAATTCTATCTACACCATCTGCAGGAAAGTCAAAATAAGCAATATCTCCTGGCTCTGGATCACAAATTTGTGCGTCATACCAGCGACCTGCCTTTTTAAATGCAGCTGCCCCAGCAGGGGTATATACAGTATTTGGCACCTTTACTCCAGCTTGATTAGCGCACCACATAACAAAAGATCCGCACCATGGCTGGAAATTAGCTTTTGTAAAAGCACCATACTTTGTTTCATTATCTCTTGGCCCCTCAATAGTTCCAAGCTCTTCTTTTGCAACTTCAATAAGTCTTGCTGCGGTACCTTGCTCAGCCATTTAAGTCATCCTCTATTTCAATTATTTTGTCAAAAGGCTCTACTGCATCTTCTAACATAGATTTTATTTCTTCAATTAATTCTTGATCAATTAAAACTTTTTTCATAGACTTATTCTTTTCTCTTTCAACAATTTTACGAGACCATGAATATCCAGCGTCTCCACCCCAAGCAAGCCACATAATCTTTCCGTTTGATGGATTTTCTGCATTGTCCCAATCCTTGCCCTTTTTATCTACCTCATGACGAGAAAAATAAGAATACATTCTTTTAACTGTAGAAAGGCTTAATGTCTCTCCTCTGGCTAATTGTCCAGCACGAGTCCATCCAACTGCAGTTCCAGCACCCTTAGCCTTACCCTGCTCTTTTAGCTTAATAGCTCTTCTAGCTGCTGACTGCATTCCTGATGTAGGTTTAAATCCTTCTTTAGCCATTTTTTCTCCTACTAAATAGTTTTTTAGTTTTTGGAACACAGTTTGGCACACGCTTACCGCCTTTTGTTTTCCATCCTACCATTTCATAACCTTCCCAACATGGACTAGCTTTTTCTACTTCGCTAGCATACAAGGCTCTCATATGAGCTTTTGCTTGGGACTCGCTTGCATGGCATCCAACTAACTTACCATTTTCTTTTACAACAGCATAACCTTTACAGCCAGCTGCGCCTTGTTTAATATTCCATGGCATGATTAATCCTTATCCCAGTCTTCATCTATATCATGCTCATCTGGAATTTGTCCTTCTGACTTTCCAGATTTAATTTCCTCAACAACTTGCTCTGGTGATGATGCAACTGGAGTTTCTGTTATATTAGAAGACGGAGCCTCTACATTGTTTTTTTCTTCTAAAGCATTCATCATTTCTTGTGCACCGCTTCTTCCAATTAAAAGACCAGCTAATGTTCCAGTAATGAATGTAGCTACTGAGCCCAAAACATTGAAAAACATTTTATCATTTTCTGATTGCGCTCCAATTGGCTGTGTTACAAAGATAAGTGCGTATAGGATACCCATTGTTGTAAACAATAATATTGTTCCTAAAATAAGTCCTAGCATAAACTTAAGTCTGGCATCTAAATCTGCGGCTGTATATCTTTGTCTAGCCATTTTCTATAGTTTCCTCTACTGTTGTATCTTGTTGAACATCATTACCAATTAAATCTTTGGTACATGTTCCTGTAGCCTCACAAACTGGTGGGTTACATTCTGCCTTTTCCCAATTTTCAGGATCTTGGCATGGGTAGCGGTAATGACCGTCATAGCCACAGCCTGACAGTGTTAATAAGCCCGCTAGGGCAAGTACGATTAGCCTTACCATATTGGTAATTATAGCATTAATCTTGTTCTTTTCGTAGAGGTATAGTTAATAGCCATATAGCTGTAGCAGCCAGAGTGGCTACTCCTACAACCTGCTGAGCAGTACCAGTAAGGGTTAGCCAAGCGATGAAAAACCCTAATAGGGTCCACACCTGGGCAATACTTTCTTTTACTGCCTCCCAGAAATAATTCAGGATAGCTTTAATTATTTTCATTATATCCTCCTAGTCATGGCGGCAGCCACAATATTTGATGCAATAATAACTGGCACGACTACTTCCTGTGCCTTTTCCCTCTGATCATCTGTCATATCCTTTCCCCATTCAGAGGGACTTAATAATTTCTCAAAATCTATATCTGTGAGTGACCCTAATGGATCTGATAAAAATTGTTCTGTAGCAATTTCAGTAGCAACATCAGCGAGAGTGTATGGCATTACAGAGTCTTTATTCTCTTCAGCTCTACTAGAAAATTCTACCACTGCTGCAGCTATGACTGGATTTGATTTTGCAGCCTCTGCAATTATTGAAATCTCAGACGCCTTAATTCCTAATTCAGAGGCCACTTCCTGCTTAGCCTCTTGAGATAAGGAGGCTAGTGTATTTCCGACAGCAGACATTTGCTCAGGAGTTAATTTAACTACCTTATTATCTTTACTTGTTAAATTAGCTATAACATTTGATAGGTCTTCTGTGGTATTATTTTTTGGTGGTAAATCTTCAGAAGGTTGAGTTGGAGTTGGATTTGGTTCAGAGCTTGGGCTTGGACCTATATCCGTTGGCTGAGGTGAAGGCTCTGGTGAAGGCTCTGGATCAGAACTTGGACTTGGTGTTGCCTCATTTGTTGTTTCAGGATCTGGAGAAGGAGTGGGATCTTCTGGTTTTGTTTGCTCAGGAGATGGAGAGGGATTAGGTTCTGATGAAGGCTCTGGTGTTGGCTCTGGTTGTTGCGATGGCTCTATCGACGGGCTGGGCTCTGGCTCAACAGTTGTTTCTGGCGTAGGTTGAGGCTGGTTTGCTAGAGCTTGTGCAATTGCAATTGCAATTTCTCTTTTTAGTTGCTCTTCATAATACTGCCAAGCACTATCTATCGCTAAATTTAAATCTATAATAGATTGGTTATATAAATCTATACTAATATTTTTAGCTTCCAGAGAGCTTGTTAGATTTTCTTGAGATATTGTTAGGTTTTGTTCTGCTAATATTAAATTAGATGTTAGGTTTTGTAAGGTTTGAACTTCCTGGTTATATACATTTAGTTTATCATTACGTACTTCTAATTTACTACTGTATGCCTGTTGTGCTACCGCCTGTTCTTGCTGTGCTTCAAATAAATTATCTAATTGTTGTTGTGTTGGCTGTGACCCAGAAGAAAATGTATTTAAGTCACAGCTGAACCCTACTCCCCATCCACCAGTATAATCACAGCCTGCTCCAGTCCAGCCTCCAGGTATTGCCCAGCCAAGATGATAGCTTCCTGGTCCCCCGCCGTTATACCACCAAATTTCTACATTTAAAGTTTTATCTTCGCTAACATCATATACTGGAGAATAAGCACTCCATGTAGCTCCCTGCTCTACCCAGTTATTTACTGCAAGAGATCCGTCAACATACATTCTAAATCCATCATCTGTATATCCAGCAAAATAAGTGGATGTCCAATATGATGGTACAGTAATTACTCCAGTAAATTTAACTATGATATTTTCATATCTACCGCAGACTGGCAGATACATAGAGTTTGAGTTCCATACTCCAGAACATATAACAGAGCCAGGAACTGCAACGCTTCCTTCTCTTAATAAGTTGTACACCGTATATTGAAGTCCTGCTGATCCAGCAGCATCTACTACCGATTGTGCATTTTGAAGATTGGAATTTGCTGTTGATAAATTAATTATTGCTGCATCTAGCTCATCCTGAGCATTATTCTTATTAGTTAATGCAGATTCAACTACTAATGATTGATTATTTACTAAATTTTGGACTTCTATTTTATATTGCTGAGCTGCGGTTTCTAATAATACCGCTGAATCATAAGAATCAGATGCATCATCCATTTGCTGTTTAGCAGTTACCGCAGCATCATATTTAGACTCTGCAATATTTATTAATGATTTAAATTCTGCTTTATAGGTTAAGTTTGAAACGCTTGCATTAAGCTTTTCTATCTCTTTAGCTGCTAAACTTAACGGATCATCGCTATAGGCGGGAGTAAGGAATAGCCAGCCAAACCCTAAGATGGCCGCTAATGATAATCTCCATACCTTTGTCCTAGTCAACTAGATAACTCCCTGTTACAAACTTTGTAACAGATTAATTATATCACTTAACTATTTTGGATTATCTGTTTTGTAAAAGCCAGAACCTTTAAACTGAACCCCTACTGAACCGTATACTTTATTCATCGGATTACCGCATTTATCACAAACTTCTACAGAATCAGAATCTGCAAAAGATTTTGTAATCTCTATTCCGAAATCGCATTCAGTGCAGGCATATTCGTACCTAGGCATTTTTCCTCCATTAACATTCTTGAAACCTCATGTATGCTGTCCCAATTTTTTTTATCAGACTCAAATCCCCAAAACATGAATTCTATCTGAAACCCCTTTTTCCCATTACAATATTCAATAATGTTTTCATAAACTTCTTGCTTGCTACCGTAAATAACCATTTCTATATTTTGGTTTTTTCACGTATAATTGATTCTATTTTTGATCTATTATTTCCAATCACTACTGGAGCACAAACAATATTCTTTTTGCATGCAAAATCTTGTAAATGATTATAGGCTGTTAAATGGTAATCTGCATACTTTTTTGCAATCTCTACAGACTTTTTGCTATGTCCGCTAACTCCTAACTCTGGTCTATCCCTGTAGGTGTATAACTCTGTAAACTTTTTTACCCACTCATCGGTATACTCTAAAATTTTTTCACGACTATTTATTTTTTCTGATAGATATATTGTATTGTTAATGCTATTTTCTCCAGGGGTAAGATTTCCTGGTATTATATTAAGCATTAATCTATTTTTTTGTATTTCGTTAAAAGCTCTACTCATCATTACACAGTATTCTGGGCTCATTGAATAAGTTCTAATTGCAGGCATATATTTAATTTTTTGCTCTGTATCTAGTACATGTGCAGCCTTTATCCATCTATCAGGATCTTTTGAATCATAGGTAAGTAAAACAGAATAGTAACCAATCTCGTCTAACTCTTTTGAAAATTTTCTTATACCTTCAACAGTATTGTCTGAAGTATTAGACATCCAATGAACTTTCATGAAGATTATGGTTTTCTATATAAGTAAGAGGATACTAGATATCTATCTCCATCTAGCAATAATTTTACCTCATGAACTTTTTTACTCGGAAAGATTACCAAAGAACCAGACTTAGGTTTTATTGAAATATTATCTTCTTTAAAAAATAACTCTCCACCTATATAGTTATCATTAAAATATAAAAGTCCTGTATAGCTAGGTACTACTGGTACACCATAGTCCTCGTGGGGAAACATTACTGATCCCTTTTCATATTTTCTTATATTTAGGTATTTTTGCTCAATCCAGTCTCTATCTTTTACTGGAACAATATCTAAATTTTCTATTGGAATATCTAAATTATTTTCAAATATATAATTAGAGAAACAATCAATAAATATTTTTAATATATCGCCATACGCATCATGACTTGGATCTAAAACTGTAGCTGATCCTACTATAGTTTCTCCGCCACCTACATTTGTATAGGGAATCCAGTTATTAGTAAATGTCTTATTTAATATAGAAATTATGTCATGATGTAAATCATAATATTCCCATATACTGTTATTAAGCTTATTTATTTTAATCTTAGATTCTCCTTTTTTTAAATGAGCAGTTTAGGCACGTGCTCAGGTGCATAGGTTATTTATTTAATTTTGATCGTTTTAGGTTTCTTTTCTTCGGGAATGTTTCGTTCCACAAAGATGTTAAGAATACCGTCTGCCATTTCAGCACGATCCACCTCCATATACTCTCCTAGAGCAAAGGTGCGTGTGAATTTCCTGGTAGCGATACCTTTATGAAGAACCTCGTTTGAAGTTTCTTCTTTTTTTTCACCCTTAACAATTAAGCTTCCTTTTTCTACAGAAACATTTACTTCATCCTTACTGAATCCAGCTAACGCTAAAGATAGCTGATAGTTATCATCATCAATCTTTATCAAGTTGTATGGCGGATACGACTGATGTGATGACTCACGGTGTAAGTTTGAAAAACGGGTTAAGTTGTCAAACCCGATAAAAAATGGATCCCTAAAAAGATCCATGGCTAATTGTGTTACCATTATTCCTCCTTAAAGCGAATAAATATATTAGGTCCCATTTGGCGACCAAGTATATTATATCAAATTATCTAGCCGCAGTAAACACCATTTTTTTGACACCTAAATACATACTCAACAACCATTTTTGAGGTAGGTCCATAAGAAAAATCTATACAATACTGATCATCATTTATATCCCCAAAATTACTTGATGACCCTATTTGCTTTGCCAAATCCCCTAAAGATATATGGTCTCTAGCCCCTATTTCAATCAAATCTTTTATTGCATCTATGTTTTCTATTATATATTTAGAATTCCAATTAACATCGCAATATGAGTATTTCGTATCACTTGAGTACTTTATATCTACTCCATTAACAATATCATTAAGGGTGGACTTTCTAATAATTCCAGAATACATAGGACCAAGCCTAACATTTGAGCCCCCCTTTTTAAAAACTAAATCCTCAACTATTTTCCGATTGCCCCCATAAAAGCTTCTAGGACTTGTCCTTACAGAAAATGATGAAATATTAATAAATTTATCATATTTATATTTTGATAAAAAATATTTAGTTTTGTCTACAGACTCCACAAAATCTTTTTCTGGATATTTTTCAGCAATATATCTTCTAGATGGCATTGATGCATTTATAACAAAATCAAAATTAACCTCTTCAAAGTCCTTAAAATTTTCTCTATTTATTGGATATAAAATAAATCTATTATCATTTAGTAGTAAGTTGCACAATGAACTTCCTACATAACCATTGCAGCCAAGAACAGCGATTTTATTTTTCATTTTTTATATATGACTGGTATTGTTCATCAAAAGGTATAAGATCTTCGAATATAATCGGATTCTCACAATCATCCCATTTTTTAGTTAAGAATGCCATGCATACAGAATCCTTAATCGCATGTACAGCATGTGGTACATATGCTGGAGACTTCCAGCAAGAGCCTGGCCCCATCAGCCTGTTAAGTTCTTTACCTGTATATTTATCTCTAGTAACTAAAACTACTAGCCCAGAGATAACCATAAAGTATTCATCAAACTCAGGATGATAATGATTTCCTCTAACTGTATTTGGATAAAAATTAAGCATAACTAATTCTTTAATATCTTTATCTGGATTCCAATTGAATATACCACCTCTACCATCTTTAACAGTAGATATATTACAGTTTGGATGCAAGATTTCTATCTGACCAAGCTTATCCATTATAGTTCTCCAAGTCGTGCCTAACCATCATTGATACTAATTCTTCAAATGAGACTTTTGGCTCCCATCCTAAATTTCTTTTCGCTTTTGAAGCATCCCCTAAAAGTATATCTACATCAGCTGGTCTATCAAAAATTTCGTCATGTATAATAAAATTTTGCCATTCTCCTAATCCAGATTCCTGAAAAGCAAGCTCTAGGAAATTAATTACTGAATAAGATTTTCCTGTAGCTATCACATAGTCTTCTGGAGAGTCTTCTTGAAGCATTAAATGCATAGCTTTTACATAATCACCAGCATAGCCCCAATCTCTTCTTGCATTTATATTGCCTAAACGTATTTTATCCAGTTCACCTCTTTTAATTTTTGATATACCAGTAGTTATTTTTCTTGTCACAAATTCCTCTCCTCTGAGTGGAGATTCATGATTAAACAGTATTCCGCATGACACGAAAGCACCATAGGACTCACGATAATTAACTGCTATATTATGCCCAAAAACTTTGGCTACCCCATAAGGAGATCTAGGGTGAAATGGAGTATTTTCATTTTGTGGGCTTTCAGTTGATGATCCAAACATTTCTGAACTTGAAGCCTGATAGAATTTTATTCTATCCATATTGCTATTAGTGTATATTTTAATTGCCTCTAACATGCGCAAAACTCCCAGTCCCGTGATCTCTGAAACTAGTTCAGGTTGCTCCCAAGATAGACCAACGTGTGTGATTCCAGCTAAATGATATACCTCATGTGGGTTAGATATTTTTAGTGCGCTAACAAGACTGGACATATCCCTTACATCGCCATGCACTATTTTAATTCCTGGAACACTACGTATTAGTAACTTTTCATTTACATTATTTTGTCCGCATACCATGCCATATACGGTATATCCTAAACTAATTAAATAAGCAGATAGATACCTACCGTCTTGCCCAGTAACTCCAGTTATTAAAGCTCTTTTCATTTTTCTCCTGACGTGCCCCTAGTTGGATTTGAACCAACGCTTGTACGATTTTAAGTCGCATGCCTCTACCGCTGGGCTATAGGGGCTTGCGATCCGTATCGGACTTGAACCGACGACCTCTACCGTGACAGGGTAGCGTTCTAACCAACTGAACTAACGGACCAAGAGCAGTTTTATATCATACTCAGGATAAATATTTACTTCACATCAAATCGATCTAGCATCATAACTTTATGCCAAGCCTGGGAAAAGTCTTTGATAAACTTTTCATTAGCATCATCTGAAGCATAAACTTCTGCAATGGCTCTTAGTTCTGAATTAGATCCAATTATTAGGTCTACACGAGTTGCTTTTCCAACAAAGTTATTATTAGTATAACCCTCAAAGGAATCAGCAGATATCTGCTTCCAAGAAATTTGACCAGAAAGCAGTCCTACAAGGTACTCATTATTCAACTTATTTAACATCAAGGTCCTCATACCACTCAGAAGAACTACTAGCTCTACTGGATTTAGGTTAAGCATGTTAGCTTTTTCAACAAGTAGTAACTCTGACGGAACAGTAACTCCATCTTTTAGATAATTTCTAAATCCGTCAGCTACAGGCTCTAAAACCTTAAATGATTCGATATCAGTTTGATCTTGAGAAGCGTCTGATCTTCCATATGTAAATGGAACTTTTACTTTTTCATCAGAAGCTTTTTCGATTGCAGCACATCCAGCCAATACAATTAAATCAGCTAGTGATGCATTATACTCTTTCTGAATATCCTCTAGATAAGAAATTACATTAGAGATTATAGATTGGTCATTTGATTCCCAACTCTTTTGTGGCTCTAGTCTAATTCTAGCTCCGTTAGCACCGCCACGCTTATCTGTCTTTCTAAACGTAGAGGCAGAAGCCCATGCGGTATAAACAAAATGATATACAGGAATATCGGAAGCCTTTATTTTAGCTTTGATTGCCTCTACATCTATAACCCCATGAGTATAATCTGGAACTGGATCCTGCCAAATTAACTTTTCAGAAGGAACTTCCTTACCAACATATCTTGAAATTGGTCCCATATCACGGTGAGTTAACTTGAACCATGCACGAGCAAAAACATCTGAAAAATAATCAAAATCTTCAAGAAATCTTCTTGAAATCTTTTCATACTCTGGATCAAACTTCAAGGCTAAGTCTGCAGTTGTCATAACTGGAGCATGGAACTTTCCTTCTACATGAGCATCTGGAACTAATTGCGCAGCAGACTGATCTGTTGGAATCCACTGAGTTGCTCCAGCTGGGCTCTTTACCTGTTTCCAGTCATACTTAAATAGCAGGCTAAGATATGAATTATCCCATTTAGTTGGAGTTGGAGTCCAAGCGCCTTCAATACCGCTGGTAATGGTATCTTCTGCATTGCCCTTTCCAAATGAATTTTTCCATCCTAACCCCTGCTCTTCAATTGGTGCACCCTCTGGCTCTGGTCCAACATTCTTGGGATCTCCAGCTCCATGAGCTTTTCCAAAAGCATGTCCTCCAGCAATTAGAGCAACAGTCTCTTCATCATTCATAGCCATTCTTGCAAATGTCTCACGAATATCTTTTGCAGATAGCAATGGATCAGGATTTCCATTTGGACCTTCTGGATTTACATAAATAAGACCCATTTGAACTGCTGCTAATGGATTTTCTAATTCACGGTCTCCAGTATATCTATTATCTGCTAACCATTCTTTTTCTGAACCCCAATAAGTATCGTCTGCCTCCCAAACATCTGCACGTCCACCACCAAAACCAAATGTTTTAAATCCCATACTTTCCAAGGCTACGTTACCAGCAAGGATCATTAAGTCTGCCCAAGAAACTTTTTTACCGTATTTCTTTTTAATTGGCCATAGAAGATGACGAGCTTTATCTAGATTGCCATTATCTGGCCAAGAATTTAGTGGTGCAAATCTTTGCATGCCTTCTCCACCACCACCACGACCATCAGTTACTCTGTATGTTCCAGCACTATGCCATGCCATACGAATAAACAGTGGTCCATAATGACCATAGTCCGCAGGCCACCAATCTTGTGATGTTGTCATCAACTCTTCAATATCTTTTTTTAATTCATCAAGATTGACGCTAGCAAATTCTTTTGAGTAATTAAAATCTGAATCCATAGGATCTGACTTTGAAGAATTTTTTCTCAAAACAGACAAGTCTAATTGATTGGGCCACCAATTTTTATTAAACTGTCCATCTTTATTTAATGTATCCCCAAGATAGGGGCATTTTGCCTCTGACATTTTTCTCCTTATATATAAGTGCCAGTCACGAAGTCCGTTTTTACGGAAGAATCAACTACTGGCTCTATTCCCTAGACAACGATTCCAATGGACACTCTCGACAAGTGCTATCCACCATCTATGCCAGCGAAATTTTCGGGGCAGTTGTATCTATCCTGAGTCGAATCTAGATAGACCTTGCTGGACCACCAGGGCTCGAACCTGGGACATTAGAGTTAACAGCTCTACGCTCTGCCAACTGAGCTATGGTCCAATACTGGTTAGCGGCGCAGCCAGTCTGCGTGTTGTTCCTACATAGCCGTTTGATCGTGTCCTAGGACATACAGGGACGGTTCTACCGCATGCGCCCCTGAAAGGAATCGAACCTCTGACGCAGACCTTAGAAGAGTCTCGCTCTATCCACTGAGCTACAAGGGCTTAGTGAAATTATATAAAAATATAATTATTCAGTCAATACCTTTTGATATATTTCTGATAATATATTTTTATAAAACTCTGGTCTTAGATGATCATTATATATTTGATTAAGAGATCTATTAAATTGCATGTCTATGCTTATCCAGTCAACATTTAATATATCAGATATATTGATAGGGCTATCTAATCCTAAAAGCTTACATTTATTACTAAGCTCTTCTGTAAATGATAAATGGTATTCGTGCCTTAACTCAAATGGAATATCTGGGTCTTTTGAAAAATCTTTCCAGTTAGCTGAGACTACAACCTCAAATTGTGGCATCGGATTTATAAAAATAATCTTCGATCTTTTAAATTTTTTCATAGTATTCTCAACATATATATCAACTACCTCTTTTGTATCTTTATAATTATTTAAATTAATTTGAGGTAGCCAATTCTTTATATCTATATATCCAAACCAAGGCATTATGATAGAGTTCTCTGAATCATATTGATTTATTTCTTGATAAAAATCGTAATCAAAGTTTAGAGCTGAGCGGCCTGGTATTGATAATATTTCAAAATTTACTATATCTGACTTAATAAATGTTTTACTAGAATTTATATAATTATATTCAGAAATTTCTTTTTTGCCATCCAGAACTCTCTTATATTTTTTTTCATATGAAAACTCGTGCTCATTATTTATTCCATACTTATCTTTAAAAAAATCAAATAGGCAGGTGGATAGCTTACCTGCATGAGAATCTCCTAAAAGATAAATACTTTTCATTTATACAATTTTATCAAAATAGATCTATCTAGTCAATAGTCCAGGTATTTTATATTTATAATGATTTAGCATATTATATAAATATTGAGCATATATTCTATTTACAGCAACAACTTGGTTTTTATCCGCCCTACAAAGTTCTACTATTTCATCATATACTAAATCATCTATAACTAAAAATCTTTCAACATGAGAAATAAATACATCAAATAGCCTCTCTGAATCTTTGCTTTCTATTGGTACACCCTCTATAGCAAATTTTTGCATAGTATCATACAGATAATATGACTCTTCTAGCATTTGTAAATGATCTTCCTTGGAAAAGGATTTCATCTTTTCAGTTGCTTTGTTTAGCCAAGGATTATTTGGATATAGTAAATGAATTTGCTCAAAAAATGTTTTTCTTTCTGAATAGCCCTCGCTATCAAATTTTCTCATTTTTAATTTCTGAAGGATATTTTGCCTGTGGAGGTAGATATTCTGCATTAGACTCTATTAGCCTGTTCTCCAAATCCTTAGATGGCTTCCACTCAAAATCTATGGGAGTTAGCCATTCCTTGACTCCAAGGCTCCATCTTTTTTCATTTTCTTCAGTGCCATAGAGTGGAAATGTTCCTGGATTTTTAGCAGCTGGCAATACAAAATTAGAGAATGCATATCTAACTCCAGATGTTATTTTTTTAACTCCGTGAGCATAGTCATCAAGAGCGCCGTGTATAATTAAGTCTCCAGGTTCTGGTTTTATGCTTAATTCATTACCCTCAATAAAAGGAACATTTTCTCCCACCCAAGTTCCGTCATTTCTTACGTTGGGATAAAATACTTCTCCGCCTTCCCATTCTCCAAAATAAACAATTGCTCCATAATGTAATATGCAGCAGGTATTCCAGCGGTCTTCAGCTGTAAGATCCTGCTCCATTGACTCTCCTGGGCTATCTGAGTGTACAAACATCTCGTCTCCAACAGAAGTTCTTAGAACATTCATTTGTGGATGGATGCAATATTCAGGCAACAAGAGCTCATTAATTTGGCACCACACATCATATAGCTGTGGAACTGAAGGAGAAATTTTACCATTGTACCAATCAATTAAATGAACAACATGGCCATACTCTATTCCATGCTCTTTATTTTTTTCAATAACATTTTCCCATGGCTTTATCAAGGCCACTATTTCATCACATTTTTCTTTACTGACAAAATTTTTATAAATAAACACCTTTTCAGACAGCTTCAATATATTTTTATTTTCAGTAAACATTTTATCTCCCTAGTATAGTTTCTTTGTTTTTTTGCAAGATGTTATATATTATATCGCTATATTCTTCTGAAATGAGGCCCATAACTGGGTTATTTTTAAGAAATTTTGGGTCTTTTTCTATAGCTCTTTTTATTCCTGGTATTTTTTCATTAAATCCCCGTGATCTCTCACAGAACTCCAAGAAAACTTCATAAAAAAATTCATCAAATGGGTGGAAAAATTCCATATGTTTTATAAATAGGTCCAGAAGTTCAGAGGCTTCTTGGCCATCTAAATCAATTTTATTAACTAAAGCTTCATAAAATTTATCTTCTAGCTCAAAGGATATCCTTCTCATCTCTAGGATCTCCTCTTTAGAACAATTTTCCATTTTATCTTTAAAAACTTTACACCAATAATTATTTGGATATTTCTTATATAGCTGCTCCCAAAAATATACTCTGGCATTTAAATCTTTTGATTGCAAAAAAATCTCATTAGTAACTTTTGGTAAAAGCATATCTTCGCTATACTTCGTCAATTGGTATTACTCCCTTTTCTTTTGCCACCCTATAACCCTCTTGGGTAAAATGAATTGTAGCTTCTAGGTCTTCATTATACTCTACTTCAAGAAGCCCTTGCTTATATAAGTCTACTAAAGAATTGTCGACATATTCCATGTGGGCATCCCATAATTCTGGAGCCAATTCTTTTGTTCTCACTTCGTCTATTTCAAATAGTACATTACCATTTTCGTCAAATCCTGCTTCACGTATAGCCCCTATTTCTAAATAGTATTCTAGCCTTTGCATAAAAATATCTTCATCTTCTTCCACGGTACCTCCTTGTGCACCAGGTAGGACTCGAACCTACGACTACCCGATTATGAGTCGGGGGCTCTAACCAACTAAGCTACTGGTGCTTAATTAGTTATTATATATTAGTATTGCCATTACTGTCAATGCTATTTTCTACTAGGCCTTGAACATAATCAGAAAAATGTTTTCTAATATTTCCTGGCGGTCTAGCTCCTATTTCATTCCATATTCTTTTATACTCCATAATATTGTCAAATGTGGTTGGGCATACCTTTATACCATCATATTCCTTAAGTCTTACTGGAAGAGGAACATGCTTCCCACAGCATTTGCACTCTTTTGCTTGATCTTGATATATACTCATAGTATTCGCATTCTTTCTATTGTGTCTAGACTATCTCTGAGCTCTTGAGGCATTCTAGGGGCACGAATCATATTCATTCTGATTTCTTCTTCTGGTTCTCTATCATATTTAATTGAATCATAAGTATGAATTTCAACTTCTTTTGTATTAGCATTTCTACTCATAGTTATTGCATTATATATAGATCCACAGACAGCATCGGCCAAATCTTTAGATCCCTTTCTTGGGTGATCTACTTTATCACGCATAATTTTTAATTGTAGTAACTCATCTATTAATAACTTAATATGTGGACCAGTTAATCTTTCTTCTAATACAATCATAGCCATATCGTCATAATGTTTTTTCGCAACAGACAGTGTTTCTGTATTGATGCCATATTGCTTTAACTGCTGCATCATGTCATGAGAGTTCCACCTGTCAAAAGTACAGACACGTATATTAAACCCTCTAGTCCTTAAAGATAAAATATAGTCTCTTACTTCTGAAAAATCTACAGACTTATCTGGGGTAGGAGTCCAATATCTGACTGCATCAACTTCTACTATTGGAGCTGGCTGAGAGTAGTTATCTGTAACTTTTACATTTACCCACTTTTGAACATGTGCCATAGAGACAGCGCAGTGATCATGCTTTTGTGCTAGGTCTACATGAATAAAGTATTCTTTATCTGGATCTGGGGCAAACCACTCTTCGAACCTGCCAAAACTATCTACAGCCAAAGCCATATTGCTGAAAGCCTTTTCTATTTTTTCTCTAGACTTAAAGAAGGCGTCTACCATTTCGGCTGGCATACATGCAAATCTACCCATAGCGTCTGGCATATTTTTATAGAACTCTGTTTTATAGTTATCTATTTTTTTAGTAGGATTAATTACCCAGGAAGGTCTTTTGATTGCATATGTTCTAGGAATTTTATACGAGATGATATGATCTTCTTCCCACTCTATTGTTATTTCGTTTCCCTCTGTTCCATCTGGTAAATCTTCATCCATCTTTAAAGTTTCACTTTTATAAACAATTTCTTTTTCAGCAATAACTCCCTCATAAAACTTTTGAATTGGATCATTTTTAAATCTAGGGAATGAAAGTAGAATTACTTTTCCAAAGTCTGGGAAACGAGAAATTACAGATCCTCTATACATATCATATATTGCGTCTGCAGTTTTAGCCTGATCATGACCAGTTGTATTTTCTGTAGCAAATCCTGATATCTCATCAAGTATTACTGTTAGTACGTTATAACCCTCCCAAGCTTCTCTTTCAGAGTGTCCAGAATAAACAGTTACATTTTTATCAAACTTTATTTCGGAAGCCTTTGGATCATACTTTCCAATAAACCAGGGGCAGTTTTCTATTCTTGTTTTAAATCCTTTAAAAAATACGTTGTTTGCCTGCTGTGCGTTAATAGCAATGTTTAAAATATCTATGGTATCTCCAGCGGGCTTTCCATAATATTGAGCTGGATCTTTTAAGCATAGTAATAGGTATACCTGGTAAGCAATGGAAACTGTAGAACAAAAATCTTTACCAGATCCTTTACCTAATTGTGCTATAACCTCATTGCATGTTTGCTTATACATGCGCCTACCCTCTTCTTCTCCATACAACTTAATTAGTGTAGACTCTTTATAAATCTGAGAAGACTTTTCAATCAATGTTATTTGATATTCTGACAATGGAGGGAGGCCTAAATATTTTTTATCGTAAATAAATGTTTTTAAATCAACTGGACGCTCATCAAACTCCTCGCCGTCAAGTATGTCTATTAAATCATTAAAATTAAGATCCACTAGATTCCTCTGCATGGATTATAACTGGCTCAACTACACCAGTTATCTGAGACAGTCTCTTTGCCACCTCAATTTTGCACTTAGGGCAAGTTGCTGTTACATCCTTTAAAATTCCAACCAGAATTTCTTGCTTCTTTTCTGTTTCTGCTATTTGTGTTGCTAGCTCAGCATTATCTAATAAGCCTACCTCTTGAAGCATGCCTATTCTCTTACTTTCAATATCTGCAATTAATTTCAAGGCGGTAGCCTTTACATTAAGCTGTCCAGCCTGATCAGCATCCTCTACGGTTTTCCAAGCCTCTTTAATGAGCATTGCATAATGTTGGTCTGCCCCAGAGATGGCCTCCTTTGCCCTTTCACGGGCTCCAGAATCGCTTCTGACGACCTGCTTCCACTCATCTATTAACTCTAAGACCTCTGCCCTCTTAAAGCCTGTCAAAGCCGCAATTTGGGTAGGGCTATTTCCCCTTAATAGCTCTTCTACTACTTTATTCATGCGATCAAAATGATCAGCTAATTCAATATCCATAGATAAATATTATACCATCTTAGTTGACTAAAATCAGGAAGACTTAGACTTAGCTATTTTTAATAGCACTAAATACCCAATTAAATCATCTATATCATTGTCTCCTGGGTAATCTGTGCCCTTCATTAGCCTATTTAATTTGTCATCAATTCGCACATGGAGTTGCTCTCTTGGACCCGCCTTTGAGAATATTCTAATTGGGTCTAGGGCAGAGTTTCCGTAGGCAATATTTTTTTTAACGAGCATATGAGCAATTTCATGGCAAGTTTCCAGTATTTCCTTGCCAGCGGCAGTGCCTACTGTAAGCAGATATAAATCACTACATTTAAATTCTTTTGAGTCCTCAAAAACTGGCTGCAAGCTCATTTTATAAAACCATTATCCTTTAATGCTCTGTATATGGTCATAGTAGTTACGCCACATTCTTTTGCTATTTCCTCCATAGTTTTTCTTTGCACCATATATCTTCTATATAGCCACTCTCTACTTTTATATAGTTTCATCGTTTTGTTAACACCTCATTAGCATAATAAGCAATACCAAAAGAATCTGCCACGTCAAAGTCAGCTATAGATAGATTGTACTTTTTATTAAAATAATCTACTGTCCTTTGCTTGCGCATTTCCCTTAGCTTATTCTTATACCAAGATTCTGCATATCCTGGATTCTCTAACCTAATTTTAGACTTCTCATCTTTTGTAGGATTCTTATTGCCAATATGTGACTGCCATGCGGTTGGGCTAATCGTAATCACCTTAGCTCCAGTAGACATAAGTTCGGCAATGACAACCCCATAAACATATGATAATTTTATCACGGCATCAGGAGATCTGACAAGTACTGCGCCCTCTACTGCTATATAATCAGAATTTATTTCATCAAGCATGGCGGATACTTTTACTTTAGCATCATATATTTTTTCATATATATCATTACCTTTAATATTTATTTTACCCCATTTAACTGGTTTATTATTTTCTAAAAGGCAAAATGCTACTGAGTTAGTAGAGGCATCTATTCCTAAAACTCGATTGGCCTTAGTTTTTACTAAACTAGCTAATGTCACTTATTAACCTCAACAACTTTTGTCTGTCAGCAATAGAGTTATTTTTTTCACATTTAGCGCATATAGATAATTGATTATATCTGCTAAGTCTAGCGGAGCACTTTTTACAATATCTCTTAGACCCAGACCTAATTGACTTTTTCTCATAATACTTTTCCATAATTTTTTTATTGGTTGCAACTCTACAGCAATCATCAGAACAGTATTTTTGATTATGAGTTTTTTGATTAAAGTCTTTATCGCATTCAGAATTAGCACATTTCATATTTTTATTGGCTCGTATGGCTCTATCTGAACTGTTCCAGTTTCTCTTTCCCAACAGTCCTTTTTTACTTTGCATGACTTACATGCAGAGCTTGATTTAGTAAATGGTCGTATAGGCATATCTCCACTAATAAAGTTATCATAAACCTCGCACATCCAAGTAAATAAATCGTCTATAATTTTTTTATTTTTTTCATTCATTGATATAGGAATCACTAGCATCTCTTGAGTATTTTTATTTTCATACATAAAAAATCCTTCTTGAATATTTTTAATTTTCATGTAAGTTAATAGCTGTAACAAATGATTAGGTGATGGAGCCATTTTAGATTTATATACATCCCAAGACTCTTGTTTTGCAGTCTTAATTTCTCCTATAACATCTTTATTATTCCAATCTATAATTAAATCAATAAACCCTCTAACTGGAGGATATTCATTAATTACTTCTTGTTCCTCATACTTAAGAATTCCCATCTTTTTTATAATTCCTTGAATTCTTTCATGAGCTTGAGTTCCCTGTGCCATATTTGCCACAGCGATAGAATCATTGTTATCTATAAATACGGCACCACTAAATGCTAAATACCAATATCTAGGACAATTTCCACTACCATATCCCAAAGAGCTAGGGCTGAAAGAAGTTTTGGTCATCTCCTGGTCCCCTCTTTTTGTAGCAAGGTATGCTTCGTCTAGCATCTTTCCAAAAGCTTCTGGATCAAAGTTTCCAGATATCTTTTTAAACTTTAGATTATTTACAATATCTCTACCCATTGTATCTTACGACATACTTGAGCGCATCCACAAGTTTATCTACCGACTCCTTTGCTGAATAATATATGTTCTTTTTATTATTATTAACTGTACCAGCTTTATCTTTTGCAATTGTAGAATATACAGATGCCATCATAGCAAATTTTGTAGACATAGCTTGCAATTCTATAATTAATTGTGGAGCTTTTGCAGCAGGAACATCTGGATTCATTAATAATTTTACCACAATAGCTAGTGCTTTATCCAACTGCTGATCCTGCATGTATTCATGGAGGTCATTAAACTCCGTTATATTATTAATAAGCTCCAAAGTGTTCATGTCTGACATATTAACCAACCACTACCTTTGTAACAAGAGCATATCCTATCCATAGGCCAACTATGCCCATAAGTCCCGCAAATACTGGTGGTGCTGGAATTGGCAGTTTAAATGCACTAAAAACTCCTCCTACTACAGCACCCACCAATGTTGTCATAATAATATCTCTCACTAGAATGGCACCTCAGTTTCCTCAAAAAATCTATTAGAGCTATTTTCTTTACTTAGCGTATAAGCTGTAACTCCAATACTATCAGCTTTAATTTCATAACTTGTTCTTTCATTACCGCTTTTATCTACCCAATTTTCTTCATAAATTTTTCCTACTACAGTTATCTCTTGACCCTTTTTAATTATAGACCTAGACTGCTCAGCCAATCTACCCCATACCTTAACTGTCCACCACGAAGTAGCAGAGTCTTCATATTTTCCTGTTTCTTCGTTTTTTACCCTATCGTGTGTTACTACACGAAGTCTTAATCCGCTATCCCCAACTGGAGCAGGATCTTGACCAAGTCTTCCAACTAATGTAATTGTTGGGTTTGGCATAATTTACCACCTTTCATATACCTATAAGACTATCTGTTAGTCTTCATATGTTACGTTCATAGTCAAAGAGTCTACCTCATGACTGCCAACCTTATTTCCATCTTCATCTAATCCCTTTTTATAAAGCCTAAGTCTTCCGCCAGTCTCATCAGTAAATTTATGCAGGGCGTCCACATATTTTTTTGTATCCTGTATTGGCTTAAACGGAAACAGTTTATTTTTTATGATTAAATTAGAATTATTAAATTGTGATATTGAAATAGGAAGAATGCAGGCTATATTGTTTCCAGCTGGGATTACTATTTCCTTTCCAATATACTCTTTTCTAATTTTTAAAACAATAGTGATGTCTCCAGTCCAAAATGAGGTGGACATCAATGAGCTTACTACATCAGCTTCCTTAATGAAATTATTTGGAACTGGGATTGTTAAAAGGCTAACATCTGGATTCGTTTTAAAAACTAAATTAGTTGTTATGCTGACAGTGCCTTCTCCTCTACCCTCCCAAATATATTCTTTACCCAATATACCCTTAGCTGGATGAGATACATCTCCATCCCATATAAAAGATATATCGTCTTCAAAAGATACCCCGTATCCAATAGTATTAGCTACTGTAATAGGATAACAATTGTAGGTTGCAGGAGTCATCCAATCTCTTTTTACAGAAAGCTGTTCAAGCTTTGCGGTTTTTCTATCTTCATACTTATTGTATACATCAACTTTGTACATGGTTTTCCTCATAAAAATCAATTAGCTCTTCTAGCAGGGACCACTCTATTATTCCTAATCTAACCTTAGAATCCTCTCCTATAATTATTTTTAATGCTGGCTTTAAATCTCTACTTACTTTAAATGTATCTGTACATATCTTAGACCAAACCTCTTTGTTTAGAGAGAATGATTTTTTTGATTCTTTATAGTCTACCAAAAAACTTCTCCACTTAGCATCACCTTTCTGGTAATCACCTCTACCAGAATTTTTTTGAGCTTTTGCATTATCTCTTTTAATTTCTGAACGCTCTGACACTATAAATCTCCTATTACAATTTCTTCTGCATTAACTACTATAGTCTGTAAATGTTTTTTCCTATAATTTTCTTCTTCTATGGTTTGCAGGTGATTCATTGCAGCCTCTTGGTCCAGACTGTTATGGGGTTGAGAATTATCCGTATAGGTAACAAAAAGTCTACAAAAGTATCTATCTGATCCATAGAAAGGCTTTACTCCATGATAAAATGGTGAAGTAGACGGCATGACTACGGCATCACCAGGTTTAGGCTTGTAAACATAATTCTTTTGAGATAATGAGTCGTAGGCACAAATTTCTCCCCCAAAGTATTCGTCGTTTAGATAAAAATTAACAGTCACAATATTCTTTTCTTTTTTATTAAGACCATCTATTAAAAATTCATCTACATGGTAATCCATAAGTAACCCATTTTGGTTAATTATGCTACTAGATTTTTTTTGGTCATATCTAAAAAAGTCAATATTATAATGATGTCTTTTTTCCTTTACAAAGTCCCAGTCTTTAATAAATTCTGGCCATATACCATTAGATCCACTAAAGTCATTAAAGTAATCAGCAATCAATTCATCATAAGCATTTACTATTTCTGACGACAGAGTACTAGACAAACTAGTATTATTTTTATCATAAATTAAATTAGATCTATATCCATTTTCATACCAAGCTTCCCAGTTAGAGCTCAATATACTACTAGATTCATCAGATATAGAATTTATTATCTCTTGCCAGCTACTTAATGCATTTTTATAAACAACTATTTGCGGAGCAATTATTTTTTTATACATTATCCATTTACCTTTAAAGAATTATTATGTCCGCCAATACATGTCCAGGTCATAATAAAATTGTTTGGATCCCAGAAATACTCAGTTGAATCTAGTTCACACTTTGCACAGGGCTTGCTTCCAATAATTTTTTCTAACCCAGATACCTGATCCTGAGTTGGTTTTGGACCTATAAACTCATTAATACTTGGCATAAATCTCCGACTGTAAATTTAATACAATCTCAGGGTTATCTCTTAAATACTGGACAGCTTTTGCTCTACCCTGAAAACGCTCCCCACCTATTGTATACCAGGCTCCACCTTTTTCTACAATGCCACACATTTCTGCAACATCTAGAGTTTCTCCAACGGAGTCTACACCTAAATTATCTCCCTGGAAATAAAAATCATATTGTCCAGTTAAATTTGGTGGTCCCAACTTATTATAATCAATAATCCAATTTACTGGTCGCCCAACTCTTTGCTCAATAATCTTGTCGCCAACTTGTACGCCAGCCTTAATCGCATTTGCTTCAGCTTCCGAGCTCCATAGTTTAATAACAGTAGATGAGAAGAATTTAACCGCCATTCCACCCGTCGGAATATGCGAAGCATGCATAGACCCAAATTGATTACGCTGTTGTGATATGAGGACAAGAAGCGTATTCTTATTTGCATAATTAAGCATTTTAACAGCATGAGTCATATCCTTCGCTTCTGCACCAATTTGCTTCGTATCCTCAAGTTTCTTTAACTCTGAGCTATCTTTTTCAAAATATATCGCTGGCAATAGGGCGGATATTGAATCTACAACTATTAAGTCTACCTCAGCTTCCATTAATTGAGTAGCCACGTCTACCATATCGTTAATAGTTTTAGCTGGAGAATAAATAAGTTTTGATGAATCTACTCCAAGCTTCTCTGCCCACCTTTGGTCGTAAGAAGCTTCGGCATCAATCCAAGCACAAGTTTTTCCCTCTTGCTGAGCTTTGGCAATCATTTGTAAACAAAAGGAAGATTTTCCTGCAGACTTATTTCCCCAAACTAGGACCTGTCTACCGAAACCTAGCCCGCCTTTTAAAGCTAGGTTCAGCCCAATACTTGGAGTAACCTGCTTTTCTACTTGTACATCTACAGCAGACTTTACTCTGCTTCTAGTTTTTGGATCTAGCTTTGCTAGTATATTATCAATTTCTATTGTCATTATTCTCTTTCTTTAGCTAAAGTATATCATTAAAAACGATTTCCGTGAAGTCTTGGCCTATCTTTATTAATATTTATTTTATTGACCATAACCTCATCTAGGCTATGAGATACAATATTTTTATTAATCATTGCAGCATAAACATCTAATAGCCTAATTATTACATCAGATATTTCCTCTACAATTTTTTCAGACCCATGTGATTTTCTAAATGCTTCTAGTACTTCAGTTACCTCTGAGTGCACTAAAGCTAATTTCATACCAAACTTATCGTCTGTATGATCTCCATCCCAGAACCCTTTTTCGGTTGCATTCTCGTGCAAAACTGCAGCTAATGCATCCAAACCATAATCAGTTATTAGCGAGTTCATCATTATTTTGCTCTTCATTTCCAGAAAGACTGAACTCGAAGGACAGTGTTTCATCGTTATAAGATACTGATAGTTGTCTATCTGCATTATTTGCATTTAAAAATGTCTCTGTTGGTACTGATATTGAGCCAATTTTTTCTAAAATAGCTACTAATATTCTAGAGGCATTCATGGCCTTAAAAATATCTTCTGGTGTTTCCATTAATTTATATCCTTTATCATTAAGGTGCCGTCATCTAACGTCTTTAGAATTGGCTTACATATCATGCCTTCTCGCATTTTTGCCAAGGCTAGTGGGTATGTTTTTGAAAATACAATAGCTCTAGTTAGGTTCTTGTCTTTATCAGACATAACTATATGTGCCATTGTTTTACCCGCTTTTGTTTTATACGGGGAAAAATTTATAACTATTTGCTCATCATCTTTTAAGTCATAATAATCTCTATATAGGTAATCCACGAATGAGTCTTCGCTATCCTTGCTCATTTCTGAGACTTTTACATATCTCGCTATGCGATTATCTCCAACTAATATAAAATACATTTGATTAGTTTCAATTTTTGTCTGTTCGCTATCAAATAGTCCAACAGATCCGCTTTCGTCTACCAACTCTACTCTAGCCCAGCCAGTTCCTCTTTTAATGTTCTTAACCATTCCGAACATAGGAAACGATCCCAATTCTTCAAAATCATCTATGGGTCTAGCTTGTGACTTTACTTTAGGTGGTATTGAACCTAAATTAAATGATGGGATATTTAAATACTCGTAATAAGAGTCAGACTCCTTTCCGTTTCTGGGATTATCTGGAAAAGCTGCTCCTCCGATCATATTTAGTGCTGTAATAGCCCTGGAGTTAATTCCGCTTCCTTTTTTAGAGGCCTTATCTATAAAATCACTATAACTTGAATATGGTCTTTTTTCTATTATTTTATTAGCAATGTTATCAGATATAAATTTAATTTCTGCTAACCCAAATCTAATACTGTCTTGCTGTAAAGAAAAGTTTACATCAGACTCATTAATATGTGGTAGTTTAATTTTAAGACCTAAACGTTTAGCTTCAATTAAGTATTCTGTTCTTGTGTCTTTGTCACCCTCATTTTTAAGGAGCGAGAATAAAAATTCCAAAGGATAATGATACTTAAGCCAAGCGGTATAATAAGAAAGCATAGAGTAAGCAACAGCGTGACTACGATTGAACGAATAGCCTGCGTGTGCTTCAAACGTTTTCCATAGGTGCTCTGCCTCTGCGACACTAATATGCTTCGAAGCCCCCTGAATAAACTTATCTTTAAATTGATCGAACTCTTTTGCATCTTTCTTCTTTCCGATAATTTTTCTAACCTTGTCAGCTTCTGACCAATTCATTCCACCTAAATAAACACAGGCCTGCATAACCTGTTCCTGATAAATAATTACACCATAAGTATTTTCTGTAAAAGGCTTCATTATTGGGTGAACATATTTTACAGCTTCATGCCCATATTTTCTTTTAATATATGTAGATCCTACAGTATTCATAGCTCCTGGTCTTACTAGAGCATTTGAGGCCGCTAGGTCTTCAAAGGAATCTACCTTCATCTTAATTAGAAGGTTTGTGTATGGAGTAGCTTCTGCCTGAAATACACCCTTGGTATAGCCTTCAGATAATGACTTATAAACATTCTCATCGTCTAAAGGAATCTTAGACAAATCAATTACCTCTGAATATCTTTCTTTTATAGAAGATATAGTGTCTGAAATTACAGAAAGGGTTTTTAGTCCTAGCGCATCTAATTTAATTAGCCCAATATCTGCGACAGTATCCATATCATAAGCTACAACAGGAATTCTTCCAGAAACTTTATCCTGTGCATCCTCCCTAGACTCCATTGGGGCATAGTTTCGAATGTCATCTTTTGCCACAACAACACCAGCAGCATGAACTCCAACGCTTCTAATTTTTCCACGAAGTCTTTCAGCCAACCAGGTTACTTCTGGATACTTGGCTCTAAATTCTTTTGTATTAGGAGAATCTAAGTAGTCTTCAAATGTATCTACTGACTTTAGCGCCTTATTTACATCTCCAAGCGGCACCATAAATACACGAGCAGCATCTCTGACTACGCCTTTATCTTTAAAGTAAGTAAAAGTAGATATAGAGGCAACGTGCTTAAATTTTTTCTTTAAATAATCTTTAACTTCTTTTCTTCTTCTGTCCTCAAAATCCGTGTCGATATCTGGGAAGTCGTTACGCTCTGGATTAATAAACCTGAAAAACAATAGATCATACTTGATAGGGTCAACATCTGTAATTCCTAAAGAATAGCAAACTAGGGAGCCTGCTGCAGATCCTCGTCCTGGACCGACCATAATATTATTATCTTTAGCCCAGCTAATCATATCTGCAATGACTAAAAAGTATGATGCAAACTTTTTGTCTTTAATTATAGAAAGTTCTTCATCAATTCTTTCTATATAATTTATATCCTGGTCTAATCCCTTAGCCTTAAGTCCAGAATAGGCCAACTCTCTGAGCTTATTATCAGCATTTGTTTTAGGAACAGGAAGAAGATCTAGTCCGCTATAAAAATCATACTCTGTTACCTTGTCAGCAATCTCTACTGTATTTGTGTATATATCAGTACGGTTAATTCCAGATTTAATAAAATCTTCAGATATTTCAGAATAAGATTGAATAAAAAGATTATAATCCTGGAATGAAATTCTTCTATCTGGATATAGGTAATTAAATCTATCCATCATATTAGACATTTTCCTAGAAGCTTCAAAGTCTGATTCTTTATCTACTTTAGGATTTGTAGATAGAATTAACATAGCCTCTTCTAATACTTTGTCTTCCCCTCTTGCAAAGTGGGCGTCTCCAGTAGCAACTGGTTTTATTTTTAATTCATCAGCTAAGCTCAATAACGCCGCATTGATTTCTGATGGATTATGAGACTGAACTTCCACATATAAATCCTCACCAAAAGTTTTACTAAAATCTTGGAGTAAAGTCTTGGCGTCCGATAAATCGCCACGTTCGATACATTTACTAATAAGCCCATTAAGGCATCCAGTAAGAACAATAATACCTTCAGCATGCTGCTTTAATATCTCTCTATCAATACGTGGTTTGTGATAAAACCCTTCATTCCATGCAAGCTCCTGCAGGATGTTTATATTCTTTAAACCTGTTTTATTTTTTGCCAATAAGATTATATGATTATAAGCCTGTATAGATTTATCAGTTTTAGATGACCTATCAAATCTATCGGTTGGAGAAATATAAGCCTCGACTCCAAGTATGGGCTTTATTTCCAATTCTTTACATGCTTTTTGAAAATCTCTATGTGAGGCTAGAGTTCCATGATCTGTTATAGCTATTGCTTTTTGACCCGCATCTTTTGCTGCTTGAACTAGTTCAAGGGGAGAGTTAAGCCCGTCCATTAATGAATAGTAAGAATGCACATGCAAATGTACAAAATCCACTTAACTCTCCGCCTTTCTAAATATTACCAGTCTACGTTACTTGATGTAGACTCTGGCTCTTCGTGGGATCCCTCTCCCTTGAAGAATGCTTCTTGCTCTGCATATTGCAAGTCACGGACTGCAACTTCTTCTAGCTTATACATTTCTAAAGATGAGGCATCAAACTTTTCTTCATCTCTTGATAAAGGAATAATTGTATAGCTTGTATCAGTTTTTGTTCCAGAACGTTTAATTCTCCACATTAAATTTGTGATAGAACCCATTTCTCCTGCATACTCAATAAGGGTTGGAGTAATTGTTTTTCCACTTGATCCTTGAGAAAGGATAGCTACATATGGCTCTTCTTTACCGTCATCAACCAAAACGTTAATGTAAAGTCTTGAGCGGCCTTTCCAGCCAGCCTTGTAGTCTTTTCTATGTTGTTCACAGCCCCAGCATTTGCCCTGGTCTAAAATAGAGCATAGAGCTTTTCTACGATAATCTTTAGGATTTGTATGTTCTACTGCAATAAATCCAAGACCTAGCTTGTCGTTATAATCTGGTGAGTCTGGATCTAGCTCCTGAAGAAATCTAATCTTTACGCTTTCGCCATCCTCTAACTTAACCCAACGTGCTTTACTTCCCTCGCCACCTGTTGGCTGTGGCTTATCTAGTGCTTTTGTTAGGTCTTTGAGACCCTTTACGATACCCATTTATATTCTCCTTAATATAGTTGACGGTATATATCCGTCTGTACTTCCATTATATCATGGGTTCCAAGATCGATATTCGATATCGGAAACTGCATTATTAATACATTGCTTTATTTCATTATCTGACATATCGCCTGCATCTTTTGCATTGCTTGGATATATCTTACCATAAGAGTGCGAAGCCCACAAGATGTTTTTATTCTTTAATTTGCTAGCTATAGAGTAACCTAATTCTCTTCCAGCTTGATCTGCATCAGTCATAATTAATATGCTATTAAAATATCTATTTAACAACTTAATATTATCATGAGATATATGTCCACCTAATGTTGCTACTACATTTGGGAAACCAGCCTGATGAATTCTTATAGCGTCAAAAGTTGATTCGACTATTATAACCCTATCACCAACTCTTTTTGCTCTATGGATATTAAACATTGTTTTACTTCTAGGCAAGTTATTGCTGTTTTTAAATTTTTTCTCTGATATAGATCTTCCAACTAATCCAACTGGAAGTCCGTCTGGGCTATGCACTGGAACAATTACCATACCCAAATTAGAAGAATATCCTAATTTAAAATAATGCATTGAGTCTTTATTGATGCCTCTCTGCTCCAGGTATTCTTGAGCATGTTTATTAGCTCCAAGATTACTATAAAGATCGTCTAGTATATCTTGAGAAAATTCAGTAAACTCTGGCTTGTCCTCAAACATAGACTTCAGTTCTTCATCAAAGTTTTCTAAGGATTCTGTTTGCTTTGAATCAATAAATCTCAATGCCTCAAACTCGTTCTTATCTAAAACTCTTTTTACTAAATCAGTAAGAGTTCCAGTTTCTCCACATGAAGGGTTAAAGCATATAAATGCCCCCTTGGTTCTACTTATGCTAAAGCTAGGGGTATGTTTATTTGAATGAAATGGGCAATAAGATAGATAATCATTGGCAGTTTCTCCCTGAATATCTATGCCTAAATTTTTTATTATTGTTTTTATGTGTGCTGGCGTATATTCTTTGGTACTAACTTGTTTTGTGTTATACCCTCTAATTGCCATGCCTTCCTCTTTCCCACATAAACTCCATGGATAGTCATTAAAAACTTCCAGGTTTCTCCGCTGAATTCTATCGAAAATGCTGGGTCTATGTCAAGTACCCTTACATAGCCCTCGTCTCTCATTCTAGAAACTAATAGATTCTCATACTGATTCTTAATTCTTATTATGTCAGAATCATCTAGAAATTCTACATTAATCTGAAATCTTTTTATCTTTTTGTGAGTCACTATTTTTACCTAGCTCTGGAAGATTTTCATAAATAGGCTTTATGACTCCTCTATTAATATCCCATTCTAAAAAGAATCTGAAATCTTGGCCATGCCTATTTTTTCTAGATACAACCTCAACCATATCAGTATTATTGTATCTATGAATAGCCATAGCCATATCTGCATCATACTCAATAGCCTTAGACCATGCTACCTGACTCATCATTGGCGGTTCTTCTTGATCTGATATATCATCTGCGGTTGCTGCGGTAATATCTATAATTGGAATATTATTTGATACAGCTAGCAGCTTAAAGTCTCTTGATATATTTCTATTTCTTTCTACTTCAGAATTGCTTCTCTTATTGTCATTAAATAGCTGATGATAATCTAGAATAACTAAGTCTGGCTTATGCTGATCAATTTTTCCTTGTATAGTAGAAGGAGTTACTTCTGATGTTCCCTCATTAGAAACAATAATAAAGCTATTTTTGCCTTCAGTAGTTTTTTTACCCCATGACCTAAAGTCATCTAGGTTTATATCACCTTTTGAAAAGTCACTAGCCTTAAAAACTCCTGAGCCCAGCATTGTATAAATTCTATCTCGCATATTTTCAGGGGCCATCTCTAGGGATACAATCATAGGTTTAAATCCTTGTTCCCAGGCCTTACAGGCTAAGTAGGCAGTAAACCATGTCTTACCTCTGCCTGGCCATCCAATAGCCACTATAAGGTGTCCTGGAGCCATTCCAGTGGGGTAGGCCTTATCAATTGCTTCAAACCCTGTGAGAATTCCTGGACTACCACCCATTGCCGCAGATCTATCTTTAACTGACTGATAATGTCTTTCTGCTGATTCAATATCAACAATATCAACATCTCTAACATTATTAGTATATCTTCCAAGAGAAGACAGCTGTGACTGCATATTTGCAAGGACTCTGGCAGCAGCATCTTCTTTTAGCGCTGAGCCAGCTGAAAGGATAACGCTCTTTAATCTTGCAGATAGATATTCATTCTTTAACTTATCCAAATAATATCCAGTTGGGGCATTTACTGGTTGCGGTTCAAAATCTTTAAATTTATCCTGTAGAATTCCCACCTCTGGAACAGCCTTAAACTTATAATAATAGCTTTTTAATCCGTCCCAAATATCTTTATGGGAAGTAAATATATCGTCAACATTATCTGCCAACAAAGTGCTTATATCTTTGTTTTTACATACCGCAGATATTAATTCAGATTCTGTATTCATTCTTCCCCATTCACCAATTTCCTAGTCTGCTCAAGGAGACGCTCCCTGTTTTCCTTGTCTTTTGCTATCTGATCCATCATAGACTCAAGCCTATCGAAATTCATATAGAAAAAGTTTAATGGATGCCCAGTTTTTGATGTCTTAAAATAGTAAGACATTATTTCTTTAGCACGATCTAATCCTACACTATCTATGACATCTTGCATAGCCCACTTCTCTCTATATTTATTCATTGATGGTTTTTTATTATATGTATCCATATAAAGCTTTTCGTAGAATGAAATAAGAATATAGGGGTCTTTACTACTTGCCACTCTTTAGCTCTTCTTCCACCTCTTGAGTCTTTTCAATAAGCTTAGACTCTACAAACTTATAAACTCTTTCAGTGGCAGTATCTACGTTTTCATCAGGGCGTACAAAGTCATCCACCCCTATGCCTATCTTAATACTCTCAAAGTTTCCCAAATTTCTAGTAAAGGATAGGTCTACTCTAACCTGAGTTCTATTTTCCATTAATGATCCGCCTTTCTATGTCTAGATAGTGTGTCGTGGCCAAATATGCCCCAACGCAACTCTATTTCTTTGCCGCATAAATCACATACAACTATTCTGTTAGATGTCATTCTGCCTTCCATACTGGGACAAACCCAGAATCTGTCTTAGTATACAATATCATGTTATGTTTGAGAAGTGCTCTCAGCTCATTTTTAGACGGCATATTTTTAGAATATCCAGCTTCTAAAATAAACTGATGTATATCCATAACATCTGACTCGCTGTACATAAATTTATACCACTTACTTTCTGGATTACTTATAGGGTATACCTTTTGAGGTCTTTTTATTTTGCCCTCTAAAATATAATCCTCAATAGTTACCTTGTGCTTATTTAAAAGCTGTGCTACCTGCAAAGTAGTATATGCGTTTTGCATATTTTTATTTACATCAGAATAAGAATAAAGGACTCTTTTCTTATCTGGGTAGCACCAAGCTACTAGCTCATCCTTAGCTCTTGAAGACTTTAATACCTTATGTATCTTGTCGTTCAGGAAGAAATAGCTAAATCTTTTAGCTGAAGCTTTTCTCTTTTTTCTAACCATTGTCCTAAAGAGCTCGTATCCTTATTAATCATCCATCTTTTACCGCACATAATGCAGAAAAGCTCAACATGAAGTTTTTGCGAAAATACTCTATCCACAAATACTCTGCCGTTGCATTTTTTGCACTTCATCATACCTTGAATACCTTTCCGTCTACAACACAGCTATAGTCTGAAGAAACCTCAATTAGCTGAACATGTGGCCACTTTCCATTCTCTATGTGTGCAACAGCAAATCCCTTTTGCCAATCATGATGCTGTGAATATTTCATTCCATCTGACTTTGGATCACACATATGTCCAATCTCATAACCTCTGATTGTTTCGCCTTTGCCTTTATTTCTTAATTCATATGTCTGAAAATGCGATGCCATTCTATGAGAGTGTCCACGAATTAAAGATACCTGCAAATCGTTCATGTCTTTTCTGACAGCGCCAGTGTCTGCTACTGAAAGTCCATGATGAACATGTATATCTCCATATCGTCTTTTAGGTAGTTCATCATAGTATATATATTCATATCCCAAGCTGTCCAGGTTCCAAAGAGCTTCTGGTGTTACCAATTTAATATGATCAGGCAGCTTTGCATCTACATAATTAAAGATACGGATATCGTGATTTCCTAGCGCTGTAAATAATTCAGCATCTGGTCCAGCTACTTCTCTATTCATTCTATAAAATTCTCTAGCACCTTTTGCTTCATGTTGCATTAGTGGCATAATAGCTGCACCATTTTGGTCTTTATGCATTCTTAAAAATTCAGCTGATCTACCTTCTGTATATTTACTATAGCATGCCTGATCATCTGTATCCCCCAAGATATCAACGACGTCTGGCTTAAACCATTTCATGACCTCAAACCACAATTTGATCATTTTATTATCTTGATAAGGGAACTGCTGGTCGGACGATAACATCCACCGTAAATCGTTTGTCATATTATTCCTATTGATTATAGCTAGAAAGATATTCAAGCTTACTGAATTATAGCATTAAGACAAAATCTGTCAATAGCTTATGGGGTTTCTATTTTCCTTTTTGCAACAGATATGTAGTCTACTACTAGTTTTTCCATAGTTTTTTTATCTGCGTTGGTTTGACTTACATTGATAGTTGGTGCAATTCTAGATCCACTTACAGATACATTAACCTTATAAAATTCTGGCCTAACATATCTTGGCGTTGCTGTAGTATAAACAATGTCTCCATCTATAAATCCAGGATCTGTACCTTGCTCATACTTAGTTCCATTTTTTAAATTATTGAATTCAATAGAATCTGCACGAGTTATATACTGAAAAGTTTCAGTAGTTCCATCTGCAGTTCTATTAGCTAGATCGAAGGCATTGTTTGCTGTTGCCTTCAATTCAGTAATTTGAGCCTGAAGCTTTCTTAGCTTATCAGGATCTACTGGTTCTCCATCTCTAAACACTTCAGCCATTATTACCCTCAATTAAATCTTCTATCGATTTTGAATATTCTGTAGAAGCTTTTTCTTTTTCATTTTGTAAATCTATCATTGCTGTTAGCTCTGCTCTAAGCATTGCTATCTTCATTTCATACTCAGCAGAAAGTTCTCCTATCCGCTGCTGCAAGGCAGTTATTACTAATTCTTCTTTAGAAGGCATTTTACTCTTTCTATACCACTAAGATAGAGAAGCTATCTCATCATTTAATGCAGTTATTTTGCTATCCAATAATTGAATTTCTTTATTTAATGCATCCAGCGTTTCTTGTACTGGCTCTGGAGATGCCTGCTCTTCCATAACAGATACTTCATAGTTGTATCTTGAAAAAGCTAAAGTTCTCAGGTGTTGATTTACAACAGTTATTTTTTCTTCATTACTTAACTCGTATGCCATAATAACCTCCTTTAAATATTATACCACTACCATTTACCCAATGGGCAAGAGGCTAGCTTGAGCTTTGTTTTAGCGGCCATGAAGCATCCACACTCTTTACAGGTTTTAGTAATTTTGTTAAATTGTGGACATTTTTCACATATTGAGTATCTAGCTAGACCCTCTTCAGCTTTTACATATTCGGTATTAGGATTTACAAAATCCCACGGCTTTACCTCATCCGACGATATAAGCTTTTTGATCTGCTCCCATTTTGTAGCCACTACTGCCTTCTTTCAAAAGATGTTCCATTCCAAAAATATCCCTGAGCTGGGTCTGGTAAATCTGGTAAATCTATATTTAATCCCTCAAGATCCACGATGGTTGGATTACTTGATAAAGCTGCTCTTAGTATATAAGTCTGCTCCGTTCCAACTGGAATATGGAACCAGCCTGCGAACTCATTATCTATAAGCACCATATATACGTTTCCTTCGAAATCTTTTTTACTCATATTACTATACATTTATTAATTATATCATAATGCCTAAAATTGTAAATAGCCTAATCATAACAAGTTTTATAAATTTCTCCAGTATTAAAATCAAGGCCAACAAAGTCTCCATAAGATTTTAATGAACGCTCTGTCCCTAGCTCTTCATCCCCAACATAATTTTTAGTAAATACATCATAAATATAACTTCTAGAAGAAATATCTATACTATTAAATTCAGTCTCCCAGTCTTGCCATATCAGTCTACGCTTATTAATTTCTGGATTATTATGGTCATAATATAAATGATACATAAATTGCTTTTTAGGTATCAATAAATCAAATCCGTTTGTATATGCCCTAGCTGCTAGCAATATTTCTTCTCCATAAAAAGCTACCCTTGGGTTAGGTTTAATAAAATCTCCTACAGTAAATATAGATCCTCCAGAAACTGACTTAGAAAAAATATTTCCTTTTGGGTTTACGCAAGAAGTTTGTGTTGGGATTCTAGTATCCTTGAACTGCTTAGGGTTTTCTGAAAATGATATTTGACTTACCCATTCCCCCTCGTCAAAATAACAGTTCCCTTGACTGTCGTACCAATAATTTCTTGGATAATTTGTGAGTAAAGGCTTTTCAAAACCTAAGGACTTATATTCTTTTATATAGTCTACTATCTGAGAGTCCCAGTCAAAATTCATTTTAGTGTGGCTATCTATTTGTAAATAATAATCTTCCCCGTCATAAAAATTATGAGCCTGAAGTCTGCCATATCCTAGCCCTATTCCTGATGGAGAATTTTCAGTCGCAACATTTAAGCCGTTTATTTTTGGCAACTCTATATAGTCATTACCATATAGCAAGTTGTATACTCCAATATTAATAAAATATTTTCCAGAAGATTTTTTAATTAAATCATTAATAGTTTCGGGTAACTCTAGATCACTATATGAAGATATCTGGACAAATATGGATTGCATAGTAATAACTTACCACTTACTTAATGGACACTGGGCATGTTTTAATTTTGTTTTTGCCACCATAAAACACCCACATTTTTTACATTGATTTGTAACTTTAATTAACTCTGGACATGACTTACATATATCAAATCTAGAGTTATGAATATCTTCAGGAACATACTCTGTATTAGGATTTACTAGATCCCATGGCCTAGTATCACCTAAATTTTTTCTATATCTTTCCCATGGAGTTATTTTTTTTTCTTTTTCCATATATTAATTTACCTGACTCGCTCTTATTTGTTCTGCAGCTTGACGCATTTCTTCTAAAGTTGGAGGAATTGATGGGGTCCACCCTTCTGGAGGGATAAGACCATTGTCATCGTATCTCCAGCCCTCTACTACTTCTCTGTTTTTAGCTGGGATTGATGAGGGCTCAACTGCAGAATTATCAGGATTTCTACGCATTAACTCAAATACTACTGGCTCGCTAGCCAATATTGACCCTAACTTAGAATTAGTTTTTAGTGTTTGAATTATTAACCCACTCTTATCCATAAAATTTACCATAGAACAATCATCATTAATACATTCTATATAACTAGATAAATTAATTAAATCTATAAAAGATGTATAGGTTGACATAGTCTCTACTATATAACCGTCTATACCAAAGGCAATAGCAGCTATTACGCCTTCGCCCTGCTTCCCAAAAGAGTAGTATATGTCATTATCAGTGATCATCTATAGATTATATTATATTGTTATAATGCTGTCAATATTATATGCAGACTACGCAGGCGGATCCTGACGCTCCAACTGTTAAGCAGTACCCTAGTCCAGCTGAAGAGCTAGCGCAGAAGAATCCAAACATATCATTTGAAATATCAGTAGACGTACATCTATTTGCGGCAACTGCTGTCTGGCCAGCACCGCATGGTCCACTGGACGCTGTTGTAGTGGTTGTTGTAGTGGTTGATGATGAAGTGGTAGTTGTCGCCTTAGTAGTTGTAGTAGTTGTAGATGCTGTTGTGGTAGTTGTTGTGCATGGAGTATTGCAGTTTGGATAACTAGTTGTACTACAGCTAATAGAATATCCAGATCCGCTAGATGATATATTATTTGCCTCTTCTGAGTAGGTACATCCTGCACAGTTCTGACTAACGCTTGTCGTACAGTACCATACAGTAGCACATGGTGTTGCACAGTTAGGATATGATGATTCAGAGCATGCAATGCTGTACCCAGATCCGCTTTGTGATATATTATTTGCCTCTTCTGAGTAGGTACATCCTGCACAGTTCTGACTAACGCTTGTCGTACAGTACCATACAGTAGCACATGGTGTTGCACAGTTAGGATATGATGATTCAGAGCATGCAATGCTGTACCCAGATCCGCTTTGTGATATATTATTTGCCTCTTCTGAGTAGGTACATCCTGCACAGTTCTGACTAACGCTTGTCGTACAGTACCAAGAACAAGCTCCAGAAATAGTTCTTGTTATAGTTTGAGATTCAAATGCTGTGCCAGTTGAACAGTCACTATAAGTAATAGTACCAGTTCTTTCCTGATAGACTGTTTGAGTTCTAGTTCTGGTTCCATTAGAGCATGTAGACCAAGGAGACTCAGAATCAATAGATACATCTTCCCACTCTTCCCAAGCTGTTCCAGCAGTACAAGGATTGCATGGAGTTGCACAATTAGGATAACCAGATGTAGAGCAGGATATACTATACCCAGATCCGTTAAAAGAAATATTATTAGCTTCTTCTGAATAAGTGCAGCCTGCACAGTTTTCAGTAACGCTTAAAGTACAATAATATACACAGCCTCTGGATAAAGTTCTTGTTGTATTTCTGGACTCAAATGTTGTAGAGGTTGAACAATTCTGTGCAGTGGTTGTGCCAGTTCTTTCCTGGTAAATCTCTTGAGTTCTAGTCTGTAAACCATTAGAACATGTTGACCATCCTGAATCAGAAATTATTGCTACGTCTTCCCACTCTCCCCAAACCGTACCAGCTGTACAACACTGACCTATAAAATTTTGATCAGTACTACATACAGTATTAAATCCAGATCCATTTAGAGTTTTATCATATGTCTCTATAGTAATATTGCATCCTCCTTCTGGAGTAGTTGTTTTACAATACCACGTATTTGCTGTATGACATACTTGATTTGACTGAGCTATATCAAAAGACTGAACGGTTAAATCAGTATTATTTATTTTAGAGGTTGTAATTGAAACGCAAGACTCTACCCCTTGAGTGATTCCAGATACTGTAATTACATCTCCAGATAAAGAAAAATTACCACTAGTTAAATTTATTTGAATATCAAAATCCTCTATTTCGGTTAAGTTTTGTATTCTAGTTTGAAAACTTGAAGCTGTTATATTAAATGGATTACTAAGAACAGCGGGAATTCCATCGGTTAACGTTCTTACGCTTTTTGTAATAGTATTGCTTTTAAACTCATTTAGTGTTCCAATCATTCCAGTTACATCAATAGAATACAATGTATTTTGAGTTAAACCAGATACTAATGCGCTAGTATTTGTTGTAAAAATTGGATATCCGATAATAGAACTTGATGTTGTTGAATTATATACATCTACATCATATCTTTCAGCATTAGTAGAATACCATTCAGCATTAAATGAATTTTTTGTTCTGTTAGTAATCGTTACGGTTGGGTCATTCACTACAACTGGAGGCTGCCAAGCTAAACTATATAATTGTATAGTTTCATCAGATGAGTTTATATGTTGATCTAAACTATATCCAGACTGGTAATAATAATCATTAGCTACTACATATAAATTAATTGAATATTGTTCACCGCTATCTATCATTGCTTGGGTATAATTAATAGATCTAGTTTGAGGGTTAAAGTTATTAACCTCTACATCAAACGGGCCCAACACCCTGTTACCATTAAAATCTTTTACCTCTAGTATTTGTTTTCCTATAACCTGAGAAGCTTCTGTTACTGGGAAGAATGATGTATTATATCTCCATCTTAATGACAATACCTTTAAGGCTGGAATTGATGAATCTTCATCTTCCGATAATTCTCCATCTGCGTATGGATTTAAGGCAAATGCTAACCTTGGAGCTATTCCGTTATCGCCTGGGAAATGAAATTCTAATTGATCTAACTCTGTATCTGTTGGATCTGTAGTTTGAGATACCCTAAATTTAGCTCTAAATACAGTTTTATTTTTAATGTCTTGCAGAGATATTGTAGGCCAATTTGCAGAATCAGCTGGCCATATTTTTGTATAATCAGCATCTGAATATTCCTGATTTGCTAAATAGCTAAATCTTGCAGTATTAATACCTGGAGGATTGATGACACCCCAGGTTCCTCCGCTATCTTTCTTTTGTATTCGTACTTCAAAATAAATAGGATCTTCTTCCCACTTACCTCGCTGAATATACATTTTAGAATTTTGAAATGCTGCTCCAGTTATTTGGTTAGCATCAATACTTTTATTTGCTGAAGATGTATAGGGAGATTCAATAAACCATAGCTGTGGACCGTCTATAGAGCTTGGATATGGATTTGCTAATCCAAAAACTTTACCCCAAAATCCAGACCCGTTGTATCTCCAGACTGATTTTACTCTTGCCCATACGCCATCTCCGTTGTATCTAAATATGCTTCTGATTTTACCCCAGTTCCCATTACCGTTGTATCTCCAGATGCTCATTAATTATGCCTTCGTCGTAAACCATAGATCGCCAACATTAAACGGAACATTTATATTATAGCCTTGAGGCCTTGCCGTCAAACCAGTTGGATGCATATCAGATTGATAATGCAATGTTCTTCCTACAACTAACTTCCCATCTCTATTTTGTACAATTGTAGGATCGCTCATGGTTCCATTGTTATCAGAACCTATATTGAAATCAAACTCTGTATCTGAGATAGTAAGAGTATTATCGCTATAGACTATTTTACCATTTCCTAGGCTAAAAGTTCCATCTTTTTTCAAGAAGTTTTGAGATGTATTAGAATTTCCTAAATAAAAATCTGTATCTATTACCTCTAAGTCACTTCCATCATATTGTATTTTTCCGCCGCCAAGCCTGAGATCGCCGTTGCCTTTAATATAATCGGGTGCAGATGTATAATTATCTCCAGTATAGGTTCCTATGTATATATCAGATCCGTGAATATCTCCCTGAACGGCAAGAGTGTTTGTAGAGTATGAATAATTAACTCTTCCTTGACCAAGCCTAAAGCTTCCGCCAGAAGATATATAGTCTGTTCCAGTTGTTGCCCCAGAATTATTTAAATAAAATACTGATCCAAATATATTGGCACCCTTAATGGATCCAGTCTCTCCATCAAGCTCTACTTTAGTTATTCCTGTAGAATATCCAGTTGAAACTAATTTAGCTGCATCTATTTTCCAGCCCTTATCAATATCTGTCATATCAGACTTAAATGTTCCAAATCCGCCTTCGTTTGCTCTGACAGTTCCCATTATGGTTGCATCAGTAGCAGTTAATGCTCCTGCAGAGCTTACTGTGAACTGTCCAGATGATCCAGCAGTGATAGAGCCATCTGAATTTAAGCTAGTAAAGTTTTTAAATATTGTATTTGTATTTATCGTCCATCCACCAATAGTTCCCTTGTTTACAAGGACTCCGTTATCAGTATCTATCTGAAAGTACTGCTGACCAGCATTTGTACCCTGAATACCAATTTCATTTTTCCATGTTCCATCTAGGTTCTTTAATCTACCTATTTCAAACTTATTAGATCCTGCGTATAAATTTAACTGACCATTTGTTGTCACGCTACCAATATTTACGATACCAGTAAAAGTTCCTGCATTTGCATTTATAGTTCCAGTAGCAGTTAGATTGGCTCCGTCCCAAATTAATTTATCATTTGTTCCGCCTATAGAAACTCTTGCGGCAGAAGATGCTGTAGTGTTTCCCTGAATGTACCAGTAATTTTCTGGTCCAAGGTAGAGTCCTTTTTGAGAATTATCTCCACCAATACCATAGCCAAGCTTCATATCTCCAGCTGTTATAGCTACATCTGGTAACAATGATGTGCTTGCTGGTACTACAATATTTGGATATGTTTGCCAGTCTGTTTCATTTGTAGTTCCATATAAATCATATGTACTTACCCCTATTTCATATGTTTGGCCGCCTTTTAATCCATATAAATAGGAGGATGTTTTATCCTTGCCAGGAACCGACATATACGTATATGGTCCAGTTGAACCAGCAATTCTAAATCTAATTCTATATCCTGCTGTGTCTAAATCTGAGTTTTCAGTCCATGTAAACAATACTTTTTTATCAAAAGAAAATAAACCATTTGGATCATCGCTTACTGTAGCAGTACCTAAATCAAAATCATTTACTGGTGGCTGAGTATCATTTTCTATTGGATCAAATGCGGTAGCCTGCTTTATATCAGAAAATTCAGTGCTACAACCGCTTTCTGAAAAATGTTTTATCTTTACATTATGTGGCGCAAAGGAGGTCAGGGGGATAGTTGCTGGTCCTATGCCAGAATATTCTCTAGAGTAAACTAATGTTTCAGTGTCCTCAACCCACACCTCAGTATACTGATATGTTGGGTAGTCTACTGAATTTACTTTCCATGAAGCGCTGAATCCATTAGATACTGGAGTCACAGACCAATCTGCTGATCCTATAGAGAGTGAGCATATGGCATCAAGGTATTCTGGAACAGTAAACTCTACACCAGATGTGGTTCCATCTAAATATGTAGTCTTTAAAAATCCAGTAAATGACCTTCTAAAAATACCACCAAAATTAGCTCTATTAGATTCTTTAGATAGCTTCCATGTCTGTTGAGTTTGTGTAGTATCTATAGATTGAGTCCAGCTATTGGTAGTCCCAGAGTTAGTTAAATATATCTGATAACCCTTTGCGAGTGTGGAAGTTTTGTTCCAAGTTATTTTTAGAGTTGTGCCTTCCCATGACGCAACTACATCTGATACCTCTTCTTTGACAGCATCTATTGTTCTAAATTCAAATACGTTAGATAGAGGGCTTTCCCCCTTTTCTTTATCAGAAAATACCCAGCCAAACCTTAATAGGTAGTCAGTACTAGGATCTAGATCTGCAATTACTACTTTAAAGTAATCTCCATCCCTAGTCTGACTATTAAGATCTTCGTATTTAGCCAACTTATCCTCCGAAAGACAGGTCTAGCTTATATTCAATAGTTAATTCTTTGCCTGCCACCTTTTCAACTTCTGAAGGCAAGACTCTTCTTGATATTAGTCCATAAGTTGGATCAAAAGTGTCCTCGTCATTTATTCTCAGACCATCTAAAATTACAGAGGTCGCAGAAGTGTTTGGAACAATAGCTATGCCTAATTGTGTAATATTTGATTTATCTGGGTTTCCATATGTAGTCAAGCTGGCTAGCTGTTTTTCCAGTATATTGTTACCCACCTGACCATTTCCATATACTATTTCAACGTAATCAGATTCTGAGCTATAAAACCTTATTTTAATTTCAGATAAATTCTCATCATTCTGAATAAAAGATAATGACAGTGTATCAAAATTGCTGTATCCACTTATATCTAAAGTTTCTATAGTAGACTTGTATTCTTGCTCTAGTAATCCATTAGACTCAAATACCAGAGAGCTATTTCCTACTCTATAATTATTCTGATCTATTTCTGGAGTTGGAGACCAGTCAAATGGCAGTTCGAAATCTGTTATAAATTTGCTATCATAATTATTTATAGATGATCTTGAGCCTGGGAATATTCCAATTTCATTAAATTTTCCAGCTAGATCTGAAGGCAAGGTGGCAGAATATATTGCAGTATATGTATTAGGCTGTACAGAAGTGTTTATACTGATACCGCCAAACTCTACTGGCAGCCTGTAAAACTCAAATCCTAATCTGGAGTTTGTGTTAGAGGATGGGTACTCTGTTTCATTAGCAATCCCAATAGCTAAGTCTTTTGTATAAAAAGAAACATTACCAGCTACAAAGTTTGTTAAAAATCTTTTTCCAAATTGCGTTATCATTTCTCTCCTATACCTTTGGCGCTATAGCAAATGCGAACTTATCTATAGGCTCCTCACTAGAATTATATATTTTAAATGTTACCCTTACTCTTGCCATTCCCGCATTATCATAATATACTTCTTGGCTTAATATGGTTATATCGTCTAGGCCTGGGCGCTCTTCACCATCTCCATCTTCATTCCCATCTTCATCTCCATCTGAACCAGCAGTTTCTTTAACACTAAATGGGAACCTAGCATTAGTTATAATACCAGTATTTTGTTGAGCACCACGCCATTTTCCAGCTAAATAAAAATCATCTGTAGAGTACTTATCTAAAACAATTGGGGCAATTTCAGACAAGTCTAAGGAGCTGAGTTTTTTATTAGAGTTTTCGGCCATTTATTTATTATACCATTTGACTATCCAATAGATCTGCAGGTTAGTCTTGTGGATACCCCCTCTAAATACTGCGTTTCAGATCTTGTTATTATGTACTTATTAGAACCATCTAGCCCTTGAAGCGGATAGTTAATAGAGACAATATCTCCAGGGGTTAGGGCTGGGTTTCCAAATACACTCATCTCTACATACTTACCTTTATTTAATACTGTAGAAGATATCCAGTCAGCTAAAGCTTTAGCTGCAGGCTCTGTCTGAATCCAGTTTGATTCAAATATAACGGGCTCTTTTGTGGCTAACTCTGAGGCATCGTGTGTGCTGTATTCAAGTGGACTAGACTTATTGATTGTATTACCTAATACGTAAAAGCTACTATAGTTACCGTCATCTAAAGGAATAAATGTTGATGTATTATTCAAAACATAAGATTCTGCCTCGAAGGGCTGAAGCTTAGTATCTAGTACTGTTGCATATTTATTAGCAGCTGTTGAAAATTTTAGAGGGATTGCTGGGCCACCATTATATTTTACCTTAGATTTTCTAATTTCTCGTGCTGTAGTCCCAAACTCTATAAAAGATTCATCTCTCTTGTTTTCAACCTCTCCTTGCGAATAAATTATATTTCCATGCAAAAGAGATACGGTATCGTCAGAAAAAACTCCGTCAAAAAAGAAACTGCTTTTAGCAACAGACTGATTGTATTCGTCCTCTTCTATACTTTTTGCATAGGCATACTCATAATATACTACTCCCTGTCCGCATAAAAGTCCTAAATTCTTCTTAGTAGTAACCTTTGGTGAACTTTCAGTATCATTGTCAACTGCCTTAATTTTAAATCCATTAATAAATACTGTAATCTGATTCTGCTCAGCTCCTACTTTCAGTCTAACGTCTACGTTATATGCTTGTCCAGCATAAATGCCAGCTAACCTATTAATACTTTTTGACTGACTATCTTTTAACAAAGTAACTTTGCCAGTGCTATCAAACTTCATCACCCTAACTTCTTTATTAGTTTTTGCAGAAGCAGTAGTATGTATTGTAATATAATATCCATTCTTGCCATCTGCTGATGTAAACAGGGCCAATCCACCTATTTGTGCAGGACTTTCAAACTGAGTGTCAAAGTACATTCTTGTGCCGAATGCAAAGTAGTTTTTAGACGTGTCCACCGAATCAAATGATTTAATTGCAACATCATAAGTAGTTTTATCCTTGTCTAAATTGCTTAAGGCTAGGAATGACTTACTAATTGTATTTTGTCTAGAGTTTGTATCAGACTTAAATGAGCCAGATAGTGTTTCTTTTTTGGTTGATGCTGTAGCTGATAATAGCTTAACTGAATATCTATTGAATTTTTTAGGATCATTTTCTCCAGCAGTATTAATATAAGAGCTTGGAGACTTTTCATGATTTGTTGGAGTGGTTGTATTCCATAGAGCTCTTGTCTTTATTTTATATCTACCAGTTGGTTTAAAATAGGCGCTATTTACATTATTAATATCTTTATATCCTGGGCGAGATAAATATCTGTATTTATAAATATCTGATTCTGATTTTATTAGAACTGGAATAGGATCTGATGATGGATCATCTTTGGGGACATACTGATACTCTACGCCATCATATTCTATAATCTCGTCATTGATTAATATATATCCATTGAAACTAAACAAAGCCTGTAAATTATTATCTTGAGATATTGTGCTATTGTTTAATGAAAAGTACTCATCTGTTGATGACAGTGGCTCTGCTAAAGTACCCGCCCCAAGATAGGTCTCTTCGGACTTCCACAAAGGTGATGATGAGCCGTCGTATTCTGAAGTTGAAGCAGCTGACCATATCACTTTTACGGCATTAGCTGATGCTACCTCAGAGGAAGAAAAGTCTATAATGTTAGGAATAATTGTAGTTGATCCATCAATATAATTTTCGCTAGTTAGAATCCAATCTACATTTCTTTCTGAATCATATATATACTCTCTGCTATAAAAATTAAGTATATTATTTTCGTCTACAAAAGCGTTCATTTGTATATCTCTACATAGCTCTTGCAAACACTCCCACACAGTTTTACTTCTGTCTGACCACCAATATTTTACTGATGGGACAGATGAGTCTTCTTCTTTAACGTAAAACTTATAGTTAGAGAATCCTATGGAATCAAGCAGAGTTCTAATTACTGCTGTAATTGGATAGTCTTCAATAAGTATTTCTGGGCATAAAGTCTCTTGTAATATCTTAGCTGAATCTAAAGCAGTTATGCTGCCGTCTCCAAACTCTCCAAGAGACCATGAGTGCATGTAGAAAAGACCCTGATTTATCTTATACGTACTAGAACCGTCTTTTACTGCTATATATGGCTTTACCACTGCATCTTTAAATACATAAAGAATAGTTGGGTCTATGCTCTCATCCCTTAAATACTCTTTTAATTTTAGAGATCCTTGAGTATATTTATTTAAAGATAAAGAAAGAGTGTTTGCCGTTAAAGTTCCTACTGGAATAATTGAGTCTCTATCATCGCTTGTTTCTTTTAAGACGTTAAAATTTTGGATATCATTTGTAATGTCAACAACCCATAATGGTGCAAACTCTATTACTCCTATTAACTTTCCAGTATTAGAGTTAACAGCCTCTAGGGATATGGTTTTAAATTGTTGGTAGGAATTAAATGTAGCTGGTTCTGTTGTAGACCAAGTAGTTCCGTTATAGTATATTGTTGCTTGTCCATTTACCAAAGATGTCCCAGTAGCGCTAACGGTTGTATTATCTTGCTTAGTGGCAGATATTGTCCACGATACTGGAGTATCATGGTTAACTTCAAATCTTGCAATTATTTTATTAGCAACAATCAGTTTTGGAGTAGTCTTAGCTTCATCTTCAAAATATGAAATTGATATGTCTATATCATCATTTTTTGGTCCAAGCCAGTATTTATAAGTCATACTCTCGCCAGGGTAATAAAGTCTGGTTCCCTCTGGATTTAATTCTCTAGGGGAAACAAAAGAGTCTGCGGGGGTGTCTGTATTCCCTACCGTATAAATTAAATATTTAATTCCTGGAAGTAGAGGTCTGAATGGCTTATATATCGTATCTATTGGGAATAACTTATTATAAGCATTTGTAAAGTCTCCATAATTAGCATTAGATGTAGCACTAATATGGTTGACCATATTATTCATATTGTACTCAATAAGTGCGCCCGCCGAAGTAGAGATACTCCTACTCGTCTTTAATATATTCTTGACTGTTTCATCTAATTCGATCATACCTGCTCCATGCTCATATTTACATTCCAATATGCCTGGATGCCTCTTTTAACTACTACAAAGTCACAAGATGTAAATGTAACTGTATAGGTATAATCATCTGCTAATACGCCTGTATTTTCTAGATTGACTGCTGGATCAAAGGATGTAGGATTTATCATAATATCAAATGTACCTTGTCCTAGTGTAGATTCATAGAAGGCTTTTAGGTCTTCCGCCGCCCATGCTCCATCTACCGTCTCATTTCTAAATGCTGGCAGCATTGACCAGGATAGGCTAAATGACTTTTTGTCTGCTACTACATACTTACGTAGGGAGCCATTTGCCATTCTTTCCTGCTTTTCTATTCTAATAGGGGTCATACTAAATTCTGATCTATTATGCTCTGTTACTCTTCTAAATCTTGTTTGGGTTTTATTTCCGAAAGCAAGGCCATTTCTAGTTGCCGCCGCCTGGGTATATTTTTGTCCTGGAGCAGTAAATGTAGCTCCTCCATAAGTAAATTGATTATTTGCAGGATCCATAGCCAATGGGTCTGTTGCCTTGATATAAAGGATAGAACCTTTAGGTAAATTCTCAAATGCCATTAGTATCTCCTACCTATTCCAGATGCTGCTTCTCTTAGCTTCATTTCTCTGCTGATAGCCTTAGCTACATCATCAGGATTCATATTTGTTCCATTAAGTGTAACATTTATATTATATAATGCATTTGAAGATCTTGCTTCTCCGCCCTCTCCATACATTATCCTCCCGCCAGTTGCATACTTAGGTATATCAAATCTAGTAGCTAGCCCGCCCTTTGCCATTCCGTTAATTCTATTTAGCATTGGAACGCCAATATTCTTTACGGCAGCTGCATTAATTACATACTCTCCATTTGAAAGCATTGCTGGTATAGAATCAGATGTACCAGAACCTGGGCCAGTTATCATTCCGCCAGCTGCCTTCTTTACAAGGTATGCTCTGGCGTTACTCATTTTTGCGCCAGTTACTCTATATAGCTGTCCATTATAGCTGAAAAAGTCATCTTTCTTTAAATCTAGTTTATCTACTATTTTGCCACGAGCTTCATCAGTTAGAGTTCCGTCTTCCTTGGTATCATATTTTCCTCTAAGCATAAATGGATTATTTTTACCGTATTGAGAACCTCCGCCTTTTCCGTCTAATCCCTTTTCATTAATAAGCTTATAAAGATCAGATAGTTTTTTGCCACCAGTAATAGCTAAAGCTTCTCTATTTACCCTATCAATATCCTTCTGTACATCCTTGCCAATTGTTGATACAGTACCACCAGGAGTGTATTTGCCATTAAAAACAGATCCAGAATTTTGGAATACTCCTGCAGGCTGCTTGAGCATCTCACCAAAAGCCTCTGTCAGTGCTTTCTTCTGAGAAGCAGTACCAGAAGACATTAATCCTCTTATTGTTGACTGGAAGTTTGCAAGTTCTCCTGTAGCTTCTTCAATAGCTTTATTTCTAGCTTTAGTTTCTTTTAATGTTTCATTTGGCATAGCCTGAGCATTTGCTAAGCTCTTAACAATTCTCTGATATTCTGCTTGCTGTTTAATTAACTCATCACGAGCTGCTGCTGCATCTTGTGCACTCATTTGGTTTTTTTGGAAAGTAGCTTCTTTTCTTTCTAATGCTTTTTGTCTGGCTTCCTTCTCAGCTTCAGCCTTCTTGATCTTCCGCTCTCTCTCATCTTGAATAGCATCAATAGCAAGAGTATTCTGGCGCTCCTTAATAAGTTGATCAATATTAAGCTGAGCTCTTGCAGCTGCGGCCATATCTCCTCTAGCCAAAGCATCCTGATAATCAAGCTGAGCTTTTTGTAGATCCAGCTGATAATTCTCTTTTTGTTCTACTCTTTGAAGAGCTTTGATCTTAGCATCAGCCTCTTCATTAATCTTTCTAATCTTTTCATCAATTAATTTAATTTCTGCTTCAATTTGTTTTCTAGTCTTCTCAGCATTTCTTTGAGCAGCTATTGATACAGACATAGCAATCTTATTTAATCCAGATATCTGCTTACCTATCTTACCAAAAGTACTATTGCTACCGCCCTGCTCTGCAAGATTTGTCATAGCTGTAGACATTGCAGTATCAAATTCTGCTAACATAAGAGCTTGATCGGCTGTCATATTTTTTAGATTTACTCTAGCTCCAGATATAGCTACTTGCCATTTAGCATATGAACTTGCAATTGTATCTGATGAGTTTAATATTGCAGCTAATTCTGGCTGAGACTGCTTTAATTGATCTAATTTAATTTGACCAATTTGTCTATCTGATCCATTAATATCTTTAACTTTTTGCAATGTCTGCTTTAGTGCTTCTGACTGAGTTATAGTTTGTCCAGTAGCATCCTTGGTTCCCTCAAGGCCTTTTCTTATTCCATCTATTACAGATAGCGTATTGCTAAATGAATTGCCTAGGTCATTGCTTCTTGTATATCCTTCTAAATTCTTAACTAAATTCTTGACCATAAAGTCAGCTGCTGAGGCTTTATCAGAAATAATTGCAAATCCAGACGATCCCAATACCTTAAGAACGTCTTTTGCTTTTTCTGATGCTGCCACAATTCCATATATCTTCTTGGTAGCCTCTTCTGCACTCATTCCGCCTGCTATAAATTGTGCTTTAATATTTTGAGCTAACGGAACAACCTGATCAGAAGATATAGTATTAAATGTATTAACAAACTCAGTTAAATTTTCTCTAGCAAACTTCTTGGCTTCCCGCATTTCTTTTATAGTAATTGACATTCCTGGTAGTCCAGCAGGAGCCATAGCATCATATGTAGCTCTACCTAAAGCTCTTTGTGCCTTTATTTGTTCGGTAACGTTCTTAATTGATGCTGATAAATTATTATATTTAATTCCAGCTTGCTTAGCTCCCTCTTCGGTCATTCCTGTAAGAAGAGTTTGCTCTCTTTGATATTCTTTTACATTATCTACAAGCTTCTTTATTACAAGTGCTGTGGCAGAAATTGCTGCTATAGGCCAAGCAAATTTAGTAGCCATTCCTAATAGTCTGAAAGCTTTAGTTAGCCCACCCACTCCAAATGTTGCGGCTGACATAGCATTCTTAATTGACATAAGTTTAGGGGTTAATAATGGTAGGAAGTTTGCTGCAGCCATAATTCCCATTCCAAGACCTGACTGTCCAGCACTCATTGCGCCCATTCCGAGCATGCTTCCGCCCATTGCAATGGCATTCATCTTAATATATGGGTCCACATCGCTTTTACCTGTTCCAATTAAAGATCTTTGAGTGCTAAATCCTTCTCTAAAAGCACTAAACATTCCTGGTCCACGTGATCTAACAGAAGGATTTTCTGCTGCATAACGTGTAGCCATCCATGCTGGGCTCAAATAAGGTGCTGGATTTTCTCCATATAATAATCTTCCTGACCTTACAACTCCACCACCCTTACTATATCCAGGAACCATTCCGCCACGATTTGCCGTAAATAATCTGCCATAAATTTTAGCCATTCCCTGTCTAGATGAGCCTATTGAGCCAGCAAGACTGCCTCCTCTACCAGATAGACCTTCAAGTATTTTTATATCTGATTCTGGAAGGAATCCTTTGCCAGAAGTAATTGCATAACTAGCAATTGTTGGGAATGGGGTAAGCATTGAGGTTGGAGTAAATAATCTTTTTCCATTAACCATGTGCCCCTTTATCATAGAAGTATTAAAGAATTCTAACGTAGCATTATATAAAGCGCCTCTACCCTTATCGCTTAATCCTTCAATGTGTCCAAAATACTTCTTACCGCCGTTAATATCCATTGCATTAATTCTATATGTTTGTAAGGATTGGGGTCCGTCATAAGTTTTTCCTTCATACTTAAATTTAGCTCCCAGTCTTGCAAGCAATCCAGCTCTAGATATACCTCCGCCTCCATTGTAACCAGGGATCATTCCTCCCATGTTATAGCCAGGAATCATTCCGCCACGATTACTTAGAACAGGTTTCATTCCACGAATCATTCCAACTATAGTATTCCATTGCAATTTTGCTGCACGAGAAGATAAAGGAGTAATATTTTGTATTCCACCTTTAGTTAAAATATTTAGAGAAGATGAAGCCTGATTGAATTCTCTACTACCAGCAACGGCCTGGAATAAATTTCCGACACCAAGTGCACCTTGCTTCTGCCAAGAAGAGTAAGGTAGTGTATGCTCTGATTCATATGCAAATCTTCTATTGTTTAAAAATCTAGACACATCTGACACTACAGCATCTAGAGTAGTTTGACTAAACTGTCCGCCTCTTAATCTCATTGCATTTATTAAATCTCTAGTTGGCCTTACTCCTTGAGTTTGACGTGGCCCAGTTATATTATTTCCTGGTTCAACAATAGCTCTTTTGCCAAATCTTGAATAGGCTAAATTATCAAATCTTCTTAATTGTTCTGTACGTATCTCTGCCCATAGGTCTGGATTGATATCTGTTCCGCCTGGCATACTTCTATCTAGGGAATATCGTATAGCATCTCTATAATTTTTTTCTGCAATATCTATAGCTTCATCAACATCAAATCCCATTCTGTTTATAATTGCAGCATCATGCATAACCGTTCTAATTCTTAAATCTTCATCATAATCTTTATTTAGCAATCTTGATTCCATACCCCTAGCAAGTCCTGTCATGCTAGTAATTCTGCTTCCATTATTAGCATATTGAACACGAGGAATTCTTCCGCCTTTATTGAATAGCGGAACAACTACAGCCCTTCCTTCATTCAAGGCTCTCATTCCATCAGGATCTTGCTGTGCAATACCTCTACGAATAACAAACTCTCCTGGAGTTAGCATTGCAGGTACAACATCTGCATTTATATTTGGACCAGGAACTTGATCTCCATTATTGTAGAATACGGAACCTCCAGAATTAAATCTCTTTAATCTATTTACTTCCATGCTATAAGGAGCACCAAATGTTTTAACTCCTCTAAGTCTTCCAAACTCTTCCATAATATTTTTATTATTTTCACGCTTAAATAAATCTCTAAGAGTATACTTGCCAGTTTGATCTGTAAGAGGCTGATTCATTAATGGAGCTTTAGTAACATCAATTGTTCTTCCTTGTGATGCAGCATATTGTGCAACTTCAGCTGTCATTTCAGCTTCTATCTGTGCATTAAGCTGCATAATTTTAAGTCTTGCTTGGTCTACAGTAATTTTAGCTGAACGTAATTCTGATACAATTGCTGCAGATTCTGCTGCTGCTTTATCTGCAAACTTTGAAGTTATTGGTAGTAAGTCGTCGTAAGTATTCAATAATTCTGAACTTAATGTTCCACCTAATGCAATAATTTTTTTAAGCTGTGCAACTTCTGCATCTGTTTGCATACCTAGCGTTCCCATTAAAGCATGGAACTTAGCGGCTTCTTGCGCTACAATTCCTGTAGATACACCACCAACAGAAGTTAGTCCTTCAATATCAGGAAGTCTTTCTGTCATATAGATTTGAGGATTTGCGCCTATTTTTCTATTTACTGGAATTGCTCCTGGTACTACTCCAAATAGTTGTCCAGCTAATCCGCTCTTTCTTGGATTAATATGTGAAAATGCTCTCGTATCCATATCTCCAACTAATCTATTTGCTGGATCCACTTCCATTGCAGCAGAACCAGGCATAATTAAATTATTAGCCATTGTAGTAACTGCTGGTCTAACGGATATATTTCCACTATTTACTGTGTTATTTAATACATTGAATTCATCTATTAGGTTTCTTAATGCTTGTTCTAAAACTGCCGCTGCCTGTGCATCGCTATAGAATGTTTGCTCTAATGACTGTGCAGCATGATTTGCAGCAACAATTTCTGGTGTAAGCATTTTCCAGCCTTTTGAGCCAGATAGTAATGCTTTAAGATTTGTAGACCCTTTAAGTAGGTATCCAGCGAAGTTTGCGAGAACACCAGTTAACATAATTACTGGTCCAGCTACTGCTGTAAGACCTCCAAAGGCAGTAATTAATTTCTTTACTGGCTCAGGCAAATCATTTAAAAACTTTAATAGTTTAGTTATAATATTTACAAATTTAGTTCCTAGGGTTAAGAAGTCCTCGCCAAGTGTCGATAATTCGGCTTTTAAGCCCTCTATGGCCCTCTTATACTGACCAGATGCAGATTCAGTAACAGCTGTTAATTCTCGGCCCGCTATGGCCTCCAGATCGCCTGCGCTAGCCTTCATAAGATCCATGACCTGGAGCGTTTGGCTGCCCTGTCTACCTAAATTATTAAATAAGGCGTTTAGCCGTGAGAACTGGAATTTACCAAAAAGCTGCTCTATCGCTTGCTGCTTCTGCAATGGATCTAGCTTGTCTAATGCTGACTGCATTTCCAAAATCATTGCTGTTGTGTTTCCAGCATTTCTTTGAACCATTCCTAGCAAATCTATGCCAAAATCACTAAACTTAGCTACCGCTACATTTGTTGGATTAATTAACGATGCTAGACCTGACTTTAATGCATTGGCGCCTTCTGATGCTGATATACCACCTTCACGCATTGCAGTAAGATATAAAGCTAAGTCCTGAACGCTTCCGCCAAGTCCCTTAATTACTGGGCCAGCTTTTGGAATTGCTTCTACTAAGTCATTTAGAGTCGTTGAAGTTTGGTTTTCAACTGCGTTTAAAAAGTTAATTGAATCAGCTAGTTCATCTGTATTTTGCTTAAAGGCTGTCTGTATAGCTAGAGTTGCTTTCATTGCCTCTGCTCTATCTACTTCACCTAGAACTGCTAAGCGGGTTGTTTCTCTTAAAGATCCCATTAATTCATTACCCTGCTTACCAGTTGCGGCAATATCAGCAGCTAATGAAATTGTTTCCTTATAATTTACACCAAGAGCACTTGATAGCTCTTTAGATGTTGCTATAATATCTCTTCTTACCTTAGTAAGTTCATCTGCTGTAGCTCCACCAATATCTCCATAAACCTTTGAAAGTCTAGTTAATTCTTGATCAGCTTCTCTAAATGCCTTAGCGGCAGCAGCTCCGAAACCTGCTATTGGAACAGTCAAACCTACTGTTAGCTGACGACCAGCCCACTGAGTATTTTTACCCCAGTTAATTAAAGCTGTTGCCCCCTCGTTTATTGCACGATTCATAATCTGCAATTCCATACGAGCTAGATTTGCTTTATTTTTTACTAAATCTAATCCTGCAGGGATATGTACGCTATACTGCATTAAACCTTGAGCATTTTTGCCCAATGGTTGCATAACTGCATTTTGTAGCATTACTTGCTGCTTAGCAAGATCTCTAATTAATCCGCCTTGTTGTTTTGCATGCTGGTTAAATGCCTGGAAATAATCTCTAAGCTTTAATCTTCCAGAATCTAAACCTTTTCCAAATTTTTCAACATCTGAATGTAGTGTTACAAAGTGTGATGCGAATTGTCCAGTACTTCTTAAAGTTTCACCAAACGAGTTATTGATTACTTTTATTTGAGAGGCTACTGTTTTGCCAGCAGAAGAAAGATCTTGTTGTAATTTTTGTAGACTGGCAGTAGCCCTGTGCACTTCCGTGACAAGGCTTGAGAGATCAGCTTTTGCAACTATATTCGTTACAATCTGATCATCAGCCATTTACTACCCCTTGGAATATCCCAGTCCCATTCCGATTCCAAATCCAGCTTCTGAGGCAAATGATCCTTGTAAACTAACTACATCATCTGCTGATGCGTTAATCCCAAGTGCTCTCCGCTTGATATCATCGAACGTAGGACCTGATTTTTCTGCTTCATCATCCATCGGTATTCCCTTTAGAGATGCTGCAAACTTTCTCTGGTTATGCTCTTTTTCATGCATTGACTTCAATGTCTGAATGAGCTCTGGCATTGATAAATTTTCTTCTAACTCTTCGTAATTCTTCCAATGTCCTAAAAGAAATACTTCTCCTTCTAAAGCGGCAAGATCTAGTTCTGACCAGCCAGAACCGCTGCCGCTATTAGGTTTGGGTCGTCCATCTTAATCCCTCCACATACTTCAAGGATGCGATTGATTGTTGGAACGTCCAATGCTTCTTCTAATGCGTCTCTATCTTTTACCAAATCTGGTAATTGTGTTTCTAGTGCAACTGCACATGCGTCAATTAAAATGCTAAGTGTTGCATTCTCGTCTGTTGATTCTTGAGTCTTCTGTACGGCAGCCATGAATTTGCGTAGCTGCTTGATTGATAGTGGCTTAAGCTTAACCTTATTGCCATTTTGTAGTTCAATTTCTTCTACGTCGTATACTGTAGTAGCCAATTTATCCTCCTTTAGGATTCTCATTTATTATAACATAAGGATAGTGTGGATACAAATGAAAAGCCCCCATTTCTGGGGGCTTTATCTAATAATTAAAATTAATTATTATGCTGGTGTCCAAGCACGGTCAATAATCTTACCGTATTCTGAACCAGCGTGAGCTTGATCACCTGATGGTAGAAGACGGAATGTTACTGGGAATGTAGTTGGAGTTGTACGAGCCAAAGAGAACTGTGACTGCTGTACTGACAAAACACGACGTGCATAATATACACGCTCTGTATTTGGGCTTACAACTGTTGGAGCCTGTCCAATAGCGATAAGCTGACGCTCGGTTGGGGCTGCACCAAGTGCACCTGCCTCAAGACCTAGAACATCATTTCCATCTACCTCATTAAGAGTTTCCTTACCTTGACCGAAAACAACTAGAATATTTTCTAGGGTACCTTCGGACATTTCTGTTGCGATCATAACCTCCATCGCAGACTTGAACAGCTTAGCTGTATCAAGTAGCTGATCTACGGTTACGGAATCGTATGTTGGGTTATAAGTGATCTGAAGACCATTATTTGTATAACCTACGTTACGATATGCTGCACCCTTGGTTACTGGAGTTCCACCAGTAGCTGCTGTATCTACATCTACTGAGTTTAATGTCTCAATATAAGATTTTGCAGTATCAAATGCGGGGACATAAGTATTCTTATCAGCTGTAAAAGCGTTAAGAACACCTGCCTCCATGCTATCGTCATATCCAACAACTGTAGAATCATCTACAGAAAGGAACAATGGTGAAGCACCAACAAGAATATTTTTAGCATTACCTGTATTTTGTGCCATGAAGTCTAACCTCCTATTTCATGAAATAATTTATATATATATAAATGGCTGGCTAGGCCCTTTCCTCTATGGATAATTTTACGGGATTTAGTCGCCTAAAGCAAACTAGGCAAATCTGCCAGCATTATCTGTAATTCTAGAGTATTTAATCTCTAATATTACATCTGCAGCTAAAAATCCCTGTAGTTCTTCAGATGGGGCTGTAGGCGATATATCTGCGATAAATATGCTATGGAATTTGAACTTATCGGACAGGCTGTCCCAATAGTTCACATCTCTAGCAGACTCATCCATTCTTCTAAATTCATCGGTTAGGAAGTTTCTAATTTCTACTATGTCCAGAATATCTGTGGAGTATATGGTAAACAATATTTGCTCACAGCATATTAGCCAGTTATTCTCATATGACATACCTATCTTGTCATAGACTATATGCTTTTTACCGCTCAAAAACTGATTCATTTCTGGAGCTTGCTGTATGGGTAGAATTGGCACAATAGTCTCATTTAGATTATCGCTATAATAATCGTCTGGATCAAATATGTTTCTATCTCTTAATTGTTCCCAGAGATATTTTCTCAATTCAAACATTGCATCTAATCTATAGTTAGCCATTTATTACACCCCCGCAAAAGCTGTATTTACTGCCGCATCAGCTTGACTTGCCACCGAATTAGGCGAGAACTTATATTGTACCGTTTTTATATTCATGGGTAGCTTCATGGCCTTAGTCAATGATGAGTTAAATAGCCTTTGGAAGCCTGATGCCTTAATTGAATTGCTAACCATATTGCTAGTAAAAAAATACTTATAGGCTGACAAGAATGAGTTCTTTGTAGCAGCACCACCTGGTTTATCTACAGTTACAGACTTACCCTTTGGCATAAATACAGTATATCCATTTACATCAAATACAAGTCTTTCGGCAGACCTTGGAGAAATTACTACAGGTTTACCTTGCTCCATAATAGAAGCCTTGCTAACAAAAACATGCCTATGATTACCCCTTTTCGTTGGGACCAAAGATTGTGACGGCAGAAGGCTGTAATTTATTTTAAATGATAGCATTCCCTCAGATATCTTGTTAAGCTTAAATAGTCTAGCCTCTTTGTCTCCAACTCTTTGCCACTCATAAACATGGTGTAAGGATCTGGGAGAGGTCCTGGCTTTAGCGTCTACATACTCTCCAAAATCTTTTTCTATTTGATTAAATAGAGTCTTAGAAAATGCTCTGTTAAATGATGGACTATTGGTTATCTTAGCCACAACATTTGCCTGATAAAATATTGCTGCAGACACTTGAGCTACTGTGCTATCTTTAATAGCACCGTCCACTTTCTGCCCAGCCATTAACTTTGTTAATCCGCTAGCTGCTTGTAATAATAGTTTATCGGACGCCAAGTTTCTGGTTCTCCGATCTTCTTACAGAAGTGTTATATCCCAAAACTGAGCCAAATGGGTCAGTAATTGGAGTGCTTCCAATTACTTCAAATACAGTTGGGGTATTAGTTGGAAAATCAATTTCAGTCCATACACAATTACCTTGAGCATCGCATATGTTAGTCAGCTTTTCTCTTAAAGTCAATCTATCATTAGTTCTTATCTGTAAAATTTGATCATTATAATATCTATTATCAAACACCTGCTTATCGCTAGTTCTAGTAGTTGCAGAGTTGCTAATAACTCCTTTAACATGACAATTAACGGTTTTATAGTATTCCCAATTTTTCTTTATAAGCCCAGTATCTGGATCTTGTTCATCAAACTGCTTATAAATATCTACGCTCATTGACAAGAGCGCTTCTGTTGGAGAAAACATTAGATAATCACCATCTGGCTTACTACATAGTCAGAAAGTAATTTATCTGCATATGCACAGCCAGTTCCAGAATACACCTCAGAACCATACTCAAAATCCCAGTCGAATGTAGATACCTTCTTTATGTATCTATCTGCCCAAGCTCTATCTTTTGAAAAGTAGTGTCCCATAATTTGTATAGCTGCTTGCTCTACATCATCAGGTACTCTTTCCCATCCAAATCTACCAGATACTACATATCTAACATTCTTTCTAAATGCTTGACCAGTATATGTATCATTTATTGTTGGCGGAACCATTCCATTAGCAACATATACAGTATTATCTAACAAATCTGTGCGATCTAGTCTTATTCCAAACCCGCCTTCTGTTACTCTTGGAGTATATCCCCAATTGTTAACGCCAGCTAAATTATCTACAAGAACTAGATCGTTTGCAGTTACTTTATGAATTTCATGAATTTTATCTGGGAGAACTAGTAAGTCAGAGTCTGTTCCATACACTACAATTTCATCATCATATAAATAAAAGCTTTGTCCAGTAAAGTCCTCTATGACTTTACGGGCATACTTTTCTGCCATCTGAATTTGATGATATGTTTTATATAAAGGATCACTTTGATCTGATCCAAAGTTCAAATCATCTATAGCCTCTGCAATATTAACATAAGGCGTTACTATGTCACAATATGTTGTTATAGATTCTACTTGGCCGCTAATAGCCACTTGCCATATTAACTTTAACCTTTTATTTCTTGAGGTCAGAGATAATGGCAGATTTATATAGTATGTACCAGGATTTACTTCATCCTGAGATGCAACAACAATTGCAATTGGAGAAGTTGGACTTACTGCAGGGGAAATTGTAGGATCCTCTGTTATATCATAGACAACAACGCTTACTGGTGTAGAAGACTCTACTATCTCTCCACGCCAAAATACTTTTGTTTTTATTGGGTCGTTGCTATTTTTATATATCTCTGCCATTTATCAGGCTTAGTTATAGTACTCCTGTACTTCTACTGGAGTTGCTAATCTGAAGCCCTCCTCCTTGTCAAAAATTTTCTGAGCATCGTCTTTGCTCATTGCGACAAATGGATGCTCTTTAGTAAATGTCTTACCCATTATATCGTATCTAAAATTATTTCTTGTCATTCTGACAAGTACTTCTGCAGAAGAAATTTCCTTGTTTGGGTCAAACTTTGGTAGTACCTCTGGGGCCTCTTCCTTAGCGTCCTCAATATTTTTTAACGTGCTCTGATAAACAGACCAAGTTACTCCCTCTTCTGAAAGGGCGGCAATAATATCAGCCTTATTTTTTAGGCCATCTGTATCGACTGCAAAATCTTCTGCAATCTGCTTTAACTCTTTAACCTTTAATGTCTCGAATGACATATATAAATCTCCTTAATCTAGGTACCAATAATTATAGCATTATTGGTCTAAAAGGAAAAGCCCCCAAAAATTAATTTAGGGGCTTTTCAGCAGTTTAATTCCTATAAATTAGGAAGCAACCTTAACGTTCTTAACGACTACCCATGCATCTGCTTGCTCAATTTGGGTTCCAACACGAGTATACATTGTGTACTCGATGGAGTCCTTCTTTGGCCAGAAGAAGCGGTAAACGGTTACGTCACGCTTGATACCAATAACTACGTTATTTGGGAATGTCAAGTGTACATCTCCGTGATTACCTGCTGCATCTACGTAATCACCAGTTTGGGTCTCTGGAAGTAGTGGTACCTCAACAATCGGAATACCGAATGCGAATGGTGCTACGAATCCAGCTGGACCACCTAGTCCTGGCTGATCACCACGGATAATGCTTGAAGCGATATCCTGTGGGTTTACGTTCTGAATGTTTTGTGATGTGCTGTACAAATAATCCTGGATCAAGTTCGAACCTGAAAGGAATCGAAGATCTGGACGACGTTGCTTGTACTTACGTGGCAAAGCCTTAAGGGCATTGTTGAATACTTCACGGGATACGTTAGCACCCTCAGCATCAACAACGTGTCCGTTGGTCTTTGCAATCTTAACTACACCATCAAATGCCTTATATAGCTGGTCAGAGCTTAGTGCGGTATTACCATTGAGAATTACATCTTCAATGTCATTACCTGCCTGAGTTGCCATCATACGTGCAATGTGGTCTTCTAAATCAGCACCTTCAATGTTGTCTTCAAGAGATTCTGTTGAAAGCTCCCAATCTAGACGAAGCTTCTTTGTGGTAAGAGAAATCTTCGAGAAGGTAACTGCAGCATTACCACTGTTTGTGTTATCTGCTTCAGAAGCAACCTTCATAAGTTTCTCACCTACGCCGATACGATCAATTTCAGTAGTGTCTGCTCTCATTCGAACAGTACGAGCTACCTTACCGATTACTGTCGCATCGAACATATAATCGAGGAATCGAGCAGATTGCTCTGGGTTCAACAAACCACCCTTGCCTTCGGAACCAACGTGGATACCTGAATCGGCACCAGCGGAACCAGTCATAGCTGTGGTTAATGTTGTGTCAGCAGCAACTGCTTTTTGTAATAGTTCATTGCTCATTGTTTTGTTTCACCTACCTTTGTTATTTAAGTAATTCATTAACGGAACCGAGGAAAGAACCGTTCCATTTTGATTTTTTGATTGTAATCTCCTGAGACCCGCCAAGGTCTGAGGACTTCTTAAATGCAGTCTCTGATTCTACTGCGTCTACTCTCTTTTCAACAGTTGAGATAGTATTTTTAATCATATCTACTGCGGATGAGAGTGATGTATATTGTTCTGCTAATTCTGAAATTCTAGCATCTACGCTCTTGCTGAAAGTTTCAACTGATTCTTTAATAGTTGTAACTTGAGCTGCGTTTGCCTCAGAGGCTTTTTCCAAAGTCTCTGAGAAGAAACCTTTAAGGTCGCCTAGCATCTTTGCAAAATCAGGTTCTTCAACCTCAACTTCTGATACGTCGGCTGCTTTTTCCAGAACTTCGGCAGAAGTTTCTTCTGATGGTGCTTCTGTAGTATTTTCAACTTCATCAGACTTTTTAACTTCATCAGATGATGGAGCAACTGGAGCTGCTTCTGCAACTGGAGCTGCTGGGGCTTCTGTCTTAACAACAGGAGCTGCTGCCTTAGGCTCTTCTTTCTTTGGAGCCTCAGGAGCACGTAACTTTTCAACAGTGTCTTCTACGACTTCTGTAGTTTCTACGTTTTCCACTTCATTACCTCCTTCTGCGTTTGCCTGTTTTGCAATTTGTGTATCAGGCAACGTTTTTAATCTTGATTTATAAGAATCAAGAATCTTATCTATTTCCTTTGATTTGTTTATATCGCTAGACTCTACCCAACCGATGAGCTCTGTCTTTTTTCCAGTAACTGGAGAGATATATTCAGATTCTGTTGACATAAATACAGAATCGCTTTCTGCACAATAAAAAATATTTTCCATCTTAACGTCTGCAGCAATTCCCTTAAAAACCATCTGTCCATTTACTTTTTCAATAGAGACAATGTTACATAATTCATTTGCTGGAGAGTCTACAATTGATAACTCTATTAAAGCATATTCCTTGATAAATCTAACTGGCTTACCTGTTGATTTATTCATTTCATTATCTGAGTCAAGGATCTTTCCGCCGATTGAAAATCCTGCTAAAGTTCCATCTAAAACTTTTTCCCAAGTATCTTGTGCGCCTTTTGAAATATAAGCGTCTACATAAACACCATTATAAAATTCTTTTGTCTTTGGATCATAATATGTTTCTGGTCTAAACGAAACAACTTTACCAACTGCAAGTGGCTGGTGCATTTCTCTTAAGTTGCCACGGAAATTTTCAAAAGCTTTTAAGCTTGCTTCTTGCGTGACGACATCACCAGTCTGATCTAGGTTATCTAATGTTGCAAAACCTGAGACTGTTCTTTTTTCTCTATTAACCTTCGTAAAAGGAACTGATAATTTAATATCATTTCCGTTAGAAGACCAATATGATTTTTCAATGGTCATATGTGTATATTATAGATTTCTATATATCAAAAGGCAAATAAACAGTTGAGTAAGACTACTCGACTTGTCTGCCATCGCCCTTGGCATTTCGTCCTTCCCCAGAAATATCTGGAGAATTTGCTGATCTTTCCTGGTCCCTGGTTCTGCTCTGTAGGGCCTGAGCCTTAGCTTCTGCTGCCTGAGCCTGAAGATCTACCACTTCATCTCCCCCATCTCTTGGAACTAGACCCATTCTAATTCTAACTTCATTTGGGGTAATAACCTGGAATCTCAAATATCTTTCATCAATCTTTGACTGAGTATCATCATCATTTAGAGCTAATTGGTTGAATTTAATTATTAAAGCATCTGTTTTTTCCTCAATAATTTTATTTAACTTTTTCTCTAAATTAGCCTGAGCAGGTCCACAAACTTGCTCTCTAAATGTCTTATCTGCATCACGAGCGACTGCTAAATTTACTCCAGCTGGGGTTCCTATTTTATTTATAGGTACTCTATGAGAAATTAATATCTCATCTCTATTTGCTATTCTATAGGTATTGAAGGATCCATCCTGAACTCCAGACTCTATAGGCTCCATCTTAAATTCAGTTTTAGAATCTGGGGAATCTGGGGGTAATGGAATATACAAGGATCTGTGGTTTTTACCACGCAATCCTACCTGGAAAAATTCTAGCAACTTTCTTTCTGACTCTGAGGATAGCTTTGCGCCTTTTACTGTTATTAAATATCTAGGCACAGCCTTGTTTTCAAAGTAATCTAAATTGTACTTACCTGCAAATTCGTTTCCAGCCATAGCATTTTGAGATGCAATAATGTCTGGAATTCCATAATAATTATTTGTAGGAGTATATTTCTTTAGATGTATGATTTCATTTGGTCTATCTGTTGCGCTGGTTATTGGATTAGGGGTTTCTTGGTCTCCAAAGTTTCTAAAGAAAACAGCCTTTCCATAAAGCAACTGCATAAAACCATCACGCAAGCGACGTACTCGCATAGTTTTTGAAGGTATGTGTCCGATGTATCCAATATCGCCTCTGGTGGTTCTACCAATTTCTATATAGCCATTACCTGTAGCTTCTAAATCAGTGTAAACCTTAATTAAGGTTTCGGTAAATGTCTCCTCTTCATTAACTGACTCTAGCCAGTCATTCAAGTCCTGCCTGATACGATTTAACTTTTTCCTAGCTCTTGCTAATTGCTTTTCATCATCAATATTATCTAGAGCATCGTTAGCTCTTTTTGATTCGATAAACTGATATCCAAGTCCAACTATGTTTGAGACTTTTGCATTAATAGCAGCATAGTTATATGGAGATATTTCATAAATTCTTGAAAGATACTCTAGATTGTAAGGTGGCTCAATGAGATCAAACATGGCGTAGCCAGTTACAGCTTGTTGTAAAAGATTCTGCTGAGTTGCTGTGCCTTCTAGTCCAACAAATCTTTTCTGAAGATCACGATTCATCTTTCTTCTAAATGTTGGTCCGAGACCAGATATCTTAGAAAGATCTTCGCCTTCCATTTTAAATGGATCATTGCTTATAGTATTTTTAGGACTGTTGTATTTCATCCAATCAGCTGCATTTGAAATTTCTATTTCGCTGATAGAATTATTATCATCTTCAATAAATTCCATTACTTACCACCCTGTAGCTTTCTCATCTCATCTTTATAGTTTCCTATATCAAGAGGATCTGGTGTTAGGCCCCACTTCAATCTTTGCTTTTGATATTCAAACTCTTCATCGTCTATTTTCCTGCTGCCCTCTAAAAACTTAGGCTTTCCCTCTTCAATTCCATAATGCCTTACGGCTTTAGCTAACATTTCTATTTTTTGCTTGTTATCTTTGCGAGAAGCTATAGACAAAAAATTACCTTCATCATCACCGATCCAGCGACCATCTGGCATCTCCCAAACGTAAACACCAATTGTTGTTTCGCCTTCTTTTACCTTATAGCTAGTTTTTATTTCCATAGATACATCATTTTACCACCAATCAGGGCTTAAGTCCAGCTTTTTGTCTGACTATTGGGTACTCTTATGCGTTTGAAACCGTAATCCAGTCTGGAGAGTAAGTAGAAATAGAGGATTCTGTCAGGGTGATGTCTGAATCTTGTACCTCTAGCGAATTATATCCTAGATAAAGCTGATAATTATAGGCTGGACTGGCATTATTATTTGGATAGACTGTAATGTTTTTATAAGTATTATCGTCTAATATTCCGCTCCAGGAGCCAGAACTATATTTGGCATTAAACCAGATATCTCCAGATAGCTGTGAATTAAATTTTATATATATATAATTTGAATCTCCGATATTTAAATAAGAAGAAATGTTTGTAGCGCTTGAGGCGTCCTGGCCATTTATATATAGGCTAGATATACCAGATTTTGATATTAGGCCTCCAGAAGCCCAGGAAAGGCTGTATTCGGCACCTGTAGTGTTGTTATACATTAGGTAGCCCTGGGATAAAGACTTTGGACTAAATATTAGCTCTAAGTCTCTTATAGGATCTAATGTATTTAATTTAAATCCACCAGACCTGCAGGATATTCCATCATTTTTTGATCTAGCTAATACTGGATGCTCAAAAGTTGAGATATCTATATCTGCACCTGTTTGATTAGTTGAAATATATCCAGATCCATTATGAGCATAGAGTATTTTTTCTGGATAGAAGTATACACTTAAGTAGTATAGCTCTGGAGTAAATATTTCTGAATCTGTAGAATTAAATTCAGCCTTAATATAAATATTTTTTTTATTATTCGTATTAGGTACTGCAGACCCATTTATGCATTCTGTCCAGGTTAATTCATCTGTTGATGCATACACCTTAACTCCCTCTCCGCCAAGCCACTCTATTTTGGATGAGACGTAAAGCTTTCTAATTGATAGTGAAATAGCCTCTACAAACTCTCCAGATGTTTTGCCTGGTTTTAGATAAATGCTATTTTTTATTTCATCATAAGCTAGATCATCATTTATAACATAATCCCAACTTTTAGACAAAGGGAGCATGAATTTGTCTGCTTCAGATTGATGCTTTTCTGTAGCTTTAAATATTGTTCCAGAATTCAAAGAGGCTATCTGGGATGGATCTACGGTAATATTCTTTTCAAAATGCTTTTTAATTTGTAGCTCTGAAAGTGCGTACCTATACACTGCTGGAGAGTCTATAATAAAACTATCTCCTGAAGCACATGGGCCAGCAGACAGTAATATATCGGAATTAGAAAATTTAAAATTATTAATCTTTTTAGATCTCGCCAATACACCATCTATATATAAAGATATAGATTGCTTTCTATATACAGCAACTATATGGATAGTTTTGCTAATATTTGGTAGGGTATAGTCTACGCTTTCTGCAGCTACTGAAAAAGTAATATTTCCATTATCCCAATAAACACCAATTCCGCCAGATGTTGCTAATAATTGTGTTACTGTAGTTATTTGTTTTGGATATACCCACAACTCTAAAGAAAAATCATTATCAGAAGTTTTTTCAGTTCCAAAAGAGTCGCTAGCATCTTGTCCATAATAATTTTTTGTTATGGGGAATTCTATATATGATAAGTCTGTAATGGTAGTTCCAGAAGCAGTACCAGAGACTAACGGGAATATAGTCTCATTTGAAAAATTATAATATTGTGCATTATTTCCGCATCCAGAATAATCATATGCAATATTTCCAGAAGCCTCGTCAAGCTTCCAGAAGCCTAGGGGATTATCCTTTAAAATGCTTAAGCTATATGACATTTTTATATTATATCAGAGAAAACTTATATACAGCATAATGCTGAACTTCATTATAAAAGTAGTTCATTGAGTACTTAATATTAGGAGGTATTACTATACAACAAGATTTTCCTGGCTTAAAACTAATGCTATTTTCGCCATGTATATAAAAATCTTTTGAGTCAAGGCTCTCGTTGAAAAACATTATTACTGTATAGTTGTCTTTATCCAGGTAGCTGTCTACAAAAATAGTTGATGGGTCTTGCTTATAAATATCCACAATGTCGCTATTTTTAATATTTAAAGAATATGCCTTGGAGTATCTTTCTGATATAAAATCTGCTGCCATCCTTAAGCTATTTATAACATAAAGAGATTTTTTATCATGATACATAGATTTATCTGATAAAGATATTTTTTTTGTATAAATATTATTTTTAGAATGATTTAGTTTTACATCAAAACAGTCATTAGATGAGCTATTAACCTTTTCCCATTTTAATCCAGATAGCATATCTAGTTTATCTATAATGTTATCTACATCAGTAAAGCAATTGGAAAAATATGCGCAGCCTTCTGAGAGCAAGGACGCACTGAACATAGGAAATGGCGATGTCATTAAAATTTCTCCTTAAACCAAAATAGGGGAATCATATATTTATTTCCACTTATTACTTCTTTGGGATGATGAATATAGGGTTGAACAGAAGGGAATATTATTAAGCTACCAGCTTTCGGTTTAATTGTTATATTTTGATTAGGGAAGTGTAATTCCCCACCCTCGTAATCATCATTTAAGTAAAAGACTCCAGATAAAATTGGATGAACACTACTTGTAGGATCATCCGAATCAACGTGTGGACCCATATCCACATTTGGATCATATTTTTTTATATAAAAAAAGTCTGGTAGCCAGGGCTCTTTAATATTATTAAGGTAGCAATAGTTTGCAAGAGCGAATTTTATAGAAAAAGATATAGTGCTAGCTATTTTAAATAAGTCAAAGTTGCTACTGGATCTATAGTCTCTTAAAGAAAAGTAACCGCTTTTACTTAATCCATAAATTTTTGAAATGTCATCACTTGCAGTCCAGGTAGACCATTTAGAAATATTAGAATACTCTTCACATGAATAATCTAAACTTTCTATAGACTCTATAATTTTTTCAGAATTATCTATAATATTTTCATAATAATAAATTCCATCATAAAGTTTATTTACAATCATGTCATCCTCTTATAAAAATTAGAGTTTCCTATATTTTCTGCCTTGACAAAAAATGGAGTTGAAGCCCTTATTTGAGGGTCTTTTGAATCTGGATAAACTACATATCTATGCCACTTGCCAGATTTTATTTCTTGCTTCATCCTAGCAGAATCAATCTTTTCCCATTCTTCACGACCATATTTGTTACAATTTTCCCACCAAGACTCTGACCCTTCATATTCATACTGCCAGAATGTTCTTACCAAATACTTGCTGCCGTTTTGCACCTTATCTACACCATGATAATAATGAGATGCTCCCGTTATGGGATCTCCTGATGGAAATACAATAACATCTCCAGCATTTGGCTTATAGGTTATGACATCTCCAGTATCTTCCTCCAAGAAGGATATTCCTCCCCCTTCATAATTATCATTTAAATACATAGTGCATGTTATAGCAAACTTTAATCCTGGAGCCTCTGCATTTGCTCCAACATAGTCTGTGTGATAATGCATAGCTAAATGATTTTCTGGCTCTGTTTCTTTATACTTACAAATAGAGAATCCAGATGCATGCCAATTTGGAAGACTTATTCCATACTCATCTATATAGTCTTTAGTTATAGAATAAAATACATTATCTAAATCTTTTAAAAACTTAGACTGCTTTACAGCATATTCATCTGAAAAATCTAGCGGATTTCCATCCCAATCATGATTATATTCATGATCATGAGTCATTCCTAAATTCATCATTAGTCCAAATCCGTACCAGTCTTCCCATCCTGTAAACAGATGGGCGGGATCCTTAGACTGAGACATTTCTAAAAGATCAATGTACTCTTTATGCAGAGGAATAGCATTTTTGTATACATTTACTCTTGGGTATAAAACAACCTTATCCATTAATTACTCCTTTTATCCAATCTGAATACATTGTCCAGAAATAGACCTAGACCTTTCATCAAATAGTAGCTCAACTATATCTACTATATCATCTATATTTATTTTATTTTGTAAAACTTGATTTTTTAAGTGCTCTTGTACTAAATTCTCTGGAGATCCCATAGTCATATCTGTATCTACATACCCTGGGCACAAACAGTTTGGCCTTATTTTTGTCTTATTAAACTGCAGGGCGAGGGATCTGGTAAAATTTTCTACAGCTGCTTTACTGGAAGAGTAGGCAAACGATGTGTTTTGTATATGAGCTGCTATACTTCCAAAATTTATAATAGGGGTATGTGTATCAGCATCCATCTTTTTAGCAAAAACTTTGCAAGAGTTTATTGTACCTAGTAAATTTACATCAATAATTCTTTTATATCTGCTAGGATCAAAATCCTCTATTCTCCTATTTTCATATATCCCAGCCGCATTTATAAGTCCAGATAGCTTTATATCTCCAAGCTTTTCTGAAACTTGATTTAGGCTAGAGATATCAGAAACATCAGCTTTGATAAGCTCAAATTTAATACCTGGAGCTGGCTTATGGATAAAAGAGTCGTAGTGTATTCCTATGACATTAAATCCTTTGCTATAAAATCTATCAGCAATAGATCTACCTATTCCTCTACTGGCTCCAGTAATAACTATATTCATTGCTCTCCATATTTTCCAATATAGTTAGGTATAAGTCCTCGAGATTTTTCTTCAGCCCACTGCTTATAGGTTTCATCTTGTTCGGCTCTTGTTTTCTTTAACTTCTCTTCTCTTTCTTTTACTTGTTCTTCAGTATAAACTGCATCATCATTATCCCAAAATGAGCCCACGGTATACCTGACACCATCATGTACTTTAGTAACTTCATGCTCATTATTTTTACCACCGTCAAAAATTGCAATCATGCCAGCTTTAGGCTTTATATTTATATCATAGTTTTTAAAGTTTAAATGTCCACCAGTAAAGTTATCATTTAAGTATATAAATGCTGCATATTTACTTCTTTCAAACTCTGTAGGGTTTCCATCCTCATCAGAATTATCTGAATGGAATGAGGCAAAGGCACCGTCTTCCCACTTTTGTGCATGATAGCTAACTTCAGAAACTCCTCTTTCGAGTACCTGCTCACATGCTGCTTTTATTTTTTCCTTTAAAATATCATGAAAGTAATTTTTAGGTAGCCCAAAATATTCTAGTCTTGGATCTTCTGGCCAGAATCCCATGGCAAATGAGTCGTAGAAAGAAATTTGATTCCACTCTAAAATATTGTTGCTAGCTAGCCAGTCTAAATATCCAATTATAGCTTTGCACTCATGATCAGATATAAAATCTTCAATTGTAAAACATTTATCCTTATGCTTTGTTATACTCATACAATTCTCCAACTATCTTTTTTATTTTTTGGCAATTCTTGTATAGTCCAAAAATACGGTAGGGTATACCTGATTCCAGACCTTATTGGCCTAACTCCATGAATGTAATACTTATCTCCTGGGAAAAAGTATGCTGCTCCAGGCTTTGGCTTAAATTCAATTCCTTGTAGAGGGAAATATAACTCTCCACCTTCATAATCATCATTTAGGTAAAAGACTGTTCCAAGATCGTACCAAGGGAAAGCATTTGGAGTTCCAGAGTCTGGCCCCTCATGCATTTCTTTATCTGCATGCGGCTCTTGTCTAGATCCTGGTGGCCACTTGACAATACATGGACCTGTCGATATTACTTTGACATCAAAAAAATCCTCTATTACTGTCTGCATTCTATTTACGATATTTTTTAAAATAGGAATCATTTCTGGAGCATACTGCTCAAATGTTTTAACAGATACTACTCTATCAGCCCAATTACTTGCTTCATAAATCATATTTCCATTTTCATTATATTCTGTTTCAGTTTTATCAAAATTTTTATTATTCCTAGCAAAGTTTAGAAGAATTTCTATTTCTTCTTCCGTTACTGCATTTAAAACCTCTACTATGTTATCTTCGGAATTGCCGAAGTAGCCAGATGGAGTTATTGATTTAGCATTAAAATTTGCTACATTCTTACTAGTATCGTGCCTCATGTATATATTTTACCCCTTTGCCTATACTTTTTCAAGTCGACTAAAAAAAGTTTTTCCTTTCCCATATATGCTTCTTATAACCACCAGCTTCTGGTACCCTAAAGATACTTTCTTGATACTTATTTTTACTTTTTATTTCTTCGTCTGAGCTAAACTTTATCTCCATAGACCAATCTTCTCTTTTAATCGGAACTATTTGCACATAGGGTGTTCCAGCTGGTATTGTTCCAGTAAATTCTTTATTGATAAAAAATGGTATTAGTCCAGGAGTATCTATTTTGTCATTATCTATGATACCAGATACAGTAATAAAAGGAAGATCAAACCTATTTATTGGATTAAAGTATAAAGCACTATAACCTTTCGGCATTTCTGGCATCCAATTAGGATACCAGCTATAATGTTCATCATAATAGCCATAAGGTGTTGGAAAATTATTCATATTTTGTCTTCTGATGCAGAAGTCTTCAAAGCCTTTTTCTGGAATGCAGTGCAGCATGCCATTTTTTTTATAAACATAAATATCGCATGGAGTTAGCAGCATGTAGCCTGTAACGAAGAAATCTACTAAAGCTGGGCAGGCCTTAAACGTAAGAGCATGTCCTCCAAACGGTAAAGGTTTTAAATTTCCATTTATATCCTTATCAAGCCTGTCTGCTTTTGAAAACCATTCTGGAATATTCTTTTTTGCAGGTTCAGGATAAAACTTTTTTAGATTATCATTATATGTTTTATAGGAGTGGAATGTTATTTTTTTCATTAGTTATCCTTAACAAAAAACTTTAATGATTTTACTTCATGTTCGCCTATTTTATTACCCTGCCAATCAGTAGCGTTTCTATAAAAATTAGTCCATTTACCAGAGTTTAATATTTTATTAGATGTCTCCATTTGTTTAATATGATCAATCTTTGGATAAAAGTCACTCATTTTTTCTTGAGGTAAGAATTCTATTTCTGAATTTTGTAATTCTTTTAGAGACAATGGTATGACTGTACACACTGGCTGATTAGCCTTAATAGTAATAACTTTATATGACTCTGTAATTCTCCAAACAACTGGGAGTTGCCCAGAAAAAAAAGATGAGCTGATAAGTGTTGTAAAGCAAGATGCACCATCAGTAAAATAATTACTTGGAGGCATTACTAATAAGCTAGTATTTTTATCTGTATGGAAATTTATATTAGTATTAAAGCTAACAGTAGCATTAGACCTAGTTGTAAAGGCGTATTTATTACCAGATAAAATTTTTACATGGTGTGGAGAAGAATCTGATATTCCATCCCAAACAAACGATATATCCTCTGGAAAAGATAGTGACCATCCTAAACCATTAGTTAGCGTTACTGGAAAACAATTATAGGCATGTTTATCATATGTTTGATCCATCCAGTCACGCTTTACTGGCATCTGGGATATATTAGCTGAAAAATCTCCTAGCCTAAATGCGCTTACCCTATACAACTAAAGTAATCCTTGAGAGTATTTTCCTTCTAGCTCAAAATATTCTGGAGTATGGGGAGCTTGTAAATAGTCAAGCATTGTAACTATAGAATACTTAGTTCCGCTTGTTACAGGCATTGCTGCATGAGAATATATAAAGGAAGAAGGAAATAGATAAAGGTCTCCCGCTTTTGGCTTTATCTTTAAATTAAATTTATCAAAATAAAGTTCTCCGCCATCATAGTCGTCGTTGATATATCCTACGGAAGAAAGTACACAGATGTATGAATATCCATGATCTGAGTGCACCTGAAAATGTTGATCTTTTCCATATTTTACAAAATTAAAAGACTCCCAGTAATTTAAAGGAGCTAAATTAAACATAACTCTATAGTCATTAACTGCATCTGTTTGTGCCTCATAAGAATCTTTCCATATTGAAGCTAGCTCTGATTCAGTATCAGAAAAATAGGCTCCAGGAATATTCTCATTATTTGCTGTAAGAGATCCGTCATCATTTAGTTTAATTTTAAAATCAAAGCAGTCTCTGTACTTTAAGTCTGTATGGGCATACCCTGTTGTTGCCTGATTCCATGTATATTTTTTATTTTGTTGCAGGCTTAATGAAGATTCTAGCCTATCTATTAAATTTAATTCCTTTTTAAAAACATTTCTATAGACTACTATACCTGGACCTACAAATTCAGAATTTTCTAACATATTTTCTCCTTTATAATAATTCTATCATATTTACTATAGAATTGGAACCCATACCCCAGGCTCATTATTTTTTAGCGCAAAAAGTGGGGCTATATAAAACTCTACTACTTCTATATCTGAAGATGTCTTTATTTTTATTAAATCTGTTGGTTTATTTATTATTAAATCACCCTTTGTTAATTTTAAAGATGAATAATTTTTATTATTTTCAAAATTTATCTCCCCATCTTGTATATCGTCAAAATAAAATCCATGTAAGAATGGAATATTAATTCCTGGGAAATCATACCAATTGTTATTAGTGCTAGGGTTATAGCTAGAGACTTTGCCATATATCATATACTTTTGCTTTTCTTTATTAATTTGATACATGTCACAAACTTGATCTAGGGAGTTAGATATCTCTTTGTATAACCCAAACGAGAAGTCTGAATATACCGAAAAAATATTTTTTGCATAGCTTATTTCGCTTTTTTGTTTTTCTAAAATTCCATTTATAACACGATAAGTATCGTCTTTTTTAAATGACATATCTTTAATATTGTTAGCCCCTATGCTAATGTTTTTATAGAGGTATAGAGTTTTGCTATATAGAGTTTTCAATATATACCAGCCTTTTATCAAAATAAATTATAGGATATGAATAATTTCTAAAATCAAATATGTCTTGCAGGTTTATTTTATGTTTTGAGCTCTCGAATCCTAGATTATATATAGAATTATATAGCTCATCACCAGCTGGAGTACCGCTTGTATCTGAATATATTTTTGACCAGACCTCATAACCTAAATGTTTTGCTAACATGTCATTAGTTATTACAGAATATTTAGCAATATTTTTACTTCTATAGTATGGATCCACATACATTCTATTAATTTGACATGACATTAGCCAGGCACTTTGAGCTATAGGAAAATCATTATATATTTTGTTTGATACAACAATATCACCAGTATTGTGAGTTTTATTATTGTATGCAGCACACATAACTTTAATATCCGATGCTACATCTTCAACAAATGCAAAGTAACCCCAAATCCCCTCTGATTCTAATTCAGAGGGGAAGGAGTCATAATAAACATCTTTTACTATTTCCTGCTTTTCATTCCCATATAGGAACTTCATAGTCTCTTTCTATTTATTGATTATAATTATTCCAGTCCATAGGATAGGAATCGAAGGTAAGTCCATTCTCTGTGAAATAGAAATCTGTAGGCTCTATATTAATTGAATATACCTGGATAGTTATGTCTGTATTAATTTCCAGATTTTCAATTGGTACAAAGTCTTTCAATGCGTAGCTGTATATAAGATCTGACGGTTCGATAAATCTAGACATAATAGTCTTGATTACGCCATCTCTTTTTGCAACTAAGAAGTGTGAGAGTGAGTATATGTCTGAATTAACTACTACTGCGCCATCAGATTCATGTATTCCTATGTTTGCAACAGTTGCTACTACCTCTTCAGCTTGATCAATTTGATCTTGAGTAAATATAAACTCATTTTCTCCTCTATGGATTTCCATAAAGTTATCTGGAATTCCAGGAATTTGTAAGCTAAGGACTTGATCTCCAACTTGAAGTTGTCCCGCAGCTGTCATTCCGTTTGGAGTTCTAACCAAAGTACTTACTCCTACGCTCTTGTATGCGAATGCTGGGGGGGCGAAGAATCCTGGAGGGGCAAAGAATCCTGGAGGACCAAAGAACCCTGGAGGTGCGAAAAACCCTGGGGGACCAAAGAACCCTGGAGGTGCAAAGAACCCTGGAGGACCAAAGAATGTTGGTGGCCCAAAGAATGCTGGGGGGCCAAAGAAGCTTGGGGGACCAAAGAAGTTTGGAGCTTGAGTGGTTACTGAATTTGAGTATCCAGAAAATGCTGAATTTCCATTTTCATTTCTTGCCCTAACTCTATACTGCTGAGCAGTGCTAGCTTCCTGCGCTACCGTAGTGCTTGTACCAGAAACGGTACCGCTCTTACTATCAGTTGATTCCCAGAAATAATCTAAAATTGCTTTTCCACCATTTGCAGGCGCTGACCATGTTATGGTATCTTGATTTACTCCAGCTGTTGCAGTTGGCGCTGATGGCGTTGCTGGAACAGTTGTAGCGGTGGCAGTGGCTGTATTTGATGCAGATGCATCATTATAGTTGTCATAAGCTACCACAGTATAAGAATAAGAAGTTGCTGAAGTTAATCCTGTATTAGAATAAGTATTTGTTGGATGAGAAACAGTTGCAATTTGTGACCCACCTCTTAATATTTTATACCCTACTGGAGTATTTCCTGTAGAAGGATTTGTCCACGACAAGTCTATTCTTCCATCATTAAATGCTCTACCAGAACCTACATCAGTTGCTGTTAAATTAGTTACTGGGTTTGGACCAATAAAGTTATCTTGAGCAGAAGAACCTATTCCTGATCTTTTATTAATTGCCATTATTTACTCCTTATGCTTTCAAGTCTCCGAAAAGTACCCATAAATTGGCGCCTCTCTTAAATAGTGTTGCGCTAGACCATCTATCTCTAAGTTTTAGTCCAGGTGTTGCGTTTACAGTTGCTCCAGATCCAGCTATAGTTACTTCTCCTGTATTGGTTCTTAATATATCTATAGAAGTTCCTATTGGGAAGTTTACTGTAGAGTCAGCAGGAACCGTAATTGTAACAGCTGTTCCACCTGTATGATTTACCTCTATCAAGGTATCTCTTTCTGTTAAAGATGATAAAGTATAGTTTGCAGTTTTTTCTGAGATTGCAGTTCTTGATGGAACTCCTTCTTTTGTCTGTGTTCCATCCGTAAAGACAACTCCAGAAGCAGAGGCAGTTATTGCTCCAGTAGCTGTTATTTCAACAGCATCAAGATTTTTAACCTGAAGATCATCTAATGATCCTTGTGTAAAATCAACTGTAGTTGTTGGCTCTGTAGTAACTCCTTTAAACAGCTTCCACTTGTCTGCAGAAACATCTCTTACAATACCAGAGTGTTTTGCTGAGCCATCGTTATAAGCTACGACAAGACCTAAGTCTACTGTATTTGCAGCATTTTGATGTGCAAGTTGAACCATATTATCTTCAATAACAATAGATGTTGCTGAAGCTGAGAAATTAGTTCCGTTTACAGTAAAGTCTCCATCTACTACAAGGTTTCCGTCAACCTCCATGTTTCCTGTAAATGTTTGATTAGCTGCATTCTTATATGCTAATTGTGAGGTATCAGAAATACCATGAACTGATGTTGTATCTGCATTATGAGTGCTTACCGCAGAATCTGCATAACCTTCTGCTGCTGTTTGCGCTGCAGATACATTTGCTGTTGTTGCTAAAAGTGATGTATCAGCAATTCCATGAACGTTTGTAGTTGCACCAGTGTGTGCATCTAAATCAGAATCTAAAGCTTTTGCGGCTAAGTCAGATACCAAATTAGCTATTTTGCTTTGAGCTATTTCTGCTGAGTCAGATATATCTCCGTTTACAATAGTTCCATTTGCAATTTTTGCTGAAGTCACTGATCCATCTGCTATCTTTCCAGATGTTACAGCATCTGTAGCTAGCTTACTCTCTGTTACTGAGCCATCTGCTAGCTTAGCAGTTGTTACATTTAAATCCACAATCTTAATTGTGCTTATTGAATCATCTTGAAGTTTTGATTCAGTTACTGCTGCATCAAGTATATTTGAAGACTCTACAGCATTTGCAGCAAGTTTAGAATTTACTATTGACTCATCTGCTATCTTATCAGATGTTACAGCACTATTTGCAATTTTTGAAGTAACAATTGCATCTTCTGAAATTTTATCAGAAGATATAGAGTCATCTGCTATTTTAGCATTTGTTACTGCATTATCTGATAGCTTTGATGTTCCTATAGCGGCATCTTGAATTTTTTCTGCAGTTACGCCTAGATCTTGAAGTTTTGGTGTAGTGACTGCAAAATCTACAATTTTTGCTGTTGCAACAGACAAATTAAGCGGTACTCTCTCATCAATAAGTCTTGAATCTGATGTTACAACTAAATCAGCTGTATTTGATATTCCATGAACTCCTGTTGTGACGCTATTATGGTCATCAATTCCTGTTTGAATATATAAATCTACATAACCTTTTGTTGCAGCATCTGTATTTACTGTTGGAGTTCCTAATGAGGTAATTTTATTTGTGCCCATATTTAGTGAGCCACTCATTGTATCTCCAGATTTAGCAACTTTTTCAGAAATTGCGGTTGTTAAGGTTCCAGCCAAATCTGCATCATCATTTAAAGATTGAGCAATTTCAGCTAAAGTATCCAGTGCTGAAGGAGCTGCTCCAACTACAAGCTCTATTGCGTTTTGAACGAATTCTGTAGTTGCAATTTGTGTGGTATCTGTTCCATTTGCAGCTGTTGGGGCAGTTGGTGTTCCAGTTAATTCTGGAGAAGATAATGTTTTTGAAGCTAATGTTTGGGTTCCTGTTGTAGTAACCAACAATGATGTGTCTGCAATTCCATGAACATTAGTAGTATCTGATTCGTGTGCAGAAACTGCTGCAGAAATGGCAGCTGTAGCAGAAATTTCTTTCCAGTTTGCATTTGTTGAAGCTGGCTCAGACTGTAAAACATAGGTTGTTCCATTGTCTGCCTGAATTGCAATATCTCCAGGCTCAACTGTTAAGGCTAAACGAGCTGCTTGATCGGCTACTGCGTTAACTGTAACTTTTGCTAAAGGTGGCAATTGTGAGGCAGGGACATATCCACTGCTATCTAGCTCTGCGACTCCGTTTGCAACACCCTTTAGATTTAAAGGAATATAATCATCTACTGTGTCTGATAGCGCATAGCTCAAATCATTCCAAGCTGTTACGCCATCACCAAATTTAAATGTATTGGTATCTGTTTCAATACCAATTTCACCTGCTGCTAATGTTGGATTAGCTGAGTCCCATTGATCTGAGGTGCCTCTTCTTAATTGAATTCTTACTGTTGCCATTTTATTTATACCCCTATATTAGAATTATACCACTTGCTTATTTTACTAGGAAATTACTCCTGAATCAAATGTATATGCAAATGATGATGTATTTGGGGTTCCGCCATCCGCCACTTTCGTAGCCTCAGTTACAGTACCCTCGCCACCAACAGTATATATTGGTGAGCCGTTATAATCTATTGCCAGGCCAATATCATTGAATCCTAAATCATTTGAGTCTGAAATATCGATCCACTGACTATTTACCTGAATTTGTAATTTATTAGTATCTGAATTAAATCTAAGGGGTACTGATCCTAGTGTAACCTGTCCAGACTGGACTACTAGATTATTTTTTACTTTAAAGTCTCTATTATTTGTTGCCACGAGTTCAATGTCCCCCGAATTTTAGGTGGGGCCTAATGGCCCCACCAATTAATTATTTAGTTTTATACAAGAAGAGTGGCGTGAGCCATAACTTCAGTATTATTGTGTGCTGGTGTTACACGGATTCTAACATCTGTACCGCTAATATCTGCAGTAATATCCATTAAAGATCCGTTTGTTGTTGTTATTGCATATTCAGTTATATTAATGTTATCTGAGGTATCTAGAGTTAATAGAACCTCTGAAGCATGTGTATGTGAACCATTTTTAGCCTTTAACAAAACCTTAGCAGTTCTATAGCTTGATTTTGCCCAGCTCAAAACTGTAGTCTCTACTGCAGTATCGATATTTCCTGTTGTAGAAGCAACTTGTCTAGATACTGAATTTATGTCTAAAGCTGTAAACTCTGATGTACCATCAAGAATATCTCCTGCTAGACCATCTGCGTATGATTCAGCAGCTGATTGAGCGGCTGATGCAGATCCTGCTGCATCATAGTTTGATGCAAGTCCGTCTGCATATGCTTTGGCATTATTTTCTGCAGTTGTAGCATATCCCTGGGCCGCTGTATCAAGATCAGATATTTCTGAGTCTACATAGCTTGTGTCAGCCTTAGTTGCAACCAGGTTAGCAACATCTGTTGCGTAATTTGGATTATCTGCAATTGCTGCAGCTAACTCATTAAGAGTATCAAGAAGTGCTGGAGCTCCATCTACAAGATTAGCTACTGCTGTGTCTGTGTATGAATTAGCGTTTGCTTCTGCAGTTGCTGCTGCGCCTGCAACATCATAATTACTTGCTAAGCTGTCAGCATAGTCTTTTGCATTCTGTTCAGCGGTATTCGCCTTTGTTGTTGCATCTGCTGCTGCTGCTGATATTGCGTCTGCTTCTGCACTATCTGCATAACCTTGTGCTGTTGCAAGAGCTGTTGTAATTTCTCCATCTGTGTACGCATTAGCATTTGATTCTGCTGCTGAAGCTGCACCATAGCTATCATATGTATTTGAAGTTACTGATATAACACCGTCTGCTGGATTATAAGTAATTCCTGTTCCGCCAGAAACTGCATTTCTAGCACGACCATTAGTAAAGTATAGATTTGATGAACCCTCTTCAATATCATCTGTATCTAGGGCATTAATTGCATTGTCTGTATAGGTAGCTGCATTAGATTGCGCTGTTGAGGCAGACCCTGCTGCATCATAAGCAGACGCAGTAGCATCAAGTGCTCTTTGGTTAGTAAAGTATAGGTTTGATGTACCCTCTTCGATATCATCTGTATCGAGAGCATTAATTTCACCAGTTACATAAGATTCTGTCGCATATCCAGATAGATCTGCAGACTTAAGATATCCATAACCATCGATTGTAGAATCTAGGTTTGCAGTTGGTGTATAGCTTAGTAATGCAGTGTCTGTATAATCTTCGGCTGCTGCTTGTGCTGCTGAAGCTGAACCAGCTGTATCGTAAGCAGATGCAGTGGCATCTAACGCTCTCTGGTTTGTGAAATATAGATTAGAAGATCCTTCTGATAGATCATCTGTATTGTGATTTGAAAGGCTTGAAACTGTACCAGTTACATCACCGATCAAATCTGCTGTAATAACTCCAGCTGCAAAATCTCCATTAGCATCACGCTTAACTACAGCATTTGGAGTATTTGTAGAGGTTGCTTGACCACCAATCAGGTCAATAATATATGATTGACTTGATGAAGACTTTGTTAATATATCATAGCCATTTACCGTAGCTGTTGATCCTTCAACTACGAGGCCATTTTTTACTCTAAAATTTTTATTTACTGTTGCCACTTTGACAACCCCCTTGATTAAGCTTTAAGCGCAGTCCGCACAAATCTAGCTGTTACAGCAGAATTTGTGGGGGTTACGCATAAACTAATTATACCTGCATTTGATTCAAAAGTTATGCTTGCTAGGTTATTTTCTGTATTTGATATGATATTTGACTCTGCAACGTTAATATTGGTTCCATCATTCAAAATTAGATAGTCAGAAGATAAGTATTCGCTACCTCTTGATATTTGTAAGCTATATTTAATTGTTCTATATTCGCTGGAGCTAAAGCTATCTACTACTGTTTTATTCTCTATTCCAGTTATAGTTAGATCATTGTTTCCAGCCAATCCTAATGTTGTGTTGATTAATGTTACATCTTCATCTTTAGCATATTCTAGGTCTAGATTTACATTTTCCCAGAGACTGGTGGATGAATTATATTGAAGAATTTGACCATCTTGCGGGTTTGTTATAGATACATTATGAAGTTCTTCTAGTTCAAATCCATTTTGTATTTTTACAAACATGGAGCCAGTTGATTCATGTGCTCTTATTACAATACCTAAAAATACTAGATGGTTTGGAGCTGATGGCTTATTGGCATTGCCAAATATTAGATTTCCATTTTGTCCAAGCCAAATTGGGTCTCCTGAAGAAGATCCACTAGTGTTTATTCCCTGAAGAACACCTTCAGATATTACCTCACCAACTTCTCCATCTAAAATATCTTGTCTAGCAATTGCAAAAGTCTTGCTAGATGTTGGTTCTGAATTATTTGAAGCTATTGATATTTCTAAATGTCCAGAAGCTCCAGATGCACCAGAAACATAAACTGCTTTTCCTTTAGTAATTGTTGCCCCTGTACTATTTTTTACAGTTTCGTAAATTACTTTTGCTTCTGAGCTTGGTGGTGCTGTTTCAAGAGCGGTTACTCTATAATCTAAAGATGTTGCAACTGTAGAGTTGTTTACACCAACCTTTTCTTGTAATGCCTCTATAGCATCATTAACGTTTGTGTGTAACTGAGCATGACCTTGTAAAGAGTCAGTGCCTTGTGGGTTTGATAAATCATCTAAAGATGATGGATAATTAGTTGCCAATTTCGCCTCCGTCAAGCAATGTTAAATCAGCATAAGAGACATCGCTATATGTAGAACTTGGACTTCCGCCGTCAAATCCAATTATAACAGGTATTTCTTCTACTACTGAAGCTTCATTATTAATATCGTTGTCAAAGTTAACCATATCGTTTATAGTTATAGTATGTACATCTCCATCGTATGTATGTGTGTGCATATAAAATGGAGCTGGATCTGAAGATGCAGGAGTTAGGTCAAACCAAGTCAAACCATTATGTATCTTTAAATTCTTTGTAACTGTATTAAAGTATACATCACCAGCAGATCCCGTTACAGGATCTGCTGATAAAGAAACTAAATTTAATAGTGATTTAAACTTGGCCATGGCTAAGTCCTTATCCTATAACTACTACTCTATATTCTCCAGCTGAAGGAGCTGTAGCAAATTTAATAGTTACTGTATTTGCAGTTGTATGCTCTACATCTGTAAATACTTGCTGATATGGAGATGCAACTTCATAAATTTGAACGACTACATCTTGAGTATTCAAATTATGTGTTACTGTATATGATGTTGCAGAGGTTGAAAGTGTTTGCTTATATTTTCTAGTGATTTCATGATAGTTAGTTCCATCATTTGTTAATTGCCACTGATCTGATGTCTCATTCCATAGGATTTCTACATCATCAGATGTTCCTCGCTCTACCTTTAATCCAGCATCTGCCGAAGGTGCGCCAGTGACATTAGAATTTAGAACAACCTTATTATCAATAATATTGACTTCGGTTGTGCTAATTGAATTTATAGATCCTTGTACATCTAAATTACCGTTAACAGTAAGATTTCCAGCAACAGTTACGTCATCTGGCAATCCAATAGTTACGGCTGCAGACTCTGATCCAGATCCAGTTACTGTAATTTCATTTGCAGTTCCTGTAATTGTTGCTACATAGTTACCAGTAGTATCAGTTCCAAGAGCTACAGAATTAGGCTGAACTGTAGTGGTAATTGTTACATCACCAAGGTTCGTCATTGTAGCAGAACCAGCTACGTCTCCTGATAATGTGATTACTGGATCTTTAGCTAAGCTAACATGTCCATTTGTTACTGAGAAATCTGTTGAGTCAAAGCTTGCAATACCCTTGTTGGTATCTGATGCATCTTCTCCAGAAATTGTAATTGTTCCTGCAGAAATAGATGTATCTATTCCTTCTCCACCAGAAACGGTTAGTGTTTCAGAAAGAAGAGAAATTGTATCTGTTCCAGAATCTGTTGCTATATCTAAATCCGTTGATATAGTCGTAGATCCAGCAGCTGTTAATCTACCTTGTGCGTCAACTGTAAAGGTAGGAATTTCTGTGCTAGAACCATAAGATCCTGCAACTACCGATGTATCATCTAAATCTATAGTTGTTTCGCCAGATACATTGTCATATGTAGCTGTTAAGCCAGTTCCGCCTATTACGGAAGAGCCAATAACATCTTGGATTACATCAGTAGCTCCAGATGCTGGAACCCATGTAGTTCCATTATAAAAGTATAAAACATTATCGCCAGTGTCAAAATATATTTGACCTGATACTGGACTTGAGGGGGCACTACCTAAATTCTGAATTCTGGCATTGAGAAGTTCATTTTTATTTAGGTCGACGCTTACCAAAAATTTTCTTGCCATTCTTTATCTCCTTATGATAGGTATACTGTTCCAGAAAATGGTTGTGCCATTACAAGGGTTACTACATTTGGAGAGTCGTAGTTAATTCCAGTTTCTACAACATCACCAGAACTAGACTTTATAGTAACACTTGGACTGTATCCTAAATTATGTGTTATTTGAACGGAGTATTCACCATTTACTGGACCAACTACTTGGGATAATTCCCAAGAAGTGGAGTATGAGACATTTTCAGTAGTTGCAAATTCTATTACTGAAGCTCCCACCCAGCTTATATCAGATAATTTTGGACCATAAAAAGCAGCAGAATCTTTGTCATAATAAAAATCTCCTTCTAAACCTAGGTTTGCCGCAGGAGCACCATTCCCATTGAGAATGGTTCTTCCTCTTGGACCTTGAGTTCCTGGAGAAGATATAATTACTTTATTTTTAGTTTCAACAATTTTTACTAGATCTGCCATTAAATAGTCACGCTCCTACTCAATGTCATAAATCCTTCAAGCAATTTTATTTTATTGCTATTAGAATCAACTACCATAATGTCATATGCTGACTTAGGGTAAAACATTTTATTTGTTTGAGTAGGAGTGATCTTAATAGTTAATTTTCCATTTGGACCGTCAATAGTAATTCCGCCAGATGGGGAAGTTAATGTAAAAGCTAACTTGCTGCCACCTTTTGTATCACGCACCTGCATTTTAGCGGATGCACCAGTAAGATCAATAGGCGTTACTTCATCCTCTTCGGTATACTGAACCTCAAAGGTGAAAGTAGCATTTTGATCTACTTCGAAATTCTTTTGTACTGCCATTTGCAAAATCTCCTAAAATAGGAAAACTCCTATGCCAATTTTAGCATAGGAGTCATCCTAATCTACTGCTTTATTATGCCTTCTTTGTAAATCCGAAAGCTGGCTCGTTAGTATTTAGAGCCTTCAAAATAACTGGTAATACGGCTGCAATACCGCCCTTAATTAAATCTCCTGGGTCAGTATTTCCAGTCATGTAAAGAGCAATAGCGGCACCTAAAAAGTGACGACCATAGCTTGCTAACGCTGCTAGAATTTTTTCTTGCATTGTTACCTTTCCATCATTGTTAAGATCTTGATTCATAAGACCTCCTATTTCTGGGCATTGTGCCCAGGAATTTTGGGTTTCCCCAATACTATTATTGTATCACTAAGCAGAAATATCTACAATCTCACAATTACCGTCTGAAGTACATGCAAGGGTTTGAGTTCCGCTTGTTCCATCTTCTGTTTCGTAAAAAGATAAGTCTTCCCATCTAATAGACTTGGGCATCTTTTCAAGAAGCTCTTCGTATTCTTCTTTTGTAACTTCTTGATATGGAGCCTGCTTATATGAGTGATCAGAATGTGGCAGGAATGAAATACCAGATACTTCATCAAAGTGTTTATATACCCATGCTCCTACTTCCATCCATTCATCCTCTTTTACCGATACAGTAATTGATGGCTTATGCTCACACCATTCTCTTTGATATACAAGCCATGTATTTAGATGATCTATAGCAGTTAAGTCATTCCTAGTAATTGCATTTTCTGGTGCTTTTACTGGGAAAGAAAATACATATGTATCATTTGGCTTCATAAAATCATCTTCTACAGGAATTCCAACTTCTTTTAAGAATGTAGACAGAGGATCTTTTTTGTCTCCACGAACTGTACGAATATAGTACTTTGAATGCCATGCATGCATTCCAGATGATACCCCTACAAGTTGAGATACAGTTCCTGAGGGTTTAACGCAAGTAATAGCAGCTGACTCATTAATACCAATTTTACCTGCTTCTTCTTTGTTCATATCCCTTGCCCATTGACGAAGATTTGCTAAAACATCTCCAAGCTCGTTAAGTCCTTCTTTACCTGAAAAAAACTTATGACCAAACTGTCCAGTTAAAGAAACTCCAAGTAGGCGCTCCTCCTCTGTATTATCTTTCCAAATTTTACGAAGATACTTAAAATCAGTCAATGTAGACTGCCAAGTTCCAAGAATTGTAGCTAATCTTACTTTATTTGTAACATCTGTGATTGTATCGCTTTCACGAATTACAACCTCAGAGAGGTTACAAAATTGATAAGGTCTGAGGATAATTTCTGAGCATGGATTGGTTCCGTAATGTACTTCAGGGTCTCTACGTCCCCATCTCGCTGCTTGTTTCTGAGCTGCTGCAACATTGTATATGCCACGCTCACCTGATTTTGAATCATATAAATTTTTCCACTCCGTAATAAATTGTTCCATTTCTGGCTTTCGAGAATATGCTACTGAATTATTAGATAGAGCTCTTTGTGTATTATTTTCCCACCAGTTTCCTGATTTTGCGGCAGCCATCTCAATATCATTAATATTTGATAGGGAAATCATTGCAGATCTACGAACTCCTCCAACAACTACCACTTCGCCAATTTTACACATAATATCATGAGCTTCAATTGGCTTTAATTGACGACCTGCAGCTGCTTTAAATTTTGCAATAGTGAAATCAAAAAGATTTACTAATGGTTGTGGACCAGAGGATCTTCCTCCCATGGTTTTAAGACGTGCTCCCGCTGGTCTAAGCTTTGATACATCTACAGCAGGAATTTGTCCAGCCCATAACATAGCCAATAGCTCTCTATATGCTTTAGCCCATCCAGTTTTTGAATCCTCTACAACAATTACCGTGCTTGATTTTTCAAATGATTCTGGGACGGCAGGAAGTTTGTTGACATACTTATATTCGACTGAGAAGCCAACACCAGTTCCACACATCAAGATATACATTGTTTCATCAAATGAGCGAGGTGAATCAACTGGTACAAATGAACAGTTATATCCTGCAACATGATCACGATCCAATGCTGCTCCAGCAGTCATTACTGCTCGCATTGATGGCATTACATTTCTGCTATAAACAGCTTCTTTTAATTCTTCTATAAGTTTTGTATCTGGGGTATAGTTAAACTTATCTGATAGATGGTTTAACATAAAGTTAAAATAACGATCTACAGTTTCTCCCCAAGTTTCACGACGATTTTCTTCTGGCATCCATCTTGCATATCTTGATAATGCAATAAAATTTTCGTACGGGTTTTCAATAATTCTTGACATATAGCACCTTTTCTCCGCCTGGCGGTTATGAATTTAATTTAAGAAGATAATTCTATCAAAGTTTTTTATAGAAGTGAAGGATATAATAAAATATTTTTTATTTTGGTTGACTAGCTTGACATGTATTATAAATCAATGTTATTATTATAGTCCGTTATCTCTAATGGAGGAAATGCCAATGGAGAATATCAAAGAAAGACTTAGTGATGTTATGCATCATTATGTCGCAATAGCGGTTGGTTTAATGTTTTTATATTCTGGTGCGCCAGTTATAAACGTACCACCAGCCGAAGCTCTTGTTGCAAAACAAGAAACAAAAACAGAAGCACAACTGAAAAGAGAAACGCTGGAAAAATTCAGCAATACTGTGTATAAACCTTCAGAAATGCTGACAGATAAAGAACTGGTAACGCTTCTAAAATCTGTAGGATTTGAAGGCCAAGCCCTTAAAATGGCTTGGGCGGTAGCCAAAAAGGAATCCAACGGACGACCAATGGCCTACAACGGAAACAGGAATACTGGAGACAGTTCCTACGGAATTTTTCAGATCAATATGCTGGGAACTCTTGGCACAGATCGTAAAGAGAAATTCAACCTGGACAGTAACTACACGTTATTTGATCCAGTAATAAACGCAGAGATAACGTATTATATGACTAGAGGCGGACAAGACTGGTCATCGTGGAAAGGTTTGACGCAGACCACAAAGGAGTGGCTAGCTAAATTTCCTAAATAGTCAGGAGTTAAATTATTAAGATACAAGTAGTGTCTAAATATATAGCTCTTTCAGAAGAGGGCCTTGTTCCTAGGATAGAATGTCCTGTAGATCAAGGCCTTCTCATGTCTAATCTAGATTTAGAAGATAATATATTTTTATATTGCTTATCATGCTCCTATAAAAAATTTATAGGATCAAAAATGTACAATGATATGGCTGGTTTGATTGCAAATGTCAGAAACAATACAGTTTGAAGAAAAAATACAAAAACAAATAGCAGCATCTATTCCTTGTATCCATATGAATACCATGCTTATATCTAATAGAGTTTTAAAAACATTTAAAGGCTACCTTATTTCTTTAAAAGAAGAAGGAGCATCTACTATAGATGACGTAATAAATATAATGGAAAAGTCAGATGGAAAATAAAGAATCATCCAGCCTTGAGGAAAATCTTCCTCTGGTAAACTATATAATGCTTCATAGAATTTATGATCTATTATCATTAATAGCAGATAGCATATGCACTACTGAAGAATCTAAATCAAATTTATTAAAAGTGATCAAATATCATGAAGATGGATTTTTATTAGGTCCATCCCCAGCATACAGAAAAGATGAGGAAAATGATGAATAAGAAATTTATATTGGCCATTATGGTAGACTCCTTTAAGTTTGAGAATATTAAAATGGCTATTAATAGTGGAATGTCAGACCCTGAAGCCCATGCTGCGATAGATTCTATGACTGAGTTCATCCAAAAAGGAATGACTGCTGTTTTAGATACACTTATTGAAAATAAAATCATTGAAAATGCTATTGACTAATAAATAGTAAGTAAGTATAATATTTTTAATGAGTAGAGCTATGCTCCTCATTTTGCCTAACGGCACCAAAGTCTCGAATGGATCCGCCTCTGTTCGAGACTTTGGTATAATATATGTATGTCTCCAAAAAGATACTTTAGCGAAACCATGCGTAGCCCATACTTCAGAAGTGGTCATTACGCTGAGACAAAAGGTGGGAATTTTGAGAAAAAAGTTGAATCAAAAATAAAGAGGTTCTTTTCAGTTTTTAGAAGAAAAAAATGAAAAGTTTTGAAGTAGACAACTTTTTAGATATAAATCTTTTTGATGAGTATTATCAATTTTGTTTAAATTATTCTAAAAACTTTAATGAGTCTAATTATTCGTGTGAATTTGGAAGATATGCAGTAGCTCTTGATATAGATATAGAATTAAAAAATAAGCTGGCTGAATATATAAGAAACTTTTTGAATGATGATGACCTAGAAATAACTTTCATAGAGTTGGCTAAATATCAAATAGTTGGCGACTGCACGCCTTTCCTAATGGAGCATTTAGATAGATTACCATCTACCTATACTATAGATTTAACCTTAGAAACTACCCTTGAAGACTGGGGGCTTAATGTTAATGATAAATACTTTAAGAACTCTAGAAATCACGCTATAGTCTTAAAAGGCGATGAAGATATTCACTATAGGCCAAAGTATCCTTCTGACAGTAGCTCTGATTACTGCCTAGTCTCTTTTATACATGTTGCCCCTAAGAGCTATTGGGCTAACAGAAATCCAGAAATAATAAAACATTTTTTCCATAATACAGTACCTATTTATAGAAATGCTAATAATTAAGTGCGAAAAAAGTGCGGCGGGCGAAAAGTAGAAGATCATTCATACCATTTATCCGTATTCTTAACTATCTGATATATAACATGTCCAAATACAAATAACGCTATAAATAAAGAAGCTATCTCCATGCTTTATATTTCTCTTCCAAAGTAAGCTCAAATAGAATATCCATTAACATTCTACAATCATCGTGTCTATAATAAGTATAGCAAATGCCATCTTCAATATTTGGACATTCTAGCAATTTAGACTCTATATAGTCAATAAAGGCTTTAAGGGCTTCTTGGACAAGAAGGATTTCATTAGGTAGTCCATATATGGAGTTATTGGTTCCAAGGTCTATAAAGCCCATTAGAAGCCTTTTCTCAAGCATAAGCTTTTTGAACCTCCCCCCACCTTTTCATATATATAATATTCTAGTCGACTACTTTATATTTTATAACCTAAATTTTGAATATATGCCTCTAGTGTACTATTTAATTTATCTAGGGTTTTCTCATTTAACTTCTTATATTGTTCTACCCCGCCATTACTTACATGAGAATTAGTTCCAGATTTCTTTATATGGCTTGCCTTGTATGCAATTCTAAAATTATTCTTCTCAATAAAATTAAATCCTAAATAATCACAAATATTGCCAACAACTGCAAAGCTATTATCTATATCTGTAAATAGATCTTCGTATTTTACTACGTATGGGTCATGTTTAGATATAAAGTCTTGCAGTCTTTTGGCAGTTTTTCTGGATTCTCCATTTGCCTGAAAAATAACAATTTCATCAAAGGACATATCTGCCACAGTATCTTGATATTTTCTAAAGTCTCTGTCCTTAGGATCATCATTATTATTTTTACCATCATAATTTGCAGCTGAAATACATATGTCCCTAGGATCTCTTATTAATATAATTTTAGGAGAGTTATTTCTTATATTTATATCAGCTCGATATAGGATGTAGATCTTATTTTTTGTCATAAGATCCCAAATACGTCTTAGTTTTCCTTTTCTATACTTTAAGAATCTGATAAAGGACTTTCTTAGACCTTTTATCCCGCCATGACTTTTTTCAACTAGGATGTAGTTTGAATCTTTTGAGAAATTTTTTAGTATTTTTCCCATCCAAACACTACCAGTTTTATGGTCTGTTATAAAGTATATCTTTTTTATCATAGTTATATTATAGTATATATATTGATATCTGGGAATTTAGATTTTAGGAAAGCCCCCCTTTCCCCCCATTGAAAAATTGCTACAATGTTGAGAATAGGAGAAGCAAGACATCTGGTATATTTGAGTTCCAGTGTAAGCCCCCACAAACCGAACTAAAGTGTAGCATTATAAAAATTCGAAAGTCAATAGATGCTACTACTTATTTAAATTTTGTAAAAATGTCTCTCTTTGCTTCTTCTTGAAAGCTTCTCTTTCTTCTGCGCTCTTAAAGGTTCCAGTAATTGTATCTGGCACTTCCTCATAAGAAAGATTAGTAAATATTAAAGAACCCCTATTTGACAAAGGTATTGTCTCGTGCAAAACAAAACCTCTAATATAAAGAAAATCACCAGGCTCTAAAACCACCCTATACTCTTTACGATCTTCTGGATCAATTAATAGCCATTCGACTTTACCATAACAGCATAAATGCACTATATCAGCTTGATCAGGGTGAAGACTTGCGTGAACCTTATTAATAGAAAAATCATTTGTCTGCATTATGCTATTGTAGACATTAGTAGGATTTCCATAAATTTTAATTAGAGCTCTCTGTATTTCTTGCCATCCTGGAAAAAATCCTAGATCTTCTTTTTTAATAGCTACTCTTGTTTGGTCAGATCCAACATAGGCTTTATATTCGTTGAACTTTTCTTCGGTATGACCATTTCAGGTCCTGACTTTAATACTGCGAATGGTAAATTTTTTAACTTAGCCTCTAGAACCATCCTAGTGACATTGTTTGGAAGGGATAGCTCTTTATTGACAAAAAACTCATTCATAATTTATATTATATCACTGGGTATATTCTGGTTGACTACAATTTTAGATCTATAAAAATGTTAAAAAAAATTTTTTTACAATTTCTCATATTGCAGTCAACTACAAATTCAGATTTCTAAAAATGTTAATATTTTTTTAATTTGTATGATACACATATACACAGAAACGGACATTTCGGATAGTGCGCCCATAAATG
>VFQS010000112.1_pt1 | contig 109899 bp, 101 predicted proteins | sample 3512361 | NCBI WGS metagenome assembly VFQS01 (sample SAMN10412375, study PRJNA504923) | tailings metagenome | isolation source: Relicate 1 Philex TSF3 active mining | place: Philippines | reverse complement strand
GTGCAATACCAAAAGGAATTTTCATTCTGGCTGTTTTTTGCACATTCAAGAAATTCACAAATATACCTTGAGCGGTTTCTGGTCTTAAATAAATAGTACTTGCTTCTTCTGCCACAGAACCCAATTCTGTAGAAAACATTAAATTAAATTGACGAATATCTGTCCAATTACCTGTGCCACTTACGCTACAAACAATTTTATGGTCTGCTATCAATTGACTTAATCCAGCAAAATCATCTTTAGCCAATAAAGCTTCCATATCAGCTAACAATTTATCTGCCCCTGCTTGATCACCTTCTTCGATCATCTTGTCTGCATGCGCTTCCAATAAATGATCTACACGGTATCTTTTCTTACTGTCTTTATTATCAATCAAAGGATCGCTAAAACTATCTACGTGTCCACTTGCTTTCCATGTAGTAGGATGCATAAAAATGGCAGCATCAATACCCACAATATTTTCATTCATCTGAGTCATGGAATTCCACCAATAATCGCGAATGTTTTTCTTTAATTGAGATCCATAGGGACCATAATCATACACGGCACCTAAACCGTCATAAATCTCACTACTAGGAAAAACAAATCCGTATTCTTTAGCATGCGAAATAATCGCTTGTAATGTATTATCAGTTGGAGTCTTGCTCATAGTTTGCAAATATAAGGCGAGATTGCCTATTGGTGTAATTTTTCGTTGTTTTGGTGTCTATCCTTATCTCTGTTGGTTTTTTTCAAGAGGTTTTGTTCAAAAGCCTTGGTTAAATCAACACCAGTTTGATTCGCTAAACAAATTAATACAAATAAAATATCTGCCATTTCATCCCCTAATTGCATTTCATTTTCCTTTTCTTTAAAAGACTGCTCTCCATATTTACGCACCATGATTCTGGAGAGCTCTCCCACTTCCTCCATTAAAATACCCAAATTGGTGAGTTCATTAAAATATTTGACTCCAATGGTTTTAATCCATTCATCTACTTTGGTTTGTGCATCTTGTATGGTTATCTCACTCATATAGTATGTATTAAAAGTCTTTGTTTTTTGAATCAAGTATAATCGTTACTGGACCATTGTTTATTAAACTCACATTCATATCTGCACCAAATTGTCCTGTTTGAATAGGCTTGCCCATTTCTTTTTCTAATTGTTGAATCATAGCTTCATATAAGGGAATTGCTACGGGTGGTTTGGATGCATGCATATAAGAAGGTCGATTCCCTTTTTTAGTAGATGCATGTAAAGTAAATTGGCTGATCAATAAAATATCTCCATGCACTTCTTTCACGCTTAGATTCATCACCCCATCTGCATCATCAAAAATGCGCAAATTGGAAGCTTTCCCCGCAAGCCATTCAATATCCTCTTGGGTGTCTGCATCTTCTATTCCCACCAAGATCATCAGACCATTGTTTATGGCTCCAACAATCAGTCCATCCACTTTGACACTGGCTTCTGTAACTCTTTGAAGAACTAGCCTCATTTTCTTAGATTTATTCCATGAAGATAAACAAAACTATTTTCACTAATTTAGCTGTAATTTCAACCCCTTGAGTAGTATAAAAAAATTAGCCGGTCAAACTGCATGGTATGGACTCAGTTCTATTGCCGCTAGGTTCATCAACTATTTGTTGACGCCCTATCTAACCTATAAGTTTACTGAAGCAGCCTACGGGGAAATGTCCATTATCTACTCTTTCATTCCTTTTTTGAATGTATTGGTGACACATGGAATGGAGACCGCCTATTTTAGATTTGGCTCCAAAGAAAACGAGGATAAGATTTATCATACTAGTAGCATCTCCATGATTTTTGTAACAAGTATGGTGGTGTTAGCTATGTTAATGTATAGTGGCCCATTAAGTACTTTATTACAAATTACCCTTCATCCAGAATACATCTCCATGATGGCATGGGTGGTTGGATTAGATGCATTAACAACCATTCCTTTTTCAAGATTAAGACTATCTGAACAACCCAAAAAATTTGCATTCATTAAAATTGGCGGTATTGTATTAAATATTGCAGCCACTTATTTTTTCATTAGTACTTTACCACAATTGGCTCAAGAAAATCCTACTGGTTTTTGGGCAACGAGTTTTAAAACAGACTGGGCTGTTGGTTATATTTTATTAGCCAATATTATTCAGAATATTTTTGTGCTTTTATTGTTGCAAAAAGAAATACGTGCATTGCGTTTTTCTTTTGATATAAAACTTTGGGCACAAATGATGGTGTACGCACTGCCACTCATCTTAGTGGGATTTGGCGGTATGGTGAATGAAACTTTTGACAGAATCATGTTAGGATGGTGGGCACCAGGAGGTTCTGTGGAAGCGAATAAAATGGAAGTAGGTATTTATGCGGCTTGTTATAAATTATCTATTTTAATTACCATCTCTATACAAGCATTTAGAATGGGCGCAGAACCCTTCTTCTTTAAAACAGCCAGCTCTGATCAGGCACAAAAAACCTATGCAAGAATCATGAAGTTTTTTGTGATCACACTTTGCATCATGTTCTTAGGGGTGGTTTTATACTTGGATATATGGAAACTATTTATTCGCAATCCCGCGATGTATGTAGGTTTGAGAGTTGTTCCAATTTTATTGATCGCTAATATGTTCTTAGGGATATATTATAATTTAAGTGTTTGGTATAAGCTAAGTAATAAAACCATGGCAGGCGCTTGGATCACTTTATTGGGTGCACTCATTACTTTAATCATCAACTATATTGCAATCCCTCACTTTAGTTATATGGCAAGTGCATGGGCAACTTTATGCTGCTATGGCACCATGATGGTGGTGAGTTATCAATGGGGTCAAAGCGTATATCCAATACCCTATGCTACCAAAAAATTGATTGCCTATTTTATTATAAGTTTACTGATTTACGGTATCAATAATTTAGTACACTTGGTTTCTAACAATCAGCCTTTCAATTATTTATTTGCAACAATACTTTTGGTTTTATTTATTGTATTTGTTTTGAAAATCGAAAGAAAGGAATTAAAAAATTTAATGAATAAGCAAGCATAATGGCAGAAGATTTACACATCACCCAAGGTGATAAAAAAGCACAATACGAGTCTCTCATTCCACAAATTAAAGCCTTGATAGAAGGTGAGCCAAATCAAGTAGCTAACCTAGCAAATATTGCTGCAGCTTTAAAAGAACAATTTGGTTGGTGGTGGGTTGGATTTTATATGATCATTGAAGACGAATTGGTATTAGGACCATTTCAAGGACCAGTTGCTTGTACAAGAATTAAAAAAAGCAGAGGTGTTTGTGGAGCAGCATGGGCTGCAGAAAAAACATTGATTGTGGAAGATGTTGAAAAATTTCCAGGGCATATTGCATGTAGTAGTGCTTCAAAATCTGAAATTGTTGTACCCGTTTTTCAAAACGGACATATCATCGGGGTATTGGATGTAGACAGTGAACACCTTGCTCATTTTGATACCACAGATCAGCACTATTTGGAGAAAATTGTTTCCCTGCTTGCAACAACGTAAAAAGTAGCCAAAATTTAAAAAAATCAATTAAGTTTGCAACCCCTAAGCGGATGTGGCGAAATTGGCAGACGCACTAGACTTAGGATCTAGCGCCGCGAGGCGTGTGGGTTCGACCCCCTCCATCCGCACAATAGGCCTTTAAATGGGTCTAATTTTACAAAAAAGGCCTTATTTGAGGCCTTTTTTTATTACCTTTGCCCCCCTTAAACACTGGAAAAACTAGAAATTTTTACTTTATGGCAACAATACAAAGAAGCAACATTGCACCCTTAAATGATAAATTAACGGTGACCCTTACTAAAGAAGACTACCTAAAGGGGTACGAAACAAGTTTGAAGAAATATGCTAAAACAGCAAATATCCCTGGCTTTAGAAAAGGAATGGTGCCTGCTGGCTTAATCAAAAAAATGTATGGTCAATCTGTTTTTCAAGACGAAGTGATTAAGACAGTGGAAAATGAAATGAACCAATATATTGCTAAAGAAAAATTAGAAATATTTGCACAACCATTGCCCGTAACCTCTGAGTTTCCTTCAATGGATGTAAATCAACAAACAGATTACACATTTGCTTTTGAAGTGGGTTTAAAACCTTCTTTTACCATTGATACAAAAGGCATCAAAGCAACTCGTTACAAGATTGAAGTAACCGACGAAATGATTCAAGCAGAAGTAGAAAGATTACGGATTCGTAATGGCAATATGACTGAACCAGAAGTTGCAGAAACAGAAGAGAATGTATTGAATGTAACATTCATAGAGTCTGACAAATCTGGCAATGAAATTGAAGGTGGATTGTCAAAAGATAATTCATTGTTGATTAAATATTTTGCACCAAAAGCAAGAAAAGAATTCATTGGCAAGAAAAAAGACGATGCTGTTACCATTCAGATTGGTAAAGCATTTGAGGAAAAAGAATTAGATATTATTTTGGCTGATTTAGGATTAACCAAAGATGATTCAGAAAAATATTTCAAAGTATTAATCACTAAAGTAGGTATTGTAGAAAAAGCACCTTTGGATGAAACTTTATTTACAGTAACCTATCCTAATCAAACTATCAAAACAGAAGCTGAATTTAGAGAAGCGATCAAAAAAGATATCGAAGGTTACTACGATCAACAAGCACGCAATCAAGTGCATGATCAAATCTATCATGCTTTAATTGACAACACTAAAATGGAATTTCCAACAGCTTTCTTAAAGCGTTGGTTACAAAACGGTGGTGAAAAGCAAAGAACTGAAGAAGAAGCAGAAAAAGAATATCCAGTATTCCAAGATCAATTAAAATGGACTTTAATCAGCACACAATTAATTGCTGAACACAAGATTGAAGTTGGCGCAGAAGATTTAAAAGATTTTGCAAAACAACAATTATTAAGCTATATGGGTGGCCAATTAGGCGCCATGGGCGATAACAACCAATGGATGGAAGATTATGCTAATAGAATGATGCAGGACAGAAAATTTGTAGAAGATAGCTACCATAGAATTAGCACGGATAAATTATTCCAGGCAGTAGAAGCAACAGTGACTACTAAAGAAGAAAAAATAACTGCCGAAAAGTTTGCTGATAAATTACAAAATCACAAGCACTAAGCTTTTTTACAAAATTTATACCCAAAAGGCCCTTTAGAACCATCTGAAGGGCCTTTTTTTATAGGAACTAGTCAAGTTTGGCATCCTTTTTGCTCTAGCTTAGGGGAATAGGTTTTACCTTTACTACATTAGAAAAACAAACATATGAACTTAGGAAAAGAATTCGAAAAGTATGCTGTAAAGCATAGAGGAATCAGTAGCAATACCCTGCACCAATATCAAAATAGTGTAACCAACCTTACACCTTATATTATTGAAGAAAGACCCATGAATGTGGCTAGCATGGATGTATTTAGCCGCTTAATGATGGACCGTATTATTTTCTTAGGGGAAGGGATCAATGATTACGTAGCGAATATTGTTACTGCACAATTATTGTTTTTAGAAAGTACCGACAGAACCAAAGATATTCAAATGTATATCAATAGCCCGGGCGGAAGTGTTTATGCTGGTCTAGGTATTTATGACACCATGCAATTTATTAGCCCAGATGTGGCGACTATTTGTACAGGTATGGCAGCAAGTATGGGTGCTATTTTATTATGTGCAGGTGTAGAAGGAAAAAGAACTGCTTTAAAGCATAGTAGAATTATGTTACACCAACCAAGTGGCGCGATTGGCGGCCAAGCAACTGATATCGAAATTACTGCAAGAGAGATTAAGAAATTAAAACATGAATTGTATGAAGTGATTGCTATCCATACGCACAAAGATGTTGATACGGTTGCCAAAGATTGCGATAGAGATTTTTGGATGACTGCAGCAGAAGGTAAAGAATATGGATTGGTAGACGAGGTATTATTAACTAACCCACGCAAAGTGAAAAAATAAGTATATATGATTATCAAGAACGCATTTTTAATGGAAGAAGAAGACGAACCAAAAGCAGATAAGAAAGAAGAGAATGCTCCCAATTTTTTGAATAGAAAAATGGAACAAATCTTTTTCGAAAAAAGAGCAATCTATTTATGGGGTCAGGTGGATGATAAGTCTGCGAAAGATATTGTGACCAAGTTATTATTATTGGATGCAGATAAACCAGGCGCTGAAATTCATTTTTATATCAATAGCCCAGGTGGTGTAGTTACTTCTGGAATGGTGATGTTCGATACAATGAATTTAATCAAAAGCCCAGTGCATACTATCTGTATGGGATTGGCTGCAAGCATGGGTTCTATTTTATTGAGTATGGGTGAGAAAGGCAAGCGTACTATTTTTCCTCATGGCGAAGTAATGATTCACCAACCAAGTTTGGGTGGCTATTTTCAAGCAACCAGTGCAGATATAGAAATACAAGCGGAGCAAATTAGAAAGACCAAAGAATTAGGTGCTCAAATTTTAGCCAAGAATTGTGGTAAAACAATGGAACAAATCATGACTGATTTTGATAGAGACTATTGGATGAATGCAGAAGAAGCAGTTAAATATGGTATCGTAGATAAGATTGCAACATCTTTATAATTAAAGCAAAATGAAAATGAGTAAATCGCCTACCATACATTGTTCTTTTTGCGGACGTAATAGAGACGAGGTAAAGATTTTGATCGCTGGTCAAGAAGGTCATATATGTGAGAACTGTATAGAGCACGCACATGAAATCATTGATAAAGAATTTCATCAAAAAAAAGTAGATGGTAAAGCAGGTGATTTAAAAGTTCAAAAACCCATTGCTATCAAAGCATTCTTGGATCAATATATCATTGGACAAGATGAAGCAAAGAAAATATTATCTGTTGCCGTATACAATCACTTTAAGCGCATCAACCTTCCTACGAATACAAAGAATGAAGTAGAGATTGAGAAGAGTAATGTGATCATGATTGGAGAAACAGGTACAGGAAAAACTTTATTGGCTAAAACCATTGCTAAATTATTGAATGTACCCTTTGCCATCGTTGATGCTACTGTATTTACAGAAGCAGGCTATGTAGGTGAAGATGTAGAAAGCATGTTGACCAGATTGTTACAAAACTGCGACTATGATGTAGAAGCTGCAGAGAGAGGCATCGTATACATTGATGAGATTGACAAAATTGCTCGCAAAGGAGACAATGCCTCTATTACTAGAGATGTAAGCGGAGAAGGTGTACAACAAGGCTTATTAAAAATGCTGGAAGGTACCGAAGTATTAGTACCCCCTCAAGGTGGAAGAAAGCATCCTGATCAAAAAATGATCAAAGTAGATACTAAGAATATTTTATTTATATGCGGTGGTGCATTTGATGGCATAGATAAAATCATTGCTAGAAGAATTAACACCAACGCGATTGGATTTAGTGTAAATAAAGACGAGCAAGAATTACAAAGAAAGAATTTATTGCGTTTTGTAAATGCACAAGACATTAAGAGCTTTGGATTAATTCCAGAGATGTTAGGTCGTTTACCTATTGTAACCCACTTAGAACCTCTGGACGCTGAAACTTTAAGAAGCATTTTAACAGAGCCTAAAAACGCCCTGATCAAACAGTACACACATTTATTTGATATCGAAAAAATCAAGTTAACCATTGATCCTGCAGTATATGATTTTATTACCTCCAAAGCAATGGAATATAAATTAGGCGCTAGAGGCTTAAGAAGTATTTGCGAAAGCTTATTTACACAAGCCATGTTTGAACTACCCGGCACCGATACCAAAGAGTTTCATGTTACATTAGACTATGCAAAGCAAATGTTTGATAAGAGTAAATTGAGCGCCTTGAAAGTTGCCTAAAAAATTGTCTTTATAAAAATTAAAATAAAAAATTATGCAAGAATTAATTGACCGTTTAGTAAAAGAAGCAGGTGTAACCCCAGAGCAAGCAAAACAATCTATCGAAACCATTGCTGCTTTTGTGAAAGAAAAATTCCCTATGTTAGGGGGTGCTGTGAATCAAATATTTAAGAAGGCACAATAAGCATTCAAAAGATAGTAGTAACAAAAAATCCCGCGTAAACGCGGGATTTTTTTAAGCAAGCAATCGGTGATCAGGAATAATTCCTAGATCCAAACTAAGGATATTTTTTAAAAAATCAAATTTTTTGCTCATTTCTTTCTTGGACTACCTAATATCAGTTCTCTGCTTTAAAAGATCGGCCTGTTCCCTATTAAGGTCAAATTGAGTCACAACACTGACCCAATCCATATGTAAACCATCTTCATTTCTTCTATGAATGATCTCCCATATTTCCCTTCTTTCAAATATACCTAAAGATGCTAGTTGTTTATAATGCATTGTTTTCCAATGCATTTTTGGTGGAGGACCTGGCATTGGAAGTAGATTCGGTACTATTAAGTCGTACACTGAGTCGCTTAACCCATATACCTTTTTGAGCTGCCTATTAGACATAAATCCTCCCAAATAACTTCTGTATTTCATAATTCTTCCTACCAAGTATGGCCTAATTCCGAGCGCCTCTAATTGGAGGCTATCTGCTTTATTGATATCCAATTTTGACAAGCCAGCTCTTGCATAGCTTGATGTATACTTATTATTTTTTGATGCAGTAATTCGCACGTAGGGCAAAAGTTTTTTTAACAATTCCTCAGATACCCCATACCAATTTAACAAATCTTCTTTTTTGTAAAACCTTCCACCCTTTTTTCTAAATTTTGCAAGTGTACTATAATTCCTTGGCAGTATACCCAATTGCATTGCGGCATTACTATCTAATGTATTAGGATCAAAATAAAATAATCTAAGTGTTTGCTTTTTAACTGGAAACAAAATGGACAAGACAGCACTTGCCATAATCAATACACCAATCACTATAATTGCTTTTAATTCTTTTTCGGAAAAAATAAAATACGCTTTCCAATTGGATTTCATGGTATTGCTTTGAACAGAAATACCATTTAAACATGTAGTTAATTTGCGTATTTATACCCGATCAATCAATAAAGCACTTACACAGAGAATGTCAAGCCGTCGTATGCTAATGCAACTCCCTTGGGTAAATTTTTAGACCTTTCTTCGTGCAAACCTATTTGATGACTAAAATGCGTAAAGTAAACCTGTGGCACATCCAACAGGGCAGCCATATCCAAAGCTTGCTCTAGTGTGAAATGGGTTGGATGTGGCTCTGGCCTTAGCGCATTTAAAATTAAAATTTTGGAACCCTTGATTTTTTTTTGCTCTTCTTCAGCAATAAAATTGGCATCTGTGATATAGGTAAAATCCCCTATTCTAAAACCCAGTACAGGCATTTCTCTATGCATTACTTGTATAGGTAAAAATGGAATATCCCCTATGGTAAAAGGTTCTTTGTCTATGTTATGCAATATCATTTCTGGTAATCCAACATCTTTTTTCTCTTCAAAGGCATAATAAAAATCTCTTTTAATGGCCACCTGCGTTAATTCATTGGCATAAATATGCATGGGCTGATGAGAGAAAAAATTAAAGGGCCTTATATCATCCAATCCAGCATAATGATCTCTATGTGGATGGGTAAAAAGAACTGCATGTAATTGTGTGGTATTGGTTCTTAACATTTGATACCTAAAATCCGGGGTAGTATCAATCACTACAGTTGTAGTGGGAGAACTAATTTTAATACTGGTTCTTAAGCGCTTGTCTTTAGGATTATTTGATGTGCAAACAGAACACTGGCAGCCAATAAGTGGAACTCCAGTACTGGTGCCAGATCCTAAGATAGTAATGTCAAACAAGTTATTTCAATTTTAAGAAGACGCTTCTGTCAAAGAAAGTTTTTGAACCTCTTCATATAATTTTTGAGAAGCCTGCGTTAATTTATCGAATTCTATATCCAACTGAGGAATCAATTCCAATAAAGTATTAATTCTAGCTTCCAGATTCAAAAACTTATTCAAGACCACGATTTTCTTTGCTTCTAACAAACACCAACCGCTTTGAAAGTTTCCTCTTTCGTATCTAACTACAAATTCAGATTCGCTTAAAATATCTTCCAATTTATCCAATGTGGTTTGCGTCAATTTCATGCTATGGATTGATTTATAGGGTAGTAAGTAACCCTACAAATATAGTTTTTTGTGAAATCAGGTCTTTAAATAAGCACCAGGAGTTATTCACATTTCGTACCTTTGAATCAGTATAACTTTATGGCATCTACCTTAAGAAAAATTATTAACGACCCCGTTCACGGTTTCATTACAATTAATGATCCTCTGATATTTGAAATTATCAAACATCCTTTTTACCAAAGGTTGCGTCGTATTCAGCAAATGGCTATGGCACAATTGGTATATCCGGGAGCAGTGCATACCAGACTACATCATTCCTTAGGAGCTTATCATTTAATGACCATCGCTATTGCGGAATTAAGAGATAAGGGTATAGAGATCACAGTGGAAGAAGCGCAAGCTGCAAAAGCTGCTATTCTATTACACGATATTGGGCATGGACCTTACTCGCATGCTTTAGAAAAAGTACTGTTAAAAGGCGTACATCATGAATCCATGTCTTTATTGATCATGAACTCGTTAAACGAATCTGACAATCCCATCTTAAAAGGTAACTTAAGTTTGGCAATTCAAATTTTTACCAATCAATACCACAAAAAATTCTTACACCAATTAATTAGTGGACAATTGGATGTGGATAGATTGGATTATTTATCAAGAGATAGTTTTTTCACTGGGGTGAGTGAGGGTGTCGTGGGATATGAACGAATTCTTAAAATGTTAACTGTTCATAACAATGAGCTGGTAGTTGAAGAAAAAGGAATTAATAGTGTAGAAAAATTTTTAGTGTCAAGAAGTTTAATGTACTGGCAGGTATATAGACATAAAACAGTGGTGGCAAGTGAAAATATGTTGGTGAAAATTATTGAAAGAGCTCAATACTTATTTCAGTACCAAAATAAAGAAGTTGCAACAGGCGGGGTGCTAGATTATTTTTTAGGAAAATTTGACGGCCAATTAGCTTATATAGATTTAAATGCATTTTGTGACTTAGACGATACTGATATTTTATTTGCCATTAAACAATGGCAGCATCATGCTGATAAAGTATTGTCTATTCTTTGTACCCGCTTTTTAAATAGACAGATATTTAAATGTTTCATGCAATCGAATCCAATTGAAGCAGCTCAGTTTGCACTTATCTCAGAGCAAGTGAACGCAAGTTTTGATATACCCGAATCAGATTTATCCTATCTGTGTTTTAAGGGTGAAACGTCTAATACGATGTACCGTGCTAATGAAGAGACGATTAAAATATTGCTTAAATCTGGTGAAATAGCCAATATTTCCGAAATTCAGAATGCATTAATTAATCAAAGTCTTTCAGCCCCAGTTAAAAAATTTTACATTTGTTCGCTGAATGATTCATCCCCAAAAACCATTAAAGCATGCTAACATTTAACGCACATCAAATTGCCCAAATAATTCAAGGGAAAATCGAGGGAGATGCAACCGTTGAAGTGAAGCAGTTTGGTAAAATAGAAGAAGCGAAGGCAGGAGAGATTTCTTTTTTAGCCAATCCTAAATACGAAGAATTCTTATACAGCACTAAAGCATCTGTGATCATCATCAACGATAACTTGGTTTTAAAAGATAAAATTGCAGCAACATTAATTAGAGTACCAGATGCATATGCCGCTTTTGCTACCCTACTCACAAAATACCAAGAATTGAAAGTGGCTAATATGGTGGGTGTTCAAACACCTTCCTATATTGCTACCAGTGCCAAATTAGGTGCACAACATTTTGTAGGTGCTTTTGCATCTATTTCAGAAAATGCACAATTAGGTGACCATGTAAAAATATATCCCAATGTATTTATTGGAGAAAACGTTCGCATAGGTAATCATGTGACTATACATCCAGGAGTAGTCATTTATCATGATTGTGTCATTGGAAATAATGTTACCATTCATGCAGGCAGTATTATTGGAAGTGATGGATTTGGATTTGCACCAAAAGCAGATGGTAGTTTTCAAAAAGTACCTCAATTGGGTAATGTGTTAATTGAAGATGATGTAGAAATTGGATCCAATACAACCATTGACAGAGCCACTATTGGTTCAACGATTATTCGCAAAGGAGTTAAGCTAGATAACCTTATTCAAATTGCCCATAATGCAGAATTGGGAAACAATACGGTGATTGCTGCACAAACAGGCATCAGTGGTAGTACTAAAATTGGAAAAAATGTAATGGTGGGCGGTCAAGTGGGATTTGCAGGACATATATCCGTTGCTGACGGCACCAAAATAGCTGCCCAAAGTGGTGTAACCAAGACTATTAAGACCCCTCATCAAACCTTCACTGGAAACCCAGCAGCTGACCATACGACTACGCTTAGGTCTCAGGTTTACGTTAAAAACCTCCCAGAATTGGAAAAAAGAGTTAAAGAACTCGAAATATTAGTACAGGAACTGTCTAAAAAAGCCTAATTCAGCCGTATTTTTGCTGAAAATCACCCATTTAGGGTATTTAAACTATTTCTTATGGACCAGCATTTTAATCCAGATAAGCAACATACATTAAAAGAAAGTATTTCTATTAGTGGAACCGGATTGCATACAGGCGTTTTAGTGGATATGAAATTAAATCCAGCCAACCCTGGTTTTGGGATTCAATTTCAAAGAGTAGACTTACCGAACCAACCTATTATAAAAGCAGATTGTGATTTAGTAACAGATACAAGTCGCGGAACCACCTTACAAGTGGGGGATGCAAAAGTGAGTACTGTGGAACATATTTTGGCAGCATTGGTTGGCATGGGTGTTGACAATGTTTTAATAGAATTAAATGGACCCGAGATTCCTATTATGGATGGCAGTTCTACTCCTTTTATTGAAAAAATAGAAAAGACTGGTGTTATTGAACAAGACGCTGCAAAAGCTTGGTATAGCATTGATGAAAATATTTTTCATTACGATGAAGCCAAACGTGTTGAAATGGTAGCACTTCCTTCACTAGATTACCAAATCACCACTTTAATTGATTTTAATAGCCCAGTATTAGGAACACAACATGCTGCATTAAATACCATCAAAGATTTTAAGTCACAAATTGCTCCTTGTAGAACTTTTTGTTTTTTACACGAATTAGAAGCATTGTTGGATAATGACTTAATTAAAGGGGGAGATATCAATAATGCTATTGTAGTAGTAGATAAGGCAGTGACAGACGAAGAAATGTCCAGACTAGCTAAAGTATTTAAGAGAGACAAGATTGAAGTAAAGAGTGAGGGTTATTTAAATAATTTAGAATTAAGATTTCCAAACGAACCTGCAAGACATAAACTATTAGATGTAGTTGGTGACTTAGCTTTGATTGGTTTTCCTATTAAAGCAAGAATTATTGCCAACCGCCCAGGACATAGTAGCAATGTGGAATTTGCTAAAAAGATCAAACAGTATATTAAAAAGAATAAGCATGTAAAAGATGTACCAGTATACGATCCATCCATTACACCAGTTTTTAACTTAGAGCAGATTGAAAAATTATTGCCCCATAGATATCCATTTTTATTTGTTGACAAGATTATCGAATTAACTGATAAAGTAATTGTGGGTGTAAAAAATGTAACATTCAACGAATGGTTCTTCCCAGGGCATTTCCCTAGCAACCCAGTAATGCCAGGTGTTTTACAAATTGAAGCTTTAGCACAAACAGGCGGAATTCTTTGTATCAACGCCATGCCAGAGGGACAATACGATACTTACTTTTTAAAAATTGATAATTGTAAGTTCAAGCAAATGGTAAAGCCAGGTGATACCATGTTGTTGAAAATGGAATTAACCGCACCCATACGTAGAGGTATTTGCGAAATGCGCGGCACTGTATATGTTAATGGTAAAGTAGCTACAGAAGCAGATTTAGTTGCACAAGTAGTGAAGAGAGCCGATTAAAATTAAAAGACAATGACACATCCTTATACATACATAGATCCTAATGCAAAGATTGCAGACAATGTAAAAATTGACCCATTCACTGTCATACATGGTGATGTAGAAATTGGGGAAGGTACTTGGGTGGGATCGAATGTGACGATCATGAAAGGCACAAAAATTGGCAAGGGTTGTAGAATATTTCCTGGAGCAGTATTGGGCGCAGATCCACAAGATTTAAAATTTAATGGTGAAAAAACTACCGTTGAAATTGGCAACAATACGACCATCAGAGAATTTGTAACCATCAACCGTGGTACTTCAGATAGATGGACTACTAAAGTGGGTGACAACTGTTTGATTATGGCTTATAGTCATATTGCACATGATTGTATTATTGGCAATAATTGTATTTTAAGCAATAGTGTTCAAGTAGCAGGACATGTAACTTTAGGAGACTATGCATGGATTGCAGGTGTGAGTGCGGTACATCAATTTGTAAACATAGGACAACACTCTTATATCGCTGGAGGTAGCTTGGTAAGCAAAGATGTTCCTCCATATATTAAAGCAGTTAGAAATCCTTTGAGCTATGGCGGTGTCAATAGCGTGGGTTTAAAAAGAAGAGGTTTTAATTTAGAAAAAATCAATCATATTTTAGATATCTACAGATACATTTTCAATAAAGGGATGAACACTACGCAGGCATTGGAATTTATTGAAGAAGAATTACCAGCAACCGACGAAAGAGATGAAATTGTTACTTTCATTAGAGAGAGTGGCAGAGGAATCATTAAGCGTTTTGGCAAGGGTGAAGTAGTTGAAGATTAATACATGAAACAAATCAGCCTTATAGATGCAGGTAAAAGATTCAATAAGGATTGGATTTTTCAATCTCTGAATGTTGCATTTGAGCAAGGACAGCACTATGCACTCATTGGCAATAATGGATCAGGTAAAAGTACCCTCTTACAAATTTTATCAGGATATACTACCCTAAGCAAAGGAACCATTAAATGGAACAATGCAGATAGTCAAACTGCATATGATCAAATAAGTATTGCAGCGCCTTATTTAGAATTGGTGGAAGAATTGACCACTATTGAACATTTTAAATTTCATGCCACATTCAAATCTTTGGTAGATACCCTATCCATTCAAGAAATGATTCAATTGATAGGTTTAGAAAATGCCACGCATAAACAAATTCGATATTTCAGTAGTGGTATGAAACAAAGATTAAAACTAGCATTGGCTATTTTTTCTACCTCACCGATATTATTACTAGACGAACCTTGCAGTAATTTAGACAAAGAAGGATATGCATTGTATAAACAATTGATTCAGCAATATGCTATGCATAAGTTAATCATTGTAGGAAGTAACGATCCAGAAGAATATGCTTTTTGCACTCAGCAAATTAACTTGTTGGATTACAAGTAAGCTTAACTCTTACTACTTGCAATCAATAAATTTAAATCGGTATACTTTAAGTCAAATTTATGACTGATATAAGAATCCGTTAAAGCTCCTTTGTATAAATAAATACCTTCTCTTAAATGAACATGTTGCCAAATAATTTCTTCCAATCCACCTACATCACCAATTTGAATCAATAAAGGCATCAATACATTGCTAATGGCCTGACTAGCTGTTCGAGCAAATCCACTAGGAATATTAGGAACACCATAATGTATTACATCATGCTTGATCACAATAGGATTTTCGTGATTGGTTAATTCAGAAGTTTCAAAACAACCTCCCCTATCTATCGCCACATCAATAATGATACTTCCTGGTCTCATAGATGCTACCATTTCTTCTGTCACCACAATAGGCGCTCTACCAAAACCACTTCTTAGTGCGCCCACTGCCACTTCACAGGTTTTAATTTGCTTGGCTAAAATTCTTGGCTCCAAAACACTGGTCCAAACTCTTTGTCCTAAATTATTTTGTAGTCTCTGTAATCTTGAAACATCGTTATCAAAAACTTTCACACTAGCTCCTAATGCCAAAGCATTTCTTGTTGCAAACTCACCAACAATATCAGCTCCAATAATCACCACTTTAGTAGGTGGTACGCCACTTATTCCTCCTAATAAAACTCCTTTGCCTTGATTGAAATTACTTAAGTACTGACCTGCTATTAACATCACCGCGCTACCCGCAATCTCTCCCATACTTCTAAGAATAGGATAATTATTGTTTTCGTCTTTAATATTTTCAAAAGCTAAAGCGGTAATTTTTTTTGCCATCAATTGCTCCATCAATTCTTTCTTCAAAGCCGATAAATGTACAGGAGAAATAATGGTTTGATTCATTTGTAAAAAAGGAAGATCTGCTTCAACAGGTGGAGCTGTTTTGACCAATATAGGGCATTGATACACTGCTGTTTTATCAGCAACTACTTTGGCACCAGCATCAGCATAATCCTTATCTGAATAACGGCTTCCAGCTCCTGCACCAGCTTCTAATACTACTTCATGTCCATTGGCTACCAATACACTCACTGCTTCTGGAATTAATGCAATTCTATTTTCTTGAAAGGCACGCTCTTTAGGTATACCAATTAAGAGCGGTTTGGATTTAAAGGGAATATCCAACACTTCTTCCTGTGTTTCATAAGAAAATGAGCTGAGGATTTGTGGCTTAATAGCACTCATGGTAGCAATTTTTATCTAAGTTACAAAAAAGCAAGTGCTTATTGAACTATTATCTTTCTAGTGATTGGGTCTACTATTTCTATAGTTAGATGCAAGGCATCTTCTGGAACAATCAAGGGGGCTTTTTCTGGCCACTCAATAAAACAATGATCTGCTTCATCCATTGCTGCAGCTAGCCCAGCTCTTGCAGCTTCCTCTTCTCCTTCAATTCTATACCAGTCCATATGTACAATCAGCTTATTGCCTACCATATACTCATTCATTAGCGAGAAAGTAGGACTAGATACCGTATCCTGGACACCCATCACCTTGCATATAGTCGAAATTAACGTGGTTTTACCTGCACCCATGGGTGCATGAAATACCCAAATAGGATGGCTTCCATATTGTTCCACCAGCTCTTTTGCGATGGATGGAATTTGCTCCAAACGATACATTTTTTCCATATAGCAAAGATACAATATAGGAGTTGTACCTTTGTAGTATAAATGAATTCTTATGGAAAATGTACAATTGAAAGTGGATGGAATGAGCTGTACGAATTGTGCTTTATCTATCCATAAATATTTAGAAGCAGAAGGAGTAGTTGAGCCAAAAGTAAATTTCATGGAAGGAGAAGTGCAATTTGAACTTCCCTTTGAGGCCAGCAAAGAAAAATTAATTAAAGGCATTAATAGTTTAGGATTTCAAGTGAGAGGGTCTGAGGGAAAAATCACCAAAAGATTTTTAGACAATAATAAAGAGCGCGCAATTTTCTGTTTGGTTTTTACATTGCCTTTGATGATTCATATGATACCTGGTGTGCATATTCATTTTTTAATGAATCCCTATGTGCAATTAGGAATTACCCTTCCAGTGTATATTGTTGGGATGAGTTATTTTGGAAAAAGTGCATGGAATAGTGTTTTCAAAGGTATTCCCAATATGAATGTGCTTGTAGCTATTGGCGCTACTGCTGCTTTTGGTTATAGTTTGTACGGTACTTTAATTGGACAGGGTGCAGCATTTGCTTATTATGAAACAGCAGCTACTATTTTAACCTTGGTATTTTTTGGAAACTATTTGGAAGATGCTTCTATCGAATCTACACAAAGAGCTTTGAAAGATTTAGTGAAAGCACAGAAAGTAATGGCTAATATGATTGTATTTGATGAACATCATAAGGAAGTTATTTTCAATGTGGAAAGTAAGACCCTAAAAGTGGGAGATATTATTTTAATCAATGCTGGAGAAACCGTACCCATGGATAGTAAAATTTTGTGGGGAGAAGCTAGTGTAAACGAAGCTATCGTAACAGGTGAGAGTGTACCTATTCACAGAAAAGTTGGTGAAATTTTATTGGGAGGTAGTACCATAGAAAATGGAACCATCAAAGCATATGTAACTGCTGTTGGAGATGATACAGTGCTTGCTAATATTTTAAAAATGGTAAAAAACGCTCAGGGAGAAAAACCACCTGTGCAAATTTTAGCAGATAAAATTAGTGCCATCTTTGTACCACTGATATTAGGAATTGCACTAATTACTTTATTGGGCAACTTCTTCTTTACTAATATCGGATTTGGCGAGAGTATGCTAAGAGCCATTGCTGTACTAGTGATTTCTTGCCCATGCGCTATGGGCTTAGCAACCCCAGCAGCGATTGCTGTGGGATTAGGAAGAGGTGCACGCAATGGAGTGATTTTTAAAAATGCAAAAAGCTTAGAAACATTTAAAGATATCAAACAGGTTGTTTTTGATAAAACAGGCACCTTAACAACTGGGCATTTTGTGGTTGACAAAATTCATTTCACCAACGCTATCGATGAAACTAATTTTAAAGAATTAGCTTATTCTTTAGAAAAATATTCCAACCACCCTATTGCAAAATGCATAAGCACAGAATGGAAATCCAAAACAGAAATAAAATGGAGTGCTATTGATGAAGTAAAAGGATTGGGGATTAAAGCCACTGATAAAGAAGGAAATACATATTGGGCTGGTTCATTTAAAACATTGGTAGACCAAACTATTGAAGATGGTCACAATATTTATATTCAAAAAAATAATCAATTCATTGGCTGGATAGATGTGACGGATGAAATAAGACCAGAAGCCAAAGAAGTTATAGAAACTTTGCATCGACAAGGTATTCATACAATTTTGTTGAGTGGTGATAGAAAATCTAAATGCGAATTAATGGGTAAGGCATTGGGCATACAAGAAATTATCAGTGAGCAAAGTCCTGCAGATAAATTAAATAAATTAGAAGCATTGACTAAAGCATGTCCTACTGCCATGATAGGTGATGGCATTAACGACGCACCAGCCTTAGCTAAAGCAACAATTGGCATTTCATTGAGCAATGCTTCGCATATAGCTATTCAAAGTGCGCAGGTTATTTTAATGAATCAGGGTTTAAAAAACCTGCCCATGTCTTTAGGATTAGGGAGAAGAACTTATGAAACTATTAAAGAAAATCTTACTTGGGCATTTTCTTATAATATTGTTGCCATCCCTATTGCAGCGATTGGTTTATTGGGAACATGGGGTCCAACTTATGGTGCATTGATCATGGGTTTAAGCGACGTGGTTTTGGCTTTAAACTCTTTGAGATTATTTAAGAAAAAATTAGTGTAAAGATTGCAAGCAACTGGTACATATAGTAGTCCTCAAGAAATACTAAAAACTTATTGGGGGTATGATCAATTTAGACCTCAACAGCTAGAAGTGATTGAAGCTGTTTTAGCAGGTAGAGATGTACTAACCTTATTGCCAACAGGTGCAGGAAAATCAATTTGCTATCAAATACCCGTGCTATGTAAAAAAGGAATAGGAATAGTCATTAGCCCTTTAATTGCATTGATGCAAGATCAAGTAAAAGATTTAAAAGCAAAAAATATCAATGCAATTAATTTGGGAGGGGAAATAGATTTTTATACCCAGCAAAGAATATATAAAGATATTCAAGCAGGTATGTATTCATTTATTTACTGCTCGCCTGAAAAATTGGCTCAAAAAAACTTTCAAGATTTTTTACAGACTATCCCTATTCAGCTTATTGCCATTGATGAAGCACATTGTATTTCTCAATGGGGATATGACTTTAGACCTTCTTATAGAAAATTAGATATTATTAAAAAATTATTCCCTTCTATCCCAGTACTGGCCATGACTGCCTCAGCCATTCCCATGGTACAAGAAGATATGATTAAACAACTTCAATTAAAAAATCATACAGTCATTACTAGTAGTTTTTTAAGACCTAATTTAAGTTATGAAGTTAAAAAAGTAGCAGTTAAACTTCATAGTGTTAGAAGTATTTTAAGTCAAACAAAAGGATCTACCATAATTTACTGCGGTACTAGAAATAATGTCTCACAACTTACGCAGCTTTTAAAAGCATACAAATTTAGCGTGGAAGAATATCATGCAGGATTACCCATCACACTTAGAAAAACGGTACAGGAATCTTGGATGAACAATCAAATTCAAATTGTGGTTTGTACCAGTGCATTTGGTATGGGTATTAATAAGCCAGATGTAAGAACAGTGATTCATTATGATATTCCTGGAAGTATTGAACAATATTATCAAGAAGCAGGAAGAGCAGGTAGAGATGGTAAAGCTGCTGAAGCAATTTTGATGTATCAACCATCTGATTTGGAATACTGGGAAGCATTACAAAATAAAAAATTCCCTCCTATTGAAGTAATTAAAAAAATATACCAACATTTAGCAGACTTTGTTCAATTACCGATTGGTATGGGCGAACAAGACCAATTTCCTTTTGACTTTGAACAATTTTGCTTGGTATTTGATTTAGACAAGACGATTGCAAGAAATGCTTTGCAATGGATTGCGCAAGAAGGTCATGTTAAATTTTCTGAAGCTTCATTTAAACCCTCCATGGTGCAGGTATTAGGAGACAGGAATTCGCTTGAACAATTTGAAAAAAATAATGTGATTCCCGGTACTGTTTTACAAACATTATTAAGAACCTATGGAGGCATTCTAGATAGTCCTCAAATGATCCAAGAGCAACTATTGGCAGATTTAGTACAAAGAGATATTTATTTTATTCAAAAGCAATTGATTTATTTAGCAGAACTTGGATTGATTCATTATCATCAAAAAGAAAACCAACCCATTGTTCAATTTAATTGGAATAGAACTTCTGCCGAATTTATGAAATTGGATTTGGACCAATATAGCGCCAGAAAAAAAGCATTTTTAGAAAGAATCAAGGCATTTACCCAATATATTCAAGATGCACATTTGGACTGCAGAAGTCAGTATTTAGCACGTTATTTTGGAGAAAAATCCCCTATTTCATGTAATATTTGTGATATTTGCACAAGTACGAAGGATTAGGTATATTTTAACAAAAGATTGGAATCCCTAATTTTAGAGGCATTGTAAAAAATTGTTTCTTTACATAAAGCAATCAATATGGAAGACAAGAAAAAATATAAAATTCTTCTTTGTGAAGATGACAGTAATCTAGGCTTAGTATTAAAAAATTACCTAGAATTAGACGAATACGAAGTTACTTTAGAAAGAGATGGTCGATTAGGTTTAGCAGCTTTTCAAAGAGAGAAATTTGACCTTTGCTTATTAGATGTAATGATGCCCAATATGGATGGCTTTACATTAGCAGAAGAAATCAGAAACTCAGATCCAGATATTCCATTATTTTTTTTAAGTGCTAAAACATTGAAAGAAGATATTATCACTGGATATAAATTGGGTGCAGACGATTATATCACCAAGCCTTTTGATAGTGAAGTTCTTTTAATGAAGATCAAAGCCATCATTAAAAGAAACGAAGAAGATAATAAAGTAGTAGACAACCAAGAATTTGAATTAGGTAAATATCATTTCAATCCTAAATTAAGAGAATTGGTATTCAACGGACAAGTGCAAGTTTTATCTCCAAAAGAAAATGAATTATTGAAAATGCTTGCTGAGCATAAAAATGATTTATTAACCAGAGAAAAAGCATTGAAGAAAATCTGGGGTAGCGATACCTACTTTAATGGTAGAAGTATGGATGTATACATTGCAAAATTGAGAAAGTACTTGAAAGAAGACGAGAAAATTGAAATCGTCAATATTCACGGAAACGGATTTAGATTAGTGGTGAACTAAAATAATTCTGGACTATTTCCTTGGGATTTAATTTTTCCCAAATGTTCATACGCCTTGTGGGTGACTTCACGTCCACGAGGCGTTCTTTGTAAAAAGCCTTCTTGAATCAAGAATGGCTCATACACTTCTTCGATCGTACCAGACTCTTCACCTACAGCAGTCGCAATAGTGGAAATGCCTACTGGCCCTCCCTTGAATTTTTCTATAATAGCAAGTAAAATTCTATTATCCATTTCGTCTAAACCATGTTCATCCACATTCAATGCTTTTAATGCATGCTGGGTAATGCCTAAATCTACTTGCCCATCATTCAAAACTTGAGCAAAATCTCTTACTCTTCTTAATAAACCATTGGCAATTCTTGGTGTTCCTCTACTTCTTCTTGCAATTTCACCAGCCGCATGGCTATCAATATTTACCGTTAATATTTGAGCACTTCGCTCGATGATCTTTTGTAAAACAGTGGCGGGATAATATTCCAATCTTGATTTGATACCAAATCTTGACAATAATGGAGCGGTTAATAATCCACTTCTAGTAGTAGCTCCCACCAAAGTGAATGGATTTAAATTGATTTGAATACTTCTTGCATTGGGACCACTATCGATCATGATATCGATCTTGAAGTCTTCCATAGCAGCATATAAGTATTCTTCTACTACCGTACTCAATCGATGTATCTCATCAATAAACAATACATCATTGGGTTCCAAACTAGTCAACAAGCCAGCCAAATCACTTGGTTTATCAATTACTGGGCCGGAGGTTTCTTTGATTTGTACACCCATTTCATTGGCTACAATCCTACTCAGTGTTGTCTTACCTAATCCTGGAGGGCCATGAAACAAGATATGATCCAGGGGCTCCCCTCTCATTTTAGCCGCTTTAATAAAGATGCTAATATTTTCAATTAACTGTGGTTGACCTGAAAATGCATCAATCGCAGTAGGGCGAATACTATTTTCAAATTCTCTATCCTGAGGATTTAAATTGGGGCTTTCTGCATCTACTAAAATAGGATTCGACATAATAGTTGATTAATTCAATTATTTACCAGCAGGAACTGGTTTCTCTAATAAATGAGTATAAATGAATTTTGTTTTTAAATCTGCAAAATGTTTTCCTTTTGCACCCCCCCATCCATGTCTTCCACCTGGATACAACATGAATTCAACTTCTTTGCCATTATCTTGTAATGCACTTAATAATTGAATGGAGTTTTGCATATGTACATTGTCATCAGAACTTCCATGTACTAATTGTAATACTCCTTTAAAGTTTTTTATATGGGTCATCACAGATCCAGACTTATATCCTTCTGGATTTTCTTTAGGCGTATCCATAAATCTTTCTGTATAGTGAGAGTCATACAATTCCCATGCAGTAACACTTCCGCCTGCCATTGCATGTGTAAATACAGATGATCCAAAGGTCAATGCATAGCAACTCATATATCCACCATAACTAAATCCAGTGATCGCAATTTTCTTTGGATCTGCATGACCATTCTCAATAAACCATTTTGCCATGGTCATATAATCTGTCATTTCCCAATAACCTAAATTACGATACATATAATTCACACCTTCTTTTCCAAAATGTCCACTTGCTCTATGATCAAATGCTACTTGAATTAAACCTTCCTTTGCTAAAGGTTCTTTATAAGCAGGATTGGACCAATTATCCATCACCGTCCCAGCACTAGGACCGCCATAAATACTTACTAGCATTGGATACTTTTTTGTTGGATCCATATTTTTAGGCCAAGTAACTAAAGCTGGTAATTCATATAAACCATCTGCACTTTTAATACGAATTAATTCTGTTTTTGCAAAATTTTCTGCCTTGTAGCTAGAATCTACGGCAGTAGCAATAACTTGAATGGTTTTGGTTTTATCTTTTCTATGGATTACTCCCATGGTAGTAGGTGTATTCACATTACTATAGACTGTAATTATTTTCTTTGCATCTGGCGATAAATATACCTGACTATTGTTGTAGTCTCCTGAGGTTAATCTTGCTAAAGAAGTACCATTAAAGTATACTGCATATAAATCTACTCTTGCTGTATTTTCTAAGCCGCGTGCAGTAAAATAAATGGTTTTATTTTTTTCATCAATTTGCTTGATACCAGTAACTGTATACTTTCCAGACGTAATCGCATTCATTAATTTGCCTTCCATATTGTACAAATACAAGTGGTTATACCCTGATGCATCTGACTGAACTATATACCCTTGGTTATTTGCCAAGAAATTGATTCTTCCACTCACTCTATCCTCTAAATCAATCCATGTTTTTTGATATTCTTTATACACTTCTTTCTTTGCACCATTAGTCATGTCTAATTCATAGATCACTAAATTGTTTTGTCCACGATCCATCCATGACATCCACATGCTATTGTTATTCGGATTCCAAATAGGCCAACCAAAATATTGATCTTCTTGCTCTTTAAAATCAGCCCAGGTAATGTTTCCTCCGGTTGGGCTCGTCCATCCAATTTTAACTGTTGGATTAGGATCACCAGCTTTTGGATATCTTGTTTCTTCTATGAAACCATGTTGTCCATCACTATTGTAAATTGGGAACATAGGTACTTCACGCTCATCAAAGCGCATAAAAGAAATATACTTACTGTCTGGACTCCACCAGAAAGCACGGTATTGTGTAGGACGACCAAATATCTCTTCAAAATATACCCAGCTTGCATAACCATTCAATATACCTTTTGTCTTCTCAGAAGTAATCGCATATTCTTTCTTATCAGCTAAACTAAGGGTATATAAATTATTATTCTTTGTGTAACCCACATAGTTGCCATCTGGAGAAAGCGTTGGATTTTTTTCTTCATCTGCATCAAATGTTAACTGAACCTCTGCACCATTCTCCTTTAAGAAGATATTGGCATTCTTTACAACTACTGATTTTTCTGCAGGCATTGAAGTAGCAGCTGGAGCAGCACTATATTGTTTGGGTACTGTATTATATACATACTCCTTTGGAGTAGTTTCTTTATTCAATCTAGTACTCACTAAAATTTGATCATTGTCTACCCAACGAATAAATCTAGGCAGATTATTTCCGGGCATTTGCGCATTTGCTGCCAACATCACCAAAAGTCCTAGTACTAAAAATACTTTTTTCATATAGCGTATTTTAAAATTATATAACGATATTAATCATTTTACCTTTCACAAAAATCAACTTTTTCAATGGCTTGTCTTCTACCCATTTTTGAATAGTATCATTTGCCAATACAATCTCTTTAACTTGATCTTCTGTTGCGTCTAATGCGATAGAGATATTTGCTCTTACTTTACCATTGATACTCACTGGATACTCCTTGCTTGACTCAATAACATACTTTGATTCAAAAACTGGGAATGGCGCATTTATAATCAATCCTTTATTGCCTATCATAGTCCATAGCTCTTCGGCAAAATGTGGAGCATAGGGCGTGATCAGAATCAATACTTGTTCTAAAATTGCTTTTTTATGACATCCTATATCATATAATTCATTGATGCATATCATAAAAGCACTCACTGCAGTATTAAAACTATATCGCTCTGTGTCTTCTTCAATCTTCTTAATGGTTTTATGTAAGATCTTATATTCTTCATTTGTAGGCGTTTCATCCACCCATACCTGACCTTTTATTTCATCATAGAACAAACGCCAGAACTTCTTAATAAATCTGTGAACCCCTTCAATGCCTTTTGTATCCCATGGTTTACTCTGTTCTACTGGACCCAAAAACATTTCATACATTCTAAATGTATCTGCTCCGTATTTTGTTACTAAATCGTCTGGGTTTACTGTATTAAACTTAGACTTAGACATTTTCTCAACTTCAACCCCGCAGATATATTTACCATTTTCTAATTCAAAACTTGCATTGGCATAATCCGGCTTCCATTTTTTAAAGGCTTCTGTATCCAGTTCAACTCCATCTACTATGTTCACATCCACATGCAGCTGATCTACTTCTTGAGTTCCAACGAGTCCTGCAGATACAAAAACCTGTGTACCTCTTTTACGATACACAAATCTTGAACTACCCTGAATCATTCCCTGATTCAATAATTTTTTATAAGGCTCATCAAATCCAATATGTCCTAAATCAAACAATGCCTTGGTCCACATTCTACTATACAGTAAATGTCCTACCGCATGTTCTGTACCACCAATATATAAATCAACTTGCCCCCAATAATCACTTGCTTTACGTCCACAAAATTCATTTGCATTAGTAGGGTCCATATATCTTAAAAAATACCAACTACTTCCCGCATAACCAGGCATGGTATTGGTTTCATAATGCTCGGCTTTCCAAGCTTCAATGTTCGCTAATGGGCCCTCTCCTTCAGGTCCAGGTCCATAATGGTCTACAGTTGGCAATATAAGTGGTAATTCATTTTCAGATAATGGATAAGCAATACCATTTATCCATTGAATGGGGAATGGTTCACCCCAATAGCGTTGTCTACTAAATGCAGCATCGCGCATTTTATAATTTACTTTGCGTTTGCCGATACCCATTGCTTCTATCTTATCATTCACGATAGCAATCGCATCTTTTTGTATCATCCCGTTCAAGAAATCGCTATTGGATAATTTTGCTTCCTTGGTAGGATTGGCTTCTTGTCCATTAAACGCATCTCCAATAATATTGGTAATTGGGATATTAAAATGTTGCGCAAATTTAAAGTCTCTATCATCTCCACAAGGTACCGCCATAATGGCTCCTGTTCCATAACCCGCCAATACATATTCCGAAATCCAAACTGGAATCGCTTTTTGATTAAAAGGATGAATTACATATGCACCCGTAAAACAACCTGTAATTTTTTTCTCTGCTATTCTTTCTCTTTCGCTTCTGCTTTTTACATAAGCAATATAATTTGCAACATCTGCTTGATGACTTGCTGGAGTAATTGCCTCAATAAGCTCATGCTCTGGAGCAACCACCATAAAATCAATACCAAAAATAGTATCTGGTCTTGTAGTGTATACTTTTAAACTATGTTCAGTTCCTTGTATTTTAAAATCAATTTCTGCACCGAAGCTTTTACCAATCCAATTAGACTGCATTTCTTTCATCGCCTCACTAAACTGGATTGTTTCTAATCCACTTAATAATCTATCAGCGTATTCGGTGATTCTCAAATACCATTGACGTAATTTTTTCTTTTCAACCGGATGTCCGCCTCGCTCACTAAATCCATTGATCACTTCATCGTTGGCTAGGACTGTACCCAAAGCCTCACACCAATTCACTTCTCCATATCCACAAAATGCCAATCGATATTGCATTAAAATATCTTGTTGTTCTTTTTCGTTCATGGCTTTCCAAGCAGCTGCATCAAAATGAAGTTTTGCATTGGCCGGACATTCATTATTTTGATTACCCTCTTTTTCAAAAGTTGCAATAAGTTCATGAATGGGCTTTGCTTTTTTTGCTTGACGATCAAAATATGCATTGAATAATTGCAAGAAAATCCATTGAGTCCATTTGTAATATGTGGCATCACATGTTCTCACTTCTCTATCCCAATCATAACAAAAACCGATATTATCTAATTGCTTTCTAAAATTGTCAATATTTGCATGCGTACTTTTTGCAGGATGAACCCCATGCTCAATAGCATATTGTTCTGCAGGTAAACCAAAAGCATCATAGCCCATTGGATGCAAAACATTATATCCTTTAAGACGTTTATATCTACTGTAAATATCTGAAGCAATATATCCCAATGGATGTCCTACATGCAAACCAGCACCACTTGGATAAGGAAACATATCTAATACATAACACTTAGGCTTATCGGAATGATTAGATACCTGATAAGCTTTTTGAACCTTCCATTGATCCTGCCATTTTTTCTCTATGGCCCTAAATTGATACTCCATCTCTTAAATTATCTTAAAAAATCTAAAAAAACTTGGAAAATTATAACCAAAATGTGGATAGTCCGAATTTTGACTCAATTTTGGCTAATTCAGCCTTTGCAAATGTAAGTCATTAGCGCTCAAAACCCTACATTTGCAAAGCGAACCAGTAAAATTTTAATACTATGGCAGGAACCAACTCCGCATCTTTAAAACGCAGTAAACCCAACTATATCTATAGCATCATTGGGGTGGCGATTGTACTGTTTATTATGGGCATTATGGGGTGGTTATTTTTAAATCTTCGCACTATTGGTGACCATTTTAAAGAAGACATTAGAATTAGCGTGTATTTGAAGAGTACCGACAAAAATACCATCGGTAAATTACAAGCGTATATTGCAGGCCAACCTTATGCAAAAAATGTGGAATATGTAAATAAGGAAAAAGCAAAAGCTATTTGGAACACAGAAAATAGCGAAGACTGGGCAAAAATTTTAGACGTAAATCCGCTACCTGAAAGTGTTGACTTTTTTGCAAAAGCGGAATATGTAAACCCAGATAGTCTAAGCAATCTTACAGCAAAGATTGGTGCTGAGTTTAAAAACGATATTGCAGATATTCAATATCCAAAAAGTTTGGTTTCTAGCTTAAACGAAAGAGCTGATAAATTGGGCATTATTTTTTTAGTGATGTCCATTATATTATGTGTTATTGTAATTATTAGTATTGATAATACCATCAGACTTGCTATGTTTAGCAATCGCTTCTTAATAAAAACAATGCAAATGGTAGGTGCTACAAGAAGTTTTATTTCAAGGCCATTAGTGATTCGCGCTTTAATCAATGGTTTAATTAGTGCTGGTATTGCATTGGTTGTTTTGTTTGGCTTAATCCAATGGACAGCAGCTCAATTCCCACAAATACAAACATTGCAAGGCATGGGCAATAATCTTATATTGTTTTTTGGATTAATCGTGGTAGGCGTGGGTATTTCTGTACTAAGTACTTACAGAAGTGTGGTAAAGTATTTAAAAATGAAACTAGACGAACTTTATTAAAATAAATATTATGAATCCATCTAAAGATAAAAAATCACTACAGTTTTTTGGCAAGTCAAATTATATCTGGATGCTCATTGGAGCTGTATGTATCATCATTGGCATGTTTTTAATGTCAGGAGGGAAAAGTCCTAATCCAGATGTTTTTGATGCAAATGAAGTGTATAGCTTTAGAAGAATCACTTTAGCGCCAATTGTTATCATCATTGGTTTTGTGATTGAAATATACGCCATCTTCAAAAAAGACTAATTGATGAATGTTTTTCAAGCTATTGTAATTGCCATCATTGAAGGCATTACCGAATTCTTGCCCATTTCAAGTACTGCACACATGAAATTTGCTAATCCTATATTAGGTATCGCAGATAGTCCTTTTGTAGATTTATTTGAAATTGTTATTCAATTCGCAGCCATCGCTTCTGTCTTGATTATTTATAGAAAACAATTTTTCAATTTTAGACAAATCAGTTTTTATTTTAAACTCATTGTAGCTGTTATTCCTGCATTGATCTTTGGTGCATTATTAAAAAAATACATAGATGCTGCATTAAATAATTTAACCACCATCGCTATAGTGATGGTTGTGGGTGGTGTTATTTTATTATTCATTGACAAATTATTTAAATCGAACGAAATAGCATCTGATCAGGAAAAAGAGCAATCTTATAAAACATCATTTATAATCGGATGCTTTCAAGTATTATCTATTATATTTCCAGGATTGAGTAGAAGTGCTGCAACCATTATTGGAGGCATGTCACAAAAATTAACCAAGAAAGCTGCGGCTGAATTCTCCTTCTTTTTAGCCGTCCCCACCATGTTAGCAGCATCTGCAAAAAGTACATTGGATGTATACCAATCCAATCCTGAAGTATTTGCTTCAAACAATCTATTCATCATAAGTATTGGCGCTATTGTTGCATTTATAGTTGCCCTTTTATCTGTTCAATTTTTTATTAAAATAGTTCAAAAACAAGGGTTTGCGATATTTGGATGGTATCGTATCATTTTAGGCACTACCCTATTGATCTTATTATTCAATCACTGGATCTAGGAAATGTTGTATTTTTAGATACAAACGAAAAGCTATGCAAACTGCCTCAAAAAAAGTAGTCAATGGGTGGGCCATGTATGACTGGGCCAATAGTGTTTATAATTTAGTCATCACTTCTACTATCTTCCCAGCTTATTATGAAGCCATCACTGGTGATGGAAATGAAAATACCTTGATTGATAAAGTAAAAATTGGTAGCTATGAATTTACCAACACTGCATTGTACAACTACGTCTTAGCTATTGCATTTGTGATTGTTGCCATAATGTCGCCTATTTTATCTTCTATTGCTGATTACAAAGGAAATAAGAAACAATTTCTACGATTCTTTTGTACCATGGGTAGTCTTTCTTGCGCGTCTTTATATTTCTTTGACAGCGATCATATCATTGGTGGTCTTCTATCTGTCATTATTGCCTGTGTTGGTTTTTGGAGTAGTTTGGTTTTTTATAATTCCTACTTACCGGAAATAGCTGCTCCTGAAGATAGAGATCGAATTAGTGCACGTGGATTTATGATGGGCTATATTGGTTCTGTTTTGTTGCAATTGATCTGTTTTGTTTTTGTATTAAAACCAGCACTATTCGGTATCACTGTTGGTAAAGCTTCACAAATATCTTTTTTACTAGTGGGCATTTGGTGGGTTGGTTTTGGCTGGATGGCTATTGGAAGATTACCCAATGGTTTACACATTGCAAGTGGCAGGAAGCAAGAAAATATTTTCACTTCAGGCTATAAAGAATTGCATAAGGTATGGAAACAATTAATTCACTTACCCTTACTAAAAAGATTCTTAACCGCTTTCTTCTTCTATAATATGGGTGTTCAAACTGTAATGCTAGCAGCTACTCTGTACGGAAAAAGTGAATTAAATATCCCAACAACCAATCTAATTATTGCGATACTTATTATTCAAATAGTTGCTATTCCAGGTGCCCACGTAATGGCCAAATTAGCCTCTTCATGGGGGAATTTTAATACTTTAATGGTAGCAGTGCTTATTTGGATTGGCGGCTGTGTAATGGGTTATTTACTGCCTAGAAATGATGTGTATTTATTTTATGTTTTAGCAGTGATTGTAGGATTTGTAATGGGTGGTATACAATCTGTAAGTAGGAGTACCTATTCAAAACTAATGCCGGTCACTTATGATACTGCAAGCTTTTTTAGTTTCTTTGATGTAACAGAAAAGATTGCTATTGTAATTGGCATGTTTAGCTTTGGCTTTATCAATGAGTTAACTGGTTCTCAAAGAAATTCAGTGTTAGTTTTAGGTAGCTTCTTTGTCATTGGATTAGCATTATTATATAGAACAGCACAATATCAAAAAAATGCAACTGCATAGTATTCATACCGGAAATTTTAAATTAGATGGCGGTGCCATGTTTGGCGTAGTTCCAAAAATTATTTGGAATAAACTCAATCCTGCAGACGAAAACAATTTATGTGACTGGGCACTAAGGTGCATGTTAGTCATTGAAGGCGATCGAAAAATATTGATTGATACTGGGATGGGTAATAAACAAGATGATAAGTTTATGGGACATTATCATTTAAGCAATACCCAAACTATAGCAGCTTGTTTAGCAAAGCTGCAATTAGAAATGGAGGATATTACCGATGTGTTGTTAACTCATTTACATTTTGATCATGTAGGTGGTGCTGTTAGTATCAAAGACAATCAATTAAAAGTAAGTTTTCCTAATGCAACTTATTGGGTGAGTGAGCCACAATGGGAAACTGCGCAACACCCCAATAGAAGAGAGAGAGCATCCTTCTTAAAAGAAAATATTAACCCATTATTGGAAAGTGGTCAATTGAAAATAATCAGTTTACCTCCTTTTCAAAGCAAGGATAGTCTTCAAACCATCCATTTTACTAAGTCCATTAGTTGTATTGTAGTAAATGGTCATACGGAAGGAATGTTATTGCCCAAAATTCAATACAAGGATAAAACCATAGTATACATGGCTGATTTACTTCCTTCTACAGGACATATTCCCCTTCCTTATGTGATGGGATATGACATGCAACCATTGCTTACACTCAACGAAAAAGAGATCTTCTTGCAAGAGGCTTTGAAAAACAATTATCAGTTATTTTTTGAACACGACCCAGTAAACGAATGTTGCTCTGTAGCAATGACAGAAAAAGGAATCAGAGCCGATAAAACTTTTACATTAAACGAATTACTATTGAACTAATTCAATCAATGAGTTCAATGGATGTCTTAGGTTTTCATAGCCTACCATATCCACTTTTATATTACCTACAATGATGGGTGTTTGAATTCTAACGGGTATATGATTAGAGTCGTCAGTAACCCAAATAGTCATTTGCTCCCCACCTTTAAACATGGACCCCTTAACCAATAGTGGAGCTAATTTAATTGCATTGAATGTACCATACTGAGTAGTAATCTGCTCTTTTCCTAAATACTTAAAATAAGAAGGATATAGTTCTTTATCCAAAAAGAAATTTAAATATACTTTTTCGTTGATTTGCAAGTTCTCATAATGAATATTTCTTGCTGCATAAATTGCACTGATCACATCATAGGTGCAATCTGAAGTTGGATAAGTCACACCCAATGTAGTTGCACTTTTTGCTTTTTGATTAAAGCTGATAAAATCAGTTTGGTGGAAGCTACCTTCATTGATGTTTCTTGTAAATTGATACGGCAAAAATGTTTTGCTATCAACGATAGATTCATATACATCTCTTACTTTGAAGATCCAATCGTATCTTTTATTTGATTTTCCAATAGCAGTAAATGTGTACACATCTTTTCCCTCAAAACTACCTAATTGCGTTGTAAACTCTGCTTTACCAGCTGCAACATATATCCCAATAACATTATAGTAAATATTGTACTTTATTTTTTCTCCATCTTTATAAGATGTATTTGGCTGCTTGCAAATATTATTATCTGCTAGTGTAAAGAAAGAAATTAGGATTAAAAATAATTGAATAAATATCATAGGGTAAATTAAAGTTATTGCTTTAATCTAAAACCCAACAATAAAAAAGCGCCAATTATGGCAGGTAATAAAAAATTAACAGCCCATATAATCGTAGATAATGAAATTAACATCAAACTATTTTGATACCATGGTGACAAAAGCAAAAAAATAAGCTGTCCCCTAATTACCAATTCTGTGATACTGATAGTAGGTACAATACTCAAACTTAGAAACATCACTGCCAAAGCCACCCAAAGTGTGGTAAATGGAATAGGAATATTCAATATATGTGCAGCCCAAGTATATTGAGCTAAGTAAACACTGTATCTTAAAAAAGACAATGCCAATAACTTCTTTTTTACGGATATTTCAATTTGTAAAAAATTAAATGATTTTAAAATACCAGAGAAAGTTACTTTGTGAAAATAAACAATCAATGCAAATATTAATAATAAAGGAGTAGCCCATCTTAACCAAGGTAAAAATGGCGGATTGATATATATAGCAATGGCTCCCATAATAATCGTCACAATCATTTGTGCATAAGAGGCCCATGCCATCCTACCTACAGCAATGATTTTATTTTCTGTTTCCAGCATCATGGTTCTTCCAACATACTCACCTATTCTGTTTGGCGTATAAAAGGCAAATGCTTGGCCAACGAATACACTTTTAAGCGCCGTAAAAATACTAATAGCAGTTTCTGACTTCAATACAATTTTCCATTTAAATGACTCAACTAAAAAATTAAGCAGCATTAAGAAAAATAAAATGGCCCATTGATAAATTGCAATTTTCTGAAATTGAATCTTAATTTGAGCGCCATATTGAACTACATTCTCATTACTACCCACTTCTCTATAAATAGCAACACTACAAATAATAAATAAGAAGATACCCACACCTTTCTTTCCCAGTGCAATGATTCTATTAGCTGTTGTAGATAACATAGACCACAAAGTTCGGAAATTGATATGATATATGTAACTTTATTGTAGATGTCTACAACACCTATTATTCTTGGAATTGATCCAGGTACACAAATTCTTGGATATGCTCTCTTAAAAGGAGGTGCTCAACCAATGTTGATAGAGATGGATGTGCTTAAATTAACCAAAGAAAAAGATATTTATGCCAGACTGCAGTTAATTCATGCAAAAATAATTGAGCTGATTGAGAAACATCACCCCACTGAATTTGCTATTGAAGCTCCTTTTTTTGGCAAGAATGTACAAAGTATGTTAAAACTAGGCAGGGCGCAAGGTGTAGCTATTGCTGCAGCAATGCATTACGATTTGCCTGTAGCAGAATACGCTCCTAAAAAAGTCAAACAAGCAATCACAGGCAATGGTAATGCAGATAAAGAAATGATTTGGAAAATGCTAGAGCGTGTATTCACCATCAAGAAGCAACCCAAATACTATGACGCAACTGACGCCTTGGCTGTAGCATTATGTCATCACCAACAATCAAGAGGATTATCTATACCTAAGAAAACAGTTGTAAAAGGAAAGAAATATGCAAAAAAATCCAATAGCTGGACCCATTTTATTGCTAAAAATCCAGAACGCGTACAGAAAAATAAATAGGTATCTATAAATGCTGCAGAATACTTGCTTGTATTGCCTTGAATTCTTCTGCAGTCAAACTCAACTTAGGCTGTCCAAAATGAATATCATTTGCCTCATTAATGGGTATTAAGTGTAAATGTGCATGAGGCACTTCAAGTCCTACCGTCACCATGCTAATTCTATTGCAAGGAAAACATGTTTCTATTGCTTTTGCAATAGGTTGTGCAAACACCAACATTTCTGTTAAGTAATTAGCTGGAAGCTCAAATACTTTATCAACCTCTATTTTAGGAACTACTAAAGTGTGTCCTTTTTGTAAAGGGGCAATGTCTAGAAATGCAAAAAATAATTCCGATTCTGCAATTTTATAAGAAGGAATATCGCCTGCAATAATTTTAGAAAAAATTGTCATTTTTTATACGGTGATATTATCTACCTTAAACTTCATGGTACCATTCGGAGCTTGAACCTCGGCAACCTCTCCTACTTTTTTACCCAATAATCCTTTGCCAATAGGTGAAGTGGCAGAAATTTTAGCCGCTTTTAAATCCGCTTCTTTCTCTCCTACTATTTGATAAGTAATCGTTTTATTAGTAGCCATATTAGTAATAGTCACTTTGGTTAAAATAGTTACTTTACTCGTATCAATGGTACTTGTATCCACAATCTTTGCATTGGAGATAGTAGCTTCTAATTGTTTGATTTTTGCTTCTAACATACCTTGTGCTTCCTTGGCAGAATCATATTCAGCATTTTCTTTTAAATCTCCTTTTTCTCTTGCTTCAGCTATCGCTCTAGATGCAGCAGGACGATCTACCGATTTAAGTTGATGAAGCTCTTCACGCATTTTATCAAATGTCTCCTGGGTTACGTATGCATTAATTTCACTCATATCCTTCTGTTTTGTCTATAAAAAAAATACAACGCCACATAATTGTAGCGTTGCAGTACACAAATATATAAAAAATAGCTTAAATGATGCCTAATTTTTCAAGTGTAACTTTAGCCATTCTTTGGTAAGCTTCATGGCTATACCCAGCAATATGAGGGGTTGCAAGGAATTGTGGCATTGCCATCAATTGATCCAATTGCTCCTTTTCAACTGCTGTATAGGTAGCCAATTGTTCATTCTCTAAAACATCCAAACCGGCTGCTCTAATTGATTGATTTTGAAGTGCTTTTAACAAAGCACTGGTATTGGTCACCTGACCCCTACATGTGCTGATAAAATAAGGTTGCTTTTGTAAACCCGCAAAGAAAGCTTCATTGGCATAATGATAGGTCAACTCTGTAAGTGGTAAATGCAGACTAATCACATCCGCTTGAGCTTGTACTTCTTTTAAACTTGCCAATCGAATATGGGGACTTTCAAAAGTTTTTGGTAAAATATCTACTGCCAAAATTTGAACGTCAAAGCCAGTTAACAGTTTTGCAAAAGCTGATCCTGTATTTCCAAAGCCAATAATACCAACTGTTTTTCCAGTAAGTTCATCTGCCCTATTTAGATCTCTAACCCATTTACCTTCTTGAATTTCTGAATAGGAAGAATGAATGCGATTCATTAAACTTAATAATAATCCTAAGCTATGCTCTCCAACGGTTGTTCGATTGCCTTCCGGACTAGATACACATTGTATCCCTTTTGTTGCCGCATATATTGTATCAATTAATTCCATTCCACTGCCTAATCTTCCAATCCATTTTAATTGAACCCCTTTATCTATCATGGCAGCATCAATTGTTAATCTAGTCGTTACAATAATACCAACAGCATCTACAATTTGATCGCCCAATGTTTCATAAGTTATAGAAGGCATATATACACAGTCAAAACCTTTGCTGGAAAGGGTTTCCAACATAGTTGGATGCACTGGTGCTGTAATGATTACTTTAGATGACATGGTATATTATGGATTATGCATTTTAAATGTAAGCGCCGCATAGTCTTCAAAAGTTAAATTTTCTGCTCTCTTTGTAAAAATTGGATCTTCTAATTGTACTGAAGTAAAATAGGGCTTTAATGGATTACGCAACATTTTTCTTCTTTGTCCAAACGCCATTTTTACAATATGATAAAAACTTTTTTCGGATGACATCGCTGGAAAAATAGCTTTTCTTTTGAACATAATAACACCACTGTCTACTTTGGGTGGCGGATTAAATGCCGAAGGAGGTACATCAAATAAATAAGTCACTTCATAAAATGCCTGTGACAATACACTTAAAATACCATAAGCTTTTGAATGCGGCTTTGCTGCAATTCTTTCTGCCACTTCTTTTTGAAACATACCCACCATCATGGGAACTTGTTCTTTCCAATCCAATACTTTAAATACGATCTGTGTCGAAATATTGTAGGGGAAATTACCTACTAGAACAAAGGATCCTTCAAATGGAATTGCCGTTTCCAAAAAATCTTCATTGATCAATTTTCCCGCCAAATCTGGATAAGCATGTAATAAGTAATTCACTTTCTCGGTATCTAATTCTATAGCCTTATAAGCATTAGTGGGAATTTTGTAAATAAACGCTGTTAATGCCCCTGCTCCAGGCCCTACTTCTACCAGCTGATTTATGGGCTGTTCCATCAATACAGCACGAATTTTTTCACAAACAGTCTTGTCAATTAAGAAATGCTGACCGAGCGATTTTTTAAGTGTGTATTGCATGTAGCAAAGTTAGGTTTTTGTGCGTACTTTTACAGCCTAATCAATAGGATATGAGTACTGAGATCAGAAAACCGGTTATTGGCTTTACTTGTGGTGACTTGAATGGCATAGGCTTAGAATTAATTATTAAGTCTTTGTCTGATAGCAGAATGCTTGATTTCATGATTCCGGTTGTTTTTGCAAATAATAAATCCATCAATTTTTATAGAAAAAGCTTACCAGAATTCAACCTCAATTTTGCCGTTTTAAACGATCTTTCTAAAATCAATCCCAAACAAGTTAATGTGTTGAATTGTTGGGAAGAAGAAGCAGAAATCACTCCTGGTGAATTAACTGCAACAGGTGGTAAATATGCACTCATTTCTTTAGAAAAAGCAGTAGAAGCATTAAAGCAAAAAACAATTGATGGCATAGTGACTGCTCCAATTCATAAGAAAAATATACAATCCGATGCATTTAATTTTAGTGGCCATACACCCTATTTGCAACACGCATTTGGAAACACAGAAAATCTAATGTTGTTGGTGGCGGATAATATAAGAATGGCATTGGTTACAGAGCATGTAACTATTGGCGATATTGCAAAACATATTACAAAAGACAAAATCAAACAGAAGCTAGCTATTCTACATAGTAGTTTACAAAAAGATTTTGGCGTGGATAAACCACGTATTGCAGTATTAGCTTTAAATCCACATGCCGGAGACGAAGGATTAATTGGTAAAGAAGAAATTGAAATCATTCAACCCGCTATCAAAGAAAGCAAGCAAAATATATTAGTGTTTGGACCTTACTCAGCAGATGCATTTTTCGCAAGAGGTGCGCATGAGAAATTTGATGGCGTTTTGGCCATGTACCACGATCAAGGTTTAATTCCTTTTAAGTCATTGGCTTTTGGAGAAGGCGTGAATTTTACTGCTGGACTTCCCATTGTGAGAACTAGTCCAGATCACGGAACGGCATTTGATATTGCAGGTAAAAATAAAGCAGATGCTAGTTCATTTACTGCAAGTATTTTTGAATGTGTTAGAATTATTCATGCAAGACAAGGATATCAAGACATGCGAGTAAATCCTTTAAAGAAAATGAGTGCCAGAATGTTTGCAGGAGCGGTAGATGAAAGATTAGACGAAGCTTAGTGCTATTTACATTTATCAATAATCTCTTGAATGACATTGATGCCCCAATGTGGCATATAAAAGTGGGTATTCAATTTTGCTTGTGCATTTAATTTCTCAGAAGCAATAAGTGCAATAGCATAAGACTTAGCACAACCTCCACCAAACATAACAGGCATATGATATTGCAAGCTTGCCTCTAATGCATAAACTCTTGGGTTTTCTTTATTGATTTTTTTTGCTGTTATCAATGGAGCTTTTATTTTTCGTTCATATCTTAACCATCTGGTATAGGGACTTACAGACATCTTTGCAGTATAGGCTAAACTCTCTACACAAAGTATTTCGTCATTCACTTGAATTTTTTTAGCCTTTTCAATGAGTTCGATAGATCGATCCGCTAAATCGTCTGCATTGTCCATTTTTAACATGGACATTCTAGATGTTGTAAGGGACATGTAATACAAAGGAAGCCATTCATTGGTATATGTTTTTGCAATGGGCTCCAATTTCAATAAAACAGCTTGATAATCTTTTGCTGATTGGGCCAAATCAAAAGACTTTACAGTAAGATTCATTTCTGAAGCAAACTGCACAGATTGACTATGTACCTGAGTAAAACAAAAACAAATGCATATGAATATAAAATTGCGCATCTACCCTTAAAATTAGTGGTTTCTATTTAAAAGTTAGTATTGGACACCCCTTTGTTGATCGTATACTTACTATAAGTAATTTCAATAGTCCCTTTTTTATTCTTCTTTGCTTTCTCCTTACTAATAGGAGCTTCATCACCAAATTCTAAAGTGATGCCATTGGGTAGTTTATAATCTTTTGTGTTAAACCCAAAAATGATCTTTGAAGGCAGCCCATAATTTGCATAAGCGCCATATTCCATCGTAATTTCAAAGCTTCCATTCTCTTTAGTGGTAGTAAAAGTTTTATAGACTAAAGACTCCACAGGATCAATCCATAAAGTAGAAATGACCCACTCTAATTGATCATCTGTTGGAACCAGCTTATATACTTCTAAGTTCTTACCATTATATACTTGTTTTCCAGAAGCAATAGCGATGTATTGATCCGTATTCAATAAGGAATTCATGGTAATGGATACACCGCCTTTGGGAAGCAAAGAAATACCTCCATCTTTTTTTACTTTGATAAGATTAGGCTTTTTATAATATACTTTCACTTTACCCAATGAGGCCTTGATAAAAGACACGTCTGTTTTCATCACTCCTTCTGCGATATAATCATTCACTGTAGCTAATTTTTGTCTCACTTTTTCAACCACTGAATTATTCTGCGCATTCAAAGAGTATGATACGAAAAACAATAAACCAACTATTGTTAAGCTTTTAATTTTCATAATATTAACTTAAAACATCTTTCTTTTTCATGATCAATATACTTGCCCCAACAAATAAAACAATATGAATACTCAATACCAATAAAGATGTTTTGATCTTTTGAATATTTAATATACTTCCAGTAATAGCCTCATTGTTTTCAGTTACCTGAATATCAAAAAATTCTTTCCAATTATTCATATGAGTGGTGAATAGATATGGCTTAACCACATTGAATAAAGGAATATTTAGAGTACTTAAAATGGTAAAAAAGACTATAGCACTGATAGTTGCCACAATAGGCCCGATGGAGTTATTGGCTAAACTAGACATTAAAAAACCCAAAGCAGTCACTGTTAATAAAGAGAAGCTGGCAAAAACAAATGCGCCCACATATCTCCAAAATACATCCTGTGTTTCAATCAATACCACATAATTTGACTTCATCAAGAATAAATCATCCGTTCCAAAAATATACATGCTCAAAAACAAAGCCAAGGCTGCCAACCATATCAATAATAAAATGGTATAAATACTTGCTGCAATGAATTTAGCCAAAACCCATTGCGTTCTGCTATAAGGTGTGGTAAAAAGCAATCTTAATGTGCCCAAATTCGCTTCTCCTGATAACATATCTGCCGCAATCAATGCTACCAATAATGGGACATGCACCAAAAGCAATTGTAATAAAATATAACAGATTAAATAACCATTCAATACTTTACCATCTACAATCAAAGTATTATTGATATCCTTCATCAAAAAAGCCGCATATGCTTCTCCGTCAATTTTTAAGCCCATTTGTATCACCCAAATCAATGCAGCAATGGCTCCAAAAGCAATATAGGTTCTTGGCCTTTTGTAAATTTTATATAATTCTATTTGTATGATCGACCACATTTAATTGGATTGAGAAGTGATTTGTAAGAAATAGTCTTCTAAAGAACGCTTTGATTCAAGTGAAACAATAGGTATTCCAGCATTGACAATAAACTGATGCAATGATGCTATTTTTTCTGTGGGAATAGAGAAATAAACACCCTCTTCTCTATCTAATTGATAAGTAGCAAATTCAGAGACTGCTATTTTTTCTTTGGCTAATACATCATTGGTTGTATTGAGCTTCATTAAAGATTTAGCAGGATCTAATAAAGTAGCAGTAGGTCCTAGCGCAATTTTTTTACCTTGATGTATAATTAAAATCTGATGTGCCATTTGCTCAATCTCTGAGAGTAAATGAGAAGATACCAAAATGGTCTTACCTTCTTTTTGAGCAAGATCTTTAATTAAATGTCTAATATCTGCGATACCTTGAGGATCCAATCCATTGGTAGGCTCATCTAAAATAACCAACTCTGGTTGATGTACTAAAGCAATAGCAATACCCAAACGCTGCTTCATTCCCAAAGAAAATGTCTGTGCTTTATCAAAGGCTCTATTCGATAAACCTACTTGTTGTAAAGTATATTCTATTTGACTTGCACTAATTTTTTTCTGACTTAGCTTGGCAAATAATTGTAAATGCTCTTTGGCAGTTAAGTATGGATATAAATCTGGTCGCTCAATAATAGCACCCATTTTCTTAGCAATCTGATTGCGATGCGCAACAATATCTTGTCCAAAAATTTCAATATGACCACTGGTTGGATGAATCAAAGAAAGTAACATTCTAATAGTGGTGCTTTTCCCAGAACCATTCTGGCCTAAAAAGCCGAAGATGTCCCCTTCATTCACTTCGAAAGATAAGTCCTTGACTGCTTCAAGACTGCCAAAATTTTTACACAAGGACGCTACATTAATGATGGTCATACAATAATAACAAAAAGCCCCGAATTTAGTTCGGGGCTTTCATTGAATTTATTTGTATTGAGGAATCAAACTGTTGGCAAGATCCACCATTTGTTTTAATCCATCTTCAGGTAAGTTACCTTTTTTGAATTCAGCTAAAACATTAGGTAATTTATTCGTCATCTCTAATAAGAAATGTGCTTCAAATTCTTTTACCTTGCTTACTGCTACTTCTTTTAATAAACCTTGAGTACCTAAGTAGATAATCGCTACTTGCTTCTCCACAGTGAAAGGAGAATATTGTGCTTGCTTTAAGATTTCTACGTTTCTAGCACCTTTATCAATTACATTCTTAGTGGCAGCATCTAAATCACCACCAAACTTAGAGAAAGCTTCTAACTCACGGTATAATGCTTGGTCTAATTTTAATGTACCAGATACTTTCTTCATTGATTTAATCTGTGCATTACCACCCACACGACTTACAGAGATACCTACGTTAATCGCTGGACGAATACCTGCGTTGAACAAGTTACCTTCCAAGAAGATCTGACCATCTGTAATAGAGATTACGTTGGTTGGGATATATGCAGATACGTCACCAGCTTGCGTTTCGATAATAGGTAATGCTGTTAATGAACCTCCTCCTTTTACTAAGTGCTTGATTGACTCTGGTAAATCATTCATATTCTTAGCAATCTCATCGTTTGCAATTACTTTCGCTGCACGCTCTAATAAACGACTATGTAAATAGAATACATCACCAGGATATGCTTCACGTCCTGGAGGTCTTCTTAATAACAATGATACCTCACGATATGCTACCGCTTGTTTTGATAAGTCATCAAATACAATCAAAGCTGGTTTACCACAATCACGGAAGAACTCACCTACAGCTGCACCAGCAAATGGAGCATAGAACTGTTGAGGAGCTGGATCCGCTGCAGAAGCTGCAACGATTGTTGTATAAGCCATTGCACCATTCTCTTCTAATGTTTTCATCACACCAGCGATAGTAGATGCTTTTTGCCCAATGGCAACATAGATACAATATACAGGTTGACCTGCATCGTAAAACTCTTTTTGATTAATAATGGTATCAATACAAATAGCAGTCTTACCAGTTTGACGGTCACCAATTACCAATTCACGTTGACCACGACCAATGGGGATCATTGCGTCAATTGCTTTGATACCAGTTTGTAATGGTTCCTTTACTGGCTCTCTAAAAATTACCCCTGGTGCTTTACGCTCCAATGGCATTTCATATAAATCACCTTTGATAGGACCTTTACCATCAATTGGTTCTCCTAACATATTAATAACACGACCCACCAAACCTTCTCCTACTTTGATAGAAGCGATCTGACCAGTTCTCTTTACTTTGTTTCCTTCTTTGATTGACTTACTATCTCCCATCAATACCACACCCACATTGTCTTCTTCTAAGTTCAATGCAATTGCTTTAACGCCGTTTTCAAACTCCACCAATTCACCACTTCTAACGCCATTTAAACCATATACACGGGCAATACCATCACCCACTTGTAATACGGTTCCCACTTCTTCCAAATCAGCCGAAGCATTGAAATTACTCAATTGCTGTCTTAGTATTGCTGATATTTCATCAGGTTTAATGTCCGCCATAACTGTCTATTTTAATGTAATTGTTATTTTATATTTTACTTATAAATTCGTTGTTCAAAAATTGCTTCTTGATATCTTTTAAATCTCTTGCGATACTAGCATCCAATAAATTATTATTGAACTCTAAAACAAATCCACCAATTAAGGCCTCATCTACTTTAGTTGTTAATTCAACTGTAGTGAACTGATTAGCTGATTTTACTTTTTGTTCAATAGATTGTTTCATTTCATCGCTAACAGCAACAGCTGTTGTTAATGTAACTTGATGAATTCCTTTGATTTCGTTGTATTGTTCAATAAATGCATTTGCAATTTCAGGCAATGCACTTTCTCTTCCTTTCTTTACAATTAAAACAGTGAAAGCATTAGTCAATGAACTCACTTTATCTTTTGTAACAACTCCGATGATGTTATTTTTTTGATCAGCCTTGATAATGGGGCTGCGCAAAAGATTAACAAACTCAGAACTTGCTTTACAAACAGATTGAATATACTTCATATCTGCGTATACAGTTTCTAATTGATTTTGCTCTGTTGCTAAATCAACTAAACTTTTTGCGTATCTGCCTGCTAAACGTGCGTTAGACATGAATCTGTTTTTAATTTAATTTAACTTCTTCAGCTATTTGTTTAATATAGCTTTCTTGATCTGCTTTATTAGATAATTCCTTACGTAAAACCTTTTCAGCCACATTGATTACCAATGCACCTACTTGATTTTTCACATCTACCATTGCAGCATTTTTTTGTTGTGCGATAGCAGCTTGTGCGTCTGAAATGATTCTTTCGTATTCAGATTTTGCTTTGTCTTTAGCTTCGATCACCATTTTCTCTGAAGCTTCTTTAGCTTCCTTAATAATGGTAGCTCTTTCTTCACGAGCTTTTGCTAACAATGCTTCATTTTCATTTTGCATTGCAGTAATTTCTGCCTTCATCTTATCTGCCTTTAATAAAGCTTCTTCGATGCCAGACTCACGCTCGTTGATTGCTTTTAACATTGGCTTCCAAGCAAACTTTCCTAATACAATCAATAGCACTAGAAAAGCAATAGTGTTCCAAAACACTAAACCAATATCAGGCAACACTAAAGGATTAATTTCTAATAACATAGTTTTTTGATTAACTCATGAATAAATTTTCAATAAAAAATTAAAGGCCTTTTGCCCTTTGCTTGGGCCTTTAATTCATTTGAAATCCTTTACCAAGATTATCCGTTACCTAATAAGGCAACAACCACAGCGAACAAGGCAACGGCCTCTACGAACGCAGCAGCAACAATCATGTTAGAACGGATTTCGTTAGCAGCTTCTGGCTGACGAGCAATACCTTCAACAGCACCTTTACCAATCTGACCGATACCAATTCCGGCACCGATAGCAGCTAATCCAGCGCCGATTGCGGCAACACTTCCTACTACCATTTTTTTACGTTTTAATTGTTATTGAAAAAATCTTTAATTAATTATTTTTTAATGATGTGCTGCACCTTCATGTGACTCATGGTGATGCTCTTCTGTAGCCATTCCAATATACATAGCAGCCAACATGGTGAAAATGAATGCTTGTAAGAAAGCAACCAATAATTCAATCATGCCAATAAATACTGCAAAAGGAACTGCAATAGCAGAAGCAAAAACCGTCTTAAATATGAAGATTAAACAAATCAAACTTAATACAAGAATGTGACCAGCAGTAATGTTCGCAAACAAACGAATCATCAATGAAATGGGCTTGGTGAACACGCCAATTAATTCAATCGGAGCAAGGAATAACTTCATACTCCAATGCATACCTGGCATCCAAAATATATGCTCCCAATAACTTTTATTAGCATTTAAGTTTACTACAATAAATACACAAACTGCCAAAGTCATTGTGAAAGCAATATTACCACTCACGTTAGCTCCACCTGGGAAGAAAGGTATTAAACCTAAAAAGTTATTGGTTAAAATCAAAAAGAAAATAGTCAATAAAAAAGGCATGTACTTCCCGTACTTTTTTGCACCAATATTAGGAATCGCAACTTCATCGCGCACAAATAATACAATTGGCTCCATGAAGGATTGTACACCTTTCGGTGCAGATTTGATACCTGTTCTTTTATATGCATTGGCAGCTGATAAAAGCACCACCAATAATATGATAACAGAGATGAATAAACTTGCTACGTTTTTTGTAATGGAGAAATCCCAAAGTTGTTTGCTTGCTTCTATGTCAACATTTCCGTTAGCATCTACAATCTTTGTTTTACCTTCTACTAATTTGTAATCAAAATTTCCATGATACACTGCTGGCTCATGATGTTCGTCCACTAATTTTTCAGAAGAAAAATATTCAAAACCTTTAGATGTATATAAAATTACCGGTAAATGAAGAGATGTGTGACCCCATAAATGCCAGCTGTGGTCGTCTTTGATATGTTCTAGAATAGTTTCTGTAACATTAAAATCACCTTCTTCTTTTGCTTCATGCGGAGCAGTGGCTACTGCAGTAGATACTGCATGATTGGTATCAGCTGTAGCATGATTTTCATTCGCCATAACGGCAGTTGAAAATATGATGGCCATAAGGCTCAAACTCACTACCAGCAAAGATTTAAAACGATTTAAGTACATACCTATCTCAAAATTTGCGGCAAAGATAGTAATAAAGTTCTTGAAAAGCCTTAATTCTTAATAGAAATTGAATAAGTGAATAAAAAAAATCAATAGCGTTATAACTTATTGATTATCATTTAATTATGATTTATTTGTGGCGCTCACAGAGGCCATTTGCATCTCAATTAAACTAGCATAATAACCCCCCTTTTCCACCAATGCTTCATGGGTTCCCATTTCTTTAATTTCTCCCTTCTCCAAAACAATAATCGCATCTGCTTTTCTAATGGTAGAAAGTCGGTGTGCAATGACTACCGAAGTCCTTCCCTTGATCAATGTGTCAATGGCTTTTTCAATCATTTGTTCACTTTCTGTATCAATAGAAGAAGTGGCTTCGTCAAGAATTAAAATAGCTGGATCATATAAAAGTGCTCTGATAAAACTCAATAACTGTCTTTGGCCCAAACTTAAAGTAGCACCCCTTTCCATCACTTGGTAATGGTAACCCCCAGGCAATTGCATAATGAAATCATGCATACCAATCATTTTAGCAGCCGTGATCACTTTATCCATTCCAATGGATGGATTTCTTAAGGTGATATTATCCACGATAGAGCCTGAAAATAAAAATACATCTTGTAGAACCACTCCAATTGAACCTCTTAATGAATTCAAAGAATAGGATTCAAGTGGTTGACCATCTAAAAGTATCTGACCACCTTGATAAGGATACAATCTATTTAGAATACTGATGATAGAGGTTTTGCCACTTCCTGTATGACCAACCAATGCAATGGTTTTACCTGCATCCACCTTAAAGCTTACGTCTTTCAACACCCATGTTGGTGGATCATAAGCAAATTGAACTTTATTAAATGTTATGGCACCTTGAATCGAAATAGGCTCATATTGTCCATCATTCATGGTGACGTCTTTGTTATCCAATACTTTAAACACTCTTTCAGCAGCCACCATACCCATTTGCAAAACATTGAATTTATCTGCAATCATTCTGAGTGGTCTAAAGATTTGGTTGATGAATAAAATAAAAGCTACTAACAATCCAGCATCCAAAGAACTATCCGCCACCCACCATACAATCAAACCAATACTCAATGCCAACACAACTTCTACTACCGGGAAAAATACAGAATAAGCAAAAATGGCTTTAATATTAGCCAACTTATGTTGTTGATTGATTTTATCAAATTTTTTCATTTCTCTTTCCTCTGCAGCAAAAGCTTGTATTACCTGCATTCCAGAAATATGCTCTTGTACAAATGCATTCAATGCAGCTACAGCATTTCTAACCTGAATAAAACTTTTGTTAACACTCTCTTTAAAAAAATAAGTTGCGATGAGCATAATTGGAAAAGGCACCAAACAAATCAGTGTCAATTTCCAATTGATAAAAAACATCGTTATTAAAGTAACAATGATGGTTAAAAAATCTGCTAAAATTGGAATTAGCCCATCAGAAAAAATATCGTTGATGCTTTCAATATCATTGATGGTTCTGGTTGTTAAAGTACCAATGGGCGTTTTATCAAACTGACGCATTTCCCAAAGCATAATTTTTTCATATACCTGATTTCTTAAATCCCTAATCACTTGTTGTCCCAACCAGGCCATTCCAAAAGTGAACAAAAATCTAAAAACGGTTTCTACTAATATAAAAGCTACTTGAAAAATAGTCAATGCTAAAATTAGTTGTACAGCAGATGAAAAAGCATTGCCAGGCAAAACCCAATGAAGCCAAGAAGGTAAAGTCACAGCCTTACCAATGGCCGTATTGACAGTTACTTGAATAATATAAGGTCTAATAGGCGTAGCAAAAGCTAATACAATGGCCAATACTAAATTACCCCAGAAAATAAATCGATACGGACTTACAAAAGAGAATACCCTAGAAAGCAAGGCCAACTTAAATATTTTCTTAGTGGGTTGTTCTGACATAAGTCCTCAAAGTTACACTCATTTTTACGTATTTTCGTAGACCAATGGAGAATATAGAAAACGATATCCATCCAGTCATCAAAAACTGGGATTTAGATGAAGAACAAGAGAAAAAAGAAATTGTTCGACATTATCGTGCCTTATTGAAAATACTAAAATCCAAATTAAAAAAAGGGGACAAGGAATTATTAAGAGCTGCTTTTGAAATGGCAGCCAATGCCCATAAAACCATGCGTAGAAAAAGTGGTGAACCTTATATCCTTCATCCCATTGCTGTGGCCATGATTTGTGTGGATGAAATTGGACTTGGGGTGAGAAGTACCATTTGTGCATTATTACATGATACGGTAGAAGATACAGATGTTTCTTTGGATGATATTAAGAATGAGTTTGGAAATGAAATTGCAAAAATTGTAGATGGCTTAACAAAGATTTCTACAGTAATGACTACAAATAGTAGCCAACAAGCAGAAAATTTTAAAAAGATTTTATTAACGCTTACAGATGACCCAAGAGTTATACTAATCAAATTGGCTGATAGATTGCACAACATGCGTACTATGGATGCTATGAAGCAAGAAAAACAATTAAAGATTGCTTCTGAAACCATTTGGGTATACTCACCATTAGCTCATAGAATGGGCTTGTACAATATCAAGACAGAATTAGAAGATCTGTCTATGAAATATTTAGAGCCAGATAAGTACAGAGAGATTGCTAAAAAACTTGCCGAGACCAAGAGAGAAAGAACAAAATATATCAACGAATTTATCAGACCATTAAAAGATAAATTAACGAATACGCAATACCCTACTGAAATCTACGGTCGTCCAAAAAGCATTCATTCTATTTGGAACAAAATAAAAAAGAAAGGAGTGAGTTTTGAAGAAGTGTATGATTTGTTTGCCATCAGGGTTATTTTGGATGTGCCATTAGAGATTGAAAAAGAAGCATGTTGGAAAGTATATTCCCTAATTACAGATGAATATCTCCCCTCCCCAGAAAGATTACGTGATTGGTTAAGTAATCCTAAGAGTAATGGATATGAAGCTTTGCACACTACTGTGATGGGACCGCAGGGTAAATGGGTGGAAGTGCAAATTAGAACCAAGCGAATGAATGAGATTGCAGAAAAGGGTTTAGCTGCTCATTTTAAATACAAGGAAGGTACTCCTTCGGAAGATCGATTTGATAAATGGTTTATACAAATACGAGAAGCCTTAGTTAATCAACAAGAAGAAGGCATAGATTTTTTACAAGATTTTAAAACCTCTTTTTTAGCGGAAGAAATTTATGTGTATACGCCAAAAGGCGAAGTTAAAATGCTTCCAACGAATAGCTCTGCATTAGATTTTGCATTTTATATACATACCGCAATTGGATCCAAGTGCATTGGCGCCAAAGTAAACCATAAATTAGTTCCCATTGGGCATACTTTAAGAAGTGGTGATCAAATTGAAATCATCACCAGTAATAAACAAAAACCAACAGAAGATTGGCTGAACTTAGTGGTTACTGCAAAAGCAAAAAACAGTATCAAAGATGCCTTAAGAGAAGAGAAAAAATCTATTGCAGAGGAAGGCAAATATACTTTACAAAGAAAATTGGAAGGATTAGGTGCTTCTTATAGCCCTTACAATATTGATCAATTAGTAAACTATTACAAACTATCCAGTCATTTAGATTTACACTACAATATTGCTATCAAAAAGAATGATTTAAAAGACCTTAAATTGTTCCAAGTAATTGGTGATAAAATTGAAGCGCCCAAACCCATTCAACCTATCAATGATTCCGAAACAACCGTATACGATCCTACCCAAAAAACCTACAATAAGAAAGACTCAGAATTGGTCATCTTTGGTGAATCGAGTGATAAGATTCAATATAGTTTAGGAAAATGTTGTAATCCCATTCCAGGAGATGATGTATTTGGTTTTGTAAGTACAGGTAAAGGCTTAATCATTCATAGAATCAATTGCCCCAATGCAACTCAGTTATTGGCCAATTACGGGCATAGAGTAGTGAAAACCAAATGGGCTAAAAATAAAGAGATTTCTTTCTTAACAGGTCTTCGTATAATTGGGCTGGATGATGTAGGTGTAGTCAATAAAATTACTAACATTATCAGCGGAGAATTAAAGATCAATATTGCCGCTTTAACCATAGAATCCACTGAAGGTTTGTTCCAGGGCACTATTAAAGTGTATGTACATGACAAGGACGAATTGGAAGTACTTGTGGATAAAATAAAATCTTTAAACGGAATTCAGCGAGTTGATAGATTTGACACCGAGAGCGTGTAAAAAAAACTTATTTTTGTTGCTCAAATACAAAATCATGGTAGATGTAATTTTAGGCCTTCAATGGGGCGACGAGGGAAAGGGTAAAATTGTAGATTATTTTGCTCCCAATTATGATGTGATCGCACGATTTCAAGGCGGACCAAATGCTGGGCACACCTTATATGTGAATGGCACTAAAATGGTATTGCATCAAATACCTTCAGGTATTTTTCATCAGGATAAAATAAATATTATTGGAAATGGTGTTGTATTGGATCCAGTTACTCTAAAGAAAGAATGTGATGCAGTAGCTACCATGGGTGTGGATGTAAAAAAGAATTTATTTATTTCTGAGCGCACCAATATTATTATCCCATCTCATAGAGCATTGGATAAAGCATCTGAATTGTCTAAAGGCGAAGCCAAAATTGGTTCTACATTAAAAGGTATTGGTCCAGCTTATATGGATAAAACTGGTAGAAACGCTTTGAGAGTAGGTGACTTATTAGATAAGAAATTCATTAGCAAATACATTGCCTTAAGAATGAAGCATCAAAAGATTTTGGATAGCTACAATTTTAATGAAGATATTTCTGAAATGGAATCTGAGTTTTTTGAAGCAATTGAATTCTTAAAGACTTTAAATATTATCAACTGCGAGTACTTTATCAATGAGCAAATCTCCAAAGGTAAAAAAGTATTAGCTGAAGGCGCACAAGGTTCAATGTTGGATATTGATTTTGGAACCTTCCCATTTGTAACTTCCTCCAATACTATTTCTGCAGGTGTTTGTACTGGCTTAGGAATTTCTCCTAAACAAATTGGTGAAGTATTTGGTATCACTAAAGCCTATTGCACAAGAGTGGGTAGCGGACCCTTCCCTACTGAACTGTTTGACGAAAAAGGAGAAGCATTAAGAAAAATCGGATCTGAATTCGGAGCAACAACAGGAAGGCCTCGTCGTTGTGGTTGGATTGACTTGGTAGCTTTGAAATATACCTGTATGATTAATGGTGTAACACAAATTATCATGACCAAGGCGGATATATTGGATTCATTCAAAGAATTAGAATTAGGTATTGCTTATGAAATGGAAGGCAAACAAATAGATTTTGTTCCTTTTCAACTAGTTGGCACACCTGTTAAACCTATTTGGAAAAAAATGGAGGGCTGGAATATAGATTCAAGCAAAATGAAAAATGCTTCTGAAGTTCCTAGCACCATGAAAACATATATTGAATTTATTAATAGCTACCTGGGGGTTGACGTAAAATACGTTTCGAATGGACCTGGTAGAGACCAAATTATACACTTATAATTTGATAAAAAAAAGAGTACTTTTTTTTGGTAAATAAAGAAATGATTTGAAATTTTACGTTGTAATTTTGTAATACCTATGGCAGTAAAAACAGAAAAAGCAAAAAAGTCCGCAACAAAGAAATCAAATTTTGATGCAGCGGAAAAAGTGAGCAAAAAAGCTTCTAAGAAAAAAGTATTGGACGATGATGATGACTTAGAAGAAGAAGAAGCGAATGCTTCTGATGCAGATGACGATTACTGGGGAAAAGCAGACGAAGAAGAGGATAGCTGGGATCCTGATTTTGACGAATTTGATATCCCAAAAAGCAAAACTCCAAAGAAGGCTGGTAAAGGAAAAAAAGGCAAGGAAGAAGACGACGATCTTGGTTTAGATGATGACCTAAGCTTGGATGACGATGATTTATTTGGAGATAAAGAAGATGATTTTGAAGACGACTATTAATTTTCTATAGCAAACAAAGCATTCAAAGAGGCCTGTAAAATTTCATTTTTACGGGCCTCAAATTTTTCCAGCATACCCTTTGGTAATTTTAAGTCATAGGATTTGCCAGATGCCAATAATTTTTCTATCCCTGGATTATTTTCTTGTAAGAATTGTAAATTGATTGAAAGCATTTTAGCAATAATGGCTAATTGGTACCTTCCGCTAATGATCACAACATCAAAAGTTTCATTGGATGTGATTCTATCAGTTTTCTTCATCTTCATCAAAGATGATCTTACTTGATTTGATTCATATTGTTCCGTTTCAAAAATATATTGAGTTGCAATAAATTTCTTTACATGATTTCTTGTTTCTAAAGGCAACTCATACTGTATGATCCAGAAATCTTTAGTTCCCTTTTTTTTGATGGCTTGTCGAACCCTACCTGCCCCTCCATTATAGGCGGCAACGACTAATAACCAATCACCAAACTCAGCAAAAGATTCCCTCAATATCGTTGCAGCTGCTTGGGTACTCTTTTCATAATCCATTCTTTCATCCACCGGAGTTAATTTTAAACCCAATCGCTTGGCTTCCTCTGGCATAATTTGCCATGGACCCGCAGCTCCTGCCCAGGAAACTACTTCTGCATTTAAACTACTTTCTATCACACTTAAATACTTTAAAGTAGTGGGTACTCCATTAGCAATCAATATTTGATCGTATAAATTAAAATAAGGTTTAGCCCATGTTTTCATTTTTTGCAAACTTGGACCTTGTTTCTCTAAATAAGATTGTATAAAACTAACCGCCTTAGGATTTAATTGGTATTGTGTAGAATGAGCTTGTGTGTCTGCTTTAACCACTGTAAATAAACTAGAAAAGCCTACTCTGTCTCCATTGGCTTCTTGAGCATACCCATTAAGGGTAAAGAATGAGGTGATTAAAAAAGATAGTATATAAATCTTGATTCGATTCATCATGCACTCATCATTTTCTTTGAAAATTGTAATAATGCCGTTTCATTAAATGATTGACTCATTACTTGCAAGCCAAAAGGCATTCCATTACTGTGTTTAAATAAAGGAATGGAAATTGCAGGTATCCCTACTAGATTGGCGTACACTGTATAAATATCTGCCAAGAACATTTCTGTTGCAGAATGTTGATGTCTTCCTAATTCAAATGCGGTAGAAGGAACAGTTGGTGATACTATGATATCATACTGACTGAATAAAAGATTGGTTAAGTCTACTAGTTGTTGTCTTACTTGTTGCGCCTTTGTAAAATAGGCATCAAAATAACCTGCACTTAAAACAAAACTGCCTAATAAAATTCTTCTTTGTACTTCTTCACCAAATCCCTCTGTTCTACTCAACTTATATAGTTCAGTTAAATCATCCAAAGGCTTTGATGTTCTATGTCCAAAACGAATTCCATCAAATCTGGATAAATTACTACTTGCTTCTGCGGTGGTTAATACATAATAAGTGGGAACCAAATAAGGGAGTAAAGAAAAATCAACTGCTTCAACCATATATCCTTTTGCACTTAATTCATCTAAATAAGCTTGGGTTTGTTGCTTGATTTCTGGATCCAAACCTGGATGCGATAAGGTCTCTTTAAAATAAGCCACTTTTGTAGGAGTCACTTCTGAATGTATGGTTTTTGAAAAACTGGGTACTGGTTTATCAGATACCGTACTGTCAAAATGGTCTGCACCAGCAATGACTTCTAATACCAAAGCAGCGTCCTCAATATTGCTAGAGAATATACCAATCTGATCAAAAGAAGAAGCATAGGCAATTAAACCATATCTAGAAATCATTCCATAGCTGGGTTTTAATCCAACTACTCCACAAAATGCTGCCGGCTGTCTAACAGAGCCTCCTGTATCAGAACCCAAGCTTAGCATACACAAACCTGCTTGCACAGCTACAGCAGAACCACCAGAGGAACCTCCAGGAACCAAATCTGTATTCATTGCATTTTTTACAGGACCATAGGCTGAATTTTCATTGCTGCTCCCCATCGCAAATTCATCACAATTTTGACGACCTATGATAATTGCACCTTCTGCTAATAATTTTTCAATAGCCGTTGCAGAATAAATAGCAGTATAATTTTCTAAGATGTGGGATGCGGCACTTACTTTATGATCTTTATAGCATAGCACATCTTTGATACCAATAACTACACCATGCAGCTTACCCACTATTTGATTTTTTTGGGAAACTTGATCTAATGTTTTGGCACGCGCTAATGCATCCTCTGCAAATACCTCTATAAATGCATTGAGATCTTGATGCTTGTTAATTTGATCCAGATAATATTGTACGGCTTGAACACAGCTTTGTTCACCAGCTAAAAGTGCAGCTTGGTATTCATTAATGTTTTTGAAAAGAAACAAAGCCTAAATTTTTAAGCAGACTTCTCGTCTTTTTCTTTAATGCCGTCTTCGATTTCTTTTTTTACGTTATTTTTTGCATCGTTGAATTCGCGAATACCCTTACCTAATCCTTTCATGAATTCAGGTATTTTTCTTCCCCCGAACATCACTAAAATAACAACACCAATAATTAATAATTCTTGAAATCCTAAGTTGCCCATGGTTATAAATTTAGAATAATAAAGGTACGGTAAATCGGTAATTAAAAGACAAAAAAAAGCAACCTCGTGGGGTTGCTTTGTATAGAAATTCTTTGTGTACTAGAATCTTTTTTCCTTAATACGAGCACTTTTACCACTTCTTTCTCTTAAGTAGTACAATTTAGCACGACGTACTTTACCAGATTTGTTCAATACGATTGAATCAATGTTTGGTGATAAGAATGGGAACAAACGCTCCACACCTACACCATCAGAGATTTTACGAACAGTAAAAGAAGCTGTAGCGCCATTTCCTTGTGATTTGATGACATCACCACGGAAAGACTGGATACGCTCTTTACCACCCTCTACAATCTTGTAGTTTACGGTAATATTATCACCAGCTTTGAAGGCTGGGTACTCTTTTTTTGCTGTCAATTGCTCATGTACAAACTTTACTGCTGCGCTCATAATTCTTGTTTTTTGCGGACGGCAAAGGTAGGGTTACCCTTGCTATTATCCAAATTATTTGATCCAAATATTAAATTCAGGGCTTTCCAGAGCCATTTTAGACTATCTAGCGATGTTTACAGCACGTTTTTCACGGATAACGGTCACTTTAATCTGTCCAGGATAGGTCATTTCGGTCTGAATTTTCTGAGCAATTTCGAAGCTTAATTGGTCAGATGACTGATCTGTTACTTTTTCAGCCTCAACAATCACCCTTAATTCTCTACCAGCTTGAATCGCATAGGCTTTTTCCACCCCTTGATAATTCATTGCCAAATTCTCTAAGTCCTTGATTCTCTGAATATATTGTTGCATGATTTCTCTTCTAGCACCTGGTCTAGCACCGCTGATCGCGTCACAAGCCTGGATAATTGGAGAAATGACATATTGCATTTCCATTTCGTCATGGTGGGCACCAATAGCATTCACCACCGCAGGGTTCTCCCCGTATTTCTCTGCCAATTTAGCTCCTAATAATGCGTGGCTTAATTCAGTCTCCTCATCTGGTACCTTACCAATATCATGTAACAAACCTGCTCTCTTAGCCAATTTAGGATTCAAGCCTAATTCAGCTGCCATGATACCACACAAATTAGCGGTTTCTCTAGAGTGCATTAATAAGTTCTGTCCATAAGAAGATCTGAATCTCATTTTACCGATGATTCTAATCAATTCTTTATGTAAACCATGAATTCCTAATTCAATCACTGTTCTTTCACCGATCTCTGCAATTTGTTCTTCTAATTGACGTCTTGTTTTATCTACTACTTCCTCAATTCTTGCAGGGTGAATACGGCCATCAGCTACTAATCTTTGTAAACTCAATCTTGCGATCTCACGACGCAATGGATCAAATGAAGATAATAAAATAGCTTCCGGTGTATCGTCCACAATTAAGTCCACTCCTGTAGCTGCTTCAATGGCACGGATATTTCTACCCTCTCTACCAATGATTTGACCTTTCATTTCATCAGACTCTAAATTGAATACAGTCACTGTATTTTCAATAGCTACTTCAGCTGCTGTTCTTTGAATAGATTGGATGATGATCTTACGTGCTTCCTTGTTGGCTTTTTGCTTTGCTTCTTCAATGATATCCTGTTGTAAAGCAAGGGCCTGGCTTTGAGCCTCGTTCTTTAAACTTTCAATTAATTGTTGCTTCGCGTCTTCAGCACTTAGATTCGCAATTTTTTCTAATCTACGAATATGCTCTTCTTGATGCTTTTCTAATTCAGTTCGCTTTAGATTCACAACATCAATCTCACGATTTAATTTTTCTTTGATAACATCGTTGTCTTTGATTTGTTTTTCTAAGGTAACTGTCTTCTGATGGATGTTTAATTCGTTTTGCTTTATGCGATTTTCAGCTTCACTAATTTTTTTATTTCGTTCTAAGATTTCTCTTTCGTGATCGGCTTTTAATTGAACAAAACGCTCTTTGGCTTCTAATTGCTTCTCCTTTTTAATAGTCTCCGCTCTTAGTTCAGCTTCTTTTAGAATATTTGCAGCTTGTGCCTCTGCTTCTTCTACTTGTTTCTTAGTATTTCTGGCAAAAACCAATTTGCCTACTATGAGTCCCCCAACCAAAGAGGATGCTCCTATGATGATAAATAATATTGATTGGTCCATTGTTAAAGTCTTGATGTTTTAAAAAATACATACTGCCCCTTTTCGTGACGGGAACGAAGATAATCAATTAATAATCAAATTGTAAAGACGGAAGGGATTATGTACCAGAAATGGCCCTTTCAATGCTATTTTTTAACGTTTCTATCTGATTTTGAACGTTTTCTAGCTCATATAGATTCTGGCCAGACTGCTGTTGTTCGGTTGCAAACCATAAAAGCACCATAGAAATATAGTCTTGCATGTCTTTTCCGGCATAAGCCCCTTTAAATTCAACCATTTTTTGGTTGATGATGGCTGCCGTCTTTCTCAACGCTTCCTCATCTTTTGGTGCCACTTTTACCCTGTAGGTTCTATCGGCGATGGTGATATTTACCGGAATCATTTCTTCTTGACTAGACATGGCAGGGTTTTTAAGGATGTAGATTTTGAATCGAATGATCAATTTCTTTAATGTATTGATCTATCTGCTTCATTAATTTTGCTTTGTCAGCTGGATCCATATTGGTTTGGTGCAAACTTGCAGCAGCCAATTTGGTTTCTACCTCTTTTAATTGATCCCTGAGTTTTTGTTCTTGCTGCTCGGCTTGTCCCATTTTTGATTTCAATTGCTGATTTTCTTTTTCAAGCGCTGCATAGTTTTTTAATAAAACCTGAAGTTTTTCCTGAAGTGCTTGTAAAGATGTTTGCAAATGAATCATGTAATAAAATTGGGATTATTTTCTGATTTCAGCTTGGATATTTTTTTCAAATTGTCCTACAAGCTTTTTCATCATAGCATCTATTTCGGTATCCGTTAATGTTTTATCTGATGCATTGAATACAAAGTTGATGGCTACTGATTTTTTCTGATGTCCTAATTTATCACTTTCAAATACATCAAAAACTCTTGTAGTCGATAAAGCATTTAATTGAGCTGCTTGAATACATGCTTCAATAGCTTCATAAGTAATTGACTGAGGCAATACCAATGCCAAATCTCTTTCTACAGAAGGATATTTAGAAACTTCTTGGTAAACCACTTTATGTTGTTGATATTGATCTAATAAAACTGCCAAATCAAATTGAATATAAACAACGCCTTGTTTGATATCAAAAGCTTGTAATTTTTTATTACCCACTACTTCAATAGTACCTAGTATTTTCTTTTGATACATTATTTGAACAGAAGTTCCCTTTGTTTGATAACTTATTTCATCAAATCCAGTAATTTTCAATATCGCTTCTGCAATTCCTTTAGCCACAAAAAAATCTTGGGTGGCGCCTTTTTCTCTCCATCCATCTTCATGTTGCTTTCCAGAAAGATAAATTGCCAATTGCTCTCCTTCTTGGTATTTACCAGAAGCATTAACAGTATACACTTTACCCATTTCAAAGAAAGAGATCTGTTGATTTCTTCTGTTAATATTATAAGCCACTGCTTCTAATCCAGTCTCTAACATAGAAGGTCTCATTACATCCAAATCTGCGCTCAAATTATTCAACATCTTTACAGCATGTTGTAAACTTTCTTCTGAAAAGTATTTGCTATTCGTAATTGAATTCGTTAAAATTTCAGTGAAACCCTTTCCCACCAAATATTGTGCAATTTTATCTTTGAACTTTTCTTTTTGCTCCAATGGATCAATAGATGGACTCATAGTAATCACACTTGGGATAGCAATATTGTCTAAACCATCAATTCTCAAAACCTCTTCAACAATATCTGCAGGTAAACTAATATCAGGCTTATGATATGGCACAGCTACTTCAATACGATCATCAGTTTGTTGAAGCAATTCAAATCCTAAACTTTTTAAAATAGTAATTACTTTCTCAGTAGGATAAACCTTACCGCTTAATTTTTTCAAATACGCTAAAGGCAATACCACTTTGGTTTTGGTGGCTGGATGGGGATATACGTCTACTACTTTTCCAGTTTTCCCACCTGCGATTTCTTGAATCATTAATGCAGCTCTTTCTAATACTTTAACTGTATTATCAATATCCACTCCTTTTTCAAAACGTGTTGCTGCATCTGTTCTTAAACCATGGTGAACAGAAGTTTTACGAATACTCACATTATTAAACCAAGCGCTTTCTAAGAAAATAGAAGTAGTAGCATCTTTCACTCCACTATTCAATCCTCCAAACACCCCTGCAATACACATAGGCTTCTCCGTATCACTGATCATTAAATCTGAAGCAGTTAATTTTCTTTCTGTACCATCTAAACTAATAAAACTTGTTCCAGCAGAATAAGTCTTTACTACAACATGTTGGTCTTTGATCACTGATGCATCAAAAGCATGCAATGGTTGACCAGTTTCATGTAAAATATAATTGGTGATGTCTACAATATTATTAATGGACCTTAATCCGATAGATTGTAATTTATTTTTTAACCATGCTGGCGATGCTTTTACTTCAACACCTTCAATCACCACTCCTGCATATCTTGCACATGCTTTCTGATCTTCGATAGTTACTTGATACGTTGGAACCGCTTGATCAATGTTCAAAGTCTTGCCATAAGGACTTTTAGCACTTACTGGGGTTTCATGATAAGATAAATATGCACAAACATCTTTAGCAACACCATAATGACTCATGGCATCCATTCTATTCGGTGTTAAACCAATTTCATAAATCCAATCTTCATAATAATCAAACAAATTGGCTACTGGAGTGCCCACTTTTATAGACGCATCCAATATCATAATACCATCATGGTTATCACTCAATCCAATTTCATCTTCTGCACAAATCATTCCTTCTGATGCTTCTCCTCTGATTTTTGCCAATTTCATGGTTAAAGGCGCACCATTTTTTGGGTAAATAGTTGTACCAATCGTTGCCACTACTACTTTTTGTCCAACGGCTACATTCGATGCACCACAAACAATATTCAATGGCGTATCTGTCCCAATATGAACTTTGGTGATTTTTAGTTTATCTGCATTAGGATGTTGAACTACTTCTAATACTTCTCCCACAACTAAACCTGCAAGTCCCCCTTTGTAATTCTCATATTTTTCTAAAGATTCTACTTCCAATCCAATAGAAGTCAATATCGTGGATAATTTTTCAGGACTTATGGTCTGCGGTAGGTATTCACTCAGCCAATGGTAACTTATGGTCATGTTGTAGCTTTAAAGTATGGCTTCAAAAATACTAAATTTTAACCTAAAAAAAGGTGCAATACCTGTTAATAAGTCCAAAATTGCTGTGAATTACTATCGATGTTCCACTGTGAAAAACAACATTTACACCAAAACAAGGAAGTCTAAGTTTGCTGGGTTAAATTCGCAATAAGAAAACAGTGAACTAGCTATGCCGCTTCCAAATATAAATACCAATAGAAGTATTAGAAAAAAAAGTCCTTCTGCCGAAATCAGTACTATGATGTATGGCAAGATTCCACCCCAAGCAAGGGAATTGGAAGAAGCGGTTTTGGGAGCTATTCTTTTAGAAAAAAGCGCTTTTGATACTGTTACAGAAGTATTAAAACCAGAATGTTTTTATGTTGAAGCGCATCAAATGATTTTCCAAACCATGCAACAATTGCAATTGGATAATCAGCCTATTGACATGTTGACTGTGGTGGAAGCATTAAAGAAAAGAGAGCAATTAGATTTAATTGGAGGCGCTTATTATATTTCTAAATTAACCAATGTTGTTGTTTCTACTGCCAATATTGAAGCACACGCTAGAATTGTATTACAAAAATTTATTCAAAGAGAACTCATTAGAATTAGTGGCGAAGTAATTGCTAATGCGTACGAAGATAGTACGGATGTGTTTGATCTATTAGATGATAGCGAAACGAAGATGTTCAATATCACTAATAACTATTTAAAAAAGAATTTCGTTGACATTGGAGATGCACTTGCTAGAGCTGTCAATAGAATTGATGAACTCAGAAAACAAAAAGATGAGATTTCTGGTGTGCCAAGTGGTTTCACTAGTCTAGATAGAATCACTTTTGGATGGCAACCTACCGATTTAATTATTTTAGCAGCCAGACCTTCTGTGGGTAAAACCGCTTTCGCATTGAACTTGGCTAGAAATGCAGCTTTGCATCCTACCAAACCACAGGCTGTTGGATTTTTTAGCTTGGAGATGAGTGCTGCACAATTGGTACAAAGAATTTTAAGTGCTGAGAGTGAAATTAAAATGGAAAAAATTTCTAGAGGTAAGCTAGAAGAACATGAATACCAACAATTACATAGTAAGGGTATTAAAAAATTAGAGACTGCTCCCATTTATATCGACGATACTGCAGCTTTAAATATTTTTGAATTTAGAGCGAAGGCAAGAAGATTGGTGAATAAACATCAGGTCAAAATGATTATTATTGACTACCTACAATTAATGAGTGGTTCAGGAGACAGAAATAGTAATCGTGAACAAGAGATCAGTAATATCTCTCGAAGTTTAAAAGCATTAGCAAAAGAATTACAAATTCCAATTATCGCTTTATCTCAATTGAGTCGTGCAGTAGAGACTAGAAAAGAAAGTAAGATGCCTCAATTGAGCGACTTACGTGAATCTGGTGCCATTGAACAAGATGCGGATATGGTTATGTTTATATACAGACCAGAATACTATGAAGTAATGAGCAACGAGATGGGAGAAAGTACACAAGGTGAAACCCATATTAGAATTGCGAAGCATAGAAATGGATCTTTGGACATTGTTAAATTAAGAGCAAGATTAGATATACAAAGATTTGAAGACTGGGACGGTGATAGTGGTGGTGGCATTCCTGGATTAGGAAGCAATTACAAGCCTATCACTCCAGGACTTGGTGGAGGTGATAATGATGGAGGAAGATTTTTCATTCAAGGAAGCAAGATGAATGGCGGATCATTTGATGATGGCATTGATGATGACGCTTCACCATTTTAATTTCTAGTCAAGATGTCTGCACCTTATTTTTACGAACCTCAAATTAATCTAGGCGCCACCAGTTTTACTTGTAGTGAGGAAACCAGTAAACACTGTGCACAGGTGCTGCGCATGCAGGGAGGCGATGCAATACAAATTACCAATGGTATGGGCGGTGTTTTTGAGGCAACCATTGTAGAAGCCCATAAAAAAAATACGACTGTTCAAATTAATAAAGAACATGCTGTAGCTAGAGCTTCTCAAAAAATAATTTTAGGTATTTCTATTTTAAAAAATGCAGTGAGATTAGAATGGCTTTTTGAAAAAGCAACTGAAATGGGTGTGCATACTATTGTTCCATTATTGTGCGAACGCACCATTCACGAAAGGTTTAAATCAGATAGAATGAATAATATTATTCAATCTGCCATGATTCAAAGTCAACAAGCATGGCTACCCTACTTATCAGCACCAATTTCTTACAAAGAGTTCATCCATCAATACAATGCTACAGATAAGTATATTGCACATTGTGAACCTACCAATAAACTATCTATCAAAGACCTACCCCAAAGTAAAGAGCTGATGATTGCCATTGGACCTGAAGGCGACTTTACTATGCAAGAAATTGAGATGGCCATGCAAGCACAATTTCAACCCATTGGATTAGGCCCAACTAGATTAAGAACAGAAACCGCTGGATTATTTTCCTTAAGTGTATTAAAAACATTTTAGTTTTGTTATTATGAGAATTGTAGAAGTCAATAACCCTAATTTCGATAAAGCTTTTTGTCAAGTCAATGCAGACTTAAACAAATTCAATCCTCATTACATTCGACCATTAGACAACGAAGTATTACAAGTATTTGATCCTGCAAAAAATAAATTATTTAAAGAAGGAAATGCAAAGCGATGGTTGTTGCAATCTGATGAGGGCAAGTGGATTGGAAGAGTTGCAGCATTTTACTACCCAAAGTATAAAAACAAAGGAACTGAATATCCCACAGGTTGTGTTGGTTTTTTTGACTGTATAAACGATATCAAAGCAACCACTTTATTATTGGATACTGCTAAAGCTTGGTTGATGGAAAATGGGATGGAAGCTATGGATGGTCCTGTGAATTTCGGAGATAGAGATAAATGGTGGGGCCTTATGATTGATGGTTTTGACAGAGAACCCATGTATGGCATGTCATTTAACCCTCCTTATTATCAGTCCTTATTGGAGGCATATGGTTTTAAGAATTATTATAACCAATATTATTATAAACTTAATGTATTTGACGAATTACCTCCAAGATTCAAAGAACGATACGAAAAATTTAATGCAAAGCCAGAATATCAAGCAAGACATTTGGATAAAAAACATTTAGCAAAATATGCGCAAGACTTTGTAACTATTTACAACGAAGCTTGGGCGCAACATGGCGAAGCAAAAGCGATTACACATGAACATATTATGAAACTATTTAAAACGCTCAGCCCAGTGATGGATGAAAGAGTGATATGGTTTGCATACTATAAAGAAGATCCTATTGCGATGTTTATCAATATTCCAGATGTGAATCAATATTTCAAACATTTTAATGGCCAATTAGGACTGCTTCAAAAGATTCATTTACTATGGATGAAATGGCGCAAACAGAATACTAGACTAACAGGTTTGGCATTTGGTGTAGTGCCTAAATACCAATCTTTAGGGGTGGATAGCTACTTGATCTATTCCAGTGCTTTATTGTTGTATAAAATCAAGTCTTATCAACAATATGAAATGGGATGGGCTGCTGACTGGAATCCAAAAATGGTAAATATTTATAAAAGCTTAGGTGCACAACCCAGTAGACAGATGGTTACATATAGGTACATTTTCAATGAAAATCAACACCCTTTTGAGCGCCATCCAGAAATGGACTACAGTGCCAAATAATTAGTATATTGCGCGTCAAGTATGGAAAATTTTGTTGTTTCAGCTAGGAAATATAGGCCCCAAAACTTTAATACAGTGGTGGGACAGGCACATATTACCACTACCCTAAAGAATGCCATACTCAACAACCATTTAGCACATGCTTTTTTATTTTGTGGTCCAAGAGGCGTAGGTAAAACTACCTGTGCAAGAATTTTAGCAAAGACCATCAACTGTACTCAAATCACCAAAGAAGGGGAAGCATGTAATACTTGCGAGAGCTGTGTATCTTTTGAGAAAGGTGCTAGCATGAATATACACGAATTAGATGCTGCTAGCAATAACTCTGTTGATGATATTAGAGCTTTGGTTGAGCAAGTAAGATTTGCTCCTCAAGCAGGAAAATACAAAGTATATATTGTGGACGAGGTACACATGTTAAGTGCAAGTGCATTTAATGCATTCTTGAAGACCTTAGAAGAACCTCCACCTTATGCCATTTTTATCTTAGCGACTACTGAAAAACATAAAATTCTTCCTACCATTTTAAGTAGATGTCAAATTTTTGATTTTAAAAGAATCACCAATAATGACACAGTAGTGCATTTAGAAGAAATTGTAGAAAAAGAACAAATCAAAGCAGAAAAAAATGCATTACAATTAATCGCTCAAAAAAGCGAGGGTTGTATGCGCGACGCTTTAAGTATTTTAGACAAGATTGTTAGCTTCTCTAATGGCGCTTTAACATATACCAACACTTTAGAGCATTTAAATATTTTAGACGAAGCCTATTTCTTCAAACTATTAGATTACTTAACAGCACAGGATTTAACCAATGCAATGCTCTTGTATGATGAAATCAATCAAAAAGGGTTTGAAGGAGATACGGTACTATATGGATTTGCAGGATTTATCAGAAACTTATTAGTTTGTAAAGACAAAGCCAGCGCTCACCTATTGGAATCTATTGAGGGATGGAGAGAGCAATATGCTAGTACAGCCCAAAAAGTGAATACTTCTTATTTAGTAAGTGCATTAAATATTTTAAATGAGTCCGAGATTCAATTTAAAATGGCTAGAAACAAAAGATTACATGTAGAACTAGCATTGATTAAGTTGAACTTTTTACAACAAGCATTATCATTGAGTATGGAAGATGGCCAACTAGTAAAAAAAAAATTAGTTGACGTACACTATCCTATCAAGACCAAGAAAATTATTCCTTTAAGCAATATTGTTGTTTCAAAAGAAGCCAAATTAGTTATTGAAACTGCTGTAGATATTCCTGTAAAGAAGGAAGCGCCTCCTACTGCTAAAGCAGCAGAGCCAATGAATCAAATGGTTGCTGAATCTACACCGGCAAAAAATACCAAATCAATTACTAGTCTTCCAGTAGATCAAAATGGCCATAAGAAAAACTTATTAGCAGCACTGCAAGAAAAATACGGAAGTCAATACCAAATTGAAGAAGTCAAAGAATCCAAACCGTTGGACATTGAAACCTTACAAGCCGTTTGGAATGAATACACCGCTTATTTAGAAACCACTACCAAGCATTCTTCTGCAGGTACATTTAAATTAGCTGAATTACAAATAGAAGATCCTATTCATTTTACTGTAACAGTGCCAGCATTGGTGGCACAAAAATTTGTAGAGCAGGAAAGAATGAGTGTAATGGAAAAAATATGGGATCGTTTTCAAAATAGAGCCATACAATTTAGCATCTTAGTTGCAGCAGGCGAAAAAGAAGATGTGCCTTTACATTTAAGATTGAACAGCAAGCAAAAATTTGAAAGAATCGCGGAACAATATCCCTTAGTGAAAGAATTAAAGAATCGTTTAAATCTAGAAGTTTACTTCTAATTTAATTTCACTTTTTTATATCCATTCTTTTGTAAATACTGAAAAACTTTTTGACGGTGATCCCCTTGAATAATGATTTCACCATCTTTTACTGAACCTCCAGTGCCACAATGATTTTTTAAGGACTTACCTAAACCATTCATGTCCTCTTCTGCACCCACAAATCCATACACTATAGTAACAGTTTTACCGGCTCTATGTTTGGTTTCTAAAATAACTCTTAATATTTGGTCTGCAGGAGCCAAAGTTTCGATATTTTCTTCTTCTACTTCTATTTTAAAGTTTGGATCTGTACTATATACCATGGGACTTGATGTCCCTTTGTTTTTCTTACTCATACAATTTAACTTATTCTGACACTAAGAATTTCAATCCCTTTTTTAGAAATTTCTAACAATAAGGTAAGGCTATATTTATTTTGCGATGAAATTAATTTGCCTGTAATATAAATGGTATTCCCCAATTTACGCTCCGCTGTTTTTTCAAAACCGATAATACTCTGTTTGTTAAAAAATGCCTGCAATTGTTCATTGGCAGCAGTGGCATTTAATTGTTTTTGATTGATTTGCTGTATAATATTCACTTCTACTTGTTCACCCCAATAAGGCAAGAGATTATTAAAACTGGCTGTTTGTAAAATTTGTACAAGGTTTTCTGTATCATTTTGAGCAAAAAGACTACTAAATGAAAATAAAAAAGAAATTATCAGTAGGTATTTACGAAATAGCTGCATTTTATAGGTATTATAAGGGCTTAAAGTTTGAAATGTGCTTACTCTTTTGGACCTTTGAGGTACAAATTAAAGATTTTATGTCGAAAAAAGTAATATTAGTCATCATGGATGGATGGGGCTTGGGTCAGGTTTCAAAAGCAGATGCCATTCAAAATGCAAGAGTTCCTTTTGTAACTAGTCTATATAATCAATATCCTCATAGTACTTTGATCACCTGTGGGGAGCAAGTAGGTTTACCAGATGGTCAAATGGGTAATAGCGAAGTAGGCCACTTGAATTTAGGAGCAGGAAGAATTGTATACCAAGAATTGCAAAGAATTAATGTAGCCATTAGGGAGGGTGAATTAGCATCTAACCCTACTTTACTAGCTTCTATTCAATATGCAAAGGAAAATAATAAGCCATTACATTTATTAGGCTTAGTAAGCGATGGTGGCGTTCATGCACATACGAGTCACTTAAAAGCAATCTGTGCAATCTGTAAGGCAGAGGGTTTAGAAAAAGTATTTATTCACGCTTTTACAGATGGAAGAGACACAGATCCTAAAAGTGGATTAGTGTATGTTAAAGATGTAGAGAAAGCATTAGCTGGTTCTGTTGGTAAAATTGCTACTGTGAGTGGAAGATATTATGCAATGGATAGAGATAAGCGTTGGGAAAGAGTTCAATTAGCATATGATGCTTTAGTGAATGGCATTGGAGAAACTGCTACTAGTGCTACAACGGCTATTGAGTCTAACTATGCAAAAAATACTACTGACGAATTTATCAAACCTACTGTTATTGTAGACAACGGATCTCCAATTGCCACTATACAAGAAGGAGATGCAGTATTATGTTTCAATTTTAGAACAGACCGTTGTAGAGAAATTACAGAAGTATTAACTCAAAAAGATTTTGAAGAGTTTAATATGAAGAAGCTTTCTTTACACTATACCACCATCACCAAATATGACGAGACATTCCAAAATGTACATGTGATTTTTGAAAATGATAATTTAGTAAATACATTAGGAGAGGTTTTAGCGGCAAATCATAAGAAGCAAATTAGAATCGCAGAGACTGAAAAATATCCGCACGTTACTTTCTTTTTTAGCGGTGGTAGAGAAGTTCCTTTTGAAGGTGAATCAAGAATCATGGCCGCTTCTCCAAAAGTAGCTACCTATGATTTACAACCAGAAATGAGTGCAGCAGAATTAACGGAGAAATTATTACCAGAAATTAATGCAAGTACTGCAGACTTTATATGCTTGAATTATGCCAACGCAGATATGGTAGGTCATACAGGTATTTTTAGTGCAGTTGTGAAAGCTGTTGAAACAGTAGATGCATGTGTACAAAAAATAGTAACAGCTGGGTTAGCTAATGGATATACCATTTTCTTAACCGCAGACCATGGTAATGCAGATTATATGATGAATGAAGATGGAAGTCCTAATACAGCACATACATTAAATCTTGTACCATTATTTGTTATTGACAAAGAATGGAAAGGAACAGTGAAAGCAGGTAAACTAGGAGATATTGCTCCAAGTATATTAAAAATGATGGATATTGCAATACCAAAAGAGATGACAGGAGAAGTACTCATTTAAAGTACTACCAATACATGAAAATAACTAAAGCCACTTATTTAATATCTAGTCCCAGTTTTGACCTTTGTCCAAAACTACATGCCCCAGAATATGCATTCATTGGAAGAAGTAATGTTGGCAAATCTTCTATTATCAATGCTATTGTTCAACAAAAAAATTTAGCTAAAACATCGGGCACACCAGGAAAGACACAATTAATCAATCACTTTGAAGTTCTAAGTAATAGTGGTGTGAAAGGTCCTTCTGACAAATGGTATATTGTAGATTTACCAGGATATGGCTTCGCGAAAGTTTCACAAAGCAGCAGAAGAAGATGGGAGCAAATGATTGAGAACTATTTAAGAAAACGACCGAATTTGTGTAGGGTATTTGTTTTAATAGATAGTAGACATGCTCCTCAAAAAATTGATTTAGAATTTATAGAACAAATGTATCAATGGGAAATTCCCATTACTTTAATTTTCACTAAATCTGACAAAGAAAAGCCAGGCGTAGTGACACGCAATGTAAAAGCCATGATGGATACGCTAAAAGAGCATTTCCCATTTCTACCAGAAGCTTTTGTAACAAGTGCAGAAAAGAAAGAAGGCGTAGCAGAAGTAATTGCCTGTTTAGACAGATACAATCAATTATATAAAGACGATACTGATAATAAATAGTGCTGCCATAGCATTTGATTCAACCAACATTTTATGAAAATACTTTTTAAATATATTCGCCCTTACAGGCCACTGGTTTTATTGGCATTTGTATTAGCGGCCATTAATCAAACCTTTTCTTTATTTGATCCAATGATTTTTGGTAAATTAATTGATCAATTTGCTAAAAGTCCTTTTATGGATGCAAGCGGCAATGCTAGAGATGAAGCAGCTTTTTTAAAGGGTGTGGGAAATATGCTATTGTTATTAGTTGGTACTGCTATGGTCAGTAGAATTGCTAAAGCTTTTCAAGACTATGTAGTCAATGTAATTATTCAAAAGTTTGGAGCCGCATTATTTACAGATGGATTAAAACATTCTATGCAATTACCATATCAGGCTTTTGAAGATCAAAGAAGTGGCGAAACCTTATCTATCTTAACAAAAGCTAGAACAGATTGTGAGAAGTTTATTAGTTATGTGGTGAATGTATTGTTTGGTATCATTGTAAGTGTAGTATTTGTGAGTATTTACGCCACAAGATTACATTGGTCCATCATCCCAATTTATATTGGAGGTGCTAGCATGATTGCATACGTGACCAATTTATTGAGTAAGAAAATTAAATCTATTCAAAAAAATATTGTTAAGGAAACTACTACCCTGGCAGGTACAACCACAGAAAGTTTAAGAAATATTGAATTAGTAAAAAGTTTAGGATTAACTACTCAAGAAATAAATAGATTAAACAATAATACTTACAAAATTCTTGCACTAGAATTAAAGAAAGTAAAAAACATTCGCTCTTTAAGTTTCATTCAAGGAACCATGGTGAATGCACTTAGACAAGTGATTACCTTTACATTAATGTGGTTGATCTTTAAAGAGATCTTAACAGTAGGTCAATTGATCTCTCTGCAATTTTATAGCTTCTTTATTTTTGGACCTTTGCAAGAAATTGGTAGTATCATTATGAGCTACAGAGAAACCGAAGCTTCTTTACAAAATTTTGAAGCATTGATGAATAAGCCAACTGAACAAACTCCTTCTAACCCAACCAATGTGGGTGCTATAGAACAATTGGCATTTGAAAATGTTGGTTTTCAACATCAAACTGCTAATTTCAAAGCGATTGATAATATCAATTTTATAGCTAAAAAAGGAGAGACAGTGGCATTTGTTGGACCTTCCGGTGCTGGAAAGAGTACATTGGTAAAACTATTAGTAGGGTTATATACCAACCAAGAAGGATCGATATTGGTGAATGGAATAGATACCAGAAATATTGATATGAATGCCTTGAGAAATCAAATAAGTTTTGTTACGCAAGATACCCAGCTATTTGCTGGCACCATCAAAGAAAACCTTGCCTTTGTAGCACCTGAAGCCACAGATGAAGCCATGTTAGAAGCTTTAACCAAAGCAAGTTGCACCAATATATTAGACAAGGGTGGAAATGGATTAGCCACAGTGATTGGAGAAGGTGGATTAAAATTATCGGGTGGAGAAAAGCAAAGATTATCCATTGCTCGAGCGCTATTAAGACATCCACATTTATTAATATTTGATGAAGCCACTTCTAGTTTAGATAGTATAACAGAGGAATCCATTACAGATACTATTAGAGAACTATCTACAGAGAGAGATCAGATAACTATTATGATTGCGCATAGATTAAGCACTATCATACACGCCAATAGAATTTATGTCTTGGAAAAAGGAAAGGTAATTGAAGAAGGGACACACCAAAGCTTGTTAGAAGAGAAAGGTTTGTATTATGCCATGTGGAGACAACAGATTGGAGAAAGAAAATCGAATTAATTTATTCTCTTTCAAATTTCTTTTTTAAGTATTCCATTACCGTAGGATCTTCCAATCCTTCCATATCACTTAACTCAAGCTCGATAGCTTTGGTGCTTAATCTAATTTCAAGAAGTGAAATAGTTATAGAAATACAAAAAGTAATCAAACTTATCCCAAATACAAATTGTGCTACCAATTGATACTGAATATAAATAAAGAACATAGAAACAATAGATAGTAATAAAGATGCCACACCAAAGGATTGCATACTTTGGATTAATTTGATTCTATATTTGATATTCTTAATTTGACCAAAGATGATATGTCTTTGTTCCAATTGATTGTATTTTTCATGTAAAACCCTTACCCTATTAGATAAAGCCAAGAAACGATTGGTATAGGCCAGCATAATCAAGCTGATTGCCGGAAATAAAAGTGCAGGTATATTTACAGATAATTCCATAGCCCAAAAATACTTCATATTTTTGCCCTTACTCACATGGAAAGAGAAATTTTCAAGAAAATACAGGCCAGCCTACCTCAGGAACCGGGAATTTATCAATATTTTGATGAAAAGGGGAAGCTTTTGTATGTAGGGAAGGCTAAAAATATAAGAAACAGAGTGAGTTCTTATTTTAATACTAACCAACATAGTTTAAAGACCATTGAACTGGTTCAAAAGATACAAGATATTCAGTTTACCATTGTGAACTCAGAACATGATGCTTTCATTTTAGAAAATGAGTTGATCAAAAACTATCAACCAAAGTATAATATTAATTTAAAGGACGATAAAACTTATCCTTATATTGTTATCAAAAATGAACACTTTCCAAGGGTATTTTTGACTAGAAGAAAAATAAAAGATGGCTCAACTTATTATGGCCCTTATACTCATGTATTTGCTGTTAGAGAATTGATCAAACATATCAAAGAGAGTATTGCTTTAAGAACATGTACTCTGCCACTCTCACCAAAAAATATTGAAAAAGGCAAGTTTAAAGTTTGCTTGGAATACCATCTAGGCAATTGTAAAGGTCCATGTCAAGGATTACAAACAGAAGAAGATTATGAAAAATCTTTAGAGCAGGTTACCCATTTATTGAAAGGCAATGTAAAACCTTTGATTGCCCATTTGAATAAGGAAATGAATGAGCATGCAAGTGCTTTAGCTTTTGAAAAAGCAGCGCTTACCAAAAAAAAGATAGAAGAACTAGAGCAATACCAAACAAAATCTGTGGTATATATTAAACAACAACATGCAATGGACGTGTTTAGTATTGCACATTTTGAAGATCAAGCCTATGTAAACTACTTAATGGTACAAGATGGCAGAATCGTTCAAACACATATGTTGCCTTTATCTATTCCATTAGAAGAGTCCAAAGAAACAGTCCTAGCGTTTGCCATTCATTATTTTAGATCCAATCTTGGATCTACTGCCAACGAAATTATAGTGCCATTTGAACCCAAAGACATCATTCCTTCAATCAAATACACTATTCCAAAAGTTGGAGAGAAAGAACAATTATTAGCACTCTCTCAAAAAAATGCTGACTATGCGCTTAAAGAATGGAAACACAAGCAAGCTTTACTATTGGTCACTGATACCAGTCCTAATAGCGTATTAGAAGAGATGAAAGAGGTTTTACACCTTGGGCAAGTTCCTACCCATATAGAATGTTTCGACAACTCTAATTTTCAAGGTGCTTATCCTGTTTCTGCAATGGTTTGTTTCAAAAATGGTGTACCTAGTAAATCGGATTATAGAAAGTTCAATATCAAAACCGTAGTGGGCATCAATGATTTTGCCAGCATGAAAGAATCGGTATATAGAAGATATCATTCTGTAATAACCAAAAACCAAGCACTACCTCAATTAGTGATTATCGATGGTGGCAAAGGACAATTGAATGCTGCATTGGAAGCATTAACAGAGTTAGGCATCCAAGATAAAGTAACTATGGTAGGTTTAGCTAAAAATATTGAAGAACTATTTTTTGTAGGTGATAGCAATTCTATTTTGCTCAACTGGAATAGTGAGGCACATAAATTGATTAGAAATATCAGAGACGAGGTACACCGATTTGGTATTCAATTTCACAGAAACAAACGTTCCAAAGGAGCTTTAGAAACAGGACTTGACCATATTGAAGGCATTGGACCTAAAACTAAAGAAATACTATTGCAGTATTTTAAATCTGCCAATAAGGTAAAGAAGGCTAGCCCTGCATTGCTAAAGGAAATTATTGGAGCTCAAAAAACAAAAATCTTATTAGAGGCTTTTGCTAAAGATGAGAATTAATACACCCAACGTTCTTGTTCAAAATTAAAGATTTTTTGTCTGATCTTTTCTCCTTCTATCAAACGTCTGATTGGATCTTTGTATAAAGCATTTAATGGCTTATCATTATAGTTGTCTAATGTAGATTTAATAATGTACCCATTAAAAAACTTACTTTCAAATAATTCCTCCCAAGTAATTCTACTTGATAAGTTTTTAGGATTGTATACTTCATTACGTGCTAAAATAGGTCTCAAATCTGGATAGTATACCCAGAACAAAGGTCTTTTAATGACTTTGTCTCTGATTTGAATGGAAGCCACTGGTGCTATACCAATGATTCTGCAATACATTCTACTAGTTTTGCTATCAAAAATGTATTGTTCTTTTAATCTAAAAGTATAAATTGAATCAGGCTGTGGCGCTAATTTAGTATTATAGATCACCGATGTGTCATATATATTTGGATTATCTACATTCTGCACCAATTGTGTATCTAATGTTCCTTTTAAGCTAGCATTTATTTCATCCATGCTTAATGGTGTCGTAAAGCGATCATCTTCCGCTCCAAATGCAGTAATACCCTCTTTTTCAATAGCTCTCAATAAAATTGCAAAGAATCTTTGATCTCCGTTATCATCATATGCCTGATAGATAAAAGGTCTATTGATCTTTTCTCTTGCATCAATTTCTTCCCATACAAATTCACTAAATAATGCATCTTCTTCTCTTAAATTTTCATAAGGTAAAGGCAAACGCTCTTGTACCCCTTTTCTTTTTTTAGTTTCAGAGAAAAAAGCATAGTTGTTTCTAAGACTTTTCTTATTGTTACTATTAAAGCCACCCACTACTGTGGTATCTACTACTTTAGTAGGCTTAATATTTGGATCAACTGTATTGTTATTTATTGTAGGAGATGGAACAACTTGCACAGGAGCAGTTTCTACATTTGTAGAACTAGGTGCCACTTTATCTGATGTTGTTTTAGTGGCTGTACCCTTTTTCTTTGGTAGATTAAATTGCGCAAAACTATTTGTTTGTACAAATAATGAAACAAATACCAACAAAACTAAATAGGTCTTTTTCATAACAACTTATTTTAAAATCACTTTACTTATTGTAGAATAAAAGTGATTGTTTGATCTAATTTTCTTGTACCACCACCTGGCTCACTTACCTTAATTTCGCCTATCGTTACTGTAGTTCCTGGCTGGCAGCGCTTTATTAAAGCCGAAGCCCCGCCTGAAAATCTAGCACCTGTTACTTCTTCAAAATCAGGCTCATCAAATCCTTTACCAGTACAAATAACATAATAAGAAACTACATTAAACTTAATGCCTTCAAACACAAAATCTCTAAGGTCTGCAATGACCCCTTGTTGAGCTCTGAAAACACTTGCAGCCATATTACCACCAGCACTTCCACCCACAATTGCAATTGGATCTGGTACTCTTTTTACAGGTATGGTTACTTTGCTAGTAGATTTACCATCGTTCACGTTTAAAGTAACTGAACCTAATTGAGTACAATTTACCACATATTGACCAGGTCCAGATTTTCTAACTGTTGCTGCACCACTCTCCACACTTACATTCACTTTTTCTGCTCCACCGCCACCTGTTACACTTAAAGGATTATCCAAACCTTTATAAAAAACTCTGGTTTTATCAGTTGAAACGACCAATCCAGTAGGTGTTCCAACGGTATATTTCACCTCTTTTTCTACTACTGCAGTTTCACCATTTGGTTTTAAGAAAGAAATTCTTACACGCTTACTATTTAGACCCGGAGAACCTGCAACTGATTTATAAGAAGCAGTTCCATCTGGACCAATTGGTAAAACAGCTCCGTCAATACTTATAGTAGGCTTTGCTGCACTACTAAATGCACCCACACCAGCGGTAATCACTAATTCTTCTCCAGACATCAAGTATTGTGAATTTGAAGAAGCAAATGCATTAAACTGATCATACACCAATTCAACTTCACCAATTTCTTTATGACAATACTCCATTACTTGAGACTCACTATTTCTTATATCGTTTTGAAACTTTGTTAAAATAGTGATTGCAGCAATTGGTGGCGTCATATTAAAATAAGCATAGCCCCAATCATTCTTACCTGCTAATGAAGAAGTATTTGGAATACTTAGATCTAATGGCAAAGTTGGAATAACATCTTTAGCGATTGCTGGATCTAGTGCAGCCAGCTTATTTTTATACTCTGTTAATCTATTCAACAATTCGGTTCCTCTATTTGGGGTATTCCCTTTTAAAAAGAATCTAGTAGTAGAACTTAAATCATGGTCATTATATTCTTCTTTACCATCTTTTACTTTTAATCCAGCCTCTTGTTTTAATCCTGTTTTCAAAGATTCAACATATGCATATATTTCATCTGATAATTTTTGCGCTTCATTTGCTTTTGGCGCCCATATAGCTGCTTTATCAGAAGTTTTAGGATCTTCTAATTTCTTTTGTAGCGATTTGATAATGTCTGTATTCTTTTTCTGAATAATCACATTTGCATTGGTCAAACTTTGTTCAATAGTTTTAAATGCATTCAATATTTCGCTAGATACATTTAATGCCAATAATGCAGTCAACACCAAATACATAATGTTGATCATCTTCTGCCTCGGCTCCTTGGGTAATGACATGTATACTAGTTTTAAAAATGAATTATTTGTTTACAGCTTTAATTAACGTCCTTGCATTGCGCTTAACATATTGCTGTAGATCTGATTTAACTTAGTTAAGTTATCCGCTAATAATGCGATTTGCTCTTTTGCTCTTACAGCATCAGCTGCAGAACTTGACATAGCATTAGAAGCTTCAGATAATTTACCATAGTAGTTATTCATTGCTTCCATGGTTTTAGTCATGGTAACAAATTGCTCATTTAAATTTTTTACGCCGTCTGATGCAGATGCAAAACTTCCTAAATTATTAGCAACACTTGCAACAGAATCTTTTACCGTACCTAATGCTATTGCAGCATCTTTTGTATTATTTGTAAAATCTTTACTAGATTTAGCCATATCTGCTAAATCACCTAGATGCATTGCTGTATCGTTTAGTTTTTCAAAACTTGTACTTAATTTCTTAAAAGCAGCCTCATCTAATTTAGCAGCTTCCATACTTGATACAACAGACTCCGTTGCGCCAATACCAACTCCTGTTGATGGGCTTCCCATATCTGGAGGGGGCAAGAATGCATAAATTACAAATATGATTGCCTCTGTAGTTAAACCAATCACTAATAACCAGTCAGCACCTGGTAAATTAATTAATTTAGTTAAAGCACCAAGAATCACAACTGCTGCACCTAATGAAATGACAACATTAATAATTTTATTTGTTTTAGGAGAAATGGTATTTGCCATCTGATTAATTTATAAATTGATTATTTAATTTTTGTAGTTATTTATTTCTTGGACCCATTGTTAAGACACATCTAAATCCAATATAAGATTTCGCTGTATCTTGGTATTCATAATTTCTAGTACTCACTTGTATATTGTATGCAATATCTTTCCATGAACCACCTCTAATCACTTTTCTTTTCATTAAAATAGGATCATCATCTTTTGCATTAAATTCTACACTTGGACTAAAATCTCCTAAGAAATTATATCCGCCTTCATAAAACACAGAACTTGTCCATTCAGCTACATTGCCTGACATATCATACAAATCAAATCCATTGAGATTTTGATTGAAGCTTCCTACTTTAGTAGTATAGATATTATCTGATCTGTCTTTACTTCCACCACTAAAATATTCTCCTCTTCCAGGTTTAAAATTGGCTAACAATCTACCTTGAGATGTTCTTGTATAAGGAGATCCCCATGGATACATGGCATTAGTTTTTGAGTTACCTCTTGCAGCGTATTCCCACTCCGCTTCTGTTGGTAATCTATAAATACCATCTATTTTATATTCTGGTCTACCTTTTCTACCTAAATAATAATCACTATTATTGGTTCTCCAATTGCAAAAAGCCACTGATTGTTTCCATGTAACACCCACTACAGGATAATCATTGTATGCTGGATGTGAAAAATATAATCTTGTTTGTGGTTCATTGTAAGAATAAGAAAAGTCTCTCATCCAAACCAATGTATCTGGATACACAGCCTGATTTTGGGTAACGATAAAATCACTTAAAGATTTTTCCAAACCTTTTGATGATTTTGCAGCAGCTTTTAAATCCACATAAGAATACCTATAAATGAGTTTATTAGGATCTAAATCGATTCTTCCTTGAATTCGATTGTCTGGGCTTAACAATAATTCATTCAATCTTTCTAAGACCGCCCTACTATTCATATTGATTCTAGAAGCTCTAGTCCAATCTACCCTCAAAGAATCTTCATCTGATTGATTGATACCCCCTTTATAGATAGCTAAAAATTTCAATGAATCAGCAACATAATTTACAAATCTTCTGTATTGCTCATTGGTAATCTCTGTCTTATCCATCCAAAAACTGTTAATAGAAACTAGCTTTTTTCTATTCACCATAGATAAGTCTACTTGCTCATCACTTGGTCCCATATAAAAAGAACCAGCCGGAATTTCAGTAGTATATTTATCAGAGAACATTTTCGGTCTAGCAGGACGACCAGGCCTTTGTGACATTAAAACCAATGCCACCAAAAGGGTAATCATTATAAAAGCAGGAAATCCAATTTTGAAATTTATTTTTTGCTTACTCATATCAATTTTTTAACCTGGATCAACAGATCTAAATAAAAACGTTTTTTTTTCAATTTTATTACTAAACTCTTTGATTCTCAATAGAAATTGGTTGCGCAATTTAGTTATTCTAAATGTTAGATATTTGCTAAAATACCTTCTAAGTGGCCTGTAGGGATAGAACATGTTTTGTTCTTACATATAAAATACTGATTATCAGTAGCTTCTTTCCCAATTGACAAAGGGAATTGGCTTTCCGCCTGCTTGAGCCATAGGGGTAAAATATGAGGTAAGAATTTTTCTAAAATAGGCGTTAACTTCTGATTTACATCGTTCCCTATTCCTACTAGCTCCGTTAAACCATAGGCTAATTGAAAAAAACTTTGGGCCCAATAGCCAAATGAACTTGGATACTGTATCAACATTTGGTGCATGGATGCCAACATTTTATGCGCCTGTTCTACCCAATTAGGTTCGTCAAAAATACTGCCCAAATAAATTAAGCTTAAACAAATCATTGCATTGCTACTTGGAGTTGCGCCATCATAACTATCTTTTTTACGAATAATGCCATCTAATTGTTCATCACTTGTAAAATAAAAGAATACCCCTTCTTCATCCATAAAATGTACTTGAACATACTCCATCCATTGTTTTGCCTGAAGAAGATATGCTGATTTTCCAGTTGCTTTATGTAACTCGATCAATGCCTGCATTAATGTTGCATAATCTTCCAAGAAGCCCATTGATTTATTTTGCCCATTGGCATAACTATGATAAAGGTATCCCTCTTTAGATTTCATTTTGTCTAACAACCATTGCAAATTATTTTCTGCCCTTTCAATGATCGTCATATCATTAGTTATGGCATAAGCTTTACATAAAGCAATAATCATTAAGCAGTTCCATGAAAGTAAAATCTTATAGTCTGTACCAGGACGAATTCTTTTGGCCCTATGTGTAAATAATATTCTTTTAGCTTCTATTAAATCTTCCTTCCATGCATCTTCAATTAGATCTGTGGTCCAAATAATATTGGTATGTTCCCAATTACCTTCCTCTTTGATCTGAAAATATTGGCAAAAAGCTTTACATAAATTTTCAGGTAACAAAGCTTTTATTTCTTGATAAGTCCAAGTATAGTATTTTCCTTCAACCCCTTCACTATCTGCATCTAGTGCTGCATAAAAAACACCAGTTGAATCGGACAGCTCTCTATAAACAAACTGAATAGTTTCTTCAATCACTTTCTTATATACAGTTTTCTTTGTGATTTGATAGGCTTCAGCTAAAACTGAAATGAGAAGGGCATTATCATACAACATCTTTTCAAAATGAGGAGCCTGCCATTGAGCGTCAGTACTATATCTTGCGAATCCACCCCCTAAATGATCATACAATCCTCCCTGGATCATTTTATCTAAACTTCTCACCGCATGAACAATAGATGATTGATCTTTTTGTGCAAAATAATTTCTTAATAAAATCTGTATAGAAAAAGTTTGTGGAAATTTTGGAGCGACGCCAAAACCGCCCCATTGTGTATCGGCATTTTGTAAAATTCTTTTAGTCATCAAATCAAACTCTTCTAAACTTGGGAAGACCGTTAACTGCTCAATCTCTATTTTTTCTTTGATATTTGTTTGAACCAAATGATTGGTTAAATGATTGGCTTGCTCAATTAGTTTTTCTTTATTGGTTTGAAAAGCTTCATGAACTCCTTTTAGTACATCCATCCAAGAAGCTCTTTGTGGTATGGTCTTTGGAGGAAAATAGGTACCTCCAAAAAAAGGTTTCCCATTGGGTAATAAAAATATATTCAATGGCCATCCACCAGAGCCTGTCATAGCTTGCAATGCATCCATATAAATTTGATCCACATCCGGCCTTTCTTCTCTATCCACTTTGACATTGATAAAATGTGTATTCATATATTGGGCCACTTCTTCATTTTCAAAACTTTCTCTTTCCATTACATGACACCAATGACATGCTGCATAACCAATGCTTAATAAAATAGGTTTATTATTAGATTTTGCTTCTTCGAAAATGGAAGGGGACCATGCTATCCAATTCACCGGATTATGAGCATGCTGTAATAAATAAGGACTCTGCTCATGAATGAGCGCATTCGTAAATGTAGTATTAGCACTCATATGGTGCAATTTACTTCTTTTTAGTCTGTTGTGCTAAGAATTGGTCCAAGCCAGCCACCATGCTTGGTGCTTGAGGACTTGGTACTTGGATATGTAAAGTAAGGCCAGCATCTGCAACGGCTTTGCAAGTATTTGAACCAAATGCACCAATAATGGTACCATTTTGTTTGAAAGCTGGTTGATTATCTAAAAAGCTTTTCAAACCACTGGGTGTGAAAAGACAAATTGCATCAAATTTATGTTCTTTCAACAAAGGCTTGATATCTGTACTCTCAGATCTATACATGTAACCCAATTCGAAGGCACAGTCATGATCTTTCAGCCAATTCACAATTTCATTATCTTGTTGGTTTTCACTACACACATACAAGAATCTTTCGTTCGCTTTATGTTTATTTAAAACATCAAATAATTTTTTATTGGTACCATCAGAACCGAAAAATACTTTTCGCTTTCGATACATAATAAATTTCTGAAGATATAAAGCTACAGATTCAGTTATACAGAAATATTTAGTGTCTTGATTGATATTAACTTTTAATTCATCGCAGGTTCTGAAAAAATGATCAATTGCATTTTTACTAGTAAAAATAACAGCAGTGTATTCGCTAATATCAATTTTTGATTTTCTAAAATCTTTTGCAGGAATAGCAACTAATTGAATCAATGGCTGAAAAAACAAAGAGACATTATACTTGCGCTCTAAATCAAAATAGGGAGATTTTTCACTCTCCGGTTTAGCCTGAGAAATAAGAATTTTTTTGATAGCCATTTTCACTTTCCAGTTTTAGTAAGTACCGCCAAAATATTGCACAACTAGTTTATATAAAATCAAGATGGGCACTATTTCGAAAGCACAAAGGTAAAGAAAAAAATGGAAGGAAGATATGTGTAATTTATTCCTAACAGTTGTTAGAGAAAATAGGTATCTATACAATATGAGAAGTACTGCCAAAACGGCGCTTCCAAGGATGGCAAAATCGTAAAAATAGGGCTTTGCAAACGCCAAAATAAGGATAAAAGGAATGAGTAAAATACCCAATACTTTGTTGATCATAAAGATCACAAAAACATAGGTTTGTATCAGTTCCATGGTATTAAATGTATACCCCGCCAACAGCAAGAAGAGATATTTACCGATATATAATGTGGTAAAAAATAAACAGATATACCCATATACTTCCCAAAAAGAAAGCGGCAACAAATGCTTGTTGAAAATGAATAAAGTAGTCATTAAAGAAAAGCTCAAAATAAATCCAATATTCATTAATAAAGAGGCTAAATTATTTTGCAATAATTGTTCTCTATTTTGGAGCATCCTTAACGAAGACTGATTAAATTGACTGAAAAGTTTTGGAAAATATTGAGGATACACATTATGAATAAAGGCAAACAAAAATAACAAACCAAAAATGGTATAAAATAAATAATCCTTATCTGGTAATGAAAACCTTTGTTCAATTCTAAAAATAATAGGCGCATTCTTTGATTTAGTCACTAGTTCATTATATAATTTGAATGCATTTTTCTTCTGAGCATAATAGGCTTTATAATCTTTTAAAGGATTATAGTTAGAATCAATTGAAGATCCATGTAAAAAACTAAAATGGTTGGCGTCTGCTATTTGAAATGATTTTGGAATAACTGGAACATATTGGATCATCAAAGTATCTTTTTTAACTGCAGAGTCCAATAAAAGTGATGCAGTATCTAGTTTTTTAGAAATACTATCCACTTGGGTAAAGGAACTCAATACCAAACACCCTAGTACAACAAATAATAATTTTTGAATAGTTGAAAACATCAATGCAAAAATAAGTATACTATATCAGAATTAGTAACTAATGACTAGCTTTGTGGTTTAATTCAAATTATGGCAGGAATATACATACATATACCCTTTTGCAAAAAAGCTTGCCATTATTGTAATTTTCATTTTAGCACACAGACCAATAATATAGACGGATTTATTGAGGCTTTACTGATTGAAATCAATCTTAGAAAAGACTATTTGAAGTCTCCAATTCAAACAATTTACTTTGGCGGCGGTACTCCTTCATTATTATCTTTTAGCCAACTTAAAACCATTACAGATGCAATAAGAGCGCAATATGTTGTAAACGATTTCATAGAATGTACATTGGAAGCAAACCCAGATGATATTACTGACGAGCAACTTCAATATTGGAAGCAATTAGGGATCAATAGACTAAGTATTGGTATACAAAGTTTTCAAAACGATGCTTTGAAATGGATGAACCGAGCACATGAAGTGGAACAATCACATAAGGCAATAGAAGCGGCTCAAAAAGCAGGATTTGAAAATATTAGCATTGACCTAATTTATGGCACTCCTCATTATTCAAGAGCACATTTAGAAGCAGATTTGAATTTGATTAAGGAATATGGTATTCCACATATTTCTTGTTATGCACTCACGGTAGAAGAAAAAACAGCATTACAGTCCATGATTCAGAAAGGGCAAATGAAGAATGTGGTGAGTGAAGAACAAGCTGCACATTTTGACATCATTGTTGACTTTTTAAATCAACAGGGATACGAACACTACGAGATCTCAAATTTTGCAAAACCAGGATATAGAAGTCAACATAATAGTAGCTATTGGAAAGGTGCCCATTACATAGGATTAGGACCATCTGCACATTCTTATAATGGTTCTACAAGACAATGGAATATTGCCAATAATGCATTGTATGCTCAATCTTTAAAAAAGGGGGAAATTAATTTTGAGATTGAATCACTTGAGCTTTCTACTCAATTTAACGAATACATGATGATTTCATTAAGATGCATGGAAGGGTTTGATCTTACCTTTATTGAATCAAGATTTGGTGAGACCTATCTTCAACATACCAACAAAATAATTGCTCAATTAGCTACTCAAAAAGTACTTAGCAAAACCAGCGAGGGTTATTGTTTATCAAAATCAGCAAAGTTTTTAGCAGACGGAATCGCTTCAGAGTTCTTTATAGTAGGGTCTTCTCCATCTCTTTAAATGTATCCACAGGGGATGCTCCTTCCCATAATATTGCATATACAGCACTAATAATTGGGATTTGCATTTTTAAATCTTTATTGATGGTCATTATACATTTGCTTGCATTGTATCCTTCAGCTACCATATTTAATTCCAATTCAGCAGCTCTTACAGAATAACCCTTGCCAATCATATTGCCAAAAGTTCTATTTCTACTGTGTAAAGAATAACAGGTTACTAATAAATCGCCTAAATAAACTGAAGCATTATAATTAACTCCTTTACATGCATTGCCCTCTTTATGCATAATAGCTGATAGTAATAATTGCATTTCATTGGCACAATTCGCAATGTATACACTTAAAAAATTATCTCCATATTCTAAACCATGTGCTATACCTGCGCCCAAAGCATATATGTTTTTTACCACCCCCGCATATTGCACACCAACGACATCTGCATTGACCACTGTATTGATGTATTCAGACTCAAAACATGAAGCAATTTTTGCAGTAAATATTTGATCCAATCCTGAGAAAGTTAAATACGATAATTGTTCTGCAGCAACTTCTTCGGCGTGACTTGGCCCCAAAAGTGTAAAATAATTTTCTAATGGAAAATGATAGATTTTTTCCAAGTATTGATGTAACAGAATATTATGAATAGGTAATACACCCTTAATGGCAGAAACAATTTTTTTACCTTCCAAATGCTTCGCTTCTACTTTTTCTAAACATGAAACAATATGAATGGATGGTACTGCAACAATGATTACATCTGAGGCAGCAATGACTTCTAATATCTCAGATGAAAAATGAATGGCTGAAACATCAAAATAAGCATTCCTTAAATAATGAGGATTATGATGTCGTTTTTTAAAATAGTCAATATTGGCTTGTTGACGAACCCACCAAGCTATATGATTGCCATTATCAACAGCTATTTTTGCAATTGCTGTTGCCCAACTTCCACTGCCTATAATTCCTATTTTTAATGGTTGCATTGGTCAAAGGTACGAAAAGACATAAAAAAAGGGCGGCTCTTTTTGAGCCGCCCTTTGTAAAGATTAATTTAGTTATTTCTTTTCTTCAAATAATTTTTCCTTTGTCACAGGTTTTACCAGTTCTCCATCCTTCAATGACTTACTCACTGTGCTATAAGGACCAGTAATTACCACATCCCCTACTTTCACTCCTTCCACTTGAATGTAGTTTAAGTCTTGGATATCTGTTTTTACCTTAATCATTTTAACCTTATTGTCTTTTTGTAAAACAAATACTACTTCTGACATTTCTTCGTCTGGTTTAGCAGGTTCTTCGTTAGTAGTAGTTGCATTGCTCGATACCTTGGTTTCCTTTCCTTGACCTTCTTTATCTCTAGTGGTAACAGCATTTAAAGGAACTGAAATAACGTTTACTTTAGACTTTGTTTGAATGTCTGCACTTGCAGTCATACCAGGTCTAAATGGAAATTTAGCATTCTCCTTAATTAAATCCTGATAACTCTCGGTAAATAAACGAATATGCACTTTGTAGTTTGCAACTTCTGTAGAAGAAGCCATTGCACTAGTTGCAGTAGAAACTGGATTAGCTATTTTATAAACAATACCCTTAAACTTTCTATTGTTATAGGCATCTACTTCTACCAATGCTGTATCTCCAATTTTAACCTTCGTAATATCATTTTCACCCACATCCACTCTCACTTCAATACTCTTCATATCTGCTACACGCATCATTTCAGTACCAGCCATTTGAGCCGTACCAACTACTCTCTCCCCTTTTTTAACGCCCATAGAACTTACTATACCATCCATGGGTGCTAGAATTGAAGTACGTGCTAAGTCTTTTTCAGCTCTTGCTAATTGAGCTCTTACGCCTTGAATTTGCGCTTCTCCACTTTTAATGGATTCTTTAGCTCCATTATAATTAGACTCGGCAGATCTAAATGCTTGTTCAGTTTGTTCATATTCTGATCTAGATACGATTTTATCTGCAAACAATTTTTTATAACGCTCATTGGTTGCTTTTGCATTTTCATAAACGGTTTTTAAACCACTTAAGTTTGCTTTAACATTTTCATATTGCGCTTTTACTTGATTTACACTAGCAGTTACTTGATCTCTTTGCGAAGAGTAAATATCAGCATAAATCTTAGCTAGTAATTGTCCTTTCTTTACACTATCTCCTTCTTCTACAAATAAGCTTACGATCTCTCCAGAAATATCTGGACTAACTTTAACTTCTATTTCTGGGTATACTTTACCACTTGCATTAACAGACTCTGTAATAGTTCTTAATGCCACTTTTTCAGTAGTTACTTCAGTACCTTCTTCTTTACCAATTACTCCAGCTTTTTTTAAGCCAATCAATAAAGCAATTACTGCGATTACACTTACCGAAATCCAAATGAGTTTCTTATTCATTGTTGTTTATTTTCAATTTATCTAATTAGTATTATAATGTCAAATTCACCCCTTTATAAAACTCCAATAGTTTAATTCTAAATACATACTCATATTGAGCAGCTTTATAATTCACTTTTGATCTTAAGAAGTTGTTTTGGTTATTTAATAATTCAATTGTTCCAAGTAATCCAAGTTCATATCTTTTGGTTGCAAAAGAATAAGCTTTTTCAGCAGATACCATTGCTTTTTGAGTAGCGTTTAATTTATTCAATGCTACCACTGCATTGGTGTATGCAGAGAAAATATCTTGCTTTAATTTTCTTTGCGTATTTTCTTCTTGTAATGAAGCAGATCTAAAATTCAGTTTTGCTTGTTGGTAAGAAATTTTTGCTTGTCCTCCATTGAAAATGGGAATATTTAATTGAAGACCCAAGCTCTGACCAAAGTTATTATCTACTTGTCTGCCCCATCCTTTCCAAACGCTGCTCCAATTTCTAGTAGCAGTTGTGGGTGTAAATACAGGACTTTGAACAAAGTATTTAGTATTATTGATATTCACAATGGGAGATGCTGCGGAAGGAGTGCTATAGCCATTAAACTCAACTCCATCAATGTATTTAAATTGATTAGAGAAGTTAGAACTCAGCGCATAGCCAAAACTAAGGGTTGGAGAAAAATTAGCTTTTGCAGATTTTACATTCTTTTCAGCTGCTTTTACTCTATAGTTAGAAGCTTTTATATTTGGAAGATTTTGAGAAGCAATACTGAAAACATATTCTGGCTGTAAATCAGTAAAATTTTGTAATTGAATTTGCTCCACTGGCTGAACTACTACATCAAAAGGTTTTGCTGCATCTAAATTTAATAAAGCCTTTAAGCTTAATTTACTTTGCTCAACACTTGAGATTGCAGAAATAAAATTACTACTGTCATTTGCCAACTGTGTCTCTAATTCTAATAAATTAATTTCAGGCAATAAACCAACATCAACTCTTTTCTTAGTAGCAATTAATTGTTCTTTTGTTTGAGCGATTTGAATTTTAGCAATTTCAGTTTGTTCTATTGCTGAAAGAATTTGCAAATAAAAAGTAGCAACATTTAAAGAAATATCATTTGCTGCATTTTGCATATCAGCTATACTTGCTTGCCAATTAAATTGAGAAGCGGCTGCATTGTTTCTTAATCTACCTGCGTTGAAAATTTGAATACCTCCGTTTAAACCAAAGTTATTGAATAAAAACTGCGTATTAGTAAATGCGTTGGTGGTTGGATCAATAGATCGACCTAATCTTAGACCCATTCCAGAGCTACCATTAACAGTTGGCAATTGACTACTTTTTGCTAAATCTGCTTGCAATTTTGCCAATCTTGCCTGAACATCTGCTTGTTGAACAGAAATATTATGCTGAATGGCATATTCTACGCAAGTTTTAAGATCCCATTTTTCTGGTTCTTGTGCCATCACGCCTACACTGAAGGTGATCATTAATAAAGAAAGGATATATCTCATTTTAATCATATGTATTTTGTCTAACAAAAGATCATTTTGTTTTCACAAAAGTAACTCATAAGTGCTCAGCTTTTGAAATATTAGACAAGTGGAGCCAAAAAAGGGTTAAATGGCCTTTTTTTGATGATAAAAAACGCGGTATATACCCAAAACTAAGGCTAAAAGGACCAAGGCGGTCAATGCTGAATAGGGTTTATCTATCACCACTGCAATGGCTACCATAAAATAAGACAATACAAAAATGACGCAAAGTATAGGTGTCCACCTTTTAAGAACTCCAGTAACAGAAGCGTCCCCCTGTTTTTTCTTTCTCAGCAATAAAAGCGTCGCAGCTGAAGTACTCATACCCATGCAATCTAAAAAAATACTAAAACTTAAGACATCATCTACCCCTTTACCAAAGAAAGTAATCAAGGCTGTAGTCATTGCAAAAATGGTTAAACCAGGCACCAATGCACCTGTCTTTGGATGGGTATTTTGAAATAGTTTAGGCAATACCCCATCCTCACTCATTGCAAACATCACTCTTGGATTACTCATCAAAATTACATTCACATAAGCCAATACACTTAACACCATCGCAAAATCAAACACTTTTGCTCCAAATTTTCCAAACCAAGCTTCAAACAATAAAGAGCCAATGGCATTGGCATTTTTCATGGAATCAAATCCAATTACTTGTACATAAGTATAATTAATAGCTAGATATAAAAACAACACGATAAATATACCAAACACAATACCCTTTTGCATGGTTTTTGGATGAGCAATTTCAGAACCAAAATTGATGGTTTGCTGATACCCTCCATACGTAAAAAATACAGACACTAAACTCACTAATAATAACAAAGAACCATTAGTTCCATCATATACATATAATTTACCTTCATTATAACCATGAGGAGGAACACTTACTCCTTTGAATAAAGAAGAAATCAATAAAATAATTAAGCTAATTTTTACCACCATCAAAACATTCTGAGTTCTACTACTTGTTTTCAATCCAAGTAAATTCACAAAATAAAATAGCCCTACAGAAGAAGTAGCAATCCCAATGTTAAAAAGTGTGCTAGAAGGTCTACCAAATAATAAATCACTCACATAATCTGCACCAATTAAAGCCACCACAGCAAGAGATGCTGCATTACTTATTAAAATCAATACATTGATGGTAAATCCAACTGCAGGATGATAACAATGTGCAAATACTTTATAATACCCTCCCATCACAGGTAATCTTTGCCCTATTTCTGCATAAGTTAGCGCACCAAATAAAGCAATAATGCCACCAATAGTCCATGCACTAAAAAAGATCAAAGGAGTACCAGATTTTGCAGCGATCGTTGCAGGTGTTTTAAAAATACCCATTCCAATCACCAAACTCACCACAATCATGGTTAAGCTAAAAAAATTAATACCTTGTTTTTCTTTCATCCTTTACTAGTTAAGCATAAATATATATAAACAATTCTAGTTTTCAACAAGGGGTTAATAAATATAAAATCTGAGACAAAGAATATCATTTAAGTTTGTTCTCGATTAGGTTCATTACATGATTAAAAGGGAATCCCGTTAAAACCGGGAGCTATTCCCGTAGCTGTAAGTTCAATGCCAAGGCAATCGTTGCAATATCCACTGAAGCAATTTGGGAAGGATGCAATGTTAGGAACGAGCCAGAAGACCTGCCTAATCAAAATAACCAAAAGCTTTCGGGTAAAAAGCAAGGATTTGTAAAAGAATTCTCTTCTATCAGGAAGCTCATTGTTTCATTCAAAAAATAAACAACAATGAGCCAAAAAACATTTATGCTCTTCGTGGTATTCATTGCCACAAAAACATTTGCTTTTTCACAAAGCAAAGACAGTGTTCAAACGGACAACACATTAAGTGAAGTGATTGTGACTGCTAACAAAATTGAGCAGAAGCAAAACAGCACCGGTAAAGTACTCACCATTATCAATGCTCAACAATTGGCCAGTCAAACTGGGAGAACCATTGCACAGGTATTGAATGAGCAGACTGGCTTACAACTTCCAGGAAGCTTAAGTAATTTAGGTACAGTGCCTAGCATTTATATGCGCGGTGCGTCAAGTGGAAGAACCTTGATTTTAATAGATGGTGCTCCAGTGGGTGATCCTTCAATGATTAGCAATGAATTTGATTTAAACCTGATTCCCATTGATCAAATTGAAAGAATTGAAATATTAAAGGGATCTCAATCTACTTTGTACGGTTCTGATGCTATTGGTGGGGTTATCAATATCATCACTAAGAAAAAAACTACATCTTGGTTAACTGGGGGTGCAGGTTTTGGAAGTTATCAAAACAAAAGAGCCAATCTTCAATTAAATGGCAGTGTTAAAAAAGTGAATTATTTAATTGGACTAGAAAAACAAACAGCAGCTGGCTTTTCTTCTGCATACGATCCCAATAAAACCAATACTTATGATAATGATGCATATGAAAACAAAAGTTGGTTTGCCAAATTCCAATATGACATAAACTCAAATTGGAACCTTCAATGGACTTCTAGAAAAACTTCTTACAATGCAAGTATTGATTACGGTGCTTTTAAAGACGATAAAGACGCTAGCTTTAAGAATGCAACAAGTATACATGGCATGATACTTAAATATAAAAAAGATAAAGCTTCCTTTCAATTTCAGTATCAATATACTACACAGGACAGAAGTTACTTAAACGATAGTTTAGATAAAACTTATTTGATATACGAGAATAACCTCTACAAAGGCAGTACACATTATGCAGATATTTTTTACTCTTATCAATTATCAAAAAATGTGCAATACATTGTGGGGTCTGATTTCAGATACGGATCTTATAATCAAACTTATGAAAGTATTAGCAGCGCATGGGGCCCTTACAATGAATTATTCAAAGATACTTTCCAATACCAAAATGCTATCTATGGTTCTGTAATCATCAATAATAACAATAAGAAGTTTTTGCTTGAATTAGGAAGCCGATACAACAATCATTCTAGATATGGGAATAATCAGACATTTACCTTAAGCCCTTCTTACGCTATAAGTTCTAAATTAAGAGCTATCGCAAGTATTTCAAGTGGATTCAAAGCGCCTTCTTTATACCAAATTAGCTACAATAGTCAATTGAAAGCAGAAACATCTATTAATACCGAAATGGGATTGGAATACAATAGTACACCATTGTATACTAGAGCGGTATGGTTCAATAGAAAAATCAATAATGGAATTGATTATAATTATATAGATTTTAATTTTTTCAACTTTATTCAACAAAATGTGAATGGTCTTGAAATAGAATTAACGCACCGAATCAATCAACAAAATCAATTTAGTATTAATTATACTTTATTAAACGGAAAAGAGACCAATCAAAATAGATTAACCAATACAGACACAATTACCTATAATTATTTACTAAAGAGACCAAAGCATGTTGTTAATTTTCAATATCAATTAAAACTAAATAAAAAATGGGATGCTTCTGTTGCGGCCAGATATATTAGTAAGCGTTATGATGTGGGTGGATATGGTAAAGAAGATGTAGTGTTAGATTACTATACCTTATTGAATGCGCATATTAGCTACCAATATTCCAAAAGAATACAAATTTATGGGGATGCTCAAAATATTTTAAATGATCAATTTCAAGAAATTAATGGCTATAATACAATGGGGCAAAACTTTCAAATTGGATTCATTTTGCGCTAATTCCTATAAAACCAAATGGTAAGTAAGTAAAAAAAGCTTTGTATCTTCATACAAAGCTTTTTTATGGAATTTAAATTTGACCAACTACTTACTGTGATTTTCACCTTGTTTGCCGTAATAGATATTGTAGGATCTATTCCATTGCTTATCTCCATGAAAGATAAAGTAGGTAAAATTAAATCCACCCAGGTTACACTTATCTCTGGTGGATTAATGATTGCATTTATGTTCTTAGGTAAACCCTTTTTAAAAATGCTTGGGCTAGATGTAAAATCATTTGCAGTAGGTGGATCTATTGTGATCTTTTTATTAGGATTGGAAATGGTATTAGGTCATGAAATATTTAAAGGGGATAAGAATGGTCATACTGGTTCTGTTGTTCCAATTGCATTCCCTATCATTGCCGGAAGCGGAACCTTAACAACTATCATGTCGCTTAAGGCAAACTTTGAAGAAGTTTATATATTAGCCGGTATAGTTGTAAACCTTATTATTATTTATATCGTATTAAAATCTTTGAATTTTATAGAACGCCTGCTAGGGCCCGGGGGCTTACTAGCAGTGCGTAAATTTTTTGGAGTGATTCTTTTAGCTATTGCTGTAAAAATATTCTCTAGTAATATTGGATCATTAAAATATTAGAAATTTACTTTACAACTAAGTAAATAATTTCTTCCGACAGCAGAGATACCACTTGCAAAATGTCTATAATTAAGATCTGTAATATTTTCAACACCAAAACCAATAGTCAAATCCTGGGTTGGAATAAATTGCGCATTAAAATTAAGTGTCATCCATGAAGGCATTCCATCTTTAGTAGCATATAGCTCATTGTCTTCACCATTTAAATTATAGTCAGCTATTCGCTTCCAACTATTAAAGACACTAAAAATTTCTGCATTCCATACTTTATTATTATGCTTTAATCCAACTCTTCCATAAGCAGGAGGTATATGATCTAAAGGCATTCTTTTTGATTGATCAATGTAATTTCCTTTAGTATAGGTATAAGTAGCATTCAACTCTGTGCCATGCATAATTCTTAATCTTCCATTCACATTAAATCCATATAAATTAGCTTTTGCTTTATTTTGTGTTGCATATACATCGCTCAATACACCTTGATATAAAATAGCACTCTTGCCATTCCATGTATACTTATCAACCACCAATGCATTATTAAACAAAGTATAAAAAACACTAGCTCCTAAAGAATACAGAGAGCTACTTTTAGATATTGTCCATTCTGCATTATAGGTATATTCTGGTTTCAAATTTTTATTGGGCACCAAAACATAACTAGTCCTAGTATCAAAAACCTTGGTTAAGTCATCTACATTGGGGGCTCTAAAACCTGAACTTATACCAAATGTGGATCTTATTCCTTTATCACCATTATAGGCTATGCCAATATTACCAGTCAATGCAGTATTATTTTGTTTAGCCTCAGTAAATGGTAAATGCATCAAAGCGGTATCCTTAAACTGCGCATTCAGTTGTACAAAATTTAATCTCAATCCATCATTGATCACCCATTTTGGATGCAAGTATTTGGTTCGCTGCACATAAACTGCTTGATAAGCCATATTGGTTGGGCCATCACTATAGCGAGTAGGTATTGGGGTTTTTGCCAAAGAGGATGTATTGGTTCCATTGGCAGTAGATTGTACAATATTATAATAAGATTCAACCCCAATTCGTATTTCCCCATTTTTATCTGTATGTAAAAAATCGGCAACTAATCCAAAAATATCTACTTTTTCTAATCTAGTATCTTTATTATTTGATTGGAATTTTCTAGTAATTCTACTTTCTTCCAAGTGCTGGTAATTTGCATTCACAGTCAATTCTTGAAAATATCCTTTTAATTGTGTTTTATTCAATTTATAAGATATCATATTTCTCAATTGTGGTCCATAATACCACTCAGCAAAAATGGGTATACCCTTGTTTGTTTCAGTTAATCGGTCATATCTATTAATATTGGAAGAATTGGATAACTGAATATTCAAAATATGTTCAGTATTGGAAGAAGGCTTGAACAATATTTTTTGTAAAAAATCAGTTTGTGAATATTCTGTAACCTTTTGAATATTCACATTGGCTCTATTATCTTTTATAACATCTACCCCATTTTCAGTAGAAACATAAAATAATCTTTTTCCAAAATCCGGATATGCTGCTAATCTTTTGTTTCCTTGTCTCAAATCACCAAAGCCACTATTGGTAAAAGAGCTTACAAAAGCCCATTTATGATTGGCTATATTAAAGTCAATATGCTGACGATTCTCGTTTTGACCACTGGCATATCTATAAATCATATTCCCATTAGTTTTCCACTTTTTACTATTATGTAATTGAGGTGCTTTAGTAAATAAATTAATTACTCCGCCTAAAGCATCAGATCCATACATCGTAGAACTAGGACCGTAATTCACTTCCACTCTTTCTAAACTCATATTGTCAACAGTTATAATATTCTGCAAATGACCTGAACGGAATATAGCACTGTTCATTCTCACTCCATCAACCAGTAGCAAAATTCTACTTGCTTCAAAACCTCTTATTACTGGACTTCCTCCACCTTGTTGACTTTTTTGAACAAAAACCTGTCCAGATACAGTCAAAATATCTGCTGTAGTTGACTGATACTGAATTAAATTTTTATCAGTTATCACTCCAATAGTTTGAATAATATTCTTGGAAAGTGTTGGAAACTTATTGGCATATACTACAACATCTTTCAATGAGTTGCTTGTATCTTTTTGTGCACTCAGCTCCAAACCACTCCCAAACAAAAAAATTGCTATAATTAATTTTCGCATATTTAATTTTTTGGAAATAATAAAATGATAATCCAAGTAGGACTATTTTATCAAAAAATTAAACTGTCTCTGGAGGAGGGGAATACTTGTTTATACATCTATTTGAATAAAAGTCTTGATAATCAGAATGAAGTACTTTTGGAATAAATAAGCTGAACATGATCTTAAAATACTCAGGTGACTCAAAAGTTAGCTGTATTTTCGAAAGCTTGAAATGTTCATTTTTTGAGTGACTAGATTGCTTTGCTACCATTTCCGCTTCTGCTTCATCAGATACAGCAATCAATTCCCAGCCTTTAGAAGTTTTTTTAAAAGAAATGATATCATAAAACATCCCCTTATAACTAAACTCTCTTCCCTCTTCTTCCCAAGTATATCCTTCGGGTAAATGGTCTTTATCTTTTAATTCAAGCTTAATTTGACTAGATGATGCATTCATATTTTCAATATTCCATCCCCTAGCATCAATAAGAGCAAATATTTCTTTTTCATGTAACTCTTCTTCTAACCAATAGAAATAGCTTATGCTACTAGCTGTAAGTAGTAAACAAAACAAACAAATTATGGCAAAGACGTTTTTCAAGAGATCTAAGATACGAAACTTCTCGCTGAAATATAGATCGGCAAATATTGTGTAACTTTGTGAAAATTACCATTTATAAAAACTAATCATTTGTACAAAATCCTTAAAAAGCCTCTTTTTGTTGGAATAAGTATTATGTTGATTCCTTATACTAGTAAAGCTCAATTTCAAAAAGATAGCAGTTTACATAAAAGAAACATTTTTACTTTAGCCTTTTATAAACAGCCTGGGAAAGACTCGATGGTAGATTTTGTAGACGGTATTTATAGAGTACTAAAAATCAATAAAGATAGATCCATAGGCGAGACCATATCTAAACCTCAGTTTTCATTTATTCCTGCAGTGGAATATAGTATGATTAGTAAATTGGCAGCTTCAATCAATGCCAATTATGTAAAGCCAAGCAAATACCAAGCAACTAAGAATGCGACTTATTCTACAGAGTTAAAAGTAACACAGAACAAACAAATAATTAGTCAATTAATTAGTAATATCTGGCTAAAGAATAATGAATACAATATAAATACGAATTGGTCTTATTTAAAATTCCCTCAAAAAGACTTCGGTCTTGGTACTACCAATAATCAATTGGATCGTTTTGATCAAATTGATTATTCTTATTTAAAATTACATCAGTCCATTGTAAAAAGAATTGCTCAAAATTGGTATATAGGTCCAGGATTAAATTTGGATTATCGTTGGAATATTTCAGATACATCAACACTGAATAAACCATTGTATGGATTTACACAATATGGTCAAACCACATCATCCAATTCTACAGGTCTTACCTTAGATCTTTTGTATGATAGTAGAACAAGTATTGTCAATCCAAATACCGCATCTGCTTATTTAAATCTATCTTATAGATCTAATCTTACATTATTGGGAAGTGATTATGCACTGCAGAGTATTACAATGGATCTGAGAAAATATATTCCATTGTTTAGAAAAAATATGTTGGCATTTTGGAGCTATAATGTACTTACCTTAAGCGGGAAAGCACCTTATCTCGATATTCCCTACACTGCATCAGATAGAAATTCCAATACAGGAAGAGGTTTTATACAAGGTAGATTTAGAGGAGAAAAATTATTTTTTGCAGAATCCGAATATAGATTTGGCATCACAGAAAACGGTTTTATTGGTGGGGTTGTTTTTGCCAATATGCTTTCTGTTGCCGAACCTTTACAAAAAGGTTTTCAACAAATTAGAACTGGTTATGGGGCTGGAATTAGAATAAAACTCAACAAACATTCTAATACCAATGTAGCCATTGATTATGCATTTGGGCAAGGCGGTTCTCAAGGTATTTTTATGAATCTAGGTGAAGTTTTCTAGTTTTCAACTTCGTTGAAAAAAGCTTGTGGCCTCGCCGGGGATCGAACCTGGATTTAGAGCTTCGGAAACTCTTGTACTAACCATTGTACGACAAGGCCTTTTAGTTGGATTTATTTCCACCGCAATAAAACACGAACAGCGGTCAATAAAAAAAGTCTTGTTGGAAGTGTGATCATAATTTTTATATCATCAATGATACTGGATGTATTTGATAAAAAACGAAATACTGTAGCAGCTTTATTTTTGGAGAAAATTCGAGAAAATATTTCAGCACCACTCATTTTATCATTATATAAAATATCCAACAAAACAGCATCATAAAAATAATGTCTTGTTCTATTCAATATTGCATTGGGTTGTTCTTTCTTAGATAAAGAAATTGCTATTTTTTGGGTCTGCTCTTGAATAGATTTAAAAGCAAATCCTGTACTGGCTTTTACAGCACCCCCTAGAGTACCAATATAAATAATGCCGCTGGCTTGTTCAGAAGTAAAATTATTCTGAGTCATTGGAATAGCTCCGTACTCTTCATGTAGAATAGTATATGACTGATTCGGATAGTGCAATGCCAAATAAGCGTTGATTGAATCATCGTACACGCGTTTATCTAATAAATATTTTGAAAAAACTGTATACTCCACCAATGCTTTCTTTTTATTGATGGGAAGCACATACATAAAGGCTGTAGCATTTTGTTGATCCACATTAAAATCCATCCACTTTGCCGTTTCATAGTCAAATACTTCATTTTCAAATTGAACAGTTACGCCTTTAAAATGCTGCCATAAAAAAGGTCTGGCTGAATAACTTTTAGCAATACTATTTAACTGATGAATATTTTCAGCATCTTTAAAAACAGGATTATACTGAAGGATACTAGAAAATATAAATGGTGCTTTGGCAGCACCTCCTTCCCAAAAAATTGTATGATCTTTTATAGAAAGAATCTCTGCTTCTACCCATTCAATATTGCTATTTTGTTTTGCCTTTGATAGGATACTTTCATAAAACGAAAGTCCTTCAATCATTTTATAGGTAAACGGGGCAGTAGGTAGATAAAAATTTTGATCCCTATGATGAATTGAAATAGCCCTCCAAGAAGTGGTTAGTAAATGTTCGAAATCGGACTGACCTTCTTCCCAAAAACACCAGGTTCGATCATTGGATTTTTTCAAATTTCTATCAATCACCAAAATTTTCTTTTGATGCAATGAACTATCCTGATGGATATAATGAAGCAATGAAAGTCCAGCACAACCAGCCCCAGCAATAATATAGTCGTAGTTATCCATTATTCTGCAACATCTCGTCTCTTCTTACCTTATCCCAATATTTCTTTGCAACAAAAAGCATTCCGAAACTTTCACCATCTTCTTTATGCAGATGTTTGTGATGCATCTTATGTGCCCATCTGATTGCCTTAATATATCTATTGTTAGATCTTGTAAACCACTTGATTCTTTGATGAATGATTACTTCGTGAAATAAGAAATAAGCAAAACCATACATTGCAATACCAGCTCCAATGGCTGCTACCCATAATGGACCACCCATAATGGTTCCGTAAAAAATACAGCCCATACTTGGAATAGCGAATATTAAGAAAAAAGCATCATTCTTTTCTAAAACATGCCCTGTTGGTTGATGGTGGTCTTCATGTAATACCCATAAAAATCCATGCATCACATATTTGTGCGTCAACCATGTTATACCTTCCATAATAAAAAATGTCGCCAACATTACAGCTACAAATAACATACAAATAATTTTACTTTTATAAAAAATTTAATTGACTCCTCAATTTCGCTTTTGCCAGAATAACTACTTTTCCATAATCAGGAATTCTTATTCTAGTTTTTAAAATGGCATGGTGTTCAGTTTTCTTTATCTTCTTGAACAAAGAATAATAATACTTGTAAGCCACATACACGCCAAATCTGCACTGCAAAGGTAAGGCTTTAATGCCCTCTAATGCATTTTCAAAATCTTTTTGAATATCTTCCTCAATGGCTAATTTATCTTTCTCTGTAAAATGATTAAAATCACAATTAGGAAAGTATACTCTATCCAAACCCTCAAAATCTGCTTTAATATCTCTCAGAAAATTCACTTTCTGAAAAGCAGCTCCCAAACTTTGGGCAGCAGGTCTTAATTGTTCGTATTTTGTTAAATCTCCTTTACAGAAAATATACAAACACATTAAACCAACTACTTCAGCACTGCCATATATATATTTTTGATATGAACCCTCATCATGCGCATGTTGACTTAAATCCATCTCCATGCTATACAAGAAAGCATCTAATAAAGCAGGATCGATATTGTATTGTCGATAAGTCATTTGAAAACGATGCAGGATAGGATTCAAACTAATCCCTTGTTCAAGGGCGATATAAGTGTCTTTCTTGAATTGATCAAACAAAGTCTTTTTATCATAATCATGAAAAGTATCTACAATCTCGTCAGCAAATCTTACAAAGCCATAAATGTCATAAATAGGTTGTCTCAAATCTTTATGCAACAATTTTATAGCTGAAGAAAAACTAGAGCTGTACATTAAAGTAGTATGTTGACTACTTAATGCGGTAACTTCATTATATAGTTGAAAAGATGACATCTATTTTGAATAATTTTTATCAATTAAATTAGCTACTACTTCCCCACTTATTAAACTTGGTGGCACTCCAGGACCCGGCACTGTTAATTGACCAGTGTAATATAAGTTATTTACTTTTTTACTTCTACAAGATGGCTTCAAATTGGCGGTTTGCATTAAAGTATTAGCAAGACCATAGGCATTCCCTTTGAAGGAATGGTAATCGGATTTAAAGTCAGCAACAGAGAAAGATCTCTTATAAATAATTGATTCCATGATAGATACGCCCCATTTAACTTCTAATCTACCGATCAAATCGTTGAAATATTTTTCTCTAACAGCTTCGGTGTCTCCTTCCAAACCCGCGGCAACAGGAATTAATAAAAATAAATTTTCACAACCCTCTGGAGCTACTGTAGGATCTGTAACAGAAGGAACAGAAGCATAAAATAATGGATGTGATGGCCATTGTGGGTTTGTATAAATTTCTTTACCATGTATACCAAAGTCTGTATCAAAAAACAAAGAATGATGCGTTACACCAGGTAATTTTTTATTCAATCCAACATAATATAATAATGAACTTGGAGCCATAACCCTTGTATCCCAATATTTTTTTGAATAAGACTGATAAGCAGGTTCTAACAAAACCGTTTCTATATAATGATAATCACCTGCACCAACTATGATATCAAAATCATATGATCTATTTTCTTTTGTTTCTACAACACGAGTATATGCTTTTTTAGCTACACCATTGATTACTTCAATTTTTGTAACCTCTTCTCCTAACTTAAATTCAACACCTAATGAAACAGCCAATGCATGCATACCTTTTACAATGCTATACATTCCATGTTCAGGATACCATGTACCTCCTTTAATATCTGCATAGTTCATTAGACTATATAATGCCGGTGTATTTTCTGGAAGCGCTCCTAAAAATAAAACCGGGAACTCCATTAAGAATTGAATGTATGGATGCTTAAAATACTTTGCAATATGTTTTTTCATAGATTGAAAAACATCCAACTTAAATATTCCTTTGAATAAATCTATATCAATTAATTCGGTGAGTGATTGTCCAGGTTGATGTACTAATTTTCCAACACCTACTTCATACTTGAACTTTGCTTCTTCCATAAAACCATCCAGAGCCTTAGCTGCGCCATGTTCTATTGATTCAAGTAATTGTTGTAATGCCTCATAATTAGCAGGAATATCCCATTGAGCTTTTTCAAAATACACTCTATAAGAGGGATCTAATCTTTGTAATTGGTAGAAATCAGATACTTTTTTTCCAAATAATGAAAAGTATCTTTCAAATGTATCTGGCATCCAATACCAGCTTGGACCCATATCAAAAACAAAACCACTCGATTCGAATTTTCTTGCACGACCACCAGGTAAAGTATTTTTTTCTACTACTGTAACTTTCCAACCTTTTTGAGCTAAAAAACTTGCCGCAGATAATCCTGCAAAACCAGCTCCGATAATGAATACTTTTTTTGAATGAGAAGGCATTTATTTTAGTAACGTTGAATCTTTTGTTTTAAAATTTTTCTAGCAAAGTGAATTCTACTCTTAATGGTACCTAAAGGTTCATTTAAAGCATCTGCAATTTCATTGTACTTATACCCTTCATAATATAATTGAAACGGAGTTCTAAATAATTCAGGTAAGTCATAAATCAATTGATTCACTTCCCCCAAATTTAAGTTAGTTATTGCATCATTAACTACTTTATTATTAGTTTGATCGATTAAAAAGTCATTGGGGCTATTATCAAAAACAGTGGATTGTTTTGATTTCTTACGATAATCGTTGATAAAGATATTACGCATAATCGTATACAACCATGCTTTGATATTGGTACCTACATTGTACTTATCCTTATTTGACAAGGCTCTAAACAAAGTTTCCTGGTATAAATCCTTTGCAGATTCATGATCCTTAGTCAAATTAATCGCAAAAGGGCGAAGAAATTCTGAGTTCTCACTTAAAAACAAGGTAAATTCAGCTGTTGACATATTATTTTGTTTAATCTTTGAATGTTAAAGTTAAACAGAATTTGTATACCAGCCATAATTTTGTTTAATTATTTTAAAAATAATTTAAACAAAATAAATTGAAGATCTAAGTTATTGATTATCAAATACTTTCTAAGAAGCTAATAGTCTCTGCAAGGGTACGCTTCAATTGAATATTGCCCGCAATTTGACCTTTATACGCTTGTGCCAATTGACCAGATATCACAATTGGGATGATTTTACTTACTTCACTTAGTTGTTCAAAAAACTTATGAATTTTAAAATTCTTTGCAGGAGAAGTTAAATGACAATATAAGTAGTCTACTTTATGGAACTCAGATAGGTATCTTAAATCAATCATCGGCACATTCGCACCTAAATAGTCAATGTAGAACCCTCTTTGTTTTAATAAGAAATGAACATATAATAAGCCAATCTCATGGTATTCACCTTCTGGCATGAACAACACAATGCGCTTTGAGTAATTCAATACTGGAGGTAGTTTTTCTATACCAAGAATAATCTTTTGTCTAATAACATTCGTTGCCAAATGCTCTTGCGCAGGATTGATATGATTGGTAATCCAAAGTATACCCACTCTTTCCATGAATGGAAAAATAATTTCAATAATGGTTTTTTCAATACCCTTTTGTCCAATATAGGTATCCATTTGCCTTTCGAAATTGGCCATATTCAATGACACCATCTCCTTAATTAAAGCATTCACTACCCTTTCCTTCTGTGCATCAATTTGGTTAAGACTTAAAATCTTGTCTTCCATCTGCTCTGCAGACATCTTATCAATGTGAGAGATCTTGAAACCATATTTGTTTAACAAAGAAACGTTTAATATGGTTTTTAGTTCATCACTTGAATATGTACGGATATTAGTCTCAGTACGCTGAGGCTGAAGAAATTGATAACGCTGTTCCCAAATGCGTATAGTGTGCGCTTTGATTCCAGAAATCTTCTCTAAATCCTTGATGGTATATGATGACATACTACAAAAACAACAAATTATCAGAAAGGTTCAGTAATTATTTACTTTTTTAGGCCTCTAAGGTATTCACCATAGCCACTTTTGGCATATTTATCGGCTAAAACCAATAATTGTGATTTGTCTATAAAGCCCATTCTGTAGGCAACTTCTTCAATGCAACCTATCTTTTGGCTCTGACGCTTCTCAATTACTCTAACAAACTCACAGGCATCTGCCAATGACTCAAAAGTACCTGTATCCAACCAAGCTGTTCCACGGTTCATGATACCTACTTGTAATTGCTTACGCTCTAAATAAATTTTGTTGACATCCGTGATCTCGTATTCTCCTCTGGGTGATGCTGGAATATTCTTCGCAATTTCCACTACTTGGTTATCGTAAAAATATAAACCAGGTACTGCGTAATTAGATTTAGGGGCTTTAGGTTTTTCTTCTAAGGATAAGGCATTGTTATTGGCATCAAACTCTACCACACCATAACGCTCAGGATCATTCACTTCATAAGCAAACACCGCAGCACCATTTACATCATTAAATGATTGTACTAGTTTACTAAATCCAGCACCGTAAAAAATATTATCTCCTAATACCAATGCTACTTTATCTTTTCCAATAAAATCTGCACCAATCACAAAAGCTTGTGCTAAACCATTTGGCACCGCTTGTACTGCGTAACTAAAACTACAGCCAATCTCAGAACCATCTCCTAATAATCTTTTGAATTGATCATTGTCTTCTGGTGTTGTAATAATCAATACTTCTTTAATGCCAGCTAACATTAATACAGACAATGGGTAATAAATCATCGGCTTATCATAGATAGGCATTAATTGCTTACTGATTCCTTTAGTAATAGGATACAATCTTGTACCTGAACCGCCTGCTAGAATAATGCCTTTCATAAACCGAGTGTTTTATTTTTTACAATGAAGCCGCATACTCTGCGAAGCTTCCTAATGTTTTATCTTTTTCTGACAAGATGATTTCTGCATCAGTCAATTTCCAATCGATATTTAAATCTTTGTCGTTATACATAATACCTACTTCGTTTCCTGGCTCGTAAAACTTATCTACCTTATAAAAGAAAGTAGCTGTTTCACTCAGTACCACAAATCCATGCGCAAATCCTGCAGGTACAAAAAACTGTTTATGATTATCTGCAGTTAATTCAATTGCATAGTGTTGTCCAAAACTTGGAGAACCTTTTCTTAAATCCACCGCAATATCTAAAACTGATCCTTCTAATACTCTCACTAGTTTTGCTTGTGCAGCTGCGCCTCTTTGCATATGTAATCCTCTCAGTACGCCTTTGGTAGACCTGGATTGATTGTCTTGTACAAATTCAATATCTAATCCAGATGCGGCTTTAAAGTCTCTTTGGTTGTAGGTTTCAATAAAATAACCTCTAGCATCACCATGTACTTTCTCATGAATGATAAAACAATCTTTTAAGGGGGTTTGCTCAATTCTCATTATCGGTTAGCGTACATTTCGTTATAGTATTTTTGATAAGAACCACTGGTTACATTTTCTAACCATGGGCCATTACTCAAATACCAATCTATAGTGGCTGCCAAGCCTTGTTCAAAAGTAACAGAAGGTGTCCAACCTAATTCTTTATTCAATTTAGTCGCATCAATTGCATAGCGTCTATCATGACCTGGTCTATCTTTCACATAAGTAATCAACTGCTCGCTCTCTCCTTTTGCTCTACCCAATTTCTCATCCATTTGAGCACACAATAATTTCACTAGATCAATATTGGTCCATTCGTTGAATCCTCCAATATTATAAGTATCTGCTCTTTTCCCTTTGTGGAATACTAAATCAATCGCTCTTGCATGATCAATTACATACAACCAATCTCTGGTATACAAACCATCACCATAAACAGGTAATGCTTTTTTATTGATGATATTATGAATAAATAATGGAATCAATTTTTCAGGAAAATGATTCGGACCATAATTGTTAGAACAATTAGATACCACGGTTGGTAAATGATATGTCTCTCCATAGGCTCTTACAAAATGATCACTCGCCGCTTTACTTGCAGAGTAAGGAGAATTGGGATCATAAGGAGTGGTCTCTGTAAACAATCCTTCCTTACCTAAACTTCCATAAACTTCATCAGTGGATACATGATAAAATAAATGATCTCTTTTGGCGTCCCAAGATCCATCATGTGCTTTTTCGTAACTTAAATCGTTCTTCCAATATTCTTTCGCCGTATTCAATAAGTTCACTGTTCCAATCACATTCGTGTACACAAAATCTAAAGGCGATACAATACTTCTATCCACATGAGATTCCGCCGCCAAATGAATCACATCTGTAATAGCGTGTTTTTCAAAAATGGCTTTTAAACTATCTGCTTCTAAAATATTGGCTTTTACAAAATGGTAATTAGGTGCTTGCTCGATATCCTTCAAGTTCTCTAAATTACCCGCATAAGTCAATGCATCTAAATTAAAGATTTGATACTCAGAATATTTGGTCACCATTAAACGCACTACATGCGACCCAATAAACCCCGCTCCTCCTGTAATTAATATGTTCTTTTTCATTGCTTTGAATAGGCGACAAAGATATAAATTCATTCATATATATTATAAAGTAATTTTATTACATTTGAAAACGATGCAAACACAGCGATATCAATCATTAGACGTATTTAGAGGAGCCACAGTTGCCCTCATGATTTTAGTGAATAATCCAGGTTCTTGGGGACATATTTTTAGCCCCCTAGCGCATGCTAGCTGGCATGGTCTTACACCCACCGATTTGGTCTTTCCTTTTTTCTTATTTGCAGTAGGCAATGCGATGTCATTTGTTATGCCAAAATTGGCAAAAGGAACGGATCTGGATTTCTGGAAAAAAGTACTCAAAAGAACCATATTGATTTTTGCCATTGGTCTTTTTTTAAATTGGAGCCCATTTGTAAAATGGTCAGATGGTGCACTTGTATTTAAACAATGGGAGCAAATTAGAATTCTGGGTGTACTGCAAAGAATTGCATTATGTTATTTTTTCGCATCCGTCATCATTTATTATGGTAAATCAACATGGGCATTGTACATAGGTGCAGTGATATTATTGCTGTATTGGTTATTGACAACTTTGTTGGGTGCACCAGGGCATCCATATAGTTTATCGGGTTATTTTGGTAATGCGATTGATCAAAGTATTTTAGGGATAACCCATATTTACAAAGGAGAAGGGGTCCCTTTTGATCCAGAAGGATTAACCAGCACCTTGCCTGCAATTGTTCAAGTGATCTTTGGCTTTTTAGTGGGTGAGTATATTCAAAATAAAGGGAAAAATTTTGAAATGCTTTCTCAATTACTACTCACAGGTGTAGTGCTTGTTTTAGCTGGTTATATATGGGATTTTAGTTTTCCTATTAATAAAAAAATATGGACAAGTAGTTATGTTATCTATACTTCTGGATTAGCAATGATCACTTTAAGTGTATTTATTTACTTGATAGAATTTAAAAATGCAACTGGCAAGTGGAGTTATTTCTTTGAAGTATTTGGCAAAAACCCTTTATTCATTTTTGTATTGAGCGGTTTTTTACCAAGAGTGTTGGCTTTATTAAGATGGGAGGATCATGTCAATGAAATGGGTGAAAAAATCTACACCTCAAGCCTGCCTTGGTTTTACGAGCATATTTGTAAAAATATTCATTCCGACTTAAGAGTAGGTTCATTACTGTATGCACTATGCTTTATTGCCTTTATGGCCATACTAGCATACATTTTAGATAAAAGGAGAATTTATATTAAGGTTTAAATAAGCTATTTGCTTTTTCTAAACTTTCAGGTTTCCCAACATCTAACAAAATTCCATCACTATGATCATAATAGTGAATAGCATAATGTTGTGCTAATTGTAAATAAGCATCAATCATGGAAAACTTACCTGTTAATTCTACAGCATCAAAAAATGATTGATGCACAATATGTATACCACTGAATGCTTTTGGAACAGCAGTATTGATATCCTTTAATGGATTGGCCCATTTTTCTTCACCCGTGATATTATTTTTCCATCCACATAAAGTGCCCGCTGCATTAAAGATTAAATTTCTACTAGTAGCTCTATTCGTTACCGCCAATGTTGCCATTAAATCACCTTCCGCTTTTTGCTTAAATAGTTCATCCACTGCTATCATTTTATCTAGTGGCAGATCCGTTAAAATATCAGCGTTCATCAAAATCCATCGCTCTTCTTCAATAAAATAATTTTTAGCACGAAGCAATCCTCCACCCGTTTCCAATACCTCATCAGTTTCATCAGAAATAGTCACGATAGAACCCCAACCATTATTTGTTTGAACAGCATCAATGATTTGATCCGCAAAATGATGCACGTTGACAATCACTTCTTTGATGCCATATTGCTGTAAGTATTCAATATTTCTTTGCAATAAAGATTTGCCATTTACCAATGCCAATGCCTTAGGATGATGATCTGTAAAGGGTTTTAACCTTGTACCTAAACCAGCCGCTAAAATCATTGCTCGCATAAAATATTATTTTACCCAGTTTTCTTTATTGGTATGAAACAAGTTCACTTTTACTTTATACTTATTTCTTAAGTGTCTTGCTGTTTGTTCTGCAGCAAATACACTTCTGTGCTGACCACCAGTACATCCAAAATTTATTTGTAAACTAGCAAATCCTCTTTTTAAATAATCCTCTACATTAATGTCTACCAAATCCCAAACACTATTTAAAAAAACATTCATTTTGGTTTTTTGTTCTAAAAAATCTTGTACTGGCTTATCTAATCCAGATAATTTCTTATAATCATCAAATCTTCCCGGATTTAAAATTCCTCTCATATCAAAAACAAAGCCTCCTCCATTGTCTGTAGGATCTACTGGTATACCTTTTTTATAACTAAAGCTATGAATAGTAACTTCTAAAGCAGTTTTTTCATTTGCAATAGGCGGCGTGAATCTTGCAACAACCTCATCTGATACCATCCATTGCAAAATAGAAGCAAATACAGGCGTGTCTTTTTTTAAATCAGTTGTAGCTAAAAAGTTTTTCAAATTATTTAAACCCAATGGTATACTAGCTAAGAAATGTGCTTTTCTTTCAAACAAACCTCTAAACCCATAAGCACCTAATACTTGTAATAAACGTAATAACACAAATCCTTTATATTGTTTTCTGAAAGCGGCTTCGTTTAAAGCTTGCGGCAATAACTTATTCACTTCCTGAATATAATATGCCAATAATTGGTCTTTCCACTCTTGACTCAATTCTGCTTTTGCTTGCCATAACAAAGAAGCCACATCATAACTTAATCCCCCTTGCATGCCACCTTGAAAATCTATAAAGTACACTTCATCATTATGTACCATGATATTTCTACTCTGAAAATCTCGGAATAAAAAATAATTAAAATCTTTACTCGCTAACTCGTCACTCAATAATTCAAATTCGTTCATCAACGCTTGCTTGTCATATGGATATTGTAAGCTGTCTAAAAAATAATATTTATAATACAACAAATCGGACATGATAGATTGATTGCCAAATAATTTTGAGGTTAGACATTTTTGGTAATCCAATCCTTGATGACCCTTTACTTGTAATTCGGCCAAAGACTTCAAGCTTTTTTTAAATAAAGAAAATACATGATCCGTTTTACCTTCTTTTTCTAATACTTCCAATAATGAAGTATTACCCACATCTTCTTGGATATAACAAGTACCTTCTTTATTAATGGCTAAAACCTCGGGCACAGGTAATCCCTTCGCCTTAAAATGTTGAGCGAAATAAATAAAAGTTTGGTTCTCCTTGATATTTAAACTAGCTGTTGCAATCCAAGATTGTCCTCCTTGATGAATTCTAAAGTAAATTCTATCCCCACCGCTTTGGGGTATTTTATGAATTTGATCCCAAAACGAATGATTGATAGTTTTGAAGAGTGATTGAATTTCAATGATTGGATCTTCCATGCGATTATACCTCTTTTTTGAGTGCGATAAAAGTAACCATTTTACTTGAAAAAAATATAAGCTAAAAAAGTTGTAAATTGATTGAAACTTAAACCCCATGATTAAAAAATTAACCACTTTTCTTAGTTTGTTAATTTTTGCTTTTTCTACATTGCATGTAGCAGCGCAAACTCAAACCATTAAAGGTAAAATCACAGACAGTAATGGCAACCCTTTAGAAGGTGTTACGATTAGATTAACGAATGCTAAAACAAATGCTTTATCTGCAAAAAATGGATCTTATTCCATTAATGCATCGATTAATGATGTTTTGGAATTTAGTTATGTTGGATTTGAATCTAAACGCCAAATAATTTTAAGCGGCGAAGTCAACATTCGTTTAATTGCTTCAAATAATAACTTACAAGAGGTAATTTTAGTAGGAACCCGTGGATCAGGTAGAGCAAAAATTGAATCACCTGTTCCAGTAGATGTAATTAAATTATCTGAAGTAGGTTTGAATACTGCAAGAATGGATTTAACTTCTTCTTTAAACTATGCAGCCCCTTCCTTCAACTATAACAAACAATCAGGTGCCGATGGTGCCGATCATGTTGATATAGGAACATTAAGAGGTTTAGGACCAGATCAAACCTTGGTATTAGTAAATGGCAAACGCAGGCACAGCACCGCTTTGGTAGGATTATTTGGAACAAGAGGTCGTGGAGGCAGTGGGGTTGACTTAAATGGTTTTTCTCAATTTTCTGTTGACAGAATTGAAATTTTAAGAGATGGTGCAGCTGCTCAATATGGATCTGATGCGATTGCTGGTGTGATGAACGTTGTGCTAAAAAAGAACATAGGTGAATGGAATATTGTTACAGGTGTAGCAGGATACTATGACAGAAAATTTAATACTTTCCAATTTAGAGACAATAATGATTATTTAACATCTAGACCTATTGATGGTGTTACCCAATCTTTTAGTATTAATAGAGGTTTTGCATTAGGAAAGAAAGGTGGATTTATCAATTTGTCTTATGATTTCTTAGATCAGGGAAAAACATTCAGACAAGCAGCTTCTAGCAATATTGAAGACAAATATGGTTTACCTACTAATACTTGGAGACAAGGATTTGGTGATGCCTCTATGCATTCTCACGGGACAATGATGAATCTTGAATTACCCATAGGCAACAATGGAGTAAAGTTTTATTCATTTGGTGGAATGAATTTGAAGAAATCCGACGCGTATGCTTACACAAGAAATTGGTCAGCAAAACCCAATCGATTCCCCATTACTTCTACTGGAGAATTGATTTTTGTAAAAGATATTATGTTTAGATCAGGTTCAGGCGATACAAGCTATAACCCTCGTATTTTAGCAAACATCAATGATATGTCGTTGGCAGCTGGGTTAACTCAAACGACCACGAATGGATGGAACTGGGATTTGAGTAATACAATGGGCTACAATGGATTCCACTATTTTGGTGCAGGCACTTTCAATGCATCCAATATTGGCAATTCCCAACAAACAACATTTGACGATGGTGGATTTGAGTTTAGTCAAAATACGACCAATTTAGACTTCTCTAAACAATGGGGAATCATTAACCAAGGAGGTGTTAAGATATCCTTTGGTGCTGAATTAAGAAGTGAAAAGTATACTATTTTCCAAGGAGAATATGCTTCCTTTGCAGCATTTCCTAATAGTCTTGGTTTTCAACAAGCACCAGGAGCAAATGCTTCCCTGGATTTAGCCCCGACGATAAAGTTCGCGCATCAAGAAATGTGACTGGTGGATATGTAGATCTAGAATATACCCCAAGCGAATCTTTATTAGTAACTGGCGCAATTAGAGGAGAAAATTATTCTGATTTCGGTTCGGTCGCTACTTATAAAACATCTTTCAGGTATAAGCTTTCCGACAACTTTAATTTCAGAGGATCTTTCAGTACTGGTTATCGTGCCCCTTCTTTACAACAAAAATATTTCAGCAATACTTTAACTTCTTTCTCACAAGGACAATTAGTTCAATCAAGAGTTGCCAGAAATGATGATGCGATTACTAAATTAGCAGGGATTCCTTCTTTAAAACAAGAAACTTCTATCAACAAAAGCATTGGTTTTACATGGAAACCATTTAAAAATTTCAATTTAACAGTAGATGGTTACAATATACAAATGAAGGATCGTGTAGTGTTATCTGGTTTATTCAGTGCTTCCGATGCAACTTTGCCAGTAGCATTGACCTCCAAATTAAATCAATTGGGTGTTGCAACTGCTCAATTTTTTGCCAATGCAGTAAATACTACCAATACGGGTGTGGATGTAGTAGCAGATTACAACTGGAAAATAAGCGCAACTCAAAAAATGAAATTCTTATTTGTAGCTAATTTTCAAGGCATTAAAATAGATGATATTCATGTGCCAGCTGCTTTAAATACGAATTCATACAATGCAAGTACATTTTTTAACGACAGAGAACAGTATTTCTTAAAAGCATCTGCACCAGAATCTAAATATTCATTTAGTGCAGACTATAGTGCAAAGCAATTTTCTATTGGTACAAGAATCACCTATTTCGGAAATCTACAATTAACTGGTTTCGGATATAATGGAGATGGGATTAATCCAGTAGTACCAACAGATGCTAATCCAGATGTTTTTGTTCCAGAAATTTTTAATTACAGAGGAAAAGCAACTACAGATATTTATGCAAGCATTAAACTAAGTAAATCTTCCACTTGGATTCTTGGCGCTGACAATATCTTTAATATCCACCCAGATTTTGCTGTGGTACCTACTGCTAAATATTGGGCAGGTGATAACGAAACTGGCGGACCTTGGGATGGCGTTCAAATGGGCTACAATGGTTTAAGAATTTTCACCAAATTAGCTTTCAAGTTTTAAAGCAAAGCTTAAATTGAATAACTTTAAAGTCCCAAGCAATTGGGACTTTTTTTATACCTGGTTCACTATTAACAATAGACACTGCATACTATGAAACATTTTATCATTATCCTTTTAACAAGTTGTGCTTTTTTTTCAAACAGCTTCGCACAAAATGGTATCGTGGTTTTTCAAACAGATTTTGGCACTAAGGATGGCGCAGTATCTGCTATGAAAGGTGTAGCAAGTTCAGTAGATCCTAGTTTAAAATTATATGACCTCACACATGATATACCTGCATATAATATTTGGGAAGCGGCTTATAGATTAGATCAAACAGTTCCTTATTGGCCAGTAGGTACTGTGTTTGTTTCTGTGGTAGATCCGGGTGTTGGAACTGCAAGAAAATCAGTGGTGGTGAAAACCAAGTCAGGACATTATATTGTAAGTCCCGATAATGGTACTTTTACTTTAATTGCTAATTCTCTGGGTATTGATAGTATTAGAGAAATTGACGAAGTAACTAATAGAAGAAAAAACTCTGGAGCATCTTATACTTTTCATGGAAGAGATGTGTATGCATACACTGCAGCCAAATTAGCATCACATACTATCTCTTTTAATCAAGTGGGACCTATTGCAAGCAGTTCCCTTCAATTTATTCCTTTTCAAAAAGCAAGTTTAACCAATGGTATATTGAAAGGCGGTATCGATATTTTAGATATTCAATATGGCAATATCTGGACCAATATAGATCAAGTAAACTGGAAAGCATTTAATACAATTACGCACAAAAAAAATTCCATACAAGTACAAATATTTCACGCGAATAAATTAGTGTATACTGGCACGATGCCTTTTGAAAATACTTTTGGTGCTGTAGCTGTAGGAAAACCATTGGCTTATTTAAATAGTTTAATGAATCTATCTTTTGCATTAAACCAAGCTAGTATGGCCGATACTTTTCATATTGGCGCCGGAGCTAATTGGACTGTAGCGATTCGTTGGACAGAATAAATATTACTTATTCATATCATCCGCCAACAAACTATGAAAATGGTGTGTGCCTTGTTCACGCTGTGTGGCATAGCGCCCATAGTGATAGAATCTAGAGCGAATACCTTGTTGTACAAATTGAACAATCTCTTCATCTTCTTGTTCTACTGTATCTAATCCGCTACCTGCTCCTTGCTCAATCTTAGATGCATCATATACAAAACTTAAGAAGTTCACTTTAGTATTACCTGCATCTATCGGCGTAACAATATTCACAGATAAACCCCATGGATAAAAATTGAACATCATATTTGGGTATACCCAAAAATAATAGGCTGCTATATTTTTACCAAAGTCTTGATGGCCTT